>ERZ791897.316-NODE-316-length-42444-cov-3.716601_pt1 | contig 42444 bp, 43 predicted proteins | sample MGYA00510152_ERZ791897 | MGnify/ENA primary metagenome ERZ791897 (study PRJEB30046, sample SAMN00792050) | human gut metagenome | study: EMG produced TPA metagenomics assembly of the A metagenome-wide association study of gut microbiota in type 2...
TGTCTTAGCTGCTTAAAAATATTTTATTTTTGTCTAACTTTTTTGTTGCACTTCATTTTCACGAGGTCTTTTATTTATTCTACACTTTGTGTTTGTGTACTACTAATGCTTGAACTGCTAGATTCACTAGACATTGAGCTTTCTGAAGAAATTGAACTGGATGAAGTAGCACTGATTTGTGCTGAACTAGAACTAGTTGTTTCTGAAGCTTCAGAACTAGATGATTCAGCAGATGAAAGAATACTTGTTTCAGAAAATATTCGCTTAATAATATCTGGATCTTCTGCTCCTGCTAAATAAAGCTCACGGACACCATTTACTTCTTTAGTATAAACATTACTTGGCTTAGTCCAATCAGTATTGGATTTGCCTTCAGACATAGAAAGCATAATATATTTATAGATCAATGCAGCAATTCCAGATGAAGCCGATGAAATATAATGTCCATCTTCAAAGGCTTTATCATAACCAGTCCAAACAGACACAGAATAATGTTTTGTATATCCATTAAACCAAGAATCCATGATGGCATTAGCAGGAAATTTAGTTACATTATCTGGATAAGCATTTGTTCCTGTTTTGCCAGCTTGGTATAATCCAGGGATATTAGCACGATATCCAGTTGCCAAAGGAGAAGTGAAAACGCCTTTTAACATATCTGTAATCATATAAGCTGTTGAAGATTGCATCACTTGCTTCCCAGTACTTGAATATTCTTTAACTGAACCATCTGGCGTTTCAATTTTATTAATATAATTTGGTTTATAGTAAGTTCCACCGTTGGCAAAAGCAGCATATGCGGCTGCATTTTGTAGAGTTGAAGATGGTAACCCAATCCCATTTTGGAACTCTAATGGTTTCTTGTAATTAAAACCTAATTTACTGATGAAGTTCGTAGCTCTAGTAATTCCAACTGCTTGCAAAGCTCTCACTGCTGGAATATTACGTGATTCAACTAAAGCTTCACGCATCGTCATTTCACCTTTATGCTGATTATCAAAGTCGTTAAGTTCGATGTTAGTACCAGGATAAATATACTTAGAGTCATCTAAAGCATGATAAGTCGCCCAACTTAAATATTCGATTGCAGGACCATAATCCATCAATGGTTTTGCTGTAGACCCATTTGTGCGATTAGTTTGAACAGCTCGATTCAATCCATAGGTAACGTCGCCTGTTTTACGGCCTCCAATCATTGCAACAACATTGCCATTATTTGGATCAATAATTGTCGTAGCAATTTGAAAATCATCATCAGGGAAGTAGATATACTTATCTGTATTAACGATATCATATAAATGTTGTTGAACACCCATATCAAGGTTAGTATAGACTTTTAGGCTATCTTTATATGGGTCATAGCCTTTCTTTTTAATTTCTGCAATAACTTGTTTGATATACGAATCAGCTACTTTAGCTTTTTGATTATTTTGGGTTTGCTCATGCTGTGGCAATAAACCTTCAGTAATACTTTCTTGTTTAGCCTGATTAGCTTGTGCTTGCGTAATTTTTTTATTTTCTACCATTGCATTTAACACGTCATTACGTCTTGCAGTTGCATATTCTTGATTAGAATATGGATTATAAGAAGAAGGGGCATTAGGAATTCCTGCAATCAATGCTGTTTGTGCTAAATCTAATTTGCTTAAATCTTTGCCATAGTAATATTTAGCAGCTGTTTGCATCCCGATACAACCATTTCCCATAAAAACTTTATTAACGTAAAATGTTAAAATTTGATCTTTAGTATATTTACGATCCAATTGTAAAGCTAGCCAAGCTTCTTGCGCCTTACGTTTCAAAGTTTGATCTGAACGCTTGGTTGAGAAAAATGATAGTTTAATTAATTGTTGATCTAATGTACTACCACCTTGTAATCCGCCTGAAGAACCAGTGATGTTAGCTAAAGCCGCACCAACAATACGTGTCGGATCGATTCCTTTGTGCTTATAAAAACGGCGATCTTCAATGGAAGTAATCGCATCTTTTAAAGTTTGCGGGATATCTTTTTCATCAACATGAACTACGTTTTCTGTTCCTAACGAAGTAATTTTTTTGCCTTTTGAATCATAAATGGTTAAAGCTTCTGCAGATGTTAATTTATCTTCATCAAGTTTAGGGGCATCTTTAGCATAAAAGACGAAGAGTCCAGCACCAAAAAGGATTCCTAAAACAAATAACGAAAGCAAAGTCACAAAAACCTTAAACAACCAACCATGCTTTTTTTTGTTAGGGTTAGAATGTTTTCTTTTATCTTCTTGACTTTGTTTGCGCCGTGCTACCCTTGAATTTTGGGGATCTTGAGTTGTCATAAATACGCTCCTTTAAGTCTTAAAAATTATTATCTATTAGTTTATCAACCAAATCTAAATAAGGAATACGTGGATGTAAACCATATTTTATTTGGTAACCATGTTTAACAATTGCGCTTTTGGGTATTGATTTTTTTCCATTATCCTTTTGAGACCAACAATGAAACAAAAATTGGGCAGGTAATAAAAAAAGCTCATTATCCATACTAAATTTGACAATCGCAAAACAAATACCTTGTTGCCTTTGACAAGCTTGCATATGGATAATCTGATGCTCGTGAAAGTTATTCAATGGGAAAGAATTTTTATTGCGTGTTTCTTTTGCCTCAAAATCCAAATAATATCCGCGATAAACACCATTATAATCAGTAGTAGAAGCTTGTTTAAAATATGCTTCCTTAATAACAGCTGCACTTCGTTTAGGGTAATCAACATTAACAATCTGAATAGGTGTTGGTTTTTTATGAATAACAGCTTTTCCTCGTTGTAGGTAATAACGATTACTGATGTTAATTTCTTCTTCTAAAGACATTCCGCGGTTACCATAAATAACATTTTTAGCTTTTAGATTTGTGTTAGGTTGTAACAATTCTTTTTTAAAAGGTTTCCCGTTTGGATAATGTAAAACCATTAAGCTATCACGCTCCTATGCGCTTAATTATAACAATTGTTGCTTTAGTTGGCAAACAAGCAAGTCTTAGAGCTACGCCATTTACTAAATCCTAAGATTTTATTATAATTCTAAATGATTAAGCTAAAAAAGAAGGGACAATATGCGTTTATTATTAAGTGGATATCGTAGCTATGAATTATCAATCTTCAATGATCAAGATCCTAAAATTAAAGTTATTAAATATAGTTTGCAACAAGAACTACTACAATTACTTTCTAACGGATTAGAATGGGTAATTACTGGTGGTCAATTAGGAGTTGAACAATGGGGTGCTCAAGTTGTTTTAGAATTAAAAAAAGAGTATCCAGAGCTTAAATTAGGATTAATGTTTCCTTTTGCAGATTTTGGAGAAAATTGGCAAGAAAATTCACAAGAGAAGTTATTTTCTTTAAAACAACAAGCGGATTTTTTGGGTAATGTTAGTCAAATGCCTTACAGTAATCCACAACAACTACGTAATTATCAAGATTTCATGCTAAATCATACCGATGAAGCCTTGCTGGTGTATGATTCACAATATCCAGGAAAGTGTGAGTATTTGTATCGAGATATTTTGAAAAAAACAGATTATCGACTATCATTAATCGATATGGACCAATTACAAGATCAAGCACAAGTCTATTTTGAGAGTAAAAACTCTTGGCATTTTGAATAACAATTGCTATAATAATAATGTTATGAGTTAAGTCCGAATGTGAGGTGCAATTTTTGATGGAAAATATTAATCTTACGCCTAAGGACATCGTAAACAAAAATTTCAAGCCAAAGATTAAAGGCTATGATCCCGCTGATGTTGATGAATTCTTAGATTTAGTGATTCAAGATTATGAAAACTATACTAAGGAAAATCAACGACTTCAAGCAGAAAATGATCGCCTTGTTAATAAGGTAGATGAGCTGACTAAACAATTAGCGGTTAATAATTCGTCACAAACTTCACGACAAACGTCTACCATGACAAATATGGATATTTTGAAGCGTTTGTCTAATTTGGAACGACACGTTTTCGGTGTACAGCTTAACAATGATAACGATCAAAATAATCGTTTTTAAATAATTAAATTTATGTAGCTCTCTGGTAATCGCGGTCTATTTTTAATAGGCTGAGGAAAGTCCAAGCTTGCACAGGCTGAGATGCTTGTAGTGATCGTGCTTGCCGAAAAAATAAGGCAAGGTACTCTTTGAGTAACGGCGGATAAAAAGGCTAAGGTTTGTAACTATGTCTGAGTAATCCTGAAAAGTGCCACAGTGACGAAGCAGAACGGGAAACCGTTCTGGTGGAACGCGGTAAACCCCTCGAGCAGGTAACCCAAACTTTGGTAGGGGCGCTTCATGACGGAAATGAACTAATCATGGGGGCGATGAATATATTTTCATTTGCAGATAGATGATTACCACCGATTTTGGTTTCCTGGACCAAATGACGTACAGAACGTGGCTTATAGAGGACTACATATCAGGTTAAGAGCTAGGATGTTAATCCTGGCTCTTTATTTTTTGAGATAAATTACCCATAGAAAGGGATTTTAAAAGTAATATGAAAGAATTTAATCTTATTGCAACTGCTGCGGCTGGACTAGAAGCCGTAGTAGGTAATGAATTAAAGCATCGCGGTTATGAAGTAGTTGTAGAAAATAGTCGTGTACGTTTTAAGGGGAATGTTGAAGATATTTTATTAACTAATCTTTGGCTGCGTACAGCTGATAGAATCAAAATAGTTGTAGCAGAGTTTAAGGCTAAAACCTTTGAAGAACTCTTCCAAAGGACTAAAGCCATCGCGTGGGACCAATATTTACCTTTAGATGCTAATTTTCCAGTAGCTGGTAAATCACAAAAATCAACGCTGCATAATGTGCCTAGTTGCCAAGCAATTGTTAAAAAGGCTATTGTAACTAAAATGAGTGAGGTTTATCATCGTAAAACTCGTTTGCCTGAAACTGGAGCTGTTTATCCAATCGAAGTAGCTCTTAACAAAGATCAAGTTCTTTTAACGCTTGACACCACGGGCTCAAGTTTATTTAAACGTGGATATCGCTTAGAAAAAGGGGGCGCACCGTTAAAAGAAAATATGGCAGCCGCACTACTTTTTTTAGCGCATTGGTATCCGGATAAAGCATTCGTCGATCCTGTTTGTGGCTCGGGCACCTTACCAATCGAAGCAGCCTTGATTGGCAAAAACATCGCACCTGGCTTACAACGCTCATTTGTTTGTGAAGAGTGGACCTGGATTGGTAAGCCTTTAGCAAATAAGTTAAGACAACAGGCTAAAGAAGCTATTAAGAGTGATGTTACGCTCGATATCTCAGGTTATGATATCGATGGACGTATGATTGAGATTGCCAAGCAAAATGCTCAAAATGCAGGTGTGGCTGATATAATTAATTTTAAACAAATGGCAGCTAAAGACTTTAAAACTACCAAAATAAATGGAGTAATCGTGGCTAATCCACCATATGGTGAACGGTTAAGTGATCAAGATAGTGTTCGCAAACTTTACCAACAAATGGGACAAGTCTACGGGCCGTTGACTAGTTGGAGCAAATATATCTTGACTAGTGATTTAGAATTTGAAAAATATTACGGACAAAAGGCAAGTAAACGGCGTAAGCTATATAACGGTGCTTTACGAACTGATTTATTCCAATACTGGGGTAAACCGATTAAAAAATAGTGATTTTAAGTAAAAGAGTCATGAAATTACATTCGTATTTTATGACTCTTTTAATAATGAAATTACCAAGTTAGTTTATAAACTTAGCTAGTCCTTGTAAGGCCAGCTGATGGGCGCCTTGATTTTGTTTTTCTGGTATCCATTGATATACAACTAATGTAAATTGATCATGTAACTTATTTAATTTAGCCAATAGCTCGGGATAAGACTTACTGTAGTTTTTTTCTAGACTGGTAATGACGATTTTACTATCAGAATAAAAAAATAAGTTATGTTTACATCCGTAATGTTCTTTGACATACTCAAAACCAGCAATTGCTGCTAAAAATTCAGCTTCATGATTACTAACAAAAGGTAAATCAACTTTTATTTGATGTTGTATACCATCAACAACTAATAAAACTCCACCAGCACTAGGACCGGGATTGCCTTTTGTTGCTGCATCTGTATATAATTTAATCATTTTTCTTTCCTTTGCGTAAGTGTTCGTTAATATTATACTAAGAAAATTACAAAGTAGCACGCTTTTAGCCAAAGATTTGTTATAATCAAAGTTGCTTTAATAATAAAAGAAAGGTGTTTAGAGTTTGAAACAAAAATTTTACTATCAACCAGACCTAGCTACCTCTATTATTTGTTGGTCTTTTACTGGAATGATTTTTTTATCAAGTTTGTTATTATGGCTTGAAATTACTGTTTTTCAAATTTGGACTGCATTAACATTCATTTTGTTTGTACTAGTAAGTATAGTTCAGATTTTGAGACGACAAGTTTTATTAAATGAACAAGTACTTTTGTTGCGTGCGGTTGTTTCATTTAATAATAAGGAAATTCCTTTAAATGAACTAAATAAAGTTAAAAAAACCAAATATGGATTACAGTTAATCACTAGATTCAGAAGCTATAATATTTTACTAACTCCTAAATCCGCAGAAAAACTTTACATTTCTTTAAATAAATAATCATATTGTTCGTTTTTAAAAGCTATTCCTTAACCGGAATAGCTTTTTTTAATTAAACTAATGACAAAAATCCAAATAAAAGCTATAATATAGCTATCTTTTTTATCGGGAGGATGTTACATGAAAGACATTGAAATTGCACAACAAGCAACAATGAAGCCTATCACAGAAGTTGCACAATTTGTTGGACTAAATAATGATGAAATTGAGCAATATGGAGCATACAAAGCTAAGATTAGGCTTCCTTTGCACAAAACTAACAAAACCAAAGAGAAATTAATCCTTGTAACTGCTATCAATCCAACGCCTGCTGGTGAAGGTAAATCAACCGTAACTGTTGGGTTAGGTGATGCTTTTAAGCAATTAGACCAAAAAGTCATGATTTGTTTACGTGAGCCTTCATTAGGTCCTGTAATGGGAATGAAAGGGGGCGCAACTGGAGGTGGATTTGCACAAGTTGTGCCGATGGAAGATATTAATTTACATTTTACAGGAGATATGCATGCACTAACCGCTGCTAACAATACTTTATCAGCTTTAATCGACAATCATATCTATCAAGGAAACCAACTTCAAATCGACCAAAGAAGAATCATTTGGAAACGTGTATTAGATATTAATGACCGAGCATTACGCCATATTGTTGTTGGATTAGGTGGGGCTTTACAAGGTGTTCCGCGTGAAGATGGCTTTGATATTACTGTAGCATCCGAATTAATGGCCGTTTTATGTTTAGCAAGCGATATCGAGGATTTAAAAAAACGCATTGCTAGAATTGTAATTGGATATAATTTTGCTAAAGAGCCGATTACAGTAGCTGATTTAAATGCTACTGGTGCAGTTGCAGTATTGTTAAAAGACGCTTTAAAACCCAATCTTGTACAAACTCTCGAACATACTCCAGCTATTATTCATGGCGGACCATTTGCTAATATCGCTCATGGTTGTAACAGTGTTTTAGCAACTAAAACAGCCTTACAATTAGCAGATTATACGATTACTGAAGCTGGATTTGGAGCTGATTTAGGCGCCGAAAAATTCTTGGATATCAAGACGCCAGTCCTTGGTAAAACACCAGATACAATCGTCATTGTTGCAACAATTAGAGCGCTCAAAATGAACGGTGGTGTATCAAAAGAGCAATTAGATCAAGAAGATTTACAAGCTGTTATTAAAGGATACGCTAACTTACAACGACATATTAAGAATATGCAGCAATATAATGTTCCTGTTGTTGTTGCATTAAATCGTTTTAGCTCAGATACCTCTGCTGAATTAACAAAAGTTCAAGAACTTTGTAAAACAGATAACACAACGGCAATTATTGCTGATGTTTGGGCTAAAGGAGGGCAAGGAGCCTTAGAACTTGCAAAAAATGTGATGCAAGCGTGTGAGAAGACTCAAGACTTCAAACCACTCTATCAATCTGATGACTCTTTAGAAGAAAAGATTACTAAAATTGTTACCAATATTTATGGTGGTAGTGGTGTTGAATTTGCCCCTAAGGCTCAAAAACAATTAGTTGAATTTAAAAAAGTAGGTTGGGATAAATTGCCAGTGTGCATGGCTAAAACACAGTATTCATTTTCAGATGATGCTAAAAAAATTGGAGCACCAACTGACTTTAAGATTCATATTCGTGAATTTGTTCCAAAATTAGGAGCTGGGTTTATCGTTGCTTTAACAGGAAATATTTTAACGATGCCTGGTCTACCTAAAAAACCAGCAGCTGTATCTGTTGATTTAGCAACTGATGGAACTGTCCAAGGATTGTATTAAAAAAGAATGTCCCTATATTTTGGGGCATTCTTTTTTTGTTTGAACTAAGAGCTTTATGTTATAATTATTTGTATTATTTTACGGTTAAGAAAGGTGATAATATAATGCCGCTTTATTTTTTATTGATGTTTGCAATTGTTTTATTAGATCAATTAGTAAAGATTTTAGTAGTAGCAAACATTCCATTAAATACTAGCATTCCATTTGTTCCTGGTATTTTATCTTTAGCTCATATTCGTAATTATGGCGCGGCTTGGAGTATGCTTATCGGACAACGTTGGTTTTTCCTTGTAATTTCCATTGTGGCTTTAGTTATCATGGCATATATGTTCAAAAAACTTTGGCATAATTGGCCTTACGCATTAGGATTATCCTTACTTATCGGAGGGACTGTTGGAAATTTGCTTGATCGTATTCGTTTAGGCTATGTTATTGACATGTTTACTACCGATTTTATTAATTTCCCAATTTTTAACGTTGCTGATAGTGCGTTAACCATAGGGGTAATAATCATTTTAATTGCTATGTTAAAGGAAGATATCAAATGATTGCAGTAACAATTACTACACAAACAGGTAGATTAGATAAGGTTTTAGCACAAATTAAGCCAGAACTGTCTCGCTCACAAATTCAACAATTGATAACAGACGGGCAGATTACTGTTAATAAACAAACTGTTAAAACTAAATATCAAGTTCAACCAAATGATTATATTGAAATCAACATGCCACAACCAAAACAATTGGATCTTATAGCTGAAAACATCCCCTTAGATATCGTTTATGAAGACGATGATGTTTTGGTTGTCAATAAACCACAAGGAATGGTGGTTCATCCTTCTGCTGGGCATAGTGATAAGACTTTAGTTAATGCTTTATTGCATCATTGTCCATTATCAACGATTAACGGTACTTTTCGTCCGGGGATTGTTCATCGTATAGATAAGGATACATCAGGATTATTAATGGTTGCTAAAAACGATCACGCACATCAATCGTTGGCTCAACAACTTAAAGACAAGACCAATATTCGTGAATATATTGCATTGGTTCATGGGAATATAAAAGAAGAATGTGCAACCATAGATGCTCCAATCGGCAGAAGTCCTAAGGATCGTAAAAAACAAGCTGTGGTTGCTAATGGAAAACCAGCTATCACACATATAGAAGTCTTACAACGTTATCAAGAATACACCTTAGTTAAATGCATTCTTGAAACAGGACGTACCCATCAAATTAGGGTCCATTTAAAATATATCGGGCATCCTTTGGCAGCTGATCCACTTTATGGTCCTAAAAAAACATTACCTGGGCAAGGCCAGTTCTTGCATGCTGCTAAATTGGGTTTTACTCATCCTAAGACTGGTGAGCTATTAGTTTTTGAAGCGCCTTTACCAGAATATTTTACCAACACCCTAGCTAAACTAGCATCACATTAAAATTAAGTTTGCCATGATACACTTGACAAAAGCTGTAAAATAAAGTAAATTATTCATAACAGAGATCCTTTAAAATTAGTCCTGTGAGGCTAAGAAGGCAGCGTCTTAATGAGCTCGGATCAAAGACAATTGTCTACCACTTAGTCTACATCTTGGATGTTTTGTTGACTAAGTGGTTTTTTGTTTTACAAAACATCTACTACTCGTCTAGGAGGAATAACTATGACAAAAGAAATTTATGATTCAATGGCAATGAAACGAGCTTTAACTCGGATTACCTATGAAATTATTGAAAAAAACAAGGGAATTGACAAACTTGTTTTAGTTGGGATTAAAACGCGTGGTGTTTATTTAGCTAAACGTATCGCCGCTCGCTTACAACAACTAGAAGGAGCAAATATCCCTGTCGGAGAATTAGATATTTCTTTGTACCGTGATGATCGTCAAGTTGGAAGTGAACCAATTGTTAAAACAGAACAATTAGGAATTGATATCAATGATAAACATGTTATCTTGGTCGATGACGTTTTGTTCACTGGTCGTACCATTCGTGCAGCCTTAGATGCATTAATGGATCAAGGCCGTCCTAAAAAGATTAATTTGGCTGTTTTAGTTGATCGCGGACATCGTGAATTACCAATTCGTGCAGATTTTGTTGGCAAAAATATTCCAACTTCTCTTGAAGAAGAAATAGCAGTTTATGTTGAAGAAATTGACAATAAAGATGGAATTGAATTAAAGAAAACCAAATAATTCAACCATTTAAATGACTCCAGAGAGAGCCAAAAGGGTTGTAACTTGTAGAGTATTTGCGTGCCTATTCAAGTTAACCATGGCAAAGGTCTGGATCAAAGATATTTGATTTAGACCTTTTTATTTTGTGATTTTATACTTAAGGAGATTTTTTTAAATGACAACAGTAAAATTACCTCATTTTGTAACTGTAAAAGATTTAACTAATGAACAAGTTTTAGACTTAATTGAACGTGCAGAATACTTCAAAAAAGGCGGTGCCGTTCCTAAATTCGATACACCAGTTTACGTTACGAATATGTTTTTTGAAGATTCGACTCGAACACATACTAGTTTTGAAATGGCAGAACGTAAATTAGGTTTAACAGTTATTCCTTTTGATCCACAACATAGTTCCGTTAATAAAGGGGAGACTCTTTATGATACGCTATTAACAATGAGTTCTATCGGAGTTAATCTTAGTGTTATTCGTCATTTTGAAAATGAATACTATAAAGACTTAATTACGTTACAACCTGACCAAAAGATGCAAATGGGGATCGTTAACGCTGGCGATGGAAGTGGTCAACATCCTTCTCAATGTATGTTAGATTTGATGACTATTCATGAACAGTTTGGTCATTTTGATGGCTTAAAGGTTGCTATTGTTGGCGATTTGACTAATTCAAGAGTTGCTCGTAGTAACATGCAATTATTGACCAAGTTAGGCGCACAAGTCTTCTTTTCCGGTCCAAAATATTGGTATTCTGAAGAATTTGATGCATATGGTCAATATTTATCAATGGATGAACTAGTAAAACAAGTAGATGTTATGATGCTTTTACGTGTACAACATGAAAGACATGCTGGTGATGAAAAAGATTTTTCTAAAGAAAGTTACCATGCTCAATACGGATTAAATAAGCAACGTTATGAAAAGCTTAAAGACGATGCAATTATCTTACATCCAGGCCCTATTAATCGCGGGGTTGAATTTGCTTCAGAATTAGTTGAAGCACCAAAATCACGCTTTGCAACTCAAATGCAAAATGGTGTTTTCATGCGCATGGCAATGCTTGAAGCAGTTATTGCCGGTAGAAAATTAGGAGGTAAAGCTTAATGGAAACATTAGTTAAAAACGGCTTAGTTTATCAAGCTGGAAAATTAACCAAAATGGACATTTTAATTGTTGACGGCAAAATCAAAGCTTTAGGGACTGATTTACCAAGCACAGCACAAACAAGAATCATTGATGTTCAAGATAAATTAGTTTCCCCGGGATTAGTTGACGTTCATGTTCATTATCGTGATCCAGGCTTTACCTATAAAGAAACTATTGAAAGTGGAAGTAAAGCAGCGGCTCATGGCGGTTATACAACAGTTTGTGCAATGCCTAACCTTGATCCGGTCCCAGATACACCAGCACAAATGCAAGTAATGGTCAAGCGTAATCAAGAAGACGGCGTTGTTCATGTAAAACAATTTTCTGCTATTACCAAAGGACTAAAAAGTGAAGAATTAGTTGATTATGCTGGTATGAAAGCAGCGGGTGCTTTTGCTTTTAGTAACGATGGAGTAGGCGTTCAAACTGCAGGAACAATGTATCAAGCAATGAAAGCTGCTAAAGAATTAAATATGGCAATTGTGGCCCACGTTGAAGATAACTCTTTATTGTTTGGTGGAGTTATGAATGCAGGTAAACGTGCTAAAGAATTAGGTTTGCCTGGTATTTTAGGTATTAGCGAATCCTCACAAATTGCACGTGACTTGTTATTAGCCAAAGAAACAGGTGTACATTATCATGTTTGTCATGTGTCAACCAAAGAAAGCGTTGAGTTGATACGTATTGCTAAGGCTCATGGTATTAACGTGACTTGTGAAGTTTCACCACATCACCTTTTATTATGTGAAGATGATATTCCAGGAAACGATCCATATTATAAGATGAATCCACCGTTACGTAGCAGTGTCGATCATCAAGCACTGATTAAAGGCTTACTTGACGGTACAATCGATATGATTGCTACTGATCATGCACCACATTCAATCGATGAAAAAACCGGTGATATGCGTCATGCTGCTTTTGGAATTACCGGTAGTGAAACAGCCTTTAGTTTACTTTATACTAAATTTGTTAGAACAGGGATTTTTAAGCTTGAACAATTACTTGATTGGATGAGTATCAATCCAGCAGAGAAATTCAACATGTCAAAAGCGGGTATGATTATGCCTGGTAAACCAGCTGATCTTGCTATTTTTGATTTAGGTTTGGAAGAAGAAATTAAGGAAGAAAATTATTTATCTAAAGGGGTAAACACACCATTCACAGGGCAACATGTTTATGGTGTAACTTATATGACTCTAGTTGATGGCAAAATCGTATACCAAAAGGAGGAAAAATAGTGAAACGCTATTTAATTTTAGAAGACGGTAGTATCTTTGAAGGCCAAGCCTTTGGAGCAGATACAAGCACAACTGGTGAAGTTGTTTTTACTACCGGTATGACCGGCTACCAAGAAGCCGTAACCGATCAATCATTTGCTAACCAAATCTTGGTTTTTACTAATCCATTAATTGGTAATTACGGTGTTACTTTGGATGATTACGAATCAATTGAACCAAATTGTAAAGGTGTTGTTTGTCGTGAAGTTGCACGTGTATCGAGCAACTGGCGTCAACAAGATTCTTTTGATAATTTCTTAAAACAAATGAATATTCCTGGTATTAGTGGTATTGATACACGAAAATTAACTAAGATTTTACGTGTTCACGGTACAATGAAAGGGAGTTTATTAGATACATTACCTGACGAGCATGCATTTGAACAATTGCGTGCAACCGTGATTAATGACCAAGTTGTAGCTCAAGTTTCAACTAGCAAACCATATCCAAATCCAGGTAGTAAACGGAATATTGTTTTAGTCGACTATGGTGCAAAGCATAGTATTTTACGTGAACTTGCTAAACGTGATTGTAATACAATTGTTTTACCATATACTGCCACTGCACAAGACATCTTCAAATTACAACCAGATGGCGTGTTACTTTCAAATGGTCCTGGCGATCCTAAGACTGTTAAAAATGCAATTGCAATGGTGCAAGAAGTTCAACAAAAACTTCCATTGTTTGGTATTTGTTTAGGTCATCAAATCTTTGCCCTAGCTAATGGTGCAGACACTTATAAAATGAAATTTGGTCACCGTGGTTTTAACCATCCAGTACGTGAAATTGCTACTGGGCGAATTACCTTTACATCACAAAATCACGGATACGCAGTTGATCCTGATTCAGTTGATCCAGAAAACTTAATTATTACACACAAAGAAATTAACGATGGAACAGTAGAAGGCTTACGCCATAAAAAATATTCTGCTTTTTCAGTTCAATTCCATCCGGATGCAGCTCCCGGACCACATGATGCTGACGATCTCTTCGATGATTTTATGCACATGATTGATCAAAGAAAGGAAGATAAAGCTAATGCCTAAAAGAACGGATATTCATAAAATTATGGTGATTGGATCCGGCCCAATTATCATCGGCCAAGCTGCCGAATTTGACTACTCAGGAACCCAAGCCTGCATGGCTTTACGCGAAGAAGGCTATGAGGTTGTCTTAGTTAACTCAAACCCAGCAACAATCATGACAGATACAGAAGTAGCCGACAAAGTTTATATTGAACCTTTGACTGTAGATGCTGTTTCACGTATCTTACGTCAAGAATATCCGGATGCATTACTTCCAACTCTTGGAGGACAAATCGGTTTAAATCTTGCTATCGCTTTGTCAAAAACGGGTATCTTAGATGAATTAAACATTGAATTACTTGGAACTAAGTTAAACGCGATTGATCAAGCGGAAGATCGCGAACGTTTCAAGCAGTTAATGGAAGATTTAAACGAACCAGTACCTGCATCTAAAACCGTTAATACTGTTGCCGATGCTGTCGCATTTGCAGAAGAAATCGGTTATCCAGTCATCGTACGTCCTGCATTTACCATGGGCGGTACTGGTGGTGGAATGTGTGATAATCGCCAACAATTAGAAGAAATTGCGGCTAATGGATTAGAATTATCACCAGCTACACAATGTTTAATTGAAAAATCAATTGCCGGCTTTAAAGAAATCGAATACGAAGTAATGCGTGATTCGGCTAACAATGCGATGGTCGTATGTTCAATGGAAAACTTTGATCCAGTTGGTGTGCATACAGGGGATTCCATTGTTTTAGCTCCTACTCAAACACTTTCAGATCGTGAATATCAAATGTTGCGTGATTGTTCTTTAAAATTAATTCGCGCTTTAAAAATTGAAGGGGGCTGTAACGTTCAGTTAGCCTTAGATCCTAATAGTTTTGATTATTATGTCATCGAAGTTAACCCACGTGTTTCGCGTTCTTCAGCTTTAGCATCTAAAGCAACTGGTTATCCAATTGCTAAGATGGCAGCTAAAATTGCCGTGGGCTTGACACTTGATGAAATTATTAATCCTGTTACAGGGACAACTTATGCAGAATTTGAACCAGCTTTAGATTATGTTGTCGCTAAAATTCCACGTTGGCCATTTGACAAATTCTCAAAAGCAGATCGTACTTTAGGAAGTCAAATGAAAGCTACTGGTGAAGTTATGGCAATCGGTCGTAATGCACAAGAAGCTATTCAAAAAGCTATTCGCTCACTTGAAATTGATGAAAAAGATCTCTTTTCAGATGATGCACGTCAAGCAAGTGATGATCAATTAGAAGAAAAAATCATGCACGTTCAAGATGATAGAATCTTCTATTTAACAGAAGCTTTTCGTCGCGGGTACAGTCTACAAGAAATTCATGAGTTAACCAAGATTAACGTTTATTTCCTAGATTTACTCAAGCATATTACTGAACTTGAAGTACAAATTCACCAAAATATTAACGATTTAGCCACTTTGAAGATGGCTAAACGCTATGGCTTTAGTGATTTAACAATCGGTAAACTTTGGAATCAAACAGAAGATCAAATTCGTCAATTGCGTAAAGACAATGGTATTATTCCTGTTTATAAAATGGTTGATACATGTGCAGCCGAGTTTGAATCCCATACACCATATTTTTACAGTTCATATGATGATGAAAACGAAAGTCTTCGTTCTGATAAACCATCTGTTTTAGTAATCGGTTCGGGTCCTATTCGAATCGGTCAAGGTGTTGAATTTGACTATGCAACTGTACACAGTGTTAAAGCTATCCAAAAAATGGGGTATGAAGCAATTGTCATGAATTCTAATCCAGAAACTGTTTCAACAGATTTCTCCATTTCAGATAAACTTTACTTTGAACCTTTAACATTAGAAGATGTTTTAAACGTAATCGAATTAGAACAACCAAAAGGAGTAATTGTTCAATTCGGGGGACAAACAGCAATTAACTTAGCTGCTGGATTACAAGCTCATGGCGTTAAGATTTTAGGTACAACTGTTGAAGATTTAGATCGCGCTGAAGACCGTGAATTGTTTGATCAAGTTATCAATGAATTAGGCTTAAAACAACCAATCGGTAAAACTGCTACTACACATGATGATGTTTTGAAGTGTGCTAAAGAAATCGGCTATCCTGTCTTAGTTCGTCCAAGTTATGTTTTAGGCGGACGTGCTATGGAAATTGTTTATAGCGATGCAGAATTAGAAGAATATTTAGCTCAAAATGCTCCTGCTGAAATCGATCATCCAATCCTTGTTGATGCTTATCTTGAAGGTATGGAATGCGAAGTTGACGCAATCTGCGATGGAACCGATGTTTTATTACCAGGTATCATGGAACATATTGAACATGCTGGGGTTCACTCTGGAGATTCGATGGCTGTTTATCCACCACAAAGTTTCGACCAAAGTGTCAAAGATCAAATCGTTGATGCTACTAAAAAATTAGCAGTGGCTTTGAAGTGTGTGGGGATTATGAATATTCAGTTTATCATTCATAAAAATGAAGCTTATGTTTTAGAAGTTAACCCACGTGCTAGTCGAACTGTTCCATTCTTAAGCAAGATTACTGGTATTGAAATGACACAGGTTGCAACTAAAGTTATCTTAGGCAAAACACTAAAAGAACTTGGTTATGAATCTGGCTTATTTGCAGAAAGTAAGACAGTCCATGTTAAAGCACCTGTCTTTTCATTTAGTAAATTAGCAGATGTTGATAGCTATCTTGGACCGGAAATGAAATCAACTGGGGAAGTAATGGGTAGTGATTATACCTATGAAAAAGCCTTGTATAAAGCCTTTGCCGGTGCTAATATGAAATTACCTGATGATGGCAGTGTTTTGTTAACAATTGAAAATACTGATAAAGAAGTTGTTTTACCATTAGCAAAACGTTTTGCTAAGATTGGTTATCGTATCTTAGCAACTAAGGGTACAACCAAATTCTTACGTGAACACGGTTTACATGTAATTCCAGTTAACAAAATCGGTCAAACCGATGAGCGTTTTGAAGATATTTTGCATGTTTTAACATCTGATAGTGTTGATCTGGTAATTAATACTATGGGACATGATTTAGAACAAACCTCTGATGGTTTTGTCATTCGTCAAACTGCAATCGAACATAATATTCCATTGTTAACATCACTTAATACAGCAGATGCCTTACTTAAGGCTTTGGAAAACCGTTCTTTTGCAACAGATTCACTTTAAACTAATTTTTTAGGAGGTTAGCTCAATGTCGCCTGAGCGTCTAGCTGTTAAATTACCTGGACTTGATTTAAAAAATCCAATTATGCCTGCCAGTGGGACCTTTGGATTTGGAGATATTCCAAGTGCTAATAAATTCGATTTTAATGAATTAGGAGCCCTAATCGTAAAAACAACTACTTTAGAGGCGCGTGACGGAAATCCGGATCCTAAAATTGCTATTATTGATAACGGCGTCTTGAATGCGGTTGGTCTACAAAATCCTGGAGTTGATGTAGTTGTTAGTGAAAAACTACCAGCTTTAAAGAAAAAATATCCAACATTACCTTTGATTGGCAGTGTTGGCGGATCTACCGAACAAGATTATATTGAAGTAGCTAAAAAACTTTGTCAAAGTGGATTGGTTGATGCTTTAGAATTAAACATCTCCTGTCCGAATGTACACGAAGGCGGAATGGCTTTTGGTACCGTACCAGAGGTGGCTAAAAGCTTAACTAAAAAGGTTAAAGAAGTAGCCACAGTTCCTGTTTATGTTAAACTTTCACCAAATGTAACAGATATCGTTAAGATTGCTAAAGCAGTTGAAGAAGGTGGAGCTGATGGTTTAACCATGATTAACACACTTTTAGGCATGCATATCGATATCAAAACAAGAAAACCTGTTTTAGGTAATGTAATGGGTGGTTTTTCTGGACATAGTATTAAGCCTGTGGCAATTCGCATGATTTATCAAGTGGCTAAAGAAGTTAATATCCCAATTATTGGTGTTGGTGGAATTGAAAGTCCTGAAGATATTATTGAAATGTTTTTAGCCGGAGCTAGTGCAGTTCAAGTTGGGACAGCTCATTTTAAAGACTGGCTAGCATGTCCTAAATTAGCTGCTAAACTTCCTGAAATTATGGATGAATTACAAATTGAAAGTTTAGAAAAACTTCGTCAAGAAGTCAAGGAGGCCTATCATGGATAAGATTTCACGTCCAATCATAGCATTAGACTTTCCAAAACGCTCTATTGCCATGGAATTTTTAAATAAATTTCCTAAAGAAGAAAAGCTTTTCGTTAAAGTCGGAATGGAATTATTTTACAGTGAAGGACAACGCTTGGTTGAAGAAATTAAAGAAGCAGGCCATGACATTTTTCTTGACTTAAAATGCCATGATATTCCTAATACAGTATATAGTGCAATGCGTGTTTTGGGTCGCTTAGGGGTTGACTTAACAACTGTTCATGCAGCTGGTGGTAAAGAAATGATGCAAGCAGCCAAAGAAGGTCTTTTGGATGGTTCTGGGGGTAAGAATCTTGCTAAAATTATTGCTATTACCCAATTAACCTCTACTAGTCCAGAAATGGTGAAAAATGAACAATTAATTTCTGCTAGTTTACAAGAAAGTGTGCGTAATTATGCAAAATTAGCTCAAAGTGCTGGATTAGATGGAATTGTTTGTTCTGCTCATGAAGCTAGCGACATTTTAGCTGCTACTTCTCCAGAATTTTTACGAGTTACACCAGGAATCCGTTTAGCTGGTGGCGATGTTGGTGATCAAAAACGTGTAATGACACCAGATCAAGCTGCTAAAAATCACGCTAGTGGCATTGTTGTTGGTCGTGCAATTACTAAGGCCAAAGATCCAATTGCTGCTTATAATTTAGTTAAACAACTATGGGAGGAAAATTAAGCATGAAACAAGTTGCTAAAGATTTATTAAATATTAAAGCTGTCAAATTATCACCTGAAGAACCATTCACATGGGCTAGTGGTATTAAAAGTCCTATTTATTGTGACAATCGTTTGACTATCAGCTATCCGGAAATCAGAACACGAATTGCTAAAGGTATTGCTGCTTTAATCAAAGAACAATATCCAGATGCACAAGTGATTGCAGGAACTGCTACGGCAGGAATTCCACATGCAGCTTGGGTTGCTGAAGAATTAAACTTACCTATGATTTACGTTCGTTCAAAACCAAAAGATCATGGCCGTGGAAAACAAATTGAAGGTGTCTTAGCTCCAGGAGCAAAGACTGTTGTTATCGATGATTTACTTTCAACAGGTGGTAGTGTATTAAAAGCCGTTTCAGCTGCTAAAAACGAAGGGGCTGACGTTGTTGGAGTTTGTGCTATCTTTAGTTATCAACTTCCTTCTATCGAAGCTAACTTTAAACAAGCCGGGGTTAGCTTTAGTACTTTAACTAACTATGGTGAACTAATTGAGGCTGCTGTTGAAGAAAACTACGTAAGTCCTGACCAACGCGAACTATTGCATAAATGGCGTGAAGATCCAGAAAACTGGTTAAGCTAGACTGTTTTTTCAAGTGAATTACTCTTTTTAGTGAGTGATTCACTTTTTTATTGATTAATTTTTTTGCAAATTTTCTTGACAATTATTAGTTTTTTTACGAATTAATAATAACTTTTTTGCTAAAATTTCAAAAAAGCATTCCATTTTAAATGATTTGATCGTATTATTATTTTATGGATTGATAAGATTATAAAAACTTATCTTAAGAATAAAAAACTTTTTAAGAAGGGATTTTTATGAAAACACAACAAGAAAGTATTTTTTCTTCTAAGACTTTAGCTTATTTTCTACAATTGGCTGAAACCATGAGTTATACACAAGCAGCACAGATTTTAGGGATTACTCAACCTGCTTTAACTCAACAAATCAAGAAATTAGAACGCTCTGTTGGGGCACCTTTATTTTATTCAGTGGGTAAAAAATTACATCTTTCAGATGCTGGCTACACAATGCTTGATGCTACACATCAAATATATGAAACTTTAAATAAAGCTACCGATGAAATTCAACAATCTACTAGTGCTACTCAAGGTAACATTAATATTGGAATTCTTTCTTCGGTTGAATATAGTATTTTTTCTGATTTTGCAGTTGAATATTATAAACAACATAACGATATTACTATTTCTACTTATAATCTTTCTCGTAAAGAAATTTGGGAACGTTTGGAAAATAATACGATTGACCTCGCTATCATGTACTTACCAGATTCAAGTATTAAGAATTGGAAACCTTACGAAAGCAAACGCATTTTAACTGAAGATTTAATTTTTATTCATAAAAACGAAAAATTTGCTAAACGTAAAAAAGTTAAATTAAAAGATACTTTGACAAACAAGTGGGTAACCTATCCTTCTGAATATTATTTAAACGAAACCATTCGTGAAGTATTTTGTGAAGGGTTAACTGATCAACCAACATCTGTTGCTCACTTTGCAGATCCTGATCAAATTTTTAATTTTGCGATTAAGACAGATTGTTTTACTGCTTTACCAATGTCTTATGTTTTAGCAAATAATACTGATAACCAAGTATTTACAGCACTATTTGATCCTGAAATTAAGTTTGATTTATCTTTTGTCTTCCGCAAAGGTAAAGAACAAATTCCACGTATCGAAAGCTTCTTTAAATCTTTTGATCGTTATTTAAATGAAAAGGACTATATTACTCGTTTATCAGAAACTAATGCCTAAATAAACTCAATTGCACTTTTATAGTGTGCATTGTATAATTTTATTCGGTTACTAAAACTAAAAAATTACTAAGGAGCTATTTATCCATGAAAGAACTTGTTTTTGGACATCAAAATCCAGATACAGATGCAATCGTTGCTGCAAAAGCATATTCATATTTACAAAATCAATTAGGAGCTGATACTGAAGCAGTTGCTTTAGGTGAACTTAACGAAGAAACCAAATATGCCTTTGATTACTTCAAACAAGATGCTCCACGTGTGATTACTAGTGCTAAAGCAGAAGTACAAGCTGTTATGTTAGTTGATCATAACGAAGCACAACAAAGTGTTGCTGATATCAAAGATGTTACAGTAACACACGTACTTGATCATCATCGTGTTGCTAATTTTGAAACTGCAGCACCATTATACTGCCATATCGAACCAGTTGGTTGCAGTAGTACCATTGTTTATAAAGAATTTGTTCAACATAATATTGAAATTCCAGCACCTTTAGCAGGTTTAATGCTTTCTGCTATCATTTCGGATACTTTACTTTTCAAGTCTCCAACAACTACTGAAGATGATATTGCAATCGCTAAAAAATTAGCGCAAATCGCTGATGTTGATTATGAAGAATACGGTTTGGCAATGCTTAAAGCTGGCACAAATCTTGCAAGTAAAACAGAAGAACAATTAATCAGTGCTGATGCTAAGTCATTTGAAATGGGTGGAAAAACTGTTAGAATTAATCAAGTTAACACAGTTGACTTGGATGAAGTTTTTGCTCGCGAAGAAGCTTTACGTGCAACTATTACTAAAGAAAGTCAAGCAAATGGCTATGACTTATTCTTATTGATGGTAACAAACATTTTAGATTCTAATACACGTATTTTAGTAATCGGTGAACCACAAGAAATGGTTGAAAAAGCATTTTCTGTAAAATTAGTTGATAACAAAGCTGATTTACCTGGCGTGGTCTCACGTAAAAAACAAGTTGTTCCTCCAATGGAAGCAGCTTTTAACGCATAATCATGAAAACGCACATTTGTGCGTTTTTTATTTTTCTCAAATCATTACAAATACTTTTTTTTACAGAAAATTATCGGTATAATATAAGTGAGTAATAGATTAGATATTGAGGAGATGCGTACTTTGAGTCAAGAAAAAAGAATTGAGCTAATTAAGCAATTACTAGCTCAAAGACAAGAATTATCAACTAAAGATATCATGCAAGAATTTGGGGTTTCTCAAGATACCGCCAGACGTGATATTGTCTTATTAACTAAAAGAGGTGAAGTAAAGCGCACACATGGTGGAATTCTACCACTTAATTTTGGTCGAAGTGTTCCTAACTATCAAAGTCGCTTAGCATATTTCACGCGAGAAAAAACCCAAATTGCCTTAGAAGCTACTAAATATTTCCATCCACAACAAGTTTATTTTGTAGATTCTTCGACAATTCTTTTAAAAACATGCCAAAATATCAATTTGCCGTTAACTATTGTGACACATTCTTTAGATAATTGTATTGCGTTATCAGAACACAATAAGGTTTCAGTTAAAGTTTTAAGTGGGACATTGAATCACGAAAATCGTTTCTTTCATTCCAATTTAGCAATAGAAGAGCTCCAAGATATTGTTTTTGATACTGCCTTTATTGCGGCTTCTGGAATTGATGAAAATGGAGTTTACCTCTTAGATCAAAGCGATGCCCAAATTGTTGGAATGGCTGTTAAACGTGCACGTAAAGTCATTCTAGTGGCGGAACATCAAAAATTTGTAAATAAATCATATTATCGCATTTGCCCACTCAGTGATATTTCTATATTTATCACAGACAAAATGCCTACTAAACAACAAATAGAAATGTTTGGGCCACATACTAAGATTCAAGTTGCTTCCTATGACGCTTAATATTTCTAGATGATTACAAATTTGTAATCAATTTTTGTTAACCTTTTTTAAAAAATAAGTTGACTAAAATACCAGATATAGGGTATATTAAGGATACATTTTTAGACAAAGAGGTTGATTTATTAATGAAAAAACTTAATTTACGCTATCTAACACTCTCAGGTATATTATTGGCTGTATTAATTGTTTGTGCTCAATTAACGATTCCATTGCCGATTGTACCCTTGACATTACAAACACTAGCTGTTGGTTTAGTTGCTTCATTACTACCAGTTAATTATGCACTAGAAGTTATTGTTGCTTATTTACTTTTAGGGATTTTAGGAGTACCCGTATTTGCAAGTTTCAGTAGTGGCTTTGGGATTATTGTTGGTCCAACTGGAGGATATTTGTTAACTTTCTTATTATATGTATTGATAACTGCTAGCATTTTACGTTTTAAACAAAGAACTTTTCTAACTTTATTTTGTGCCAATATTTTAGGGGCATTGGCACAACTATTTTTTGGAGCTTTATGGATGATTCCTGTGCTAAAGATTAGTTTAACCGCAACTTTATTAACAGGTGTAGTTCCATTTATTTTACCAGCAATTATTAAAGTAATCTTAGTTTGCTTAATCGTCCAAAAATTACCAAAAACAATATAGTTTTATTGAAAAAGAGCGCTTTTGACGCTCTTTTTTACTTGTTAAAACATTTCATTTACCATTATATTAGAGTATAATAAAAATTAACTTGAACTAATGAGGATGAAACATATGAATTTACAAAATAAATTTAACCATAAAATTGAAGAAATTGCTGTTTCTGATATTCGTCAATTTGATACTCAAGTCAGCTCAATTCCTGATATTATCAAGCTGACATTAGGTGAACCTGATTTTAATACGCCTCAACATATTAAACAAGCTGCGATTGAGGCAATTCAAGCTGATTACTCACATTACACACCAAATGCTGGTATTCCTGAATTACGTACAGCCGTTGCTAAATATTTCAATCAAAAATATTCTTTAAATTATCAAGATAATCAAGTTATTGCTACTATTGGAGCTACTGAAGCTATCAGCACTAGCCTACAAACAATTTTAAATCCTGGAGATACAGTACTAATTCCAACACCTGTTTTTCCTATCTATATGCCGGTTACTAATCTTAATCATGCAGATTATGTAACAATCGATACAAGTGATGATGGATTTGTTTTAACTTCTCAAAGACTTAAAGAAGTATTAGCGCAAAACAAAGATAAGAATATTAAAGCACTGGTTTTAGTTTATCCAAGTAATCCAACAGGTGTTACTTATAGCAAAGAACAACTTGAACAATTAGCAATAGTGCTTAAAGAAGCTGGAATTTGGGTAATTTGTGATGAAATCTATGCAGAACTAACATATAATACTAATCATGTTTCTTTGGCTCAGTTTATTCCCGAACAAGTTATTTTAATTTCTGGTTTATCAAAATCTCATGCAATGACTGGTTGGCGAATGGGCTTTATCCTTGCTCCAACGGATTTTGTTCAACAAGCTGTCAAAGCACACCAATACATGGTAACTGCAACTACCAATAACGTTCAGTATGCCGCATTAGAAGCCATGAAAAATGGACAAAATGATAGTTTAGCGATGAAAGAACAATACATTAAACGTAGAGACTTTATGAAACAAGCTTTAGAAGAAGTCGGTTTTGAAATGGCAAGTCCTGACGGTGCATTTTATCTTTTTGCTAAGATTCCTACTAAATTTGGTACTGATTCCTGGCATTTTGTACGTGAACTGGCACAAAAAGCCAAAGTTGCTTTAATCCCTGGTATTTCCTTTGGTCCTGGTGGGGAAGGCTATGTACGTTTAAGCTATGCCGCATCAATGGAAGACTTGAAGACTGCGGCTAAAAGAATTCAAGATTATGTAAAATCATGTTAGGAAATATAGCATTATGAAATTAACCAAAAAACAACCAATAGGTGTATTTGACTCTGGACTAGGGGGCATCAGTGTTTTAAAAGAACTGCATAAATTGATGCCTAATGAAGATTTTATTTTTTTTGGTGATTCTAAAAATGCACCTTATGGGACTAAGACCGTTGAAGAAGTTCAAAATTTGAGTCAACAAATCGTCACTAAATTCTTACAGCAAAACGTTAAAGCTGTTGTGATTGCTTGTAATACAGCCACTAGTGCAGCCGCTAAAAAGTTACGTTTAACTTATCCTGAATTACCAATTATAGGTCTTGAACCTGCCGTAAAACCGGCGACATTATTAAAACCCCATGCTAAAATCTTAGTGATGGCTACTGAATTAACTTTAAGAGAAGTTAAATTTAATGATCTAATACAACAATTTGCAAACCAAGCGATAATTTATAAACTACCAGCTTCTAAACTCGTTGAATTTATTGAAAAAGGAGATACATCTTCTGTTGAGTTACATGCTTATCTTTTAGACTTATTAACTCCTTACTGTCAAAAAGTCGATGCTGTAGTTTTAGGATGTACGCATTTTCCGTTTGCTCGCCGTGTAATTCAAGAAATCATGGGACCTGATACTGCAATCATTGATGGTGGTAATGGGGCAGCTCGTGAACTAAAAAGAGTTTTACAAGTCAAAGACTTATTACAAGACCATACTCATGCTGGAAGTGTTTGTTTTGAAAATAGTTTACAAACACAAACTGAAATTCAATTAAGTCGTAAGCTCTTTGAAAATGATTTTTAATCTTAAGGGGATCATCTAGTTTTAGATGATGCCTTTTTCTTTAAAAAGGAGGAAATAACATGCAACTTTATTACGTTAGAAAAGCAAATGATGCTGATTTAGCGCAAATTTCGGAAATATTTGAACAAGCTAAAAGTATTTTAAAACAAGATGGTAGTCCTCAATGGCAAAATGGAGCACCAACCTTAATGGACTTTAAAAACGATATTGCTAAACAGCAATGCTACGTTTTAATCGTTAATCAAGAGGTAGCAGGAATGGCTACTCTTCAAATTGGACCAGATCCAAATTATAAAGTAATCAGTAATGGATTTTGGGAGCAAACTTCAGATTATATGGTGATTCATCGCGTCGCAATAGCATTTAAATATAGCGGATTACATCTCAATGAGTTTTTCTTTAGTAATTTATTAACACTTTGTCGCCAAAATTTTAAACGTGTACGTATTGATACCCATGAACGAAATCTTAAAATGCAACATATTTTAAACAAATTTGGTTTTAAAGAATGCGGCGTAATCAACGTCAACGATCCTGTTGATCCAAAACGCAAAGCTTACGAATTAATCATGAATTAAAAAGAGGAAATAACATGACACAAAAATATACAGATTTATTATTTGATTTAGATGATACATTGCTTGATTTTGGAGCAACTGAAACTCAAGCTCTCAGGCTTCTTTTTGCAACGTATAATCTTGAAATGACACCACAACTGGAAAAAGACTATAAAAAGTTTAATCAAAGTCTATGGAAAAAACTTGAATTAGGGACGCTTTCACGTAAGGAATTATTAGAAAAACGTTTTTCTACATTTTTTAAAGAACATTTAGCTTTAGATGTCGACGGGATTGCTACTGGAAAACAGTATACTTCTTTTTTAGCTCAAGGACATCAACAGATCAAAGGAGCTAAAGAATTGCTACAAGATCTTAAAAAAGCTGGTTATCAACTACATGTTGTAACAAACGGAAATAAAAACATTCAATATAAGCGTTTAGATGATTCACATTTCAACCGATTTTTTGATACAATCTTTATTTCAGAAGAAATTGGTTATCAAAAACCTACAAAACAGTTTTTTGAACATGTTTTTAATAAACTTGACTTAGTTCCTAATCAAGCAATTATTATTGGAGACTCTTTATCATCAGATATTAAAGGAGGAATCAATGCGGGGATTGATACACTTTGGTATAATCCAGCACAAATTACTAACAATTCAACTATTCAGCCAACCTATGAGATTCACAAACTTGAACAAATTAAAGAAATTGTATAATGAAATATGTAAATTTGTTATATACAAATAAGGAGAAACGTTTATGAATTATCAAGAAACACTAAAGATTTTAACTACATTTCGTGATGAACGGGGATGGCAAAAGTATCATAATCTAAAAGATTTAGCTTTATCGGTAAATCTAGAGGCTAGCGAGATATTAGAAATTTTTCAATGGCAAGATTCTTCTCAAAAACTCGATGACAAACAACTAGAACATCTTAAAGAAGAAATTGCTGACACATTAATTTATCTTTTCTTTATGTGTGATAAATTAAACATTGATCCAGGAGATATCATTGCTCAAAAAATGCAACGTAATCAAAAACGTCATTGGAAAATTAATGATGACGAACTATAGTATTTATTGTAATTTCATCTTAAATAATCTATCATATTTTATGTAAATGATTTCAAAGAGGTGACTTTTCATGATTAAAGCTGTTGCAGTCGATATGGATGGAACATTTTTAAATTCTGTTAAAAACTACAATCGGCCAAAATTCGCTTATTTATTTGATAAAATGCAACAACGTAATATTAAGTTTATCGTTGCAAGTGGTAATCAATATTATCAACTGCGTTCTTATTTTCCCGATCACTGGAATGATATTACCTTTATTGCAGAAAATGGGGCGTATATTTTGCACGGACAAGAAGAAATCTTTTGTGGTGCATTCAAAGCAAGTGCTTTAGATACAATTTTTGCTACACTTGCGGATTTACCCGAAATTAAAGTAGGAATATGTGGTAAAAAAAGTTCTTATGTTTTAGCAACACAAGATAAAGCATATATTGAAAGATTAGGCTTTTTTTGTCCTCGTTTACAAGTTATCGATAATATATCTCAAATTAACGATCAACTTTTTAAATTTACTCTTAGCGTACCTAAAAACCAAACACAAAAATACCAAGATTATTTAAATCTCAAACTCGCAGGCAATGCGGTCGCTACTTCTAGCGGACATGGAGAAATTGATTTAATTATTCCAGGTCTAAATAAAGCTTGGGGGTTGAATCACGTTTTAAAAGGTTGGAATTTAAGTGCCAAAGATTTAGCAGCGTTTGGTGATGGAGGAAATGACCTTGAAATGTTGACATTAGCTAACCATAGTTACGCAATGGCTAATTCATTACCAGAGGTATTCAAGGTAGCCAAGCATGTTGCTCCTTCAAACGATGAAGATGGCGTCTTAGACACTTTGGAAATTTTGTTGCATTAAAAAGATTGCATTAGAGTAACTCTAAACTTTTATAATTGTCACTGTACAATAAATATTTTGATATGGAAGTGATTAAAATGAATCAGCATCCTGAATTTTTACTAAATCAGGTAAATCAACCCCAAGATATTAAAAACTTTACACTCGAGCAATTAAAACAATTAGCCAGCGAAATGCGCCAATTAGTTTTAGAAAAAGATGCAGCAATCGGTGGACATGTTGGTCCTAACTTAGGAATAATGGAAACAACATTAGCTTTCCATTATGTTTTTGATTCTCCTAAAGATAAGATTGTCTGGGATGTATCCCACCTAGCTTATGGACATAAGATGTTAACTGGTAGAAAAAATGGTTTCTTAGATCCTGAACAATATGATGAGGTTTCTGGTTATACTAGTCCAGATGAAAGTGAACATGATTTTTATACTATTGGGCATACCTCTACTTCTGTGAGCTTAGCAGTAGGGATGGCTAAAGCTCGTGATCTCTTAAATCAAAAAGAAAACATTATCGCATTGATTGGCGATGGTTCTTTAAGTGGTGGGATGGCCTTTGAGGCTTTAAACAATGGAGCAACTTTAAATTCAAACTTTATTGTTATTGTCAATGATAATCAAATGTCAATTGATGAAAATCAAGGTGGAATTTATCAAGGTCTTGCTAAATTGCGTGAAACCAATGGCACAGATCCTAATAATCCATTTATTGCCATGGGATATGATTACAAATATGTTGCTGATGGTAATAATTTGGCTGACATGATTGAGGCTTTTAGAAGCATCAAAGATATTGACCATCCAATTGTTTTACACATCAATACACTTAAAGGAAAAGGTTATAAGTTAGCTGAAGAAAATAAGATGGCTTTCCATTGGCGTGCTGCATTTAATCTTGAAACTGGCGAATTACTCAATCCACAAACACAAGAAACTTACAATGATGTTATCTTAGATCAATTAGATCAAAAAGTAGCTGCTGGTATGCCAATCGTAGCAATCACTGCAGCTATTCCAGGAAGTTTTAACCTTAAGAAATTCGAAGCTAAACATCCAGCCAATTACGTCGATGTCGGTATTGCAGAGCAACATTCAATTGCATTTGCAACTGGTTTAGCTAAACGTGGTGCACGTCCGGTAGTATTCCAAAGTAGCACATTTTTACAAAGAGCTTATGATCAACTTTCACATGATATGGCCCTAAATGAACAACCAGTGGTGCTAATCGTTGATGGTGGAATAAATGGTGGATCACGAACACATTTAGGAATGTTTGATATTCCTTATCTTACAAGCATCCCTAACATTGAATATTTAGCCCCAACTAATAAAGAAGAACTACAAAGCATGCTAGATTGGGCCTTGACACAAAGCGATAAGCCTGTCGTAATTCGTAAACCAAGTGGTCCTGTCTATAGCGGTGCTGTTACACAAAATTCATATGATGAAATTTCATATGACATTGTACAAGAAGGCAGTAAAATTGCTTTAATTGGTTTAGGTGACTTCTTAGACTTGGCTAAAAAGGCTGCTCAACAATTAGAAGATTGTTTTGGTGTAAAGCCAACTATTATCAATCCTAAATCCGCAACTTCTTTAGATGCAAAGTTACTCAATCAAGTAGCTAAAACATATCAAGTTATTGCAACTCTCGAAAATGGCAGTCTTTCTGGTGGATTTGGCGAAAAAATTGCCCACTTCTTTGCCGCTTCAAATACTAAAGTTTTATTATTCGGAGCACAAAAACAATTCACTGATTGTAGTAAAGATCAACTATTATCGCAAAACCATTTAACAGCTGAATTAATTGCTAAAGATATCAGTTCATATCTTTAATTGTTTTTAAGACGCACTGACAAGCAGTGTGTCTTTTTTATTGCAAAGAAAAAAACTCTTTTTTTCTAATTAGTGTTTTTTCGTGATATAATTACACAAATAAATATTATTTAAAGGAGGTTCATGATGATTGAAAGCATTCGTCTAAAACGACAAACTACAAATCCACTTAGTATAGGAGAAGTCATTGATTATCGCGGGGCGACCTTTGTGATTACACATATTTTAGGAATTGAAGTAGTCGGTAAACACCTCCCCAATCCAACTGTTGTTTACTATTGTCTAGGTCAACAATTCGGCACACCCGATCTTTCTAGTGAATATTTACCAACTTTAACCGAATTATCATTTAAATCAGATCAGTTCGATAATTTGCCCGAAGTGGGTGAAATCTTTTTTGACAATGCACTAGGCATCTGGGTTAATATCGATGAAATAACCAATGTGCGTTTTGAAGATACTGAGATGTTTATCACATTCAAGTTTAGCCCTGTCCCTGAATGGTCTAAAGAACAGTTAACACAAGCCATGAATAGACATCGATTAAACAGAATGAAGTTAGTTCGTAAAGACACCAATCAAGCGCATAACTTTTAAACCTACTATAAAACTAGTAGGTTTTTTTAGTTGATATAAAATAACTTTATAATATAATTAAATTTTTTTTTGCATTTTTCGGCTTAAAATAACGCTTTTTTCTATAGAAAAATTAGCACAAAACAAAAGAAAATGCTATAATTCTATTTGTGATATTCAGCACATATTCATCAAATTTTACTTTTATTGAGTATAACATACTGTTTATGTTGCTGTAAAAATCAATTATTTTCTTAGAGGAGGAGTTTGTTATGAAAATCGCAATCGCAGGTGCCGGCGCCATGGGTAGTCGCTTTGGAATTATGTTAGCTAAAGGAGGCAATGAAGTTACTTTAATCGACGGTTGGCCTGCACATGTTGAAGCCATCAAAAAAGAAGGGCTAAAGGCAAATTTCAATGGTGAAGACATCACTGTTAATTTACCTATTATGTTGCAATCAAAAGTTAGTGCACAAACACATGCTGACTTGATTATTTTGTTTACTAAGGCTATGCAACTTGATCAGATGCTTCAAGATATCAAGCCTTTGATTGCACAACATACTGAAGTTTTATGCTTATTAAACGGTATTGGTCACGAAGATGTTATTGAAAAATATGTTCCAATGGAAAAAATCTTTATCGGAAATACTATGTGGACTGCAGGAATGGAAGGTCCAGGAAAAGTTAAATTATTCGGAAATGGCTCAATCGAATTGCAAAATCTAGGTAAAGGGCAAGAAGAAGCTGCTCAAAAATTAGCTGCTGTCCTATCTGAATCCGGATTAAATGCTAAATATTCTGATAATATTCATTACTCAATTTATCGCAAAGCTTGTGTCAATGGAACGATGAATGGTTTATGTACTGTTTTAGATGTTAATATGGCAGGATTAGGACAAACTTCAACTGCACATGATATGGTTGTTACAATTGTCAATGAATTTGCTAGTGTTGCTAAATGCGAAGGAGTTAACTTGGATGTAGCAGAAGTTATTGCACATGTTGAATCTTGCTTTGATGCTTCCACCATTGGCATGCATTTTCCATCCATGCACCAAGATTTAATTAAAAACAACCGTTTAACAGAAATTGATTATATTAACGGAGCAGTTTCGCGAAAAGGTAAAAAATATAACGTTGCAACCCCATACTGTGACTTTTTGACCCAATTGGTTCATGCTAAAGAACAAATCTTAGGCGCAAAGTAAATTAACAATAAATAAATGAGGATTGATTATATGAACGAAAAATTAACCCCAAAGTTATTCTTAAATAAGGTTTTGGCAGGGACTGCTACTGGAATCATCATTGGTTTGATTCCTAATGCTGTATTAGGCGCAATTTTAAAATTCTTTGGTGATAACAGCTTTGCTATCGCACTTAGTCAAATGGCTTTGATTTTCCAAATTGGTACTCCATTAATTATTGGTGCTCTAATCGCTTTACAATTTGGTTTCCAACCAATGCCAATGATGGTTGTTGGTGGTGCGGCTTTCGTTGGCTCTGGTGTAGTTAAGTTTAATGCCCAAGCTGGTGCTTTCATCGGAGCTGGGACCGGTGATATCATCAACACAATGATCACTGCAGCCATTGCTGTTGGTTTAATCATGTTAATTGGCAATAAATTTGGCTCTGTAGCAATTGTACTAACGCCAATTGTTGTTGGAACTGGTGCTGGATTAATCGGCTATTACCTTTATCCATATGTAACAATGATTACCGCAGCAATCGGGGATGGAATCAACACATTTACAACTTTGCAACCAATTTTTATGAGTATTTTAATTGCTTGTTCATTTGCGTTGTTAATTATTTCACCAATTTCAACTGTTGCAATTGGATTGGCTATTCAATTAAATGGCGTTTCTGCAGGGGCTGCTGCTATGGGTGTAGCTGCTACAACAGTTGTTTTAGTGGTTAATTCTTGGAAAGTTAATAAACCAGGGGTAACAATTGCGATTGCTTTAGGAGCAATGAAAATGATGATGCCTAATTTGTTTAGAAAACCAATCATCTTAGTTCCTTGCTTCTTTACAGCTATTATCTCTGCAATTCCAGTTGCTTTACTTTCAATTTCTGGAACATCTGCTTCGGCTGGTTTTGGTCTAGTTGGTTTAGTAGGCCCGTTAGCCTCAATTGATGCCGGTTTAAACGTTATTATGGTACTTGTTTGTTGGTTAGTTGTACCTGTTATTGCAGCTTTAATCGGACAACTTATTTTTGAAAAAATCTTTAAACTTTATGACCGTAAAGAAGTTTTTGAATTCTTAGGTTAGTTATATTTTTAAATACTCATTACTAAAAATCATCATTAACACCTCCATAATGGTACCTATTTATGAACAAATTATCGATCAAATTAAAACTTTGATTCGTCAAGAAACACTAAAAGAAAACGACAATCTTCCATCTGTTCGAGTGCTAAAGAACTAAAAATCAGTGCTCTCACGGTTAAAAAAGCTTATGATAGCTTAGAAAATGAATTTTAAAAAACTCTGTTTGTGTACAGCTTCAAAAAAGGCTAGGATACAAACAGAGTTTTTATTATTCTTGATTTAAGGCCAGTTGTGTAATTAATTTTTCATCAGGGGTAACATATAAAGTCTTTTGACCTTCATAAATTACAAAACCAGGTTTAGCACCATTAGGCTTTCTAATTTTATTAACTGTTACATAATCTACGGCAACATTAGCTGACAAACGTGATTTAGAATAATACGCTGCTAGATTAGCTGCTTCTAATAGCGTTTGGTGTGAAGGTGTAGCACTATGAATAATTACATGTGAACCAGGGATATTTTTAGCATGTAACCAAACATCTGACTTCTTAGCGGTTTTAAGTGTTAATTGATCATTTTGCAAATTATTTTTGCCGACCGATATCCTGGTACCATCACTTGACAAAAAGACTTCAGGCTGACTGAGTTTAACTTTTCGCTTAGTCTTTTTATGATTTGCCTTTAAATAGCCACCATTTTCTAATTCAAGCTTAATATCAGGCAAATCTTGTGGTTTAGCGATTTGTAATTGAGCCTCTAATTCTTCAAAATATGCAATTTCCGCTTTAGTTAGCTCAATTTGTTTTGTAATATGCACAACAGCATTTTTAAGCTTTTGATATTTTTTAAAATATTTCTGTGCGTTTTGTGCAGGATTTAACTGATTGGATAGGGGAATCGTGGTCATTTTTTCATTATCATAATAGTTTGGCAAACTAATCTCTAGCATTCCACGCTTAATTTGATAAAGATAAGTTGTCAACAATTCTCCATAGATCCGATACTTATCCGCACCTTTAGTTTGTTGTAATTCACGTGTTAACTTAGTTAATTTTAGACGATTACGTTTTAAATTAACATTAACAACATGTATTAAATTTGCACCTTGTTGTGCAACCCGATCTGTAGTTGCTTTTTGTTGATAATAAGCATCCAAAGCTAGACTTAGGGTAGTAAATGTTTGACATTTGTTTGTAAAAAAGGGTAAGACACTACTAAACATCATTTTATTTTCATGTTGATAAATACAAGGAGTTCCTTGCTTATCATCTAAAAACTTTAAAAATTCTTGTCTTGGATTTATATTAGGAGCTTGCAAATACTGAGCTAATACAAATGCTGTGTTACGATCAAAACCTTGATAATTTTGCATTAATTCTTTAGCTAAACTTGTTAAGTCCTGTGTTAAATCGATGTCTTGCAATAGCGCGCTTGCATTAGATGCAAAAGGATTTACCTTTTCTTGCTTAGGCGGAGTACGATACGTTGCATTAGGTAAGAATGTCCGATAACGATTTTGATCCATTCCGACATGTTTAATAGTATCAATAATTTTTTGTTCTGCTTGATTAATCAAAATAATATTACTATGCCGACCCATAACTTCAACGCTTAAAAGTAAAGGTAAGGCATCACCCAATTCATTACGCGTTAAAAAACTGAAATATACTACTCGATCATTTTCTAATTGTTGGATATCGACTAGTTTAGCACCTTCTAAATATTTGCGTAACATCATAGTAAAGTTTGTAGGGACTGGCGGATTAGTATAAGGAATTTCCGTTATTTGGAAACGCGCATAATTTGCATTGGCAGACAATAATAGTGGATAATTTGTTCTTTGGGCTCTAATTGTTAAAATAACTTCATTTGGATATGGTTGCGAAATTTTAGTAACTCTACCGTCACACAGCCTGTTCTTAAGTTCAACAATCATTGCATGGGTAAAGAAGCCGTCAAATGCCATTTGCTTCAACTCACTTTCTTTTTTATATTAGTCTTATTTTACCTATTTCCTTGCAAATGAGCAAAATAAACTTTTCCTATTAATTTGTAATTTGCTTGCTTTTAATATGAGTTGTATTATACAATTAATAGAATAAAAGCACAAAGAAATTAAGGGGATAAAATTATGAAAGAAGTCTTAGATAATTTGTGGAGTGTGCAAAAAAAATATCGTGAGCAGCTTCAAAAATTAACACGTGCTCATGATTTGACCATTGCTGAATGGGAATTATTACGTAACATCAAGGCCGGTGCTAGAACACAAAAGGATTTAGTGACACAATCTAGCTTAGATGTTTCTACCTTAAGTCGACAATTGAACAAGTTATTAGATAAACAGATGATTTCTTTTCAAAAAATCCCTGGTGCCTTTCCTAATAGCAAAAAAAAGCATTCTTATAGCTTAACAACTAAAGGGGATGCGACCATTGTAAATCTTGAAAAAAATTTACATGAATTTAAGCAACATCTTTTTTTACATTGGTCAGCTGAAGAAGAAAATCTTTTAAAAATTTTGTTAAATAGATTGGCTAAAAGTCTTGAACGTGATAAGCTCTAAAAGGCAGTGCTAGAATACAAACATGTTGTATGATATGATTGTATTGCGATAAATTTATAAAAGTAGGTGCAATTAATTATGAAAATAGCTGTTGTAACAGACAGTACAGCCTATCTAACACCTGAACAGATTCGTGAAAACGATATTCATGTCGTGCCGATTCCTGTGGTTCTTGATGGTGAAGTTTATGATGAAGGTGTCGATATCACACCAGAAGAATTTTATGAAAAGTTACGAAATACTAAATCTTTTCCAAGTACATCTCAACCAGCAATTGGAAAGTTGATGGAATTATATGGTTCCTTAGCAAAGCAAGGTTATGATACTGTTATTAGTATTCATTTAGCTTCAACAATTTCAGGTTTAATTGGTTCTATTGAAACAGTCGCACAAGAGATGCACGATATTAAAATTATTCCATTTGACTCAAAAATTACTGTAATGTTAATGGGAAATATGTGTATTCAAGCAGCTCGTATGGCTAAGGAAAATAAATCTGCAAAAGAAATTATTGCTCATTTGGAAGATTTACGAAAAACGGTCAAAGAATATTTTATTGTTGACGATTTACAAAATCTTGTTCGTGGCGGACGTCTTTCTAATGCTTCGGCATTTATTGGAAGTGTATTAAAGATTAAGCCTATTTTAACTTTTGATGATCAAACCGATAAAATCGTTGCTTTTGACAAAGTACGTTCCTCTAAGCGTGCTTTAAAGCGTGTGGAAGATTTATTTGAACAACGTCTCCAAGAGATAAACTATCCTTTACGTCTTATCGTAATCCATGCCAATGATGAAGAGGCAGCTATAGCTTGGAAGGAAGAATTAGCCCAAAAATATCCACAATATCCAATTGATATAAGTTATTTTGGTCCAGTTATCGGTACACATCTAGGCGAAAAAGCTTTGGCCTTGGCTTGGATGCGTGATATTGATAATAACTAATTTTATCTGAATAAGATTTTTGTCCAGATTTTTGAAGGTGCATTTATGAAAATCAGCTTAGGTTTAAAAGCTAGTAGTACTAGTGAACAAGTCACAAATCGTTTAGCATATCATCCAGACGTTTTTGAATTTTTCACGAGTGAATATGATTTTACTACTGCCGGTAATAAACGCTTAATCGAAGCTATCAAAGAAGTTAAACAAGTAACTCCACGGATTATTTTACATCATCCGATGCGTTGGCAAGATCAGTTTACTGAGCTTGTTGCACCGCAAAAACAATGTCGCGAGCTTTATCATTTTGTTGAAGAAAGTTCTCAAAAATTATTAGAAATTGGTTTTACTTATGATGTTGATGTTTTGATTCACGGATCATATTCTCGTCAAACTGCAGATTATATTGCGCTTTATCCTAGCTTTGAATATGCGCGATTTGCAGTCTTCGAAAGAATTGCTCATTTTCAAGAACTTGGTAAAGATCATGTTATGTTTGAAAACTCAATTTCAGATCTTTTTTATTATGGAGATGCCAAAGAAGAAGCCGATATTTTAGCTTTAGGATGTCGTTTAGCATTTGATACTTCCCATTGCTTCATAAAATGTCACGGTCAAAGCGATCAATTATTAGCGTCTCTAGCAAATCTAAAGAAAAATATTGTCCATTATCATCTTGTAGATTCGTATGGTCAAACACATGATAGTCTAACGCTTGGTCAAGGAAATATTCCTTGGAAAGAGGTTTTGCCATTATTAAATCCAACTGCTAGTAGTATTTATGAAATAAATCTTGCAAATCAAAATGATGCCAAGGAACAAATCGCTAGTCATAAATATTTGACATCATTAGTGGCTTCATTATAATTTGCAAAAGGGAGTCCTTACCTTATATGAAAACATTTAAATTTATTTTAGGATGGCTTATACCAATCGCTATAGCCATTGCTTTATCGTTAGTAATTAAAACATATCTTTTCCAATTGGTACGTGTTGATGGTTTGTCAATGTATCCAAACTTGCAAAATAACGAATGGGTTATGCTGTTTAAACAAAGTAAAATCAAGCATGATTCAGTTATCGTTTTTGATGCCGATGGTGTTGATCCTAGTGCAAAAAAAGATGCTAAATATGTAAAACGTGTAATTGCAATGCCTGGTGATACAGTAGAATATAAAGATAATGGAGATCTTTATATCAATGGTAAATTCAGTTCACAAAGTTATATTTCTAAAGAACAACAAAAAAAAGGAACATTGACATTAGAATTACCAGCAACTAGCCAATTCACGTTAGGAAGTGGACATAAATTTACTGTTCCTAAAGATGAATATTTGGTTTTGGGTGATAACCGTGCTAACTCAAATGATAGTCGTTATTATGGTTTTGTCCCCAAAAAGAAAATATTAGGTGTTGTTAAAGTATTTTTCTGGAATAGCAAACGCCAAATTATTAATTCATATGATGCAAATTAATCAAAACTCGCTTAAGGGCGAGTTTTTTATTTGTATTAGTACTTAGGGCGGTTTTTATTTAAAAATCCCACTTTCGATAATGTATATTATGTAAACTAGATAAAAGATAAAATTTAGAAAACCGCCCTATTAGATACTAAACAAAAAAGCATGTTAATCTATGAAAAACATGCTTTTTTAACCGAAAAAATCTGAATTTAAAACTCAGTGTAAATTTTAATCAATAAGTTATTGATTAAGCAATAACCACAGCATAACGTGTTAAATTATACGAATATGCCAATGAATTTTCTAAAACCCAATAGCTGTCGGCAGCTGGATCGACTACATGATAATAGCCAGGTTTAAAGCCATCTAAAGTCATTACGTGGCTATTATCGATGCCAGTTCCCCAAAAATATTGATGATATTTAGGTGCTGCAAAATGCAGCGTTACATAAACAACAACTGGATTTCCAGCACGCAATTGTTGTTTTAAATCTTCCAAGCTTGCACCTGAAATATTGCGGACATTACTAAATTTTTGGCCCCAAGTGGCTAATGGTGCTGGATAAATCGATTGAAAAACGTTTGCTACAACTGTTTGATAACTACCACCAAAGCCTTCATTAGGATTTCCACTAGCTGAAATGGGCATTGTTTGAATAAAACTTGCTAAACTATAATTAGTCGCATATCCTTTAAAATGCAGTGCTTCAAGCAATGAACTTGCCTCATAGGCCATTTCACCAACTTGATGATATTGATTAATATAAGGAACATTCAATAAGACAGGCTCATCATTATTGTTATTGTCATTATTACCGCTGTTATCCTTTGCTTGTTGTGTTGTTTGCTGTTGTAATACCGTTGAATTTAAATTGGTTTGTGTAGTTTGATTAATTTGATTAATTTGAGACTTTTGCCTTACATTTGCTTGTTGTGCTTGTTGTTTTAATTTTTCTTCTAAAGCTTTGATTTGTGCATCATATTGGTACAATGCAATAATGTATTAATTGTTGATGTTAATATGTCATATTGTTTACTTGAATAAACTAGTTTTTGTTGCATCAATTTCGTTAAAAAGGCCTTGAGCCTTTCACTTTTAGCTTGAATTTGTTCTTGTGTAGCACTCGCTAAATCTTTTATAGTTAAGGTTGTCAAAGTATTTTAATTTCTAATCTGACCTGTTTTTTAATGGCAACTTGATAAATCCGCTTTACATGTTGAGAGCTTTGTTTGGGCTCTTGTTGAATTAATTTTTTTAACCCCAATATTTTTTGGAAATATCTTTAGTTTGTAGCAAACTTTGCGTTGTTTGCTTAACTTGAGTTATTTTTTCTTGCTCCGCCCTCTTTTGAATTTCATGTTGAGTCCTAATTTGATGTTGTTTTACTAACCAAATTCCACCACCGCTCAGACACAAAATCCCAATAATTATTAAAATACTTCTTTTTATAAAATTCTTTTTCATAGTATTTTTCTACTAATCTTTACCAAATAACGCCGCCATCTTAGCAGCAATCTCTGGATCTAATTGGTCTGCTAACGTATTTTGCTCTTCTCCGATTTGTTTTTGCTTAACCTTGGCTAATTGAATAAGCTCATCGGCAACTGCTTGTTCACCAACTTCAACGGGATTTATACTCAACGTTCCCCCTGCCGATTCATTGTGTCCTCCACCATTGAAGTATTCACTTGCGAATTTGGCAACATCAATACGCCCGTTGCTACGTAAAGAGACGCTATGATTGTCAATTACCAAGACCGCATCTAACTGTCTTCTATGCAATAATTCATGCGCAATTTCAGATTTATAATCGCTCGCATAAACGATGCCAAATTTGTCATTTGCTAATTCAAATTCAACCACCGAACGTAAATGACGTTCCAAATAGCGTTTTCTGCGTTCATTTAAAGTTTCGATTAATAACTCATTTTGATCACGATAAGCTTCCCAGCCTTTCGCAAAAACATCGCTCACAAAAGCTTGAGACTTTTGGAGAGGATAAAACCAAAAAAGCTGGTTTAATTCATCTGCAGCGATCTTTGTTTCTGGTGCCATTAACGGATCGTTTTGCCAATCCCATGTATCATAAGCTCGGATTAATTCAACCAATTGTGCAAGTTGAGCTTGGCGTTTAGCCGTAATATTAGCAAATTCTACTTGCTTTTGTAACCAATCCCATACCAAGCTTGTGGCACTTGGCGTTTGAGCCTGATTAGTCGGCAACAAACAATTTAAACGATATTTTTGACGTAACTCTTCTTCACTTTCATGATGATCAAAAATCAACCAGTGATTAGCAAAATGGTTTTCAAGCATTTCAAACGAATATTCACTATCCGGTGTCATATCCATAATATAGACGTCTGTAAATTGTTTCATTTCCGAGCTTTTGAACCAATAAGATAATTCCCGATCTAAATTGCCTGCTGAACAAGTTGTTAAATCAAATTTAACATTGGCAAACATTTGTTCTTTAACTGTTTCCAATAAAACTGGTGCTCCAAACCCATCTAAATCATTATGGGAAAAAAGTTTAATATACTGCGTTTTCTTCACAATTATTACCTCATATTTATTTAAGATATCTTCATTTTAGCATGATTTTTTACGATATGGATACGTTCTTACTAATTTAGCCTCAAACTCTTTGACTAGACTAATTTGTTGTCTATCATCAAACCCAATCAAAGAAAGACCATCAAAGCTTGCAATTTTCCCTGCTTCTTGAGCACTAAAGTTCCATTCCACAAAAACTTGATTACTCTTACTATGATAAAAAGCCTTAATCTGCCAACTCAAAACTTTCTGACGCAAAAGAGTATCTGTAACCCACGCTTTTATCTGATGCAAATTTTCATAGATAGGACCATAGCATTCTTCATAACGACAATCTTTTGAAAAAAGCTCTGGTAAACGCTTAAAATCACGTTTGACCCACATAGAAAAATATTCTTTGATTATTTGTTTATGAATATAACCTAAGTTTGTCGTTTGATAGGCTTGGTTAGCTTGACGCGTTGTATAACCTAGATATTGGCTTAAAAAACGATATGCCAACAAAACATCTTGGGGTACAGCAACATGTGCAATGAAATTTTTCCCATTTGGTCCATACCCTTCTTTAGTATCGTGTAGACGCACGATTTCACCTAATAATAATTTACTATAATGCTCTAAAGTCCACATTCCATTGGGCTGATTTATACATATTAAATCGGCGTTTTTCACACCAACCTCAGTTTGATACGCAGCATAATTAATGATTTTTTTATTTGGCAAATATTTAGCAAAACACGCGGCCATTCGTTTTTGCAATGTTGCATCTTGGATAAGTGCTAGGCTTTCAAAATTAATTTGGTGTTGCTCTAACAATTCTAAGACGCATGTAACATTATTACCACAATTAGTCGAAGTATTTTCTAATAAGGTAATTGTAATATCATATTCTTTTTGTAAATACAAGGCCAACATCTGGGCTTCAGATAAATGTTCTAAACCTTGATAACCTCTTTTTTCTAAGCTAGCACGCAAATATTTAGTAGTGTGGCCATGTCCGCCGGAAAGAACATAATATTTAGCAACACCTTTTTGATAAGCCTTGGCAAATTCATCGGCACCCTGTAAGATACTGCCCCCATAAAGAACTAATACATCAACCTTTATAGTTGTTAAATCTGCAACATCACGAATTCCTAAATATTTCCCTAAAAGATTTAAGCTCGTCGCGACTCGTTGTAATTCATTCATACTCGTTGCTCCTTTAGATGATATCCCTTTCAGAATTATAGCATATAATTTCAAATGATTTGATTATAAAAATGACCTTCTTATCCACTGACAAGAAGGTCTACTACTAATTTTCAAATATATCAAAAACCCATTTCGTGATTTCTTGCAAAACCGTCGTATTTAGCGAATAAATAATCTTTTGGCCCGCACGTTGAGCACTGATTAAATCGGCTTGTTTTAAGATATTCAAGTGCTGAGAAATACTAGGTTTAGAGATATCAAAATTTTGCGCAATCTCTCCTGCGCTTAAATCTTGTTCTTTTAACAACGTAATTATTTTACGCCTAGTCGGATCAGCTAAGGCTTTAAAGGCTAGATTTAAGCTCATTTATTATGCCCCTTTTCATGATTTTTGTAGATTAGATACGCATAAACACTCGGGACTACAACCAATAAAACGACCGTTACTATGATTATAGCTCCTAACGCATTGGGCCACACAAAACCACTGATTAAAATAAGCAAACCATTCAAAAACACTAACCAACCTCCCAAGCGATGCGTTTTTTTCCACACATAATCGCTCGCCAAGGTCCATGGTAGTTTAAAGCCGATGAAATAATTAGGCTGAATCTTACTTAAATAGTTGCCTAAAATCATAAATAAAATACCAATCCCGCTCGTTACAATCAAGCCAACATTTAATGCAAAGCCTAATGCTACCAAAATCGTTACCGCATAAAGAACTAGCATAAAAACAATAAAGACAACCTTAAAAAGTTGATGACTCTTTAAAAAAAGCGCATAGTTATATTTTTTAGGATCAATTAGAGGTAAAACTTCAAACAAAATCAACATTCCTAAACATACCGTCGGCAGCAACAAAACTCCAACCATTCGTGGAAAGTAATTATCGATTTGCCCAGCAGTATTCCAATGGCTAGGTATTTGAGATGGAAGTTTAGAATAAACGCTCAAACCAAATAAGTAGCCGACTAAAATCAACAAATACAAATACCAATCTTTTTTTACAATATCCGTAAACTTCATCAATATCATTCCTAAAATATTTAGTCATTTAACTAACAATCTAACAACATTATAGCATTATTTTTGAAATAAGCAATACTGTCAACTAAAAAATCCTCATTACTAGCCAGCGGCTATAATGCCTTCTAAGTATACAGATAAAATATATAAAATCATCGTATACTTG
>ERZ791897.320-NODE-320-length-41934-cov-35.054681_pt1 | contig 41934 bp, 36 predicted proteins | sample MGYA00510152_ERZ791897 | MGnify/ENA primary metagenome ERZ791897 (study PRJEB30046, sample SAMN00792050) | human gut metagenome | study: EMG produced TPA metagenomics assembly of the A metagenome-wide association study of gut microbiota in type 2...
GCTTGCTTCTGAGGCAGTGGGAGGAATTGTGTCAAATTGACACAATTCCTCCGGGACGGTTTTCTTGGCAGCAGCCGTATGCTGGTTGTTGCCGTTTCCACCGGGCTTTCGATGCTCCACACTGTACTGCTTTCCAATGAGGAACTTCTTCTGCTCCGGGGTAAGATTGCGCCGCCCCAGCTGGTTCTTACAAATCCAAGCGAGAACTTCTTCCCGGCTTTCAAAGGGGCGTGGCATCGTGGAGAAAGAGACTTCGGGATGCTCCTGAACGATTTCATAACGATTGTGACCGTCAACAAGGGTGTTGTTCCAAACGATCAAAGGAGAGAGTAGCTTGCCCTCTTTCAGGATATTTTCTTCAAGCTGCTTAAATTCATCATCGGTCAGAGGAGGGATCTGGGACTGGAACTCCGGGTCGATTTTCAGATTGATCATACGCACACTCCTTTATCTCTCCTGCTGCGTCTGTTCTTCCTCCCGGAAAAAGGACGCAACATTCTGCTTTGCGGTTTTCAGTTTGAGCAGCTCCTCTTTAGCTTCCTTGTACTGCTCATAGAACCGGGCCTTTTCGGATGCCAGCTGCGCGTACTCGGCTTCCAGCTTTTTCGGGCTTGGCAGCTTGGTGAGGTTGTTTGCCTTGAAATAGGCTGCTGCCGCTCGGTACGCTGTCAGCTCTGCACGGTGCTGTTCTTCAAAGGCTGCGGGTCGTTTTGCAGCTTTTAATTGCTGTGCGATGTTCTTGGTGCTGGCGTAGGCTGCGACATGATAGCGCAGCTCTTTGTTGGCTTTCATACGACCTTCGAGGTCTTTCACCACCGCCAGCGAATCGTGGAACTTGGTATCGAGCTCTGTAATTCTCTGGTCGAGTGCGCCCTCGTCAGTCAAGCCCTTTTCTTCTAGGAGAATCAAGGTCTGTGCCATGGCTTTGAGGTTGTGTTTTTTCGCCCAACGCTCGTAGCCGATGCCCTTGCCCTGTTTCAGCTTCGCCTGAATATCCACCAGTTTCTCGATGGTATCCTGCTTGAACTGCGCCTTGGGTTTGCGTTCGGCGTTTGCCTGCAACGTGGCAAGCACTGCCGCCTTATCGAACTTGTCACCGAGATGTTTCGCTCGGATAAACTTCGTTCTGCCAGCGGGCAGATAGCTCAGACACCCACGACTTTCCTTGACGGCAATACCATACTGCTGCATGAGCCTGTCCGAAAAATCTTCAAAGTTCGTTGCGTTGTCCAGCACATCCGTGATCTGTTTCCGCAAAATTTCTTTTGCGGTCTCAAACTTCGTTTGTGTAGGCTGCTGTCCGGCTGCGAGCAGGGCTGCGTTTTCACGGTCAAGTTTCAACTGGCCACGCCTACGCGCCCAATACTCAGCTTCGCTGACACGCTCTTTCGAACCGTTGAGCAGGTTGATCTGGTATAGTCCGGCACCTTCGCACAACTCCATGACCTCGACACGCAAGTGCCGCATGGTCTGGGCAGTGCTGGAGTGCTTCATGCCCTCTAGCCAGTCACGGGGCTTCTGCATATAGGGCTTGCGTTCCACCTCGCGCATTCGGATGCTGCCGATCACGATGTGGACATGGATGTTTCCCGAATGGTTGTGCCCATCCGGGTGGGTGCAGACGATGGCAGGATGACCGGGAAAGTTCTCTTTACAAAAGTTCAGACCGAGGGCCTGTGCCCTTTCCATGGTCAAGCCGTTGTCGGCTGCATCTCTGGGGTCAAAGCTGAGGATATACTGGTGGCTTTTGATATCATCCGGGTGGTTGTTCTTGCTGTACTTTCGGTTTGCCAGCAGACAGGCCGTTGCAAACGAAAAATCGCCGCACTCAAGGGTGTCGAGCAGATACGATTCCCGCAGCATGGGTCTGCCATGGTCGTCCAGAAGTTGCTTTCCGGTGAACTCATTGTGCTGGTAGATTAGGTACGCTTCGGCGGCAGAGTAGTCCGAATTCTTAGAGGCGATATGCTTGAGCGTTGCCATACAGTTCACCCAGAACTTTCTCGGCGTGCAGCCGAAATGCGGTCAGGTCTGCAAGTTCGTCAAGGATTTTCGCCCGGATCAGCTCGGTGTCTGCACCGCCGGAATTGAAGTGCCTTGCAAGCTGGTTCAAATTTCCGCCCACCCTGCTGCACTGGGCGAGCAGGGTGGAAACGGCGTTCAGGGTTTCTTCTCCGCCGCCGGCAACGACAACAGTGCGCTCGATCTTCGCACTGTGCAGCGCACGGCGGATGAGGGTGGACAGGGAGAGATGAAGGAGTTTTGCGGTTTGTTCGAGTTCCAGTTTTTCGCGTTCCGTCACTCGGAACTTGATGATGTGCGTTTTGTTGTTCGGCGTGTCGTGGCGGTAGGTCGTGCTGGGTTTCGCTTTGACATTCGTTTTGTTCATTGAACCTCCTGTCGTCTTGCTAGCTCCTCGGTGAAGCTATGTAAGCACGACACGCCGTTGCTGTTCGCACCGTCAGGTGCGAACCATGAGCAGGGTTTGGGGCAGGCACGCCCCAACAAGATCACTTCGGAAATGCAGATGCATTGAAGAAGTGAAGTCCCGGATGGACAGGAAATTTTCAAGAATTGAAAATTTGTGGCCACGGGACGGTTCTTGCCCTCTACCGCTGCGCTCAAAACGCATTTTCAACAAATGTTTCCGAATTGTTAAGGCGCAAAAATAAGTAGAGAGTTCCACTGCTCGTGTATGTTGATCGCCGTTTGCTCCGAACGAAGTTCCTGCCCCTGTTTGTGCAGCGGCGTTGTCTGGCTCGCTCACGGAAAGTGTGAGGTCGTGGCACAGTATCACGTTCAGACGGCTTATGAAGGATTCAAGGTACAGTATGAAGAAAGCCGGGCGCAGTGCGGACACTACGTCTTGCTTCTTTCAAGCACAAGAATAACGCTTTGAGGTTGTGCTGTCAACAACCGAAAACAAATTTTGGAAGATTGAACAACTACATAAGATTTTATTTGTGAAAAAGAAAAATACCGCCCATGCAGCGCAGCGATGATTTTGTCGGGTGAATCGGCGGCAAAATGAATCGGGTGTGTTGCGGGGCGGTTAATTCTTTCGGGGTCTTTTCCTCACTGAAGTGGTGGGTCTCATGGTGATAACCAACCACTTTCTGTGGCAGTGTTCAAAATGAACACGACCACATCTTGTGGATGGTTTTGAACCAATCCACAAAATCAGTGGGATTTGTGACAGAAAATATCATGGTTTCTAAGATGTGCCAAGATAGCTTTACAAATTCTATTGCGGCAAAGTGAAAGAAGTGCGGCTTATATGGAGGCGTTGCACAATTCTAGAAAAATCAATCATTCCAATTTTTCGCCGTTGGAGGCGATAACTTTCTTGTACCAGTAGAAGGAGTCCTTTTTCTCGCGGCTCAGGTCGCCGGTGCCATCGTCAAACTTATTGACGTAGATGAACCCGTAACGCTTCGCCATCTCGCCGGTTGAAGCCGAAACCAGATCGATGCAGCCCCAGGGGGTATAGCCCATCAGGTCTACACCGTCCTTGACAGCCTCAGCCATCTGCTCGATGTGCTGGCGCAGATAGTCGATACGGTAGCTGTCGTGCACCTTGCCGTCCTCGCCCTTCACGTCATAAGCGCCCAGACCATTCTCCACCACCATCAGGGGGATGTGGTAGCGGTCGTAGATCTCGTTCAGGGTATAGCGCAGGCCGATGGGGTCGATCTGCCAGCCCCAGTCGGAAGCCTGAAGATAGGGGTTCTTCTTGCCGCCCATGATGTTGCCGCTGATGTTGTCGGCATCTTTGTGGGTGGTGACGCAGTTGGACATATAGTAGCTGAAGGTGTAGAAGTCCACCGTGCCCTCTTTCAGGATGGCGGCATCCTCTGGCTCCTGCCGGATGGTGATATCGTTCTCGGCAAAGTACCGCTTCATATAATAGGGGTACTCGCCGCGGACATGCATATCCGAGGCGAACCAGTTCATGATCTGCATTTGTTTCTGGTTGGCCACGAGGTCAGCCGGGTCGCAGGTCAGCGGGTAGGTGGTGACAAAGCAGATCATGCAGCCCATCTTGAACCGGGGATAGTTATCGTGGGCGTACTTGACCGCCTTGGCACTGGCCACGAACTGGTGATGCAGTGCCTGAAAACGCTCCTGCTTGTTGTCGGGAACTTTGTTGACCGGACCCTCAAAGCCCTTGATCGTGCCGGTCTCGAGGATCGCACCCATGGGCATGGTGCCGCAGTTGATCTCGTTGAAGGTCAGCCAGTATTTGACTTTATCCTTATACCGCTCGAAGATCGCCTTGCAGTAGTTCATGTAGAAGTCGATCAGCTCCCGGGACGCCCAGCCGTTGTACTTTTCCACCAGAGCATAGGGCAGTTCATAGTGACTGATGGTGACCAGCGGCTCGATGCTGTGCTGTTTGCAGCAATCAAACACGCGGTCGTAGAATTCCAGCCCCTTCTCGTTCGCCTCGGTCTCCATGCCGGTGGGGAAGATGCGGGTCCAGTTGATGGAGGTGCGGAAGGTCTTGAAGCCCATCTCGGCGAAGAGGGCGATGTCCTCTTCGTAGTGGTGGTAGAAATCAATGGCTTCGTGGCTGGGGTACAGCCGGTCGGGGCGGATGCTGGTGGTCACCCATTTCGGGCTGGTATGGGAGCCATTGGTGCACATATCGGGCACACTGGCACCCTTGCCGTCCACGTCCCATGCACCCTCAAACTGGTTGGCGGCACAGGCGCCGCCCCACAGGAAATCATCACGAAAAACACTCATGGTTTGTTTCTCCTATTCTTTTTAGCAGAAGAGATTTACAAATAAATTTGCTGCTCCACAGCAGAGCATTGTTAAAATTGGATTTATTTTGAACGTCCGAAGGGCAACAAAAGCGGCAACAAAAATCAAAACACCAGCCCAGTTCACGGAGGCAAGGGCAACAACATTGCCTTGAAACACAACCAGCTTTAAGATAGACAGACCGGCACCTGCGATAAGAGCAACGACTGCTGGACGCAGGCTTGCTAAAACGCTTTGCAGGGCAGAGACATTCTTATATCGATAATAAATATAAGCCAGCAGAGAAACAATGAGAAGCGAAGGCGTAATACAACCCAATGTGGCGATGACGGCACCCAGAGGGCCGGCAATACGGATGCCAACAAAGGTCGCCGAGTTGACCGCAATAGGACCTGGTGTCATTTCAGCAATGGTAATGAGGTCGGTGAATTCGTTCATTGTCAGCCAAGCGTGGCTGGTCACAATTTGATCCCGAATCAGTGGAATGGCCGCATAACCGCCACCGATGCTGAACATGCCTACCTGTAGAAAGCTCAGAAACAACTGCAAGTAAATCATACGGCATCTCCTCTCCGCTTTATGTGGTGAATGACTTCGAGCAGGACGCCAAAAACGGCACAGGTCAGAATGATGAAGATGACGTTGATATTAAAAATGCTGTTTGCAAGGAAGGCAAGCATCATAACCCCGATGTAAACAGGCTTATGCTGCCGGATGATGTTACCGCCCAAGCCAAAAACAACGTCCAGAATGACCGCAGCAACACCGGCCTGCATACCTTTCAGTGCAAGGGAAACATATAAATTAGTAGCAAAAGCCGTATAAAAAAAGGAAATGCCCGAGAGAATCGCCATGGGTGGAATGATGGTACCGATGACCGATGTCACCATTCCAATAAATCCGCCGACACGCCAGCCGACTAGAATCGCAGCATTGACCGCAATAGCGCCCGGACTGGACTGAGCCAGAGCCGCAAAATCAAGCATTTCATCCTCTTTCAGCCAATGCAGTTCATCAACAAATTTTTGCTTCATGAAGGTGACGATGACGAAGCCGCCACCGAAGGTGAAAGTGCTGATATAAAGGGTACTTAGGAAAAGCTTCCAAAGTGTTTTTGTATCTGTGCGTTTATTCATAACTTTACTCCATCTCTACAAGGAGAAGCAGGACTCTACAGGAAAAAACAGGACAAGCTGTAATGCCGTCCTGTTTCTGTTTATAATCCCAGTCGGAAAAACTCTTCCTGCGGAGCCTGCACCTGTTTCAGTGCGTTGGTCAGCTTATCCTTCCAGACAGTCTCTTCCGGACTTCCGCTCAGGTTTTTCAGCTGTTCCGGGTCTTTTTTGAGGTCATACAGGCGGTCTTTCAATTTTGCAGTCTGGTATATTTTTACGACCGGATACCGGATGCACGGGATGCCATTGGTAAACCGGGTCCCTTCCACCAGCTCCCCACGGCGAAGCTGATCTTCCGAAAAATACCCACGAATATTCGTCGGCATCAGGGTGTACTCATACAGCGGCGCATCCTCGTTCTGTTCGGCTTTCAGGTAGGTCATCCGACCATCTGTAATGCCCGTATAGCAGCCATGGACACCAAACAATGCCCATTCCCGAACCGGTTTCCCTTCCAATGCCGGGAGCAGTGACCGACCGTCCATCTCGCCCATCGGGGTCTGGTCACATCCAAAGAGTTCCAGCAGCGTTGGCGCGATATCCACTGTTGTTGCCAGTTGTTCACACCGTCCACCCTCAGCGATGCCCGGAACATGGAAATAGAACGGGAGATGTGCCAATTCGTCATAAGGCGGCGGAAAATTCTTGCCGAGCCATTCGTGTTCGCCCAGCAGGAAGCCGTGGTCGGTGTTGACAATGAGGACCGTATCCTTCCACATATCGTGCGCATCCATGAAGTCCAGAATCAGCCCGAGGTGCACATCGCACATTGTCATCAGAGCCGCATACTCTCTAGCTGCATTTTGCAGATCTTCACGGTAGTCTTCGCTTGCAACTCTGCCGTATCGGGGCCAGTTCAAAGTTTCTTCTTCCGGCAGATCGTACAGGGCACGGTATTTCTGCGGAACATAGAAGGGCTCGTGAGGATCAAAGCACTCTATCTGTAAAAACCAACTGTCTTTTTCCACGTGCTCTTTCAGAAATTCCAGTCCGGCCTGTACAGTTCGTGTGCCGGACATTTCTTCTTCCGTCCGCTGACGCTCCCGGTTGCGGTAATGCTGTGTTACGGAGATGCCAGTCTTATTGAGGGGATGGCGTTTCTCTGGCATGTCCACCGGGATATCGTGCGCCACAAAGCGGTCGCCCTCCTGTCCACGGAAGCCCTCCCAGGTGTCATAGCGGTTGTGATAGGTGCAGCCACCGTCTTCCCAATAGTGCGAATGGTCTGTACACAGATGGGTATAGACGCCCTCCGCACGCAGGACTTCGACACAAGAACGATCAAACGGTTCCAGCGGACCCCAGCTTCGATGAAGAAAGTTATGCTTTCCGGTATGTAGTTCTCGTCGGGCCGGCATGCAGGGCAGACTGCCCGCATAGAAATTGTCGAAGGTTGTGCAGTGTTGTTCCAACCGTTTGAAATTAGGCAGTTTTGTCCAGTTACAGCCGTAACTCGGCAAAAACTTTCGCGTCAGCGTATCAAACATCACCATAACAACTTTCACAAAAATACCTCCCTAGATGAAGTGCTTTAGCGGCCAAGCTTCTGCTTTACTGCGGCCTTGGATGCTTTGGCATCCTGAACCGTCACACCATCTTTGTCTTTATAAAAAATCAGCGTTGTGATAAAGCCAAGTACCATAGCGATGCCAACTGCAATCAGAACGCCGTAGAACGAAATATCAAAACCAACTGCAGGATTGATATAGGCGGGGAATGCAAATAGACCCATGCCGCCCATAGTATACATATTGACCCCCAAGCCCCCCATAATGGCACCGCCAACAGCAGAGCAGAACAGCGTGATCACAAAGGGGACTTTCAGAGGCAGTGTAACACCATAGATGGAAGGTTCGCTTACACCGAAGAAGCTGGAGATTGCAGCAGGCAGAGCAGTTTCTTTGATTTTCTTATTCTTACTTTTCAGATATACCGCAAAGACGACCGCGCAAGTGGTAAAAGGAACCGCCTGCATACAACAGATGACGTTTTCAAAACCATTGGTCATAAGGTTGTTGATCATAATTGGAGTGATTCCCTGATGGACACCAAACATGACCAGTACCTGCCACAGTCCGCCAACCAGTGCACCGGAAAGAATCGGACTAAAATCGTGAAATACTGCAAACATCATGCCAATAGCATCGCTGATCCATGTTGCGACAGGACCAACGATAATCAACGTTACAGGAACAGCAATTAAAAGTGTGAATGCGGGAACGAGGAACATTTTGACAACAGCCGGGCAGATCTTTTTTATCAGACGCTCTACCTTGGACGCAAAGAATACGGCCAGAACCGCGGGAATAACAGTCGATGCGTAATTCATCATAATGACGGGGATACCTGCAAAGGTCGTGGTCACGTTGCTTTCAAATGGTGTGCCGCCGAGAACCGAAAACAACACTTCGCTGGATCGAAGGGCTGAAATATTGGGATGCAGGAGAGCGGCACCAACAGCTGCGCCTACAAAACGATTCATACCAAACTTCTCTGCGGCGGTAAAACCGATAAATACCGGAAAGAAGTAAAAAATAGTATCGCCAATAGCATTGATGACCACATAAGTGCCGGACGATGTGCTGATCACGCCCAGTGCACCAAGAAAAACACTCAAACCTTTCAGGATGCCACAGCCGCACATCAGACCAAGCAGTGGAGTAAAAATGCCGGAAATCGTTGACACAAACAGATCAAAGAGATTTTGGTTCGTATTAGTGTTTTCCGCTTCAACCTCACCGCCTGCCCCGATGCCGCCAAGCTTCAACACTGCATCATAAGCGTCTTCAACCGCGTTGCCAATGACAACTTGATATTGACCGCCTTTCTGAATTACATCCAGGATCCCGTTTTTTTCCTTCAATGCAGTGGTGTTTGCCTTGGATTCATCCTTAAGTCTGAATCGAAGACGCGTGACGCAGTGTGTCAATGAGACGATGTTCTTTTTCCCACCAACATTTTCAACGATGAATGGAGCAAGAGCGTTATAATCAATTTTGGCCATAAAGATTCTCCTTCATTTGCTTTTTACCAATGTAAAAATTCCGGGCCCTGGAATCTTTTCGATAGATTCATTATACGGTCATTCGTTCGTAAAATCAATATTTTTCTAAACAAATGTTCGCTTTTTGTCGTGCTGCACAAGAACATTTGTTCGTTTTTGTACACTATTTTCGGGAATTTCGATTGTTTTACAGCTCAATTCTGGACAGATGTTCATTTTTCGATTATACTTGAAATAGTGATCCTTACCGATACCCCAATTTTTAGACTCCGATGGAGGTAATCTCTATGACAGTTCTGGAAAATATGCAGGCTGTGCTTCCCAGTCTCCCCAAAAACGAGCGCAAAGCCGCAGAATACCTGCTGAACTATCCGCACGATATCCAGCGCCGAAGCGCTGAGCTCATTGCACAGGATGCCGGCATCTCACGCAGTGCCATCGTTCGTTTATGCCAGAAACTCGGATATCAGGGATGGTCTGAGTTCAAATATGCCTATCTTCATGAACCGGCTCTGGCAGCTTCTGCACAGGAGCACAACATCCTGACCCGGTACGAAAACATTATCCAAAAGCTCCGTCAAGGGGTCGCCGCTGATCAGCTTCAGACGATCGTTCAGATCATCCACCGGGCCAATCGCGTTATCACTCTTGGCAACTATCACTCTGGCATGTCTGCACAGCAGATGGCTTTTCGTCTGAATCGTTCCGGCATCGACAGCCACTTTATGAATGATACTTCGCAGATGGAATGCTATGTTTCCTTCATCCGATCTAATGATGTTGTATTTATTTTTTCTCTCAGCGGTGATCCGCTTTATGAATCCCTTGTGGAACAATATGTTCAACGAGGAGCATCGGTCATTCTCATCACCATGTCGACCCGTACCACTCTCGCAAAACTTGTTACCCAGACGGTTGTGCTTCCTTTCCTTAGCCACGAGCGATGCAATTATCTTCTAGATGATGCGATTACTTTTTTCATGTTTATTGAGATGATCATAGAAGCGCTTCATGAAGAAAGCTCTAAGCAGTAAAATAGAAGATATTAAGCTGAGGTAACAATGAAAAATTTGAACTTTCTAATCAAACCGGCTTCAAGTCTGTGCAATATGCGTTGTCGCTACTGTTTTTATGAAGATGAAGCAGTCAATCGTACAGAAGCCAGCACTGGCCGAATGACGACTGAAACTGTCGATTGTTTGATTCAACAAGCCTTTGCTGCATTGGATAACAGGAACAGTAGCGTGACGTTCGCCTTTCAGGGAGGAGAACCAACACTTGCTGGGCTGGATTACTACCGTTATTTTGTTGAAAAGGTTTACCAGCATAACGCAAACCACGTCCACGTGAATTTTGCAATTCAGACAAATGGCCTGATGATTGATGAACAGTGGGCTGTTTTTCTGGCAGAAAATCGCTTCCTAGTGGGAATCAGTATAGATGGCACAAAAGCTCTTCATGATGAATTACGCCCAGATGCTTTTGGAAGATCCACATGGGCTCGCGTGACAAAAGCACTTTCTCTTTTGCAAAAAAATAAAGTTGATACAAACATCCTCTGTGTTGTTACACGATCGTGTGCAAAAAGCCCTGTCAAAGTGTATCATACGCTTCAGAAACTTGGTGGTAACTATCTGCAATTTACGCCGTGTCTTGATCCATTAGGTAAACCTCGTGGCAGTATGCCATATTCCATTACACCGGAACTTTATGGACACTTTTTATGTGGGTTATTTGATGAATGGTATCGGGATTGGCAAGCTGGTCAGTATACAAGCGTCCGTTTATTTGACGACTATATCTATCTTGCTATGGGAATGCCTGCAGGAACATGTGCCACAAGTGGAAGCTGTGGAAATTATCTTGTGGTGGAAGGAAACGGCTCTCTCTATCCTTGTGACTTTTACTGTTTAGACGAATGGAAACTGGGGGTAGTGAAGGATACGTCATTTGTCGAAATCATGCAATGCGATAAGGAGCGCCGTTTTTTGAAGGACGGAGCAGAACATCCTGCTGAGTGTAATTCATGCCGCTGGCGAAGAATGTGCTTCGGCGGCTGTAAACGGGATTGGTATGTAGATTCCACGGGAAATCATAACTATTTGTGTGGCGCTTTCCAGATGTTTTTTGAACATTCATTTCCCAGAATCGAACAAATTGCAAAACAACAGAAAGCTTGTTTATATTGAGATTTCTTGGATTTTTTTAGAAAGACCTTGTATTTATTGAAGCTGCATGATATATTATACGAAATTCAAGATCGGCAAACGTATTATTGTTCAATGCTGTATAAATGGGAGGTGCCTGCCATGACCGCCGTAATCTATGCCCGCTATTCATCGGATAACCAGCGCGAAGAATCCATTGAAGGCCAGATTCGTGAATGCACAGCCTATGCGGAAAAGAACGGCATCACCATCGTCAAGCACTACATTGACCGTGCTATCTCTGCCAAGACGGACAACCGCCCGGAGTTCCAGCAGATGATCAAGGACAGTGACAAGAAGCTGTTCGACATTGTGCTGGTCTGGAAACTGGACCGCTTTGCCCGAAACCGTTATGATAGTGCCCGGTACAAGACCCAGCTGAAGAAGAATGGTGTCAAGCTCATGTCTGCCACCGAGATCATCTCCGAGGGGCCGGAGGGCATCATTCTGGAATCGGTGCTGGAAGGTTATGCCGAGTATTATTCGGCAGACCTTGCCGAGAAGGTCGTGCGTGGACAGACCGAGAACATCCTGAAAGGCCGCTGCAACGGTGGTCGTGGAACTTTTGGCTACACGCTGGATTCCGAGCGGAAGTTCCACATCGACCCTCTCACCTCGCCTTTTGTTCTGGAATCGTTCAAGAAGTACAATGAAGGCTCCACCATGAAGGAGATCCGTGATTGGCTGAACGAAAACGGCATCAAGAACCCGGTGGGCGGTGCGTTTACATATAACAGCGTTGAACATATGCTCAAAAACCGGCGGTACATCGGAGAACTGAAATTCCGGGATGTGGTCGTGCCGGATGCTATCCCGCCCATCATTCCGCTGGAACTGTTTGAGGATGTGCAGGAGAAGATCGCCAAAAACAAGAAAGCCCCTGCCCGGAGAAAGGCAGAGGACGACTACCTGCTCACCACCAAGCTGTTCTGCGGCTACTGTGGGGCGTTGATGTTTGGCGAAAGCGGCACGAGCCGGACGGGAGAAGTCCACCGCTATTATAAGTGTGCCACTGCCAAGAAGCATAAGGGCTGCAAGAAAAAGACCGTCCGTAAACAGTGGCTGGAAGATCTGGTGGTCAACCAGACCATGCAGCTTGTGAAAGACGATGCCGCTATGGAATCCATCATCGCCAAGGTGATGGAACTGCAAAATAAAGAGAACACCAACATTCCTCTTTATGAGAAACAGCTTCGGGATGCAGAATCTGGTATCCAGAATATGCTCAATGCGATTCAGGCGGGCATCCTGACCAGTTCCACCAAGGAACGACTAGAGCAGCTTGAAGAAACCAAGCGTGAGCTTGAAACCCGCATTGCGGAAGAAAAGCTGGCAAAACCGAAAGTGACTGAAGAGTTCATCCGGTTTTGGTTGCTCCGGTTCCGCAAGCTGGACATGAGCCTGAAAGACCAGCGGCAGGCACTGGTGGATACGTTCATCAATGCGATTTACCTGTATGATGATAAGGTTTTGATAACCTTCAATTATAAAGAAGGAACACAGACCGTCACCTTTGGAGAAGCGTCAGAAATTGCATCCGAGGGAAATGGTTCGGATTTAGGTTGCTTTGCTGCACCAGAAAATGCCGTGAAATCGAAAGATTTCATGGCTTTTTTGTTTTGTAAGCCATGGGTGCACGGTTTCTGCACGGTTTTTGCACGGTGGGTGTTTTCCATGTCCGATTATGTAGGGCGCTGTATTGCATTGCAATCAGTGCCCTTTTTTGCATCAGGTGAGCAGGGCCAGGCGGAGCTTTGCCTTCATTTCCGGGTCGGCATCCTTGAGCAATTCCAAAAGAGCCGTCATGGAGATGGTGGGTTCGCCTGCGGCGGGTACAGCCTGCGGGCTGGGGGTGTCGGGCTTGGCATAGAAGCCGCTTTCAAACTTCTTGCCCAGCTCCACACGGGAGGACTGCTGGATATGGGCGTAGGTGTTCACCAGCATATCCGCACTGGCGTGACCTGTGGTTCCCTGCACTGCCTTGATGTCACCGCCGGAGATCATCAACTGGTAGGTGGCACTGGAATGCCGCAGACCATGAAAGACGATGCGGGGGAACTCCGGGTGTGCGTCCTGCCATTTCAGGAACTTTTTGCGGATGAGCACCGGCTCCACCGCCAGACCGTTGGGGAGCCGCAGCAGCATCCCGCTGTTGCGGTACCGCTCCGGGTCAAGGGCTTCTTCCCGTTTCAGCCGTTCCAGCCACTGCTTCAGTTCCTCCCGCAGGGCAGCGGTCATGAAGATGGTGCGGCAGGAGGCTTCGGTCTTGGTGTCTTTCAGGATGAGGGAGGTCTTGCTGCCCTCCAGCTTGTCCGGGAAGATGCGGAGGATGCAGCCCCTGTCCACCTGTGCCAGCGTGTCCTTCTGCACCCGCTGCATGGAACGGTTGACGGTGAAGGTGCCCATGCCGTTGGCAGCATCAAAGTCGATGTCCTCCGGGGTCAGACCTGCCACCTCACCCTCTCGGAGTGCACCCACCAGCGTCAGGTGCACCGCCAGATGCAGGATGGGGTCCTCCATGCTGTCCAGCGCTGCCCGCATCTCCTCCACCTCCCAGATGCTGCGCTCTTGGGTGGTCTTTTTGGGTGCTTCCACCGGGACGGGGCTTTTGATGAGGATGCCCCACTCCACCGCCAGCAGAAAGGAATTGTGCAGAAGCTGGTGGACCTCATGGAGGGTAGTGCCGGAGAGGGTGCGCTTCTGCTGCTTGGGCGAGAGGTCTCGCCGCTTGCCGCCCACATACTGTCCGCAGGGGGTCTTGCTCAGGGTGTCGTACAGGGCTTCGATGTGGTAGGGCCGCAGCTTCTGCATCTGCATCTCCCCGATATAAGGGATGATGAGGTTCTGAATGAGCGCCAGATTGGACTGGTAGGTCTTGGGTGCCCACTTGTGCTTGCTGCACTGCTTGGGCAGCCAATCCATCAGGAACTCCGCCACCGTCACCGTGGACGGGATCAGGAAATTGCCGGTCGCCAGCTCATGCTCGATCTGCTTCTGGCGTTTCACCGCCTCCTCTTTGGTGGGAAAGCTCTCCCATTTGTCGCAGCTCTTGCCGTGCTCGTCCTGATAGGTGTAGCGGACACTGTAAGAACTGCCGCGTTTCGTGATATATGCCATAGATTTGCCTCCTTATCAAGCTGCCCGGTAGAGCCACGCATCGAAGCTGTCTTTCGGGATGCGGATGCTTCCGCCTGCCCGCAGGACACGGAACTCGGTGGTGCTGTTGCACAGGTTGTAGGCGGCACGCTGGCTGATGGCCAGCATCTGTGCGACCTCCTTTACCGTGTACACCAGCTTTGTGGTCTCAGGGCTGTTGGTCGGAGACTTGACGGCATTGGTTCGAGTGACCACCTCCATTGTAGCCGGATCGGAGTCCGACTGCAAGGACTTTTTCGTATAATCCAAAGATTTCGCATTCTCGTACATTTTATTACACATAGGCATTGCTCCTTACTTATCGTGGTGCACCACAGGTTCCTGCGTGCGGTTCTCATAAAATCGAATGACCTCCGGCGGGATGCTGTCCAGCGTTTTCAGGGCGGCTTCGTAGTCCTGCCGCAGCTTGGCATCCTCCAGACGCTTCAAGACGCTCCCTTCCTTCGCTTTGTCCAGCGAGGCAGAGAGCGTCTTGTTCTTCTCTTTTAACTTTTCGTTTTCGGCGGCGGTCTTGGTGAAGGCTACGTTATACTTTCGCAGCTGGTCCTTCATCCGTGCCACGTTGGGGATATAGCTGTCCAGCACCTTGCTGATCTCCGCCGCACGGCTCTTGCCGTTGAAGGGGGTGATACCCACCAGCAGGGCATCCAACTGCTCCTTCTGCTTGGTCAGCTGGGTCATCTCCTTGAAGATGCGGGGCGGGATGTGCTCTCGCCCGGTCTGGCTGGCGCTTTCGCCACGCTCCAGTTCCGGATACTGCTTGACCATGTGCTGCCAGAACTCGTCCTGCCACTTCACAAGGTTCTTGCGGTTGCCGATGATCTCTTTGGCGCTCAGCCGCCCGTCAGCGGTCAAGGGCACAAAGCAGAGGTGCAGATGGGGTGTTTTCTCGTCCATGTGGACAACGGCCGAGATGAAGGTTTGGGAATCCTGCTTGCTTCTCAGGAACTCCAAAGCGTACTCGAAATACGCCCTGATCTCCCGGTTGGTCTTATCCTTGAAAAACTCCGGGCTGGCGGTGACAAGAGCCTCCACCACACGCACGCTGTCCTTGCGGACACGGCAGTGAGCGGCAGCTATCATGCGGTCGACTTCTTCCCGGTACCTGCCCTGCGGCTGCACCAGATGGAGGTTGTAGCGGCTCCGGCTCGTATCAATATCCGGGTTGCTGGCGTACTGTTCCTTGGTGCGCTCGTTGTGGGCTTCGATGGGGCTGATGGCAGGCCCCTTATACTTTTTGAACCTTAAAATGCCGTATTGGGCTTTCATAGATCACGCTCCTTTTTGGGGTGTACAAAAAATCTGTACGGACTTCAAATAACCTGTACGGTCTGTACGGTGTACGAACAAGCAAAATACAAACGATAACACGTTTTAATTTGCTTCTGTTTGCCGTACGGGTGCGTACAAGTACAGACCGTACAGGTTGTACGAACTTCTTCCGTAAAAAAATGCACTTTTTACGGACAGGGGTGGACAAGCGGCTCAATGCCCACGAAACCCCGCACCCTGCGGCCACCGGGCAGATAGATGTTGTTGGTTGCTTCAAGGTTGTAACGGCGGTCATTCTGGCGCAGCTCTGCGCTGAAACGGATCGCCGATACGCTGTGGCAGGCGTTGTCCTCGCACCACTGTTTATAAATGTCATAGAACTCCTTGGAGCTGATGGAGTAGTCCGCCTTGAAACGGAAGTAGCCCTCGGACTCCATGAAGTCGATGACATTGTTGCTGCTGCGCTTGATGGTGTCCACGTTGGCAGCGGCTCGTTCGCTGACCGTGAAGCGGAAATCGTTCTGCACCAGCCGGTGCAGCCCTTCCAGACACCAGAGCAGGATGCCTTCCAATTCGGCACACATCTTTTCCACAAGGAAGGGGTCGTCTGTGCGGTCGGCGGGCTTGTCCTTGGTGGTCAGGATAAGCTGGCGGCGGAAGAAGCCATCCGAATGGTCGTAGAGCGAGGTCAGCGCACCGTTGCCGAAACAGAGGAACCGGGCGTAAATGTCCCGCTGGTAGCTCTGGACACCTTTGCGCTCCAAGTCCAGCTTGGCTTCGGCGGTCATGATGGTCTTAATATAATTCGTTTTGGGCAAGGCGTTCATGTCCATGTCATCGTCGATCATGAGCAGGCGGCGTTCCAGATCGGCACGGGCAAAGCGGTTGTTCTCCACCTTCTGAACGCTGCCGTTGCTGGCGGCATCTCCCATGAGCCGTTTCAGCACCAGCCCGATGCGGGACTTGCCTTCGCCGCCCTTGCCGACAATGAGCATCATCTTCTGCCCCTTGGTGCTGGGGATGAGGCAGTAGCCCAGATATTCCTGCAAGGTGGGGATGTCAGCATCGTCCAGCAGCTCGTGCAGGAAGGTCAGCCAGCGGTCAGGGGCGGGGGCTTTCGGGACGTACTTCACTGGCAGGCGGTTCTGGCAGAACAGGCGGCTCTCCTGAAAGGTGCCGTCCGGCAGATGGTACACGCCGTTCTGGAGGTGGATGCAGTCCTGCTCAATAGGGAACGGGCCGGAAAAGGCCAGCAGCTGGATGGTCTCCAGAATGTTGGTGACCTTTTTGGACAGGCCAGAGGTGACATATTCCTCGATGTTCTCCAAGATGCGCTGCTTGATCTCGCTCTCATCCTCTACCGGGCCGTCCAGCGTGTATAGCGTGCCGTTGACGCATTTCAGCAGCCACTGTTCCAGAAAGGAGCGGCCAAACTGGACTTCGTCAATTTTCTTGCCGTTGTACCAGTCCGGCCATAAGGGGTTGCGGGAAATGTTTTTCTTCATAGGGTGGTTCTCCTTTAGAAAAGTGAAGTGGTGGGTCTCACGGTGAGACCCACCACTTCGGGTGAATCAATTGTCAGGCGCACTTTGCCAGAGCAAGTCGGTCGGTGCGCTCCTCCAGCATCAGCAGGTACGACCCGGACAGTAGCCGTGCAGCGGCAGCGGCCTTCTGCTGGGGCGTCCCAAATGCAACGCAGTCCGTCAGGTGCTCGATGGTCTCGGTCGTGTGGAGGGCTTCTTCAAACCGTGGGTCATGCGGTTCCTCCGGGGTGGCGGGCTTGTAGCGCTCCTGCCAGTCGTGCAGCAGGTCAAGATAGTCGGTCAGTACCCGCAGGCAGTAGGCGATGTCTGCCCACTGCTCATCTGTCAGGCCACGCTTGGGCGGCGGCAGAGCGATGGCATTGGCGGGCGGCTTATCCGGGTCAAGCCCGAAGTCACTTGCGAGCTTCTCGGCGGCTTGCCGGGGGTTCAGGTCGAACAACTTGGCGGTGAGGTCGATGGCATCGCCGTTGGCCCCGCAGCCAAAGCAGTAATAATAGGTGTCGTTCAGCTTCATGCTGGGGTCGCTGTCAGAATGGAACGGACAGCACACCATGCCATGGCGGTCGGGCTCCATGCCGTACATCTCTCCCACCTGCCGAACGGTGATGGCGGACTTGATCTTTTGATATAAGCTCAAAATTTCTCCTTTGGTCAAAGGTTTTGGCACGGACCATTTTGATCCTTGCCACGTTCAAAGCCGGTCTCCCTTGCTGCCTCCCGACAGGAAATCTTTTTGGACTCTGTGTCGGCCCTATGCAGGGCGCTCGCTCCCCCGATGGGAGGTCTTGGCGGTCTGGGCAGTTCGGACGGTCATTCTGTTCTCAAGGTTCTGTTATGAAAGATATTTCAGAGGGCTTTCGCGGGAAGCCCTTAATATGTTCGCTGCTGGGGAGTTAATATGTTTTCTTTCTGTCTATAGGATAGCACCACGATGGCCGCTGTGCCGTATATCCATAATGTCGGAAAACAGGTGCAGAAACTGCAAAATTCCACGCTTATGGACAGGAACCGCTGGAAGTGGTATACTGTGCAAAAAACATCGGAGGTGCGACCATGAACATCAAGCTGACACTGGGAGAACGGCTCAAAGACCTGCGTGTGGAGCGGAATCTGAAGCTGGAAACGCTGGCAGAGCAGACGGGTCTGTCCAAATCGGCACTGTCGAAATATGAGAGCGACGATGTGACCGACCTCAGCATTTATGCGGTGACAACGCTGGCTGAGTTCTATGGCGTGACCACGGATTACCTGCTGGGCGTGACAGAAAACAAAAAACGCCCAGATGCAGTCCTTTCGGACTTGCATCTGAGCGACGGCGCAGTGGACGTATTAAGGAATGGAAAATTCAATCATCGGCTGCTGTGTGAGCTGATCGTGCATGAGAATTTCCAGCGGTTCATGACCGATCTGGAAATCTATGTGGATGGATATGTCAGCGCAAACATTCAAAACCTCAATGCCGGTCTGGAAGCAACGCGGCAAATGCTGAAAAAGAAGTATGCAGCAGATGAAAATGATCTGTACATGAGCACCTTGAAGCTGGGGCAGATTGATGAAGATGAGTACTTTGGCCGGGTCCTGTATGATGAACTGGTGGATATCCTGAAGAACATCAAGACGGAACACCGCAAGGACAAGACCACTTCGGATGGTGCAATGGTCGATAACTTGATGAAGGAACTGGAGGATGCACAGAAACTTGAAGGGTCTGCGGATGAAAAGAAGATCCGAACAGCATTGAAGGCAATCGGCATCAACTACGATAAGCTGACAGAGGATGAAAAAAGCTGATAAAGAAGATTCTTTATAAAACGGCAATGCTAAAACCGGGGACACTTGCAGGCAACCGGGGCAAGCACAGACGCTGATCATTTGCCCTGCGCCTTATAGGGGAAACGCTGCTGCGGCAGGACGGGAGAACGTACACCATTGGTTCCTCCGCAAGTCTGCGCTGGGTGGGCAAAGACCGTCAACTGCCACGCCCATCCGCGCATCCTTCTGCCGCAGAACAGGTGCTTGCCGGAGCCTCTCGCAGCCCCTTTTCCGCGTCAGCCGGAACCAAGGTGTAACACACTAGACTTTGCAAGCAAAGTCGTGTGCCAAAGGGGTGCTGCGGCCCCTTTGGAAACCCAAGAGAAACGCCCATCAACTGCGCTGCTCATACTCGGCCAGTGCGCTGATCCGCTTGCCCATGGCTTTGACCAGAGGAACGACAAGCGCATTTCCCATCGTGAAATCGCGCGTCCGTTCCGGCATCCCGGCTGTCCAATCATCCGGGAAGCCGTTGAGCCGTTCGCATTCGATGGGCGTTAGCGTACGCAGACGTTGGGTCCGGGGGTTTGCGACTACATGGGTGCTGCGGGATACAGAGCCTTCGCTGGTGAGCATCGTGCGGGCAGGAAGGTCGGAACGATCGGGGAATGCCATGGAACCTTCCGAAAAGAAATAAGTAGAACTGTTTCTGCGGTGGCGGGTCTCCTGCTTTGCGCCCTTGAGATACCGCCAGTGGTCGATGTCGGCGGCGGAAAGGAAATATCGCTCTGCAAGTGGGGTGATTTCCAACACGGAGCAGAGCGGCTTATATGGGAATTGAAGGGGGATGCTCTCGACGGAATAAAAGCGTCCGTTGACCATAAGCCCGGAGGTGTAGAAGTGGCAGGATTGTGCGGCAGACAGTTTCTTCAAATCGAGGTAGCGAAACTCGTCGAGCCATCCCTCGCTATATTTCCGTTCAAAGCCATACAAGGGGAAGGTGGGAGCGAAGAAGCCGTCCTGCAGGAGCAACTGGTGGGCACCCTTCAGACCCTCCACACAGATGAGGTCCGCAGCCTTTCGGAATAGGGCGGTATCGTTTCGAAAAGCAAAGAGAAAGGTGCGCCGCCTGCGCTGCGCTTCGCCATGGTCGGCGGCATTTATCACCCGCCATTCCACGGCATAGCCTGCTTCATAGAAGCACCGTAGGATGATGGAAAAGTCACGCCCTTTTTGCCATGCCGGAGACTTGATGAGTCGGTCTACGTTTTCCAAAAGGACATAGCGTGGCCTGTGTGCCCGTAGGATAGCGTTGATCTCCCACCAAAGAACGCCCTTCTTCCCTTCTATCCCTCGTGCGCCCTTTTTGGCGATGGAATAATCCTGACAGGGAAAGCCACCGACCAAAAGGTCGTGTGGAGGGATGTTCTCTTTGGCGGTCACGATGTCCTGACAAACGTGTTCTGGGCGATGCCCGAAATGTCGTTCATAGCACTCGAAAGCAAATTGGGAGCGCATGGATGGCTCCCACTGATTCGCCCAGACAGTTTGAAAGCAGGGGGAAGCCTGCTCCAGCCCAAGGCGAAAGCCGCCGACTCCGGCGAAAAGCTCAACAACACGGATTTGCTCCATGATAGGGCACCTCTTGATCGTGGCGAAAAAGCATAAAAACCAAGGCCGACGATGCAGCCTTGGTTTTGAATTATAGGATATTCAGTAATTGCTTGCCCATCTGGGTGATAAGCGGAACGACAAGGGCATTGCCCATGATGAAGTAACGCTGACGCTTCGGCATCCCAGTGTCGGTCCAGCCCGTCGGGAAACCGTTCATGCGTTCGCACTCCTCCGGCAGCAGGATGCGTAACTTCCCTGTTTTAGGGTCGGTGATCGCATGGGAACTGCGGTTCTTGGTGCCCTCACTGGTGAGCATCGTGCGACCGGGACGGTCGAGAGGGTCTGGGAACGCAATGGGACCTTCGGAAAAGGTGTAGGAGTAGCCAGTCTTGGAAGTGCGCTCGATGGTCTTGGCACCCTTCATGTACTTCCACTTTTCCAGATCCTCGTCCTCGATGAAGAAGCTCTTGTCGATATCGCCGTTGACAACGATCTCGCCAAGCAGCATCGGCTCCTTGCCGTTCGGGACGGCTTCCAGAGAGAAGATCTTACCGTTGCACAACACACCGCTGTTGTAGAAAGCGGCTCTGAAACGGTTCGTTACATCAACAGTGTCGGTATATTCATTGAAATCGACGGTGGTCACTTTCTTGGGGTCTGCGACCTCAGAATGCACCGGGAATGCATGGGCAAAGAAGCCCTCCTGCATCAGCCAGACACAGCCGTCCTTTGTGTCCTCAGAGAAACACGAGGCCATACGCTCATACTGCTTGGTGGTGTTCTTGAATGCAAAGATGAAGGTGCGCCGTCTGCGCTGGACGCAGCCATAGTCTGCGGCATTGATCACACGCCATTCGATGCCATAGCCTTCTTCCTGCAAGCACTTCAGGATGATGCCGAAATCACGGCCCCGCTGGGATGCGGGAGATTTCAGCAGGCGGTCTACATTCTCCAACAGAACGTAGTTGGGATGGTTCTTCTGGATGATTTTATAAATCGACCACCAGAGAACGCCTTTTTTGCCCTCGATGCCCTTAGCACCGGTGCTGGCAACAGAGTAGTCCTGACAGGGAAAGCCACCCACCAGAAGGTCGTGCGGCGGCACTTGGTCGATTACGGTGGCGATATCTGCATTCACACAGTGGGAATCCTCGCCAAAATTTTTGTCGTAGCACTTATAAGCCCATTGACCAGCTTGGCCGGGTTCCCATTGGTTTGCCCAAATCGTCTTAAATCTTTCGGAACAACGCTCTAATCCAACGCGGAAACCGCCGACGCCGGCAAATAGCTCCACAACACGAATATCGCTATTTGCTGACACTTTCATAACACCCCATTCTGTGATATACTTAAACTTAAGTATACACTTTTTTGAGGAAAAGATCAACCACTTTTTGTGATTTTGACCGTTTTCTCACCATTATTATAGCAAAAACCTACCGAGGGATCAACCCCTAAAATTGGAGGGTAAATCATGGAGCAGCGGAAGTACAAAACGAAGGCGGAAGTCCTCGCCCGTGGACAGGAAGCAGTCGGCAAAACGCTGGGCGAGATCGACAAGACTGGGCGCATCGCAACAGGCAAAGGTGCCATCGGTACCGTTGTGGAGGAAAGCTGGTTTGGGTATAAGCCCAATAGCAACCTGGCTCCCGATTTTGAGGAAGCGGGCGTCGAATTGAAGGTGACACCTTATCGGCAGACCCCTCGTGGCATTCAGGCCAAGGAACGGTTGGTCTGCGATATGCTGAACTATGATGAAGAATACTACAAGACCTTTGAGACCAGTGCATTCTGGATGAAGTGCGCTTGTATGTTGCTGATGTCCTATGAGCACCGGGATGGGGTGCCCAAGGTCGACTTTACGATCGACAAGGCAGTGCTGTTCCAGTTCCCGGACGAGGATCTGGAGGTCATCCGCAATGACTGGAAGATCCTGATGGATAAGATCAAGGCAGGACAGGCACACCTGATCAGTGAGGGCGATACCATGTATCTGGCAGCGTGTCCGAAAGGCCGCAACTCGCAGGATACCCGGTCGCAGCCATTCAGCCCTATCCCGGCCATGAAGCGGGCGTACTCGCTGAAGTCCAGCTACATGACGCAGATTCTACGGCGGTACATCTTCGGGGACGAACCCTGCGAGAAGATCATCAAAGACCCGGCAGCGTTAAGAACGACCAGCTTTGAGGACTGGTTCAGCGCAAAAGTCCGGCCTTATGTGGGAATGAGCAGGACGGAACTTAAGGCACGGCTAGGCGTAGAAACGAATGCCAAGAACCTCAACGAGCTTTTAGTGGCAGCGATGCTTGGCGTGAAAGGGCATCTGTCGAACACAGAGGAATTCCAAAAGGCAGGCATCCAACTCAAGACCATCGTCATTGAACCGAATGGCAGTATAAAAGAGAGTATGTCCTTCCCTGTGATGAACTTCTGTGCAATGATGAACGAAACATGGGAAGAGTCTGCGCTCTATGACCTTCTTGCACCGACCAAATTCCTGTTCATCATCTTCCAAAAGTCGAGGGACGGCGAGTGCTACTTTCAGAGGGTGAAATTCTGGAATATTCCGGCAGAGGATCTGGAAGAGGTGCATCATGTGTGGCAGCGTACGGTCGATACCCTGCGGGAGGGCGTTCACATCTGGAAAGATGCCAGCGGGCGGAATCGCAATAACTTGCCCAAGGCGTCGGAAAGCCGTGTGGCTCACGTTCGCCCCCATGGGCGGGATAGTACGGATACCGCGCCCCTGCCTACGGGTGGTTCCATGACGAAGCAGTGCTTCTGGCTGAACAATTCGTATGTTGCGGAGCAGATAAAGGAAGTATAAAATGGCAGGATATGTATTTGCTATCGGCGGGGATACCGAGATAATAAAAATCTGTGCAGAACGAGGGGTTTATGCGACTCGGTTGAACAGTTTGGCTTCAAGGCCGTTTGAGGCGACGCTGGCGGATTATGTGTCCATGAAACCGGGAGACAATGTTTACTTTTTTAGTGAGCGTAAAATCTATGGTATCGGAGAATTAGTCGCAGTCGGCCCAGATTGCAAGTATTCAAATTTTCCGGGTTCATCAACTTGTGCAGCGGTCGATTACGCAGATGTGAGGGATGACCTCTTGGTCGATTCTGGTGAGGATAGTGTCTGGTACCGATGGTTGTGCACTTTTAAGGCATCGCCGTACTTTTTTGAGGAAGGAATCGACACCGATGAGGTGCTGGTCTACAAACCGAACACGTTCAAGATGCTTCGTGCCTTTTGGAATGTCTCATTTATAAAACTGGGCGATGAAGAAAACGAGTCCCTGAAGGAGATATTATTGCTTCGGCATCAGCAAGAAATGCGAACAGGTCAGCGTGTTTGGGAAAGAAATCAAGAGATGCATGACCTGATAGGCGCACATGAGTTGGACCGATATTTGATCAAACCGGAGAGTTTGCTTTGCAACTGTGTAAGAGCAGATAGGGTGAAACATGAAATGGCCCTAGAGGTATCGGTCGTTTATGACTTATGTAATGAGGGAATCCCGAATCTTGGCAGATGGGATTATGTGTCCCATCAAGTGGTAGCATCTCCGTTTAAGCCTATCAATTATATGGACAAAATCGATGTGTTTGCTGCAAGATATTTGGAGGGGACAAGGATCCCGTGCCAATATTTGACCATTGAACTGAAGAAGGATAAGGCAGAGAAGTCGACGATAGACCAAGTCTTGAAATACGTTGATTGGGTGTGTGCAGAGTATGCGTATGGTGACTATGAAATGATAGAAGCCTGTATCATCGCAGCAGATTATGAGGATGATCTGAACGAGTACTATCGAGAAGTTGTACGACGGTACTATACGCTTGGAAGTCACCCGGTCCGCAATAAACAATGGAATCGGCTGAAGCTTTTGCGGTACAGCTGCATCGACAATAGAATCGTTTATGAGGATGTGACACCTCAGATACGGTGATAAAACCAAATGAAACATCTAAAATCATATGATACGACCCCGGAAACATCCAAACGGATGTCTCGTGTCCACCTGAAGCAAGGCAAGGCGGAAGTTCTTTTGGCAAAGCGTCTGTGGCATCTGGGGTTTCGATATAGGCTGAATGATAAGCGGCTCCCCGGCTCTCCTGATATCGTCATCCTAAAATATAATATCGCCATCTTCGTGGATGGTGAGTTTTGGCATGGGCAGAACTGGGAAGAACGCAAGCCAAAGCTGAAACGTAACCGGGAGTACTGGATAGCCAAGATCGAGGAGAATATCGCACGGGATATCCGAAACGACAAGGATTTAAGGGCGAAAGACTGGTATGTTATCCACTTCTGGGAGAAGGAAGTGCTGAAAGATACGGATGGGTGTGTTGATACTGTGAGAGAATTGGCGGAACACCGTATTGAGGAAATGGTGGATTTATAAAAGGTGGCACTTGCCTCTTGGTCGAAGAGCAAGTGCCACCTTTTTAAGCGGTCAAAAAGTAATTGATAACAGTCAAAAGCCCCTTACGGGGAAGTTCAATTAACGTGGATGCATCGAGTTGAAATTCAGACGGGCGATGAACAACCCAATTTAAAGGATTTACAGTATCATTGTAATTGTCAAATAATGCCATGAAATAGTCACGAATAGTGGTATCGGTAATATAATTTGCAAGGTTTCTCTTATAGTTATCAATAATCTGGCTTAATTTAGAAAGTCTTTCTATATTCTCCCAGATTAATTTTCTTTGCCCCTGAATGTAATGCTGGTGAGAATAATATTTGATGGACTGTTCGATGATTGAACGAGTTAAGAATGCGGAAGCAAGAGGATAAGTTGAAACGAGCTTCTTGTCTGAAAATAGCCGCAACTCTTGACAGACTGCTGATACGCCATGAGAAGTAGAATCATGAGGATTGAGTTTGCTGGAATCTAATCCTTGGAAGAAATAAGGCTGATTTTTCACAACGCCAGAACGAATGGATTTGGGTGTATGGGTTGAGGGAGAAGTACTAGAAGATTTCGATGTGTCCGGCGAATCTGGAACGAAGTCGGAACCGTCTTTTTCTTTTTGAATCGAGGATTCAGGAGGAGAAGGTGGGGCAGCGTTCGGAGGAGTTTCATTTGTAGCGGAAGAATCTTCCAAAGAAGTATCGGAATTCTTTGTGGGAGAATCCTTTAAAGGATTAGGCTTGGGAGTAGTGATGGGATGCGTGGAATGGTAGGTATCAATCCAAGGGCAGAGTTTATCACTGATAGAATCTGCTGTATTGAAAAGACGTGTAATGGACATTTGAGAATAATCGGATTCGGCAACAATCCATTTTGAGGCTTCAACGACAAGGATGATTCTATCAGGAGTAAACGTGGATTCGTCTGATGCATCGAGCCCGATTTTAGTACGAACCTTTCGGTTGTTGAAAATTCGTTGGATGGTTGTAAAAGGTAAAATAGTAGTGATGTCCAAGCCATCACAATATTTCTGGACGTAAAGGTATATCAGATTGGACAAGCTTTGCTTGTTCCCCTGACGAACTTTAAAGTTTTCTTTTTCACGTGCATCCCAAGATTTCAAGCCTCGACCATGATCCTCACCGGAATGAAGCCTTTCCATAATAAAAAATGCTTCAGTCTCATCAGTGACATAGCAATTAAGCGAAGTTGAGAGGTCTACACCGGGTCCACTAACGATTTTCTTGACTTTGTCAATTGTAGCCTTGTCAAGAAATGTAAAAGTATCGGGATACAAGAGAAGCTTTATAGCGGCAACTCGGCGATTGCCTTCATATACAACATATTTTTTTAAGAATTCGCTATAAACAACGACAATCCTATTACATGGAAGTAATCCGTGAGCTTTAATATCTGAAGCCAAGTTTAGCATTTGTGGGATACCGACAGAATCAAAAAGCTTTTTCAAGGTGTCAAATTCGTCAGAAGCGATAGGGTGACGAGGATTTTCATAATAATTAGCAATATTAGAGACTTTGATTCTTTTTTCACTTCCAGACATCGTGGTTCCTCCTTATAAGATTTTTATATATTTATCTTCATTCGAGGGTCTTAATGTTTTTGAAGAGAAAAACATTACTTCGCTACCAAAGCGCTTGCTTTGCAAAGAATATTGAAGCGAAAACTCAATGCTTTTTGTCTTCGAATACATTTTATTTATTTCATTTGAGTTATCGTAAGTGACAATCCATTTTCGATTTCGTAAATTATGAGTTATTGCATCAGCGAGTTTTTGGTGGTCATCATGAGAGTAGAAATTAGTATAAAGAACGGGACCTTTATTATAGTATGGCGGATCAAAAAAGGTAAAGGAACGACGTGTCTTCAGTATTACTGATTCGATAAAATCTAGAGCTTCCAGATTATATATAGAAATTTGAGGCTGATATAAAGCGATTTTTTCGATTTGATCGATTAACCGGCGTTTATTGAATCTACAATCAATAGAATAACGTCCAGTTTGATTTAGGCCTCCAATTGGGCCAGCCTTATCAATTATCCCGGAATGATTAACGCGATTTAAGAAAAATGTTGAAAAACCGACTTCAAGCGGAGTGTGTTGGGAAAAAGTAGATCTAATTTGCTTTTGTTTTTTCCATTCATTAACGGTTATGGAGGTGTCAAAGATTTTTTTGCTGAAAGCATCTGTGTCAGTTAAGACACTTTCCCAAAAACAATAAATGGAATAATCATAATCATTAAGAATAACACGCTTTATATTATTGTGGAATAATAATTCTAAAGGAATTGCAGCACCACCACAAAAAGGCTCGATGTAAGTGGTACAATCGTTGATTTCAATCAACTTTGCAACATAAGGGTATAATTTGTGTTTTCCACCTGGATAACGTAGTGGAGATGGATTCATAAAGCACCTCGTTTAATCGAGCGACAAAAATGTACACCAAATCACTATAATTATAGCACAGGTTACGCCAATCAACAAGAAAAACATGAAAAGCCTCTGCTACCAGATAATTAGGCAACAGAGGTGAGTAATTATAAATTTTTGTTTGCACGCTCAATCTTCCGGCCTACCATGGTCACACCCCAGCGATAGGTAGTGCCCCATCTCCCCTCTCAGCACCATCTGTGCGTACTCCAAGGGCTTATTGTAGAGCAGCCAGTCCAGCTCTGCCCGCTGTGCCGGAGTACTGCCGTACTCATCCTCGACGGCGATGCAGTCGATGGCAAGAGTGGTGCCATCTTCGAACCGGGCTTCCACCCGGTTGGTGTCCATGTTGTAGCGGCAGGAAAGCAATTTCGTCATAGTCGTATCCTCCAAGACTTGATTTTTGGTGTGCGGTCACTCGAACCAATGCCGTCAAGTCGTTGTCGGATGAAGTGGTTTTTAGTTTGTCCAGGAGTAAGTGCACGGTTTCTGCACGGTCGGTGTTTTCTATGTCCGATTATGTAGGGCGCTGTATTGCATTGCAATCAGTACCCTTTTTTGCATCAGGTGAGCAGGGCCAGGCGGAGCTTTGCCTTCATTTCCGGGTCGGCATCCTTGAGCAATTCCAAAAGAGCCGTCATGGAGATGGTGGGTTCACCTGCTTTGTCCCCTTTGGAAACCCATCAAAAGAGAAAAGCCGGATGCCAATCTTAAAGTAGATGACACCCGGCTTTTTATAGGTTACCGCATTTGTGCACAGAATTCTTCAAAGGTATTGGTTTTAAGCAATTCAAGGGTGCGGGATGTGGAGTTGAACAATTCCACGATCCTGTCGAAGGCGGGTTTAAAGAACTTCATCTCAGCTTCGGTAATGCCGATCATCAGAACGAAATGCACCGTTTTCTTTTTCCACTGAATTGGCATATCATTATGGATAACACAGATGAAGGAACGGTCGGCGTACTGATTGATGGCATGAGGCACAGCCAGTACATCGGTGAAGGCGGTACTGGAAAACGATTCGCGCTGCAGAACGTCTTGTACAAATTCCTCTTTCGCATAGCCATGTTTGACACACTGTTCTCCCATGAAATGAATGTAGGCTGCGGCATCGGACAGACTCACGTTGCGGAAATACAGTTCTTTGTGCAGTAGGCTCTGCAAAAACTGGTGGGCACGGGCAAGTTCCCGCTCGGTGCTGATGGAGCTTAGCTGGGCGCGGATACTTTCACAGTTGGCTTTAGTTAGGATCGGGCTGATCTGCACCACATGCGGATGCTGTGTGCCCAGCGGCAGGGTTGTCAGCACAAGGTCGCATTCCGGCTGACGGTTGAGGTACCGGTTCAGGGGCAGAACTTCCTTTACGATGATCTGGTTGGCAAAAGCAACATTGATCTCGTGGATCAGCTGCCGTGCCAGCATATGGTAGGACTCCACAATAACTACACAGGTGGCGTGTTCCCGGCTCTGTTTGTTGTTCTCCAGATAAGAACCAATGTGAAACGCAATGAATGCGATCTCGTCCTCGCTCACTTCGATATGGTAGATCTGCGCAAAGCGGTGTGCAAAGTAGACCGCCATATCGTAGACAGGGGCATAGTCTTTCTTGAACTGTAGCGCAATGGGATTGGGGTAGCTGATATGGAAGGCACATCGCTGCTGCGCATAATACATGTGCAGGGAGAACTGCAGGATATAGTCGTTGTCAAATTCCGGGGTGCAGTACCGCTGGGACATCATGGAAAGGATGGAAGCCACATTGTGGATGAACTCCGGGCTGATGACACACTGGATATCCACGGTTTCGTGCTCCACCGAAAGGGCAATCAGCATCAAAATCTGTTTATAATCCCGCTCCGGGATGCGGATGCTGTATTTTTGCTCGAAATTTGCCGAGATCATGTCGGCCAGATTCACGATGTCTTCCCGATCCTGAGAGGATGCCAGCAGCTCGTCTACCGAGATGGGCGGTTCTTTGTCGTCCAGCTCGTTGCCGATGTTCAGCCGGATGAGGATGACCAGAATATGGATCAGCAGATTATTCAGCGCAAAATCGTTTAGAAACAGTTTGGACTCCTGACAGGTCGTGAACAGCTCCTGCATAATGCCATCGATATCCTGAGAGGGAAACAGCTGTTCCAACGCATCTTTAGAATTGAAAAAGCCGTAGGTGTTGCGCACGGCAAGGCTGCCGATCATTTTGCGACGGTTCTGCTCGCTGCCACGCAGATAGAACTGGTATTTCTGAGATTCGATGCGCAGGTCGTATTCTTTGGCGATCTCTTTTACCTGTGGGATGACGGTATTCAGAATGGTGCTGGAACTGACATACAGGGCTTCAGCTTCGTCAAAAGCGTTGACACCCTCCTTACTGGTCAATAGATCAGAGAGCACCTTCCAGACGCGGGATTCTGCTTCGTTGGGCAAGGTGTCCAGACTGGCAGTATGGCTTTCCAGACGGTAGCCCTCCCGGGAGGAAGTAATAACGGCCTTGCCCTCCTCGTTGATGGCTTTGATGTAGTTGCGCACCGTCCGTTCACTGGTACCAAGCATATTGGCAAGTGCTGCAGAGGAAATGCTCTGCGATGCGTCGGATAAGATCTTCAGCAGCTGCGTGCGCTTATCGGTTTTCATGCAGAGACACTCCTTCTATAAGAATACAGGTGAAAGACAGAATAAAAACTCATCTTATATAGTATAGCAAATGGAAGAAGAAAACTAAACCATACTTTTTTCCGCCTTGTTGGAAAGATGAGGAATTTGCCGGAATCGGGGAAAAACTTTGTTTTGATTTCACAAACGGACCTGATATACTGGGCACAACGAAACCCGGAAGCTGTTCCGGAGAAAAGAATTGTTGCATTGGATATGGAAAGGAGCAATTGTTATGACCCGTATCTTACTTGCCTGCGGCATTGGTGCTTCCACCGGCTTTATGGCCGCCAACATGCGCAAGGCCGCAAAGGCTCAGGGTTTGGATGTTTCCATTCACGCTGTGAGCAAATCTCAGGTGCCGGAGTACGCCGACAAGATCGACGTGCTGCTGCTTGGCCCCCACTTTTCAGCCGAGGTCCCCAAGTATAAGGAAATGCTGAAGGACCACAATGTGAAGGTGACTTCCATTGATCCGGACGACTATGCTGCATTGGATGGCGAAGCCATTCTGGAGTCGGCCCTCGAGTTTTATGAAGAAGGTTGAAATGGGAGGAAAAAACTATGATGGAGAAGATTCAGGCGTGGATCGAGAAACATCTCGTTCCCGTCATTAACAAGATCACGTCGAACTTCTGGTTCGGCATCGTGGCAGATGCGGTCCTGTTCATTGTTCCGTTCTCGATGGTCAGTGCCATCCCGTCCCTGTGGGCCATCCTCCGCCGCTTTGTTCCGGTGCTGCCGGACATCAGCCCGCTGAGCACCTTCTCGTTTGGTCTGATTGGTCTGTTCGTGGTATTCGTGATCCCCTACAACTGCCTGCAGAAGATCGAAAAGAAAGACCGCTCCATGATCGCAGGCTTTACCGGCATCGGTGCCTACATGATGTGCATGAACTTTCAAACGGTGGACGGCGGCTCGCTGGTTTCCATGAACAAGTTCGGCGCAGGCGGTATGTTCACTGCTATGGTGGTCGGTCTGATGGTGGCTGTCATCTACAAGCTGCTGGCCAAGTATTCCTTCTTTGGTGAGGACAGTGTGATCCCCGACTTTGTTAAGAACTGGTTCGACAACATCGCGGCCATCCTCATCAGCCTGACCGTTGCCTATCTGTTCACCTACATTGCAAAGATCGATGTGTTTGCCATGGTGCAGATCCTCATGAAGCCGGTTACCAGTTTTGCACAGAGCGCACCTGGCGTCATTATGATCGTGTTCCTGCAGAATGTGTTCTACTTCTTCGGTGTCTCCGGCTGGGTGTTTACCCCTGTTACCCGCAGCATTACGCAGGCTGCTATTGCTGAGAATGCAGAACTGGTAGCTGCCGGCCTTGCGCCCAAGAATATCTACGCTTACGGTTTCAGCCGTTATCACCACATTGGCGGTCAGGGCGCTACCCTTCCGTTGGCACTGTTCATGCTGCGTGCAAAATCCAAGAAGTTCCGTCTGCTGGGCAAGGCTACGCTGGTGCCCTCCATCTTCAACATCAACGAGCCTTTGCAGTACGGTGCAGTCGTTGGCAACCCCTTTATGCTGATCCCCACCGTGCTCATCGCCATCATCCTGCCCGGCTTCTCCTACCTCTGGTTCGCCATGGGCTGGGGCACCATCAACTACGTCAACTTCGATATGAACTTTGCCCCCAACGCCGTGTCTGCCTTCTTCATGTCCGGCGGCGACTGGCGCAACGTTCTGCTGATCTGTATCAACTTCGTGCTGGCTGCGCTGATCTGGTATCCGTTCTTTAAGGCAGCGGACAAAGCAGAATGCAAGAAGGAAGCCGAGCGTGAAGCTGCCAAGGCCGCCAAGAAGGCTGCCAAGGCTGCAGCAAAGGCATAATTATTTCTGGTAAGATAAGAGGGAAAATGAAGGAGAGGTAACATCCTATGGAAGAAAACGAAAAGCGCGATATCAATATGGTGGCGATGGAAGTCATCATGAACGCAGGCGATGGCCGCGACAAGATCGACGAAGCATTGGCCGCTATGGCCGAGGGCAAGCTGGACGAGGTGGACAAGCTGCTGGAAGAGGCAGAAGCTCTGATCGTCAAGGCACACAACGCCCAGACCGAGGTCATTCAAAGTCAGGTCAGCGGTGAGAGCATGGAGTACTCCCTGCTGTTCGTCCATGCGCAGGATACGGTCATGACCATCACCACCGAGCTGCGCATGACCCAGAAACTGCTGCCCATCGTCAAGATGCTGCTGAACAAGAAAGGAGACTGAACCATGGCAAAGACATTCCCGGAAGGATTCCTCTGGGGCGGCTCCACCGCCGCCAACCAGATCGAAGGCGCATGGAACGAGGGCGGACGGGGTCCGGCTACTTCAGATTTTGCCCGCCTGATCACCAAACAGATCCGTGATACCGAGGGCACCTTTGATGTGCATGTGCCCCACAATGCAGCCTCCAAGGAAATGGTGGAGGACATGAAGGCTCACCCGGAGAACTGGGAGCTGCCCAAGCGCCGCGGCATCGATTTCTATCATACCTATAAGGATGATATCAAGCTGTTCGCCGAGATGGGCTTCAAGGTGTTCCGCATGAGCATCAGCTGGAGCCGCATCTTCCCCAACGGTGATGATGCCATCCCCAACGAAGAGGGTCTGAAGTTCTACGATGCAGTGTTCGACGAGCTGCACAAGTACGGCATTGAGCCGCTGGTCACCCTGTCCCATTTTGATACACCGCTGCATCTGGCCGAGGAGTACGGCGGCTTCCGCAGCCGCCACACCGTAGAGGCCTTTGAAAAGTATGCCGAGACGGTCATCCGCCGCTACAAGGGCAAAGTCAAGTATTGGCTCACCTTCAACGAGATCAACAATGTGCTGTCCAACCCCTTTACCAGCAGCGGCGTCATCTTTGACGGCGCACCGGAACCCGGCAGCTGCAACCCCTATCTGGGCCACTGGCAGGAGAAGTTCCAGGCTGTGCACAACCAGTTCGTGGCAAGCGCACTGGCAACGAAAAAGCTGCACGAGATCGACCCGGATGCCAAGATGGGCAACATGCTTTGCCGTCTGGAGAACTACGCCGAGTCCCCGAAGCCCGAGGATCAGCTGCAGGTCATGTTCGAGGATCACTTCAACTGGTTCTTCACCGATGTGCAGGCCACCGGTGAGTATCCCTACTATATGCAGCGCTTCTTTGATGAGAACAACATCCACATCGAGATGGGCAAGGATGATATGAAGATCCTCAAAGAGGGTGCGGTGGACTTCATCACCATCAGCTACTACATGACCTACATCATGCGCTATAAGGGCAGCCCGGTGCCGCAGCCCACCGGCCGTCTGGTGTCCGATATCAAGAACCCCTACCTGCCTAAGACCGAGTGGGGCTGGACCATCGACCCCATCGGCTTCCGTATCACCCTGAACCGCATTTATGACCGCTACCACAAGCCCATCTTCATCTCCGAGAACGGTCTGGGAGCCGTGGATCACTTTGATGAAAAGGGACAGATCCAGGACGACTACCGCATCGACTACATGCGCGCCCATGTGGAGCAGCTGCGGGAGGCAATCGCAGATGGCGTGGACGTGTTCGGCTACGCATGGTGGGGCCCCATCGACCTGATCTCTTCCGGCACTTCCGAGATGACCAAGCGCTACGGCATGATCTATGTGGATCAGGATGACTACGGCAAAGGCACCGGCAAGCGCCTGCGCAAGAAGTCCTTCTACTACTATAAAAAGCTCATTGCTTCCAACGGCGCGGATCTGGAAAATGATGTGACTATCCCCGAAGAATAACCTGCATAACCGGAGACCCCATTCTGCAAAGGAGCAGAGCTGACCAACCACAGCTCTGCTCCTTTTTTGCGGTGGTACGGCTGCTATGTGAAACGGAGGAAACTGTATGATCGAAAAAGAAGAGCTGGATCGGTTTATAGCGTCCTGCAAGGATGAACAGGCAGAACTGCTCATGACGCTGGGCCGCATCCCGGCCCCCAGCCACCACGAGGAAAAGCGCGCTGCGTTTTGCAAAAAGTGGTTCGAGCACGAGGGCTGCAACGAGGTGTGGATCGATGAAGCCCAAAACGTAATCTGCAAGTTCAACTGTGATCGGTACGATGAGATCACCGTGATGATGGCTCACATGGACGTGGTGTTCAATGACACGGAAGAACTGCCTATGCGCCGTGACGGCGACATCCTGCGGGCACCCGGCATCGGCGATGACACTGCCAATCTGGTGAACCTGATGCTAGCCACCCGCTTTCTGGTGCAGCACAAAGACCGGTTGCACACCGGTCTGATGATCGTGGCCAACAGCTGCGAAGAAGGTCTTGGCAACCTGAAGGGCTGCAAGGAGATCTTCAATAACTACGGCGACCGTATCAGGAGGTTTTATTCCTTCGACGGTTATATGTCCCAGTGCACCAGCATCGCCGTAGGCTCCCACCGCTACCGGATGCAGGTGCAGTGCCCCGGCGGGCACTCCTATCTGGACTTCGGCAAAGACAACGCGATTCAGATCGCTGCCGAGATCATTCACGAGCTGTACCGGATCACTCCGCCGCAGCAGGAATACACCACCTACAATGTGGGCCGCATTGAGGGCGGCAGCACAGTCAATTCCATTGCACAGGAAGTTACCCTGCTGTACGAGTACCGCTCTGCCAGTGAAGCGTGCCTGCAGGTCATGAAGGGGGAACTGAACCGGGTGGTGAATGAATTCCGCGCCAAGGGCAAAAAGATCAATCTGGAAGTGCTGGGCGTTTGCCCGGGCTGCGGTGATGGAGACAAGACCGAGCTGAAAAAGTGGACATCAGAAAACGCCGCCTGCATCCGGCAGTATTATGAGGGCGAACTGGATCTTGGTCCCTATTCCACCGATGCCAACATTCCTCTCTCGCGCAATGTTCTGGCCAATACCATTGGTACCGTAAAAGGTGCCGGTGCCCACACCCGTGCCGAGTGGGTAGACCTGAAAAGTCTCCCGGCAGGACTTGGTATCGTATTGAGCCTGATGAACCGATATCTGGATTAAAAAGCAAAATGCCCGCCCACTGTGGCTTTTCCACAGATGGGCGGGCATCATTTATATGGTAAATGTTTATTTACGCTGACCTTCCGGGATTTACGCTGAAAATACGCTGACTTGGCATGGTTTGCGCTGAATTTACGCTGAAATTGCGCTGAAAATGCGTAATCGCGCGAACAAACTGCGAACCAAAATCGCACGGGCGTGCATTTTTCACGTATGGGAAGATGCGGCGTAAAAGTGAGAACTTGTAAAAATAAACTGTAATACGATTGAATTTCGGAAAAGTGGAATCGTACGCTGGAATGCACGCGTGCAATGTTGCCTGAATAAAAGTCAGCGATAGAAACGCGCGCCGCGCGATTAGCGGTTTTACCGCGCGTTTTCTGTGGCTCAATCTTCCAGTCTACCATGGTCACATCCCAGCGACAGGTAGTGCTCCATCTCCCCTCTCAGTACCATCTGTGCGTACTCCAAGGGCTTATTGTACAGCAGCCAATCCAGCTCTGCCCGCTGTGCCGGGGTGTTGCCGTATTCGTCCTCCACAGCGATGCAGTCGATGGCAACGGTGGTGCCACCCTCGAACCGGGCTTCCACCCGGTTGGTGTCCATATTGTAGCGGCAGGAAAGCAATTTCGTCATAGTCGTATCCTCCAAGACTTGATTTTTGGTGTGCGGTCACTCGAACCAATGCCGTCAAGTCGTTGTCGGATGAAGCGGTTTTTAGTTTGTCCGGGAGTAAGTGCACGGTTTCTGCACGGTTTTTGCACGGTTTCAAAACGTGCAAAGGGTGCAAATCGTTGCAAAATCGGACAAAGGGTGCAGAAACTTGAAGCTCAAAACCTGCGATGCATCGCAAAGAAATTACGTTGAAACGTAACTTCCAAAAATTGAGGAAATCGCCCGGCGTGCTCTACGAATCAGTAGGCCGGGGGTTCGAGTCCCTTCCATCGCACCAAGAAAAACCAGTACACATTGTGTGCTGGTTTTTCTTTTTGTAAGCACGATGGAAGGGGCTCGAATAGGGCGGCGGCGCATAGCGCCGCAGGCAATCAGCTCAGTGGGCTGTTGCTTAGCCCGCGGGTTCCAACGCGTAGGAATGTCTACCGTGGAAGCTGTAAATCGAAAGATTTCATGGCTTTTTTGTTTTGTAAGCTATGAGTGCACGGTTTCTGCACGGTTTTTGCACGGTCGGTGTTATCCATGTCCGATGATGTAGGGCACTGTATTGCATTGCAATCAGTGCCCTTTTTTGCATCAGGTGAGCAGGGCCAGGCGGAGCTTTGCCTTCATTTCCGGGTCGGCATCCTTGAGCAATTCCAAAAGAGCCGTCATGGAGATGGTGGGTTCGCCTGCGGCGGGTACAGCCTGCGGGCTGGGGGTGTCGGGCTTGGCATAGAAGCCGCTTTCAAACTTCTTGCCCAGCTCCACACGGGAGGACTGCTGGATATGGGCGTAGGTGTTCACCAGCATATCCGCACTGGCGTGTCCTGTAGTTCCCTGCACCGCCTTGATGTCGCCGCCGGAGATCATCAACTGATAGGTGGCGCTGGAATGGCGCAGACCGTGGAATACGATGCGCGGGAACTCCGGGTGTGCGTCCTGCCATTTGAGGAACTTCTTGCGGATCAGCACCGGTTCCACCGCCAGACCGTTGGGCAGTCGCAGCAGCATCCCGCTGTTGCGGTATCGCTCCGGGTCGAGGGTTTCTTCCCGCTTCAGCCGTTCCAGCCACTGCTTCAGTTCCTCCCGCAGGGCAGCGGTCATAAAGATGGTGCGGCAGGAAGGGGAACGTACACCATTGGTTCCTCTGCAAGCCTGCGCTGGGTGGGCAAAGACTGTCAACGGCCACGCCCATCCGCGCATCCCTCTGCCGCAGAACAGGTGCTTGCCGGAGCCTCTCGCAGCCCCTTTTCCGCATCAGCCGGAACCAAGGTGTAACACACTAGACTTTGCAGGCAAAGTTGTGTGCCAAAGGGGTGCCGCACCCCTTTGGAAACCCAAGAGAAACGCCCATCAACTGCGCTGCTCGTCCTCGGCCAGTGCGCTGATCTGCTTAACCATGGGGTGCTGCAGAAACTTCTGCTTATTTACAGTATACCTCGTGCGTGCTATACTAAAATCAGTACCTTTTTCACGCATCGTTTTTGCGAAACAGTTGTTTTTTAAGAGAGAGTGACCCTATGAACAAAAAGATTACGATCCGTGATGTGGCACAGGCAGCGGGCGTTTCCATCAGCACGGTCCATCAGGCACTGAACGACAAGCCTGGCGTCAGTGAGGTCACCAGGGAGCATATCCGGAGGATCGCGGATGATCTGGGCTACCGGCCCAATAAAATGGCTTCCGGCCTGAAACGCCGCACCCAGCGTGTAGCTGTGCTTCTGCCGGATGAGGTGGGCCGAAACCGCTTTTATTATCCGCCTTTGTGGCAGGGTGTGCGGGACTACTTGAAAAACTCTGAAGATCTGAACGTGGAGTGTACCGAGTTCAGTTTCCCCAATGAGATCGACCCTTTCCACTCCCGTGGAGTGGAAGAGGTGCGCGCTCTGCTGGCCGAGGACAAACTGGACGGCCTGCTGACAGTGGGTCACATGGAAGCTATGACAATGCAGGAGTGGCAGCATGCCCGGGATGCCGGTGTGGCGGTGGTGCAGGTGGGGTTTAGAAACCCGAAGATCGCACCACTGTGCAGCGTGCAGCCCGACTATGAGGTCATTGGACGGACGATGGCGGAGCTGATCTTCAGCCATATCCCCTCTTTCGGCAGTGTGGTGCTCTGTGCCGGAAATCCCAAATGGGAGCAACATGCCCGCATCGTGCAGGGGTTTGAGGATTATATGCAGGAGAACAGTGCGCAGAACCGCATTTATCTGGACAATTCCTGCTACACCGGCTCAGAGGCACAGAGGAACATCCTGAATCTGCTGGAAAAGCCGGATGTTGCGGCCTGCTGCAGTGTGCTGTCGCAGGGGAGCGTGATGCTCGTGCAGGGGCTGCAGCAGTGCGGCAAAGCGGGTAAAGTGTTCGCGGTGGGCAGCGACGTATTCGAAGAAAATCTGGACGCTCTGCGGAACAGAATCCTGGACAATATCGTGCAGAAAAACCCTTACGCTCAAGGGTATCTTGGCATCAAAGCACTGGTGGAATATCTCGTGCAGGGCAAGGCTCCGGAACAGCGCACCATTTACGTGGGCTCTGAAGTGGTGTTCCGCAGCAACGCTGTGATGTATGACCGGGACAATTTCCGGGGGCTGCTGCTCTGAAAACAAAAAACATGAAAAAGGCGGACTGGTTTCCAATCAGTCCGCCTTTTTCATGTAAATGGAGAAGTAAAAAGAGCAAGCAGTAAACGTCAAAAAGTCAGTGGGATCAGCCCTTGTACTCGAGCTTGCGGTAGCTGCGGCAGCTCTTCTCGATCAGATCCCAATCCAGTTCGGCACCCACGCCCGGACCCTGCGGCACATGGATGATGCCATGTTCGTCAATGGGCAGTTTGCCCTTCATGGGCAGGGTGTAGTTTTCTTCAGGTACGAAGTACTCGAAGTACTCACAGTTCTTGATGGCGCAGCTGATATGCAGGTTGACAAGATCCATGTAGTTCATGGTGGTGGTGTGGATCTCGCAGTTCAGGCCGAATGCTTCTGCCAGATGTGCGATCTTCAGCGTGCCGGTGATACCGTCCTTCCAACTGACATCCGCGCGGACGATATCGGCAGCGTGCTGAGCAATGACCTGCGCCACACCCCAGTGGCAGCCGCGGGTGGTCTCGGTAGCAGCGATAGGGATATCCAGTGTGCGGCACAGTTCGGTGTATTTATACAGCTCAAAGTCGCGGAAGGGCTCTTCAAACCACTTATAATTCAGCCTTTCCAGCTGACGCCCCACGGTGACGGCTTCGTTGATGGTATAGTCGCCCACGGGGTCGGTCATCAGCAGGTAGTCGGGGCCGACAGCGTCGCGGATGGCCTGATGCACCTCCATATCAAAGCTGACCGGCCCGCCCGGATGGGCTTTGTAGCCGGGAATGTCTTTGCTCTGGTAGTAGAGAGCCTCGTCCACATACTCCTTAACAGTGCCGTGGAAGTTACCGCTGGCATAGACCGGCAGGCTGTCGCGGCAAGCGCCGATGTACTTATAAAGAGGAAGCCCGGCTTCCTTGGCACAGATATCCCACAGGGCTACATCCACGGGGCCGGGCAGGAACACGGGAAAGAATGCCTCATGACGGTCGATGGTCCACAGTTCCTGGAAGATGGCCTCACGGTCATGGGGGTCACGTCCCAGAACAACAGGGCCGATGCTCTCCTGTAAGTAAGCTTCGCTCACAGCGCCGCTGCGGGCTGCCATGCAGGTGGCAACGCCCTCAATGCCGGTGTCGGTGGTCAGTTTGATGGCGATGACATCCCAGCCCATTTTGGCACCGCCCTGACGCTTTTCGTCAAACAGACAGCGGCCGCGCTCGACCCACCAGGTCTCGAACTTGGTAATGATCATAAAAATGCTCCTCTCGTTGATCGTGTTAAAGGAATTGGCTGCTTGATAACCGGAACTTTGCTTTGCGGAAAAGAATCTTTAACGGAAACACGTCAATAAAATATAACAGAAACGTTTTGCCTGATTATAATGCAAAAGCACATAAAAGTAAAGAGATTACAGAATTTTGGTTGGAAAATCGTCACACTGCAAAAACAATTTGGTCAAAAATTATGCTATATGACAAAAATGTATCCAAAATAGACGAAAAAATTGAAAAATATTGACCTCGTGCACAAGACGTGTTAAAATGTTGCCAAAGAAAGCTACAAAAACGTTTTTGTAGCAAGGAGCAGGCGGGACATGAAGACGCTGCCCCGAACACGTATCCGACACACGATGCCAAGAAAAAAGGAGATTTCTTATGAAAAAAGCAATTTCTCGTCGTGACTTCCTGAAGGTTGTTGGCGTTTCTGCCGCAGCGCTGGGCATGACCGCATGCGGCGGTTCTTCCGCTTCCACCTCTACCTCCACCGCAGCTTCCTCCACTGCCTCTTCTGCAGCAGCAAGTGCAGGCGAGGGCGGCTCCGGCAATGACTACAAGCTGACATGGAACGAGGTCAACGGCGAGGACTACGGCGCAACCGTTGGCGCACACACCTTTGCTGAGAAGATCGAAGAGCTGTCCGGCGGTCACATCACCATTGACCTGTACATCAACGGCACGCTGGGTTCCGAGGCTGAGTCCATGCAGGGCATCCAGATGGGTACTCTGGATATCTTCCGCGGCAACGCTTCTTCTCTGCCCAACTACGGCGCTGAACTGATCGGCACCACCGGCCTGCCGTATGTCTTTAAGGATATGGCACAGTTTGAGGATGTGGCTGAGAGCAGTCTGGGCGACGAGCTGCTGCAGAGCGTGGAAGATGCCAACTGCGGTTATGTTGCTCTGGGCTGGCTGGTCGAAGGTCCTCGCAGCCTGTTCATCACCCCGAAGGTCTACGAGCGTCTGGGCAAGCCCACCGACTTCACGCTGGACAAGATGAAGGGCCTGAAGGTCCGCGTGCCCGAGACCGACCTGATGATCAGCACCATGGATGCTCTGGGCGCTTCCGCCACCGCAATCGCTTACTCTGAGCTGTACACCTCTCTGCAGTCCGGCGTCGTTGATGCTGCTGAGAACGGTGTTACCTCTTACATGAGCAACAGCTTCAACGAAGTTGCCCCCTACTTCATCACCGATGCACACACCTTTGGCTGCGGCGTCATCCTGATGAACGCTGACAAGTGGAACGGTTTCAACGATGCCGAGAAGGGCTGGATCAAGGAAGCCGCTCTGGCCGCACGTTCCGCCTGCTACGAGTACAACCAGAAGCAGGAGCAGGCCTGCTTCGATTCCTTCGCCGACAAGGGCATCACCAAGCTGGAGGTTTCCGATATCGAAAAGTGGCAGGAGGCCTGCGCACCTCTGTACGAGAAGGAGAGCGCAGAGGCTCAGGACATCATCGCTAAGATCCAGGGCGGCAACTACTGATAAGCTCCACAGTACTTTTATAGCACAATAAAGGACGAACGTTCCCCACGGCTGGCAGCGGTCGTGGGGAATTTAAAAAAACAAGCAACTAAGGAGTCGATTATGGACAAATTTGAAACTGTTTGGAAAAAGATCGACGCCGTGCTGTTCCAGACTTTGCGCCATATCTGCGCATTGATTCTGGGAGCTCTGGTAGCGGTGGTCTTTTTTATCTTCTTTGGGCGTTATGTGATGCACCATTCTCCCATGTGGGGCGAGCCGTTCTCCCTGCTGTGTCTGGTATGGCTGAGCCTGCTGGGCAGCGTGCTGGTGGTGCGCAAGAACGAGCACCTGGCCGTTACCATGTTTGACGAAAAGCTGGGCGAAAAGGGTGTCTTTCTCACAGATATTCTGGCGTCTGTCTGTGTGTTTGCTTTTTCCATCTTCCTCATCGTGTACGGTATCAAGCTGGCACAGCAGGGTGCAGGCAACAACATGGCCGGCATCAACGTGCCCTATTCCTTTATGTACAGTGCACTGCCTGTGACCGGCGTGCTGAACATCTTCGCTGTTCTGGGCCACTGGGTGATGGGTCGAAAGGAGAAAAAGTAAATGTCTACTGCAACGATCGCAACCATCCTGCTGCTGGGCGTGTTCCTGGTGCTGGTTTTCCTCCGAGTGCCCGTGGTCTACGCCATCGGCGTGGCCTCTCTGCTGGATTTCTTCTATCTGGGCATCAACCCCATGCAGATGGCCCTGAAATTTGTCAGTAACCTGAATTCCTATACCCTGCTGGCCGTGCCCTTCTTCATCCTGATGGGTGAATTGATGAGCGCGGGCGGCATCACCGATACCCTGATCGCTTTCTCAAAGGAACTGGTCGGCTGGATGCGCGGCGGTGCTGCCATGGTCAACGTGGTGGCCTCCTTCTTCT
>ERZ791897.337-NODE-337-length-40371-cov-18.915319_pt1 | contig 40371 bp, 33 predicted proteins | sample MGYA00510152_ERZ791897 | MGnify/ENA primary metagenome ERZ791897 (study PRJEB30046, sample SAMN00792050) | human gut metagenome | study: EMG produced TPA metagenomics assembly of the A metagenome-wide association study of gut microbiota in type 2...
TACCAAAAAGATTGCTCCGCAGCCTTTGAAGAACAGCACCGTGCAGAGCTGACAGGGTACCGGGCGGCAGCAGCTTATTTCAAGGCAAACAGCATCACAAAGCTGCCCAGCCCGAAGAAACTGGAAGCCGAGTATGCGCAGCTGGCATCCGAAAAGGCAAAATTCTACGAGCAGTACAGGGAAGCTAAGTCAGAACTGCTCAAACTGAAAACCGCAAAGCAGAATGTTGCGTCCTTTTTCCGGGAGGAAGAACCGGCGCAGCAGGAGAGATAAAGGAGTGTGCGTATGATCAATCTGAAAATTGACCCGGAGTTCCAGAATCAGATCCCGCCGCTGACGGACGATGAGTACAAGCAGCTTGAAGAAAATATCCTCAAAGAGGGCAAGCTGATTTCTCCTTTGATCGTTTGGGGTAACACCCTTGTTGATGGTCACAATCGTTATAAAATCGTTCAGGAGCATCCCGAAATCTCTTTCTCCACCATGCCGCTCCCCTTTGAAAGCCGGGAAGAAGTTCTCGCATGGATCTGCAAAAACCAGTTGGGGCGGCGCAACCTCACGCCGGAGCAGAAGAAGTTCCTTGTTGGAAAGCAGTACAGCATCGAGCATCGGAAGCCCGGTGGAAACGGCAACAATCAGTACACGACAGCCACGCAGGAAGCTGTTCAAGAGGAATTGTGTCAAAATGACACAATTCCTCCCACTGCTACGGAAAACAGCGTCCGTAAGCAGATTGCGGAGCGGAACAACGTTAGCGAATCCTATGTTGTCCGCTCGGAAAAGTTCATGCGGGGCGTGGAGATCATGGAGCAGATGGTGCCCGGTACGAAAGAGAAAATCCTGTCCGGTCAGTTCAAAGTCCGTGATGCCGATATGCACCGCCTCGCCAGAGCAGATTTTCCGAACCGCAAGCAGATCGTGCACGAAATTCTGCACCCGGAGGACCGCCCTGCTCCGCAGAAACGAATCTACGGAATCAACTATTCTGCACTGGAAGTCGCTGTCCGGCGGATTCAGCAGGACTTTGATTTTTTGATGAGATACTTGCCTAAGCTACCGGACGATTCCTACGCCAAAACTGAAACGCTAAAAATCCTCAAGCAGCACAAAGCGTATATGGCACAGTTTGAAGAACTGCTGAACGATAAAGAAATCGCATAACGACAGGCACTTGTAAGCCATCAACGAGCCACCAGCCGCAAGTGCAGGGCGGAAAGCATCCGCGCCCTTGCGCCTGATAAAAATTGGACTTTGATTTTCTCGCCCGGCTTTGCCACGGTGGGACGATCAAAGGAGCGTGCGTTTGAACAAAAAGAAAAAGTCCACAAACACTTCCCCTTATCCCGATGAAGCCATCGAACGTCTGGCACGGGCATTCTACCCGGCCATCCTTGCCTGCTGGAACAGTGAGGAAGGCCAACGGGAGTTTGCCGCGTGGCAGGCGGAACAGGCTTATATTGCAACCAAAGAAAAACAGGAAGTTCCCGTTGGGGAACTCCCTGCCTTACTTATCGTGTGTGGATTTTTTCAGGGTGCGTCCGGCAGGGCGCACCCTGTTTTTGTTTTATGGTCTAATTTTATCTTACTTCTGAGCCTTCACTGGGCGGTCCTCAAAGCCCAGTGCAGCAGTGACCAGTGCAGACACAACGATGGCTGCAACAATGGCGATTGCCATTGCCCACATGGTCTGCTGGAAGATTGGCAGAGCCAGAATGGTGGAGTAGCCGTACACATAAGCCGTTGCACCCAGAACACCAGCGATGATACCACCGACAGCAGTGCCGGCCATGATGCCCAGCATAGGACGCTTGAGGGGCAAGTTCACGCCGTACAGAGCAGGCTCGGTGACACCGGCCACGATACAGCCGAAGGCAAGGCTCAGGCATTCGGCACGGAACTCAGGATTCTTAGTGCGCAGAGCAACACCGAGGCAGGCACCGCCCTCTGCCATGTTATGCAGGATGTAGGAAGGACGGAAGAACACATCATAACCCGGATCAGCAAATGCCTGCACCATGAAAGGGGTAACAGCATGGTGCATACCCGTCATGACCAGCCACGGCATTGCCGATGCCAGCAGTGCGATTGCAACGGGGCCAAAGGTTGCGGATGCCCACAGGAAGAACTTGACAACGATGCCGCCGACCAGATCGCCCAGAGGTCCGAGAACGACCACGCCCGCGATGTAGGTCAGGATCATAGTGCCTGCGCCGACCAGAACCGTGCGCAGGATGCCGGGGATGATTTTGGTCAGGAACTTTTCGCAGTAGCAGGCGAAGATGCCGATGAGCAGTGCAGGCAGCAGGGTGCTGCTGTAAGACACCTTGGTGACCGGCAGCATAAAGATGGTAACAGGGCCTTCCTTCAGCATGGAGATGAAGTCCGGGTAGACCAGCGCAGCCGCCACGCTCATTGCATACAGCGGGGTGCTGCCCAGCTTCTTGGCAACACCGTAGGCAACAAACACCGGCATGAAGTAGAACGGAACGTTTGCCAGCTGGCTGAGCAGCGTATAGGCAGAAGCATCCTTGAATGCCGGGTATGCCAGCGTTGCCAGCAGCAGGAACACCTTGAGCATACCGCCCGAAACCAGACCGGGGATCAGCGGAGTGACCGATGCCGAAACAAAACCAACCACGTTGTTTGCAATGGTCTTTGCACTCTTCTTTTCGGCCTTGCCCGACTTCTTTGCAGGTGCTTCGTCCGGGACAACGCCGCCCGCCTTATTGCCAGCGGCCTCATAGATCTTGCTGGCTTCTGTATACACGGGGATCACGTTCTTGCCGAACACCATCTGAAGTTCGTCGGTGGTGAACACCACGCCCAGAACGCCCTCGCACTTCTTGATGGCTTCCACCTCGACCGCAGACTTATCTTTGATGATAAAGCGCAGACGGGTAGAGCAGTGGGTGACGTTTTTGATGTTCGAGGTTCCTCCACTCAATTCAATGAGTTCCGATGCTACTTTACGGGAATCCATAAGACTACTTCCTTTCATTTTTATCGTGTTATCTTGACTTTCAGGCAAATCCTTAATAGACTTATAAAAAAGATGTTTTGTGTACAGGAGGGGCTGTCATGATTATCGAACGACTTTCCGACGAAACCAGATTTACCGCAACGGAAAAGAAAGTCATCGAGTTTATTCAGGAGCATCCGCGTGTCGTGACGAATCTTTCACTGGACGATCTGGCGGCGGCCTGTTTCACTTCGCAGGCTTCCATCATCCGGCTGTGCAAAAAACTGGGCACAAAAGGCTTTGCAGAGTTCAAAGTCCAGCTTGCATCTGAGCTGAGCCTGTTTGCGCAGGACAACCGGGAAATCTCCGTGGACATTCCCATCGAGCCGGATTCCAACAGTCAGGAGATTGCAAAGACCTTTTACAATCTTTCGAGGCGCGCCATCGAATCCACCCGGAACTCGCTCGACCACATCGCCCTGCAAAAAGCCGCCCGCCTGCTGGCTTACTCTGACCTCATCCATGTTTACGGACGCGGGGAATCGCTCATCATTGCCGAGGACTTCCACTACAAGCTCATCCGCATCGGGATGAACTCGGTTCTGGAAACGCAGAACGGCTTTCAGGAAGCCCGCAGCCATGTGCAGAACCCGCACATCCGGGAAAGTGCCCTTGTGGTCTCGCAGTACTGCAACAGTCCGCAGGTGCATTACATCATAGATGAACTGATGAGTGCCAACATTCCGTTCGTGCTTGTGACCGCTGCGGAAAAGGCATGGCCTTATGACAAGTTCGCACAGGTCACGTTACGCATCAGCTGCACGGAAAGCCGCTACAAGATGGGCAGCTTTGCTTCCCGGAACGCTTTCCTGTATCTGCTGGACTGTCTGTACGGCACGATGTTCTCGCTGAACTACGAACAGAACAAGCAGAACCTTTCCGCATTTTCCCAGCGCAAGGTGGAGCGCAGCTATTATTACACCTATCTCCCGGACACGGAAACGAATTACTGAATCTCTACCCGGTTCACGCCATCTTTTACTGCCGCTTTCTTCACGGCTTCTGCCACGGCGGTCTTGACATTTGCATCAAAGGCAAGGGGCAGGATGTTCTCCGTGTTCAGTTCGCTTTCGGGGATCATGTCTGCAATGGCGTGCGCGGCAGCGATCTTCATGCCCTCGGTCACGCGGGAAGCCCGTGCATCCAGCACACCGCGGAACAGACCAGGAAAGACCAGAACGTTGTTCACCTGATTGGGATAGTCGCTGCGGCCCGTGCTGACCACCGCTGCACCTGCCGCCTTTGCTTCTTCCGGGAAAATTTCCGGCGTGGGATTGGCACAGGCGAAAACGATGGCATCGTGGTTCATGCTCCGAACCATCTCTGCGGTCAGGCAATGGGGAACGCTGGTGCCGATAAAGACATCCGCACCCTTCACTGCATCGGCAAGACCGCCTGTTACTTTGCGCGGGTTGGTGATCTCGGCAAGCTCCTTCTTGTGGCCTGCCAGACCCGCGGCGCGGCCCGGGATCAGAATGCCGTGTTCATCCACAGCGATAATATCCTTGATGCCCATGCTCATCAGCATCTTGATGATGGCCGTACCTGCGGCACCGGGACCATTCTGCACAACGCGGATGGTCTCCATTTTTTTGCCGGTCAGTTTCAGTGCATTGATTAAGGCTGCGCTGACCACGATCGCTGTGCCGTGCTGATCGTCGTGGAACACCGGGATGTCACAAGCTTCCTGCAACTTCTGCTCGATCTCGAAGCAGCGGGGTGCGCTGATGTCCTCAAGATTGATTCCGCCGAAGCTGCCCGCCAGAAGGCTAACCGTATGTACGATTTCATCCACATTCTTGCTGCGGATGCACAGGGGAATCGCATCCACATCACCGAAATCTTTGAAGAGGATGCACTTGCCTTCCATGACCGGCATTCCAGCTTCCGGGCCGATGTCGCCCAGTCCCAGAACCGCCGTGCCATCGGTCACGACCGCAACGGTGTTCCAGCGGCGGGTCAGCTCATAACTCTGGGCCGGGTCCTCCTTAATTGCCAGACAGGGAGCTGCCACACCGGGGGTGTAAGCGATCGACAGAGCTTCACGCGTGCCGGTCTCTGTCCGGGTGTGCATTTCCAGCTTGCCGCGCAGCTTGCGATGCAGCTCCATTGCTTTTTCTGCGTAATCCATGCTCGCTTTCTCCTTTACAGTTCCTGTCCGTTGGTGCGGATCACATTCTGATAGTAAGCGAAGGAATCTTTCTTTCTGCGCTCCATGGTGCCGTGTCCTTCGTTGTCACGGTCAACATACACGAAGCCGTACCGCTTTTTCATCTCGCCGGTGCCTGCGCTGACAATATCGATCGGTCCCCAGTAGGTGTAGCCCATAATGTCCACACCGTCCCGCAGGGCATCCCGCAGAGCCATCAGGTGCTGACGGAGATAATTGATGCGATAATCATCGTGGACAATGCCGTTCTCGTCCGGCTCATCGATCTGTCCCAGACCATTTTCCACCACAAAGAGGGGAATTTGGTAACGGTCATACAGTTCGTTCAGCGTATAGCGCAGTCCCAGCGGGTCGATCTGCCAGCCCCAGGGGGTCGTTTTCAGGTACGGGTTCGGCGTTCCCTGATCTCCGCCGGTGTCACCGGAAAACGGTGTGCCGTACTCATGCGTTGTGGTGCGGTAATAGCTGAAACCAAGGTAGTCGGCGGTGTATTTCCGCATCAATTCCTCGTCACCCGGCTCCATTTCCACATGGACATTTTCCTTATCCCAGATGTCAGCCATGTAGTTGGGGTAGTAGCCGCGGATCATAATGTCGCCGTACAGCAGCGAACGGCGGCGCAGTTCCATAGTTTCAAACACATCTTCCGGTCGGCAGCTGTGCGGATAGACGTTGCTCAGCGAAAGCATACAGCCGATCTTTGCATCGGGAATGATCTCATGGCACAGCTTGATAGCCAGTGCATTCGCCACAAACATATTGTGGCTTGCCTGATAGACGACCTGCTGGTGGTTCTCGCCTTCTTTGAAGAAGATACCGCCTGCTGCACCCGGCATCCGGCGCATGTTGTTGATCTCGTTGAAGGTCAGCCAGTATTTCACCTTGCCTGCATAGCGGCGAAACACGGTCTCGCAGTATCTGGTGAAAAAGCCGATCAGCTTCCGGCTGCGCCAGCTGCCGTATTTCTTGACCAGATTGGTGGGAGTTTCGTAATGGCTCAGCGTGACCAGTGGCTGCATTCCACGGCGAAGCATCTCGTCAAACAGATCATCGTAATACTGGAGCCCTTTCTCATTGGGCATCGCATCGTCACCGTTCGGGAAGATGCGCGACCAGTTAATGGAGGTGCGGAACACTTTGAAGCCCATCTCCTGCATCAGCGCAAGATCTTCCTTGTAGCGGTGGTAGAAGTCGATTGCTTCATGAGTGGGATAGAACTGTCCGGGAACAAGTTCCGGGTCATAGCCGTGCTTGATCCCGTGCGGAAAGCCATCGGAGATGTCCAGTCCTTTTCCGTCTGCATCGTAGGCACCTTCTGCCTGATTTGCCGCAATCGCGCCGCCCCACAGGAACCCTTCGGGGAAGCCCTTTTGCAATGGTTTCATAAGACACATCCTTTCATCCTGTTTCCGCCTGCATGGCGGTTTTCTTGTCTGCATTGTATCGGATGCACGGTAATCGTGCAATATCGCGAACATTTCTTGGCTCTTTTCTTCATAGAATTTGCAAAGAACGACCCTGGCAGACCTTTGTTTTGACACCTGTTTTGCAAAGTATGACTTGCAAAATGCCATTTACAGCAAAAAAGGCAGGCACCTTACATTTCTGTAAAGTGTCTACCTTTCTTCAATTTAATCCTCTAACCCGTGACTTCCAGCCACATTCTTCAAATATTCCTCCAGCTCACCGTTCAGAATCAGTTCGGCATATGCCAGAGGGTCATTGTAGATGAGATAGTCCAGTTCTGATCGCTGCGTCATGGTCACATCCAGTGCATCCTCGACCCCGGTGCAGTCAATGGAGATCATTCTCCCATCCCGGAGCAGTAGTTCCACGCAGCCGGTGTCCATGTTGAAATGGCAGGCTCTTGCACCGTACTTCATACTCGTGTCCTTTCTGCCTTACGGTACCTTTACAGTTGTGACCTTTGTGATACGTCTTTTTTGATAAGGTTTCGGACACACAGCCGTTTGGAACGAGCCGGAATTGTCATTTCCAAAGAAAACAAAAAATCCGAACCCTTCTCCTATCGAGAAAAGGTTCAGATTTCCATTGTTTGGTGCGATGGAAGGGACTCGAACCCCCGGCCTACTGATTCGTAGCGCACGCCGGGCGATTCCCTCAATTTTTGGAAGTTACGTTTTACCGTTATTTCTTAGCGATGCATCGCAAGTTTTGAGCTTTGAGTTTCTGCACCCTTTGTCCGATTTTGCAACGATTTGCACCCCTTGCACGTTTTGAAACCGTGCAAAAACCGTGCAGAAACCGTGCACTTACTCCCAGACAAATGAAAAATCGATTTATCCGACAACGACTTGACGGCATTGGTTCGAGTGACCGCACATCAAAAATCAAGTCTTGGAGGATACGACTATGACGAAATTACTTTCCTGCCACTTCAGTATGGACACCAACCGGGTGGAAGCCCGGTTCGAGGATGGCACCACCCTTGCCATCGACTGCATCGCCGTGGAGGACGAGTACGGCAACACCCCGGCACAGCGGGCAGAGCTGGACTGGCTGCTGTATAATAAGCCTTTGGAGTATGCACAGATGGTGCTGAGAGGGGAGATGGAGCACTACCTGTCGCTGGGGTGTGACCATGGTAGGCTGGAAGATTGAGCCTTAGAAAACGCGCGGCAAAAATGCTAATCGCGCGGCGCGCGTTTCGGCGCGCGATTGACGATTTCAGTTTTTATCGAATTGAAGTCATTTTTTCTCTTTCCCAAGAAAATCGCGCGTTTCTTTGCGCGTAATAATCGCGCGGCGCGCGTTTTTATCGCTGATTTTCTTTTAAGCAGTATCTTCTTCCGCGCCCTGCTCCTTTTACTTCAATCTTCCCTTCTTCTACAAGCTTTCGGAGAATACGGTATGCCTGATCTTTTGTGTATCCACACAGCTCTTGTGCTTTCTGATTCGTAATCGACGGCTTATGCTTCAGATATTCAAGAATCCGATCCTTTGCCTGAATCTGGCTGACCGTCTTATCCTGCACATAGGCCACATCGGTTTTCACCGTTTCGTAGACCTTGAGGGACAGCATATAGGTCTTGCCGTTGAGTTCCAAAAGCCCCTCGTCCCGGAGAGCGTTCAGAACCTTGTGGGCGTTGTCATCGGTTTCCTGAATCGTCTTTGCCGCCTGCTTCAGGGTGATTTTCTGGTGCTCCCGCAGATAGTGCAGAATCATCAGCTCCGACAGCGTGAACATCTTGGACCGCTTATCCTGTGTCTCTGCGATGAAACGCACGAAGCTCTGATTCTCCATCGTGCTGCGAAGGGTCAGCCGGACGGAGTTGGGCGTGCTGGCATACTCCGGGTAGGGTTTGCCCTCGGTGAGCATACTCTGGAACATAATGTCCACACCCTGCCCGGAACGCTGCACATACTTCAGGTGCTGAAGGGTCATGGCGATCAGCTTATTCCGGGGAATGGACTGGTGGGTGATAATGTTGCTTTCGTTGATGTCCCCCGGAAAGCCGCCGGGGTTCTCAATCACGATCTTTGTGGGGTAGTGCTTGACGTAGACCGGTGCCATATCCTCATAGGAGCGGTGCGCCAGTGCATTCAGCAAAGCCTCCTGAAAAACCGCCTCGGAGAAATCGTACACCTCCAGCCGGAACAGCCCCACCTGCACATTGGTCAGACGATTATAGGTGCGGATGCGCTCGGTCAGCTTATCCAGAATCGAGATCACCGGCTCCTGCATATCCATGCGGTTGTCGTATTCCGTCTGCGCTTCGTCGCTGTAATGGAGGTAGATCACCTCTGCCTGGGGCAGCAGCCGGGCAATAGACGCCGCCTTGCCCACAAACAACAATCCTGCCACTGTCACACGCACTTCGTCCTTGTCCATGCGGATCAGGTTCAGGTTGTCCAGAAAGGTGGTATCTGCCAAATCCGGCAGGGCAGAGCCTGCATCCCGAATCCGCAGTTTCTCTTTCAGGCGGTACACTTCCAGTAGGTCAATGTCGCTTTCGGTTGCGCCCTCCACGATCTTTGCCGAAAAATCCGGGTTATCGGCAGAGGAGTACACATCGTTTGCCGGGTAGTCGGGCTTTGTCACGTTCCCCAGCCGTCTGTAATAGATGCCGCCGTAGTGGCGCAGCTGCGCAGCATGGAACTGATGCGCAGCTTCCCGCAGGAAAAGGTGGAGCGCTGCGTACAGGCAGCCTCGGCGCTGAGCCGTCCGGTGCTGGAAAAGCTGGGCAGCGCAGTGCCGCTGCGGGCACAGCAGGTCGTCATCCCCATGCTGGCGGTCGGCCTGTGCTTTGAATTGCAGCCGGATACCGTACAGCTGGTGGCAACCTTTGTTCTGTCCACCATCACTGTAAAAGGGCAGCTGAGCGGCATTTTAAAGACCGTGATGTGCCACTTTATGGAAAACTATATAACCGTGCTGGAATACTACGACCCTGCCGACCACGGCATGGCGCCCTATACCCGGCAGGAAGAGCTATAAAAAGGCCGCTGCGCAGACATCGCGCAGCGGCCTTGGCTCGTTTTACGGCAAAGCTCAGAACTTGAACAGGTTCAGCCCGGTAACGGGGTCGTACCGGCGGTCTACCGTGCCGTCCAGAACGTCCACCACCATCTCACAGGTGGCGCTGACCACCGCCCGGTTCAGATGCCCGCCGAACACCTCGCCCTTGTCGTTCCCGGCGCTCATGTGCAGGTGGGTATAAAATTCGCCGTTCATGGTGTTGATGGTGCCAGTCAGGGACACGATCTCAAAGCTGCCGCTGAAGGTGTTGGTGTAGTATTGCTTCTCTGCCACATTGTACACGCCCACCGTAAAGCTGTTGGTGGCACCCAGCGCCTGCACGGCGGCAAGGCGGATATTTTCTTTCAGGGCAAGCTCCCTGACCTGTTCAAGGATCTCCTCGTCCTTGTCGATGCGTACAATGATCTTATTGCCAAAACGTTTGTATTCCATAGTGATGGTTCTCCTTTATTGGAATAATGCAATTTAATCTCAATTTATTTCGTTCGTCCATAAATTTCCAAAAGTTTGTGCATCTGCACATAAATCTCCTAAAAATTTGTAGCACAATCACAACATTTTCCATTCAGCTCAATCGCTATGACTGCAAAGATGCCGGAAGCAGGAAAGCTCAGACTTTGGCTTACCGAACAGCTACCCAGCGGCTGCCGAGTGCTCCCACGAGAATCGCAGCAGCTTCCGGGATGCTAGCCGCGCTGGGGTCTACCCCGTGCTTAACAAAACCAATCGCACAGTACAAAGCCAGCGACACCAGCACGGTCAAGTTTGTCTGATGGCTGATGTGCGGGAGTGTGAGCTTGCCCTTGAACAGCTTGAAAGAATGCTCAGGCTGTGCTGCGGCAGCGTTGTCCGTGTGGACAAGAACCGGAGCAATGGCCAGAGCTGCCATCACGCGTGCCAAGTCAATGTTCAGATCAATGCAGAACAGCTGCAACACCATCAGAAACAGCCATACCGATCCGCCGCCGCACAAAGTAGCCATCAGCCAGCTGTGCAAACGACCATAATTCTGGTTATCAGCTGCATGGAAGATCTGGTTCATTTCCTGGTTGTCAGCCCCCATCAAACGTGCTGTGATGTAAATACCCATCTCCGAGCCTACACTGACCACCAGCGCCATGCAGATGCCGACAGCCAAATAGGTCCGCTGCGAATAGCTGGAACCACTGAGAAGGAGTGCCAGAAAAGAAAGGAACTTGTCCAGCGTCATGTTGTTTTTCTGCTTCAGACTGTCCATGTCTGTGTAGTCCAGCTGCGCTTGCACCTGACTGCGCTGGTTTTTCAGCCGCACCACACGCTGTACATGTTCGTTCTCAAACTCAGCTTTCTGCTCGGCAATTTTTCTGTTCAGTTCATCTAGGGCATCATCTACCCGTTTGTTATAGGTCGATTCATCCCAGCGCCCAACATGCTGCACAGCTGCATCCAGTGCCTCATCATATTTCTGATAATAGGTTTCCAGAAATGCGTTCTGCTTAGGATCGAATGCTTCCAGTTCGGCCTGTTCGAGCTGGCTGTCCAGCTCTGTCAACTTGAACTGCAACGCTGCGCGGTCTGCATCCGTCTGCTGACTGGCAAACAGACTGTTTGCCGTAAAGATCAAAGTACAGATAAACGAGACCGTCACAAAAAAGATATACGCAAAACGCTGGAGTTTAACCGAAATCAAGGTACTCCCGCGGTGCCGAAGAAAGGCGAGAAAAATCTTGGAGGACTCAAAAGCCCCGACAACAATGGCCGGAACCAGAAGGGACTGTCCGGCATTTTCACCCGACAAAAGAATCCCCTTGAATACCTGGATTTCCATGTACGCCGATACGAAAATACAGGCAATATTCAGAAAGAGCACACAAAGAGCGAAAATCGGTCGAAAGAACAACGAAACGAACGAACGGATCGTAGACATACAGCAGCTCCTTAATTTGGGGGTGCAAAAACACAGCCAAACCAGAAACACCTGCGATTTTTTATCGATTTTTATCGATGTAAGAGAAAAACTCTTGACTTCTTATAAAAAATCATTTAGAATATCTATTAATATTCAAAGCATCTGTTTTGGATATGCGTGCACCTGTTTTTGTAGAGAGAACACGTGCGATACTGCAGCCAGAAGTCCTGCCAGACTTTTGGCTGCTTTTTTCTTGGATTCAATCTCCTTTCGTGTTGTTTTTCCAAAGAGGATTTCTGCCCGGCACTGCCATGCCGGAGCAAAAGAAAAGGGCTGCAGCTTTTGCTGTCAGCCCTTCGTTTCCTTGAAAAAACACTCCTGCCTCCAAGAATGGCGGAGTATCCCTATCTGGATGGAACGGAGAGCGTCAATTTAATGTAAAAGGTCATAATCTTGATAACCATTGTACTGCCCTCCTCTCATTTCGATTTCCGTCGATTGGACGGAAGCTTTGGCAAAGAAGCCTATAACCCCCTGCCTTGGGTCAAAGGATACAACGATTTTGTACACATGTCAACAATGATACACCACTTTCTCCGGTTAACACTCCAATTTCTCCGTTTGTAACAATTACAGCATGGGTACTTTTGTTGAATATTTACATTGCTTTTTCTACATCCACAATATTTTAAGAATCTTCGCAAAAAGTCGAGTTCACACGCGGAACTGCCGTTTCAGATGTGGGTAAAATCAGAAAAAACAAATTTCAGAGATTCAGATGCTGTTTAGACGGGGATTCCGACTCTAAACTCCGTCTCTAGAGAATGCTCTTTTTTCTTCATTTCATGGCCAATTCGTGCAACTGCCATAGACAATTGATGCACGTTTGGAATTTTATCCGCTGCACGTAACTCAAAAAGCTACCGGTCACAATTATCATACTGATATGCAGCCAGTCTTTATGTTGTGCCAAAATGAAAAAAGGGGCTGTTGCACAGACGCCTGTCCTGCGTCTCTGCGATAAGGTAATCTGTAACACTTGTTCCAAGGCTTAATGCTGAGGCGTAGGCACTAATGGCATCAGATACCATACGAGAATTTAGAAATGCTGTCAAATATGCCGCTTCATCTTCAGATTACATCGGAACAAAGCAGACTTTATGATCTGGAATGCACACCCGGAGTTCCCCCGCATCGTCTTTCATGGGCTGCGGCATTCCAGTGCCACCTATCAGTTGATGATCTCCGGCGGTGACATCAAGGCGGTGCAGGGGACCACAGGACACGCCAGTGCGGATATGCTGGTGAACACTTACGCCCATATCCAGCAGTCCTCCCGTGTGGAGCTGGGCAAAAAGTTTGAAAGCGGCTTCTATGCCAAGCCCGACACCCCCAGCCCGCAGGCTGTACCCGCCGCAGGCGAACCCACCATCTCCATGACGGCTCTTTTGGAATTGCTCAAGGATGCCGACCCGGAAATGAAGGCAAAGCTGCGCTTGGCACTGCTTACCTGATGCAAAAAAGGGCACTGATTGCAATGCAATACAGCGCCCTACATCATCGGACATGGATAACACCCACCGTGCAAAAACCGTGCAGAAACCGTGCAGCCATGGCTCACAAAACAAAAAAGCCATGAAATCTTTCGATTTCACGGCATTTTCTGGTGCAGTAAAGCAATCCAAATCCGAACCATTTTCCTTTGATGCGGCTTGGGCCGCTTCCTCAAACGTGATGGTCTGTGTACCTTCTTTATAGTTAAAGGTTATCAAAACCTTATCATCGTACAGATAAATCGAATTGATGAACGTATCCACCAACGCTTGCCTCTGGTCTTTCAGGCTCATGTCCAGTTTACGGAAGCGCATCAGCCAGAAACGGATAAATTCCTCTTTGATTTTTGGCTTTGCCAGCTTTTCTTCCGCAATGCGGGCTTCAAGCTCACGCTTGGTTTCTTCGAGCTGTTCCAACCGTTCCTTGGTGGAACTGGTGAGGATTCCGGCTTGAATTGCGTTGAGCATATTCTGGATACCCGATTCTGCATCCCGGAGCTGTTTCTCATAGAGAGGAAGGTTGGTGTTCTCTCGGTCTTGCAGCTCCATGACCTTGGCGATAATGGATTCCATGGCGGCATCGTCCCGGACAAGCTGCATGGTCTGGTTCACCACCAGATCTTCCAGCCACTGTTTGCGGACAGTTTTCTTCTTGCAGCCCTTCTTCTTTTTGGCCGTGGCACATTTATAGTAGCGGTGGACTTCTCCCGTCCGGCTTGTGCCGCTTTCGCCAAACATCAGCGCACCGCAGCAACCACAGTGCAGCTTGGTTGTCAGCAGGTAATCGTCCTCTGCCTTTCTTCGGGCAGGGGCTTTCTTGCTTTTGGCAATCTTTTCCTGCACATCATCGAACAGTTCCAGCGGCACGATGGGCGGAATCGCATCCGGCACGACCACATCCCGGAATTTCAGTTCTCCGATATAACGCCGGTTTTTGAGCATGTGCTCCACGCTGTTGTAAGTAAATTCGCCTCCGACCGGGTTCTTGATGCCGTTTTCATTCAGCCAGTCCCGAATCTCTTTCATCGTGAGGCCATCCCGATACTTCGTGAACGATTCCAGCACGAAAGGGGAGGCAAGCGGGTCGATGTGAAATTTCCGCTCGGAATCCAGCGTATATCCAAACGTTCCACGACCACCGTTGCAGCGGCCTTTCAGGATGTTCTCTGTCTGTCCACGGACAACCTTTTCGGCAAGGTCGGCAGAGTAGTATTCTGCATAGCCCTCCAGAACCGATTCCAGAATGATACCCTCTGGCCCCTCGGAGATGATCTCCGTAGCCGACATGAGCTTGACACCGTTCTTCTTCAGCTGGGTCTTATACCGGGCACTGTCGTAGCGATTCCGGGCAAAGCGGTCAAGTTTCCAGACCAGAACAATATCAAACAGCTTCTTGTCGCTGTCCTTTATCATCTGTTGGAATTGAGGGCGATTATCCGTCTTGGCAGAGATGGCGCGGTCAATGTAGTGCTTGACGATAGTGATGTCATTCTTTTCGGCATAGGCCGTGCATTCACGAATCTGGCCTTCGATGGATTCTTCGCGCTGGTTATCACTGGAATAGCGGGCGTAGATCACAGCGGTCATGGCAAGCACCTCTCTTTACACGTCATTGAACGGTGGAGTGTTCTTTCAAAGCACTGTTTCGTATAATGTATATACCATGTTTTGATGGAGAAATCAAGACTTTTTATTATCTTCAGTTTTTCTTTTTGAACAATTGACCCAACAGCCACCCCTCTCGTTGAAATGAGGTGACTGTTGGGCCGACTTGCTCGGATTCCTTTATTCTTCGTTTAGCTGGACGATGGTATTATAAAAGATTTTGTTTGGAATAACGACTTGAAGAACACCCTTTTTCAAAAGTGCTTCTATGCGTTTCATGACATACCAGTCACTTACCGGAGCAGAAATCGCTTTTAATACGTCTGCGGTAAGTTCACCAACCGAAATAGGAATTCTCGATACTAAACTAATAATTCTCTGGTCGAAATAATCTATGTTAACGCTTTTAACATCGTTCGCATGCCAAATACGCATGGAGGTGTTTTCGTTTAATAGCGTTCCCCATCTTTTGGCATACTCAGTAATAGTTTCTTCCGTCAAATACTTTTGTGAGATCTTATCGGTTTTCCCTTCCATAAATTCTTTCAGACCTTCTCTGGATGCAAGCAAAATTCTATTTGTACCATACTTTGCTGCATAGTAACAAATATAATAAATGCCGCACCAACAATCGGCAGAACTCCTGACCCAAACACGCAGTGGCTTATGATTTATCATATCACATTGAACCGCATTCGCTGTACCATGATATTTCGACCACAGTTGTCTAGCTTCAATTTGGCTGTCAGGATAATATTCTGAAAGGCAATTCACGAATTGTTTGCAACGATATTCTGAATCGCAAGCATATTGAAGTTCTCCCATTGATAACATAAACGGAAACAACTTTACACTTTCGACGATGCCTAAAGCTGCTAACATATTGACATCACTGGGTTCAAAAACAATTTCATCCATAGCTGGTCAAAATCATAATTTCGGGATGGTAACTTGTGTAGTTGCACTCCAATAGATTGGTTTGCTTGAGCCAACCACTCCAAAATAACACCCAACGCTGCAATCAAGATAAGTTCCAACATCATAGAAGTCATATGTATAGGTTGTATTATATATACTTTGTTCTGGAACTAGTGCTGTCGTTGAAAATGGGCAGCTTCGTTCGATGTTATCGGAATAGCTCGTGTAGTAATCCGTTCCTGAAACATTTTTTATTAAATCCGGGCCAATACCGACGGTAGTTCCACTCATATAAAAGCCCAATCCATTGGCCTTTGTATAAAGAACTCTCCATGTTCCATCAATATACGATACAACTCTTGAGCCGTCTGTATTAGAAACAGGAATGCGCATTGGAACCTCGGCCAAAACATAAAATCCGAGATTCTCTTGTTCTTGCACAGAAAGATTGAGAAGTTCTTCTATCGAATAATCATCGATCTTTCTCTTATTTCCAGTTGCAAATGCTGGCTGAATGGTCAGGAGAAATAAAACCGTGACCAATAGAATGGAAATCAGCCGTTTGATTTTGTTAGTCATAGTATACTGCCGCCTAATTTATTTTTTTTCTTCACTCAATACACTAAAGCTCCATTGGAATCACCTTCATTAAATTTTCCCCTTCAGGTGTATACTCCTCGGCAAATAAATGTGAACCATACAAATGCTGAAACTACTAGAATACTGCTGGAATAGAAAATATTGTGACCTTACACTGCTTTGGGTGATTACTTTGCTTTCCTTCATTGAATAGCTAGAACAACAGCTACTATCAAGAACAAAGTTGAAAGCCCAAGCTGAACCCATGCAATTTTTTCGTTTTCGGCATTGTTACAGCCTTTGGAGGATACTGCCACTTGGATATAATGCACTGCTACGATTCCATATGAGAAAAACAAAGAAGCCCAAGCATAAGGTACTGCGCTTTTATCTGTCAATCGGACAAGATTACTAGTCCATACTGAAATGCAGCCCCAAAGGGCAAAAGGAGCAATAAGAAAAAAGTTGCTTTTGCCTTTTTTCATTCTTAGCCTCCCACAGCTTGATGGTACGATTTTGTAGTATCCATAAGGTGTCCACCGGAATCATACGAATACAAAATATCATGATAGCAATGGGTATAGTAGCTATTACTCATGATCACATTTTCCTTTCCTTATTTTGATTTGATTGCTTTTACGACTAAATAAATGACCAGTATGCCGATGCAGAGAGAAATAATTGTCAATGCCTCTGCCGTTGCATTAAGGCGCGCACCAATAAAATAAACCAATACAAAAAATGCAATAAAAGCGACAAGAAGCAGCATCCATTTGTTCTTTTTCATGTTATCACCTCCTTATCTACAAAAGTTGGCATTAAATTTCTGTTAAATCAAAGGAATTATTGCGAATACAATCAACACCCATTTGGAGAGATAGTAGCAAACCACATGACGTGTGTATGGAAGCACATTGAAAATGGCAAGTAGGAAATCTATTGACGAAAGAACAGATACGATCATCTTATAGCTTAACCGCTTCTTTTTGCCCAAAGGCTTATTCGTTGCTTCTATCGGAGAGAAAAAGATAGAGATACCCAAAAGAGCTACTGTTGTTATAATACGAAAAAGGTTATTTGCTGCAATTACTTTACTCAGCAAAATGCAGATAAGTGCCAGTCCGGTAAATGCCAGATAGCATCTGGTGTGCGACGTTGCATGATAGCCACCAATGTAGATTCTCTGAGGGATAAAGCCGATCAAGAATGAAAGCGAGTACCGAACATCACCACATATAATTGAGATGAGGATGACAAGCAGAATGCTCACAACAGATGATATGAGCAACTCGTACCCATAGACATACGCATCCGCTTTTGATTCGTCTACCACTTTTTGTTCGCAGAAAAGACGGACTAATTTCTGAGACAGCGTGCGTTCCCACATTGCAGTTGCGCCACCTTATCTTCTGATTTTTGCTTCACTGTATCATAAATTTCAACAAAATCAAGAGGTTTGGCAAAACTGGTCGTTCTGGTGACAAAAGTGGTAGGTCAGGCTACTTGTAAGGAGCCTTTGCACAGTCTATAATAGTAGCAGGACATTATTTTGTGGAGGTTGTCGAAATGCTGAAGTACCACGTTGCAGTCTGCGATGATGAGAAATCAGACCTTGATGGCATTGTTCAAAGCGTCCAGCAGTACGATGTGCAAGGCTGCTTTGACATTGAAACTTACATGGATGGAAACGAACTTCTGAGCGAATTGCAAATGCAGAAGAAATCCTTTGATCTGCTTCTTCTCGATATCGAGATGCCATCCAACGGTTTTCAGCTGGCGCAGTCTTTGATTCAGATGGAGAAGCATCCTTTGGTGGTATTTGTCACGAAGCGGCATGAGTACGCTGTGCAGGGATATGGCATTGCATTCCGCTACCTTGTCAAACCTTTGGATCAGACGCTGTTCGCTGCGGCAATGGATGCCGTCCTTCAGGAACTGAACTCCAAACATTTCACGATCGAATACGATGGTGTTACCATGTCCTTGGAAACATCGGACATTTACTTTCTGGAAAGCCACGGACATAAAGTTCTGATCCACTGCAAGGAGCAAGACCTTACATTGAGAATGAGCATTCCTGAAGCCTTGGAGCAGCTTCCCAAACGATGCTTCGTGTCGCCACACAAAAGTTATCTTGTCAATATGGAACACATTGTTTACGCTACTGGAACCGCTGTTTTTCTTTCCAGCGGACATCAGCTGCCGATCAGCAGGAGGAAGCGTCAGGAGTTCAATCAAAATTTCAACGCTTATTTGGGAAGATGATGCTTTATTATTTCGTTGAGTTTGCAGGGAGCTTTGCCAACATTGCCCTGTTGCTGCTTTTTATCGGTCGGCTGTTTCCCAAAAAGGAGCCCGTCTCAAGGTGGTTCTATGCCTATGTTGCACTCTTGATTGCTGGGCAGTGTGCTTTGAGTTTATTCCCGGATTGGGTGACGCAGCGCACGATCTATCTTTTAGTTGGCGGATTTTTCCTTGCATTGCTGTTCTATGAGGTTCGACCGTGGCAGGCGGTTTTTGCAAGCGGAGCTTTCTTCACACTGATTGCTTTGGTGGAAGTGCTTGCAATGCTTCTGATTGGGCTGCGTATCCCGGATACCGACATTCTAATGCAGGCTGGGGCAGCACGGTTGGTCTATGTTGTTTTTTCAAACCTGATTCAAATTCCACTCGTAGTCCTGATCTCACATTTTTTCAGCCGAAAAGGAAATGCTCTGCGTATCCTATGGCTGCTGCCGATCATTGCGATTCAAATCGCAAGTATTGCTGTCTGTTATGTGGCACAGTATCATGCTGCGGATGAGTATTTCCCGGATTATATGGTCGGCCTTATGGCTGTGCTTCTCCTTATAAACATCCTGATCGTGTTCTATGTGGAAGCTCTCCGGGAAAATGAACTGGAAAAATTCAAAGTTAAGTTCAACGAACAGCAGTACAATCTTCAAATGGAATACTACCAGCAGCTCAAAGAACGCCAGGAAGAAGTCCGTTCTCTGCGGCATGATGTGAAGAAATACATCCTGGCGATGCAGGCAGTTGCAGAACACGGTGATACCGAAGAACTTCACAAGATTGCGCAGGCTGCCACGGATGTTTTCGAGCGTTCCACAAATATTTCTGCGGTCGGAAATCCTGTTGTTGATGCTCTTTTGAATTATTACTTACGAATTGCGGAAAGGAATAACATCAACGTCAAACTGGATGTGACGATTCCTGAAGTCCTGACGATCTCATCGTTGTCTTTGAGCATCATTATCGGAAACACATTTGACAATGCCATCGAAGCCTGTTGCGACCTGCCAGCGGAACAGAGAATCATTCATCTACAGCTGCGCAAGCAGTATCGAAGCCTCTTCTATCGGCTGGAAAACCCATACAGTGATACTTCTCGCGGAATCCGCATCGGAGAGTATCACGGTTACGGACTAAAAAATATAAATCGTATCGTTCAGGAGAACCATGGTGACTTCTATACGAAAAAGAAAGACGGTGTGTTTACCGTCCAAGTCCGCCTGAACTGCGAAAATTAAAACATTCTCCTAAAACATTGCTTTGCTTTTGCTTGTACTTTGTGTGTTTCATTCATCTGATGTATTCATTATCCTGAAGTGTTGACACACATCAATACTTATGTTATCATTCCCAACAAATCCACAGCGATTTCTGTAAAGAAACGATTCTGTGCGGTTTTATTTCCTGCGAAGATTTACCGCCCCGCAACACACCCGATCATTTTGCCGTCTGTTTCACCCGACAAAATCCTTCGCCTGTACTGCGTGGGCGGTATTTTCTTTTTGGGGAAGCCGTACCTTGAGAATTTCATGAGCCGTCCGAGCGTGATACCGGCTTTTCGGCCAACGCCGCTGCAAAACAGGGGCAGGAACTTCGTTCGGAGCAAACGGCGATCAACATACACGAGCAGCGGAACTCTCTACTTATTTTTGCGTCTTAACAATTCGGAAACAATTACCCAGAAACGGTTTTGAGCGCAGCGGTAGAGGGCAAGAACCGTCCCGTGGCCACAAATTTTCAATTCTTGAAAATGTTGTGTTCCACCGGGACTTCACTTCTTCAATGCGTCTGCATTTCCGATGTGATCTTGTTGGGGCGTGCCTGCCCCAAACCCTGCTCATAGTTCGCGCCTGATGGCGCGAACAAACGGCGTGTCGTGCTTACATAACTTCACCGAGGAGTTATCGAACAGACAGGAGGTACAATGACCAAAACGAATGTTCAACCGACCCCTAGCAATTCCCAGCACCACGACACGCCGAACAACAAAACGCACGTCATCAAGTTCCGTGTGACAGCGGAGGAAAAAGCGTCACTGGAACTCACTTGCAAACTCCTGAATCTCTCCCTCTCCACTTTTATCCGCCGTGCCATCCACAACGTCAAGATCGAGAAAACAATCATCGTTGCCGGCGGCGGAGAAGAAACCCTGACCGCTGTTTCCACTTTGCTTGCCCAGTGCAGCAAGGTGGGCAGCAATCTCAACCAGCTTGCAAGGCACTTCAATTCCGGCGGTGCGGACACCGAGCAGATCCGGGCGAAACTCCTTGACGAACTTGCAGACCTGACCGCATTCCGGCTGCACGCCGAGAAAGTTCTGGGTGAACTGTATGGCAACGCTCAAGCATATCGCCTCTAAGAATTCGGACTACACCGCCATCGAAGCGTACCTCGTTTACCAGCACGACGCGTTCACCGGAAAGCAACTTCTGGATGAGCACGGCAAGCCGAAGCTGCGGGATTCGTACCTGCTCGACACCCTTGAGTGCGGCGATTTCTCGTTCGCAACGGCCTGTCTGCTGGCAAACCGCAAGTATGGCAAGAACACCCAACGCGATGATATTAAGAGCCATCAGTATATCATCAGCTTTGACCCACGCGATGCAGCCGACAACGGCTTGACCATGGAAAAAGCACAGGCACTTGGCCTGAAATTCTGCGAAGAAAACTTCTCCGGTCACCCCGCCATCGTCTGCACTCACCCGGATGGGCATAACCATTCGGGAAACATCCACGTCCACATTGTGATCGGCAGTATCCGCACACGAGAGGTGGAACGTAAGCCCTATATGCAAAAGCCCCGTGACTGGCGTGAGGGTATGAAGCACTCCAGCACAGCCCAGACCATGCGGCACTTGCGTGTCGCAGTCATGGAAATGTGTCAGGATGCCAAGCTGTACCAGATCGACCTGCTCAGCTCGAAAAAGCGTGTGAGCGAGCGTGAATACTGGATGAAACGGCGCAGTCAAATGAAACTCGACCGTGAAAACGCTGCCCTGCTTGCCGCCGGACAGCAGCCTACACAAACGGAGTTTGAAACCGCAAAGGAGACTTTGCGGAAACAGATCTCGGATGTGCTGGACAATGCAGCGAGCTTTGAAGATTTCTCGGACAGGCTCTTGCAGCAGTACGGCATCACGGTCAAGAAAAGCCGTGGGCGGCTCAGCTACCTGCCAGCCGGAAGAAAGAAGTTTATCCGGGCGCACAGCCTCGGTGACAAGTTTGAGAAAGAACTCGTGCTTGCCACCTTGAAAGAAAATGCCAAGAGCCAGCCCATTATCCTCCACAGCAATCTTGAGGAAAAACCCGACCGAATCAAGAAGCTGGTGGACATTCAGGCAAAACTGAAGCAGGGCAAGGGCATCGGCTATGAGCGTTGGGCGAAGAAGCACAACCTCAAAGCCATGGCGCAGACCTTGATTCTTTTGCAGGAGAAAGGTCTGCTCAACGAGGACGCACTCGACCAGAGAATTGCAGAGCTTGACACCAAGTTCCATGAATCGCTGGCCGTAGTGAAAGACCTCGAAACCCGCATGGCAAACAACCAAACACTGCGCCGTTATGCTGCTTCCTACAAGCAGTACCGACCGCTCGCGCAGAAACGGAACGCTGCCAAATCCCCCGCAACCTTTGAAGAACAGCATCGTGCAGAGCTGACAGCATACCGGACAGCAGCAGCCTATCTCAAGGCAAACAACATCACTAAACTGCCAAGTCCGAACAAGCTGGAAGCGGAATACTGCGCTCTTGCTTCCGAAAAGGCCCAGTTCTATGAGCAGTACAAGGAAGCCAAGATCGAACTGCTCAAGCTGAAAGATGCAAAACAGAATGTTGCCCTGTTCTTCCGGGAGGACGAACGGACGCAACATCACGAGAGATAAGGAGTTGTGCGTATGATCAATCTGAAAATCGACCCGGAGTTCCAGAATCAGATCCCGCCGCTGACGGACGATGAGTACAAGCAGCTTGAAGAAAACATCCTCAAGGAAGGCAAGCTGCTCTCTCCTTTGATCGTCTGGAACAACACCCTCGTTGACGGCCACAATCGTTATGCAATTCTCCAGAAGCACCCGGAGATTTGCTTTTCCACCATGCCGCTCCGATTTGAAAGCAGAGAAGAAGTCCTCGCATGGATCTGCAAGAATCAGTTGGGGCGGCGCAACCTCACCCCGGAGCAGAAGCTGTTCCTCATCGGGAAGCAATATGAAGCGGAAAAATCCTCTCATGGCGAAGCCCGCAAAGAATCGCATGATGAAAATGGCCGATTTCACCGGAGTTCTCAAACTGATAACTCCGGTGAAGCCATGAAAACCTGCGAACGAATCGCAGAGGAAAATGGTGTAAGCAAGGCAACTGTACTTCGCGCATCGAAGTACATGAAAGGTGTTGAAATTGCTGAATCCCTGATTCCCGGTATGCGGGAGAAGATTCTGAACAAACAGGTAAAAGTCAGCAAGGCTGATATGCACCGCCTTGCACGAGCCAACTATGATGCCCGCGCACAGACCTTGCAGGAAATCCTGCACCCGGAACTGAAAGTTGAACCGAAACCGGATGCCGATGGCATCATCCGGGAACCGGGAAAGGCACCTGTATTGCCGTTTCAGAAAATCGAATCGGTTTACGACAGCGATGCTTACCCGGAAGAAGTGCGGCATGATTATGTCGCACTGGAACACGTTACAACACGTTTCCGCACAGAGTTTGACTATCTTCTGAGAACTATGCCAGACACAGCACAGCGAGAAGTCATTCTCGAAATCATCCACAAGCACAAGGAGTACCTTGCTTCGCTGGAATCTGCGCTCGCAGAGGATGAGCAGACAGCATAACAACAGGCACATTGTATGCTGTCAACAGAAATCCAAAGGAGTGTGCGTTTGAACAAAAAGAAAAAGTCCACAAATATTTCCCCTTACCCCGATGAAGCCATCGAACGACTGGCACGGGCATTCTATCCGGCGATCCTTGCCTGCTGGAACAGCGAGGAAGGTCAACGGGAATTTGCTGCATGGCAGGCGGAACAGGCTCATATCGCAACCAAAGAAAAACAGGAAGTTCCCGTCGGGGAACTCCCTGCCTTACTTATCGTGTGTGGATTTTTGCAGGGTGCGTCCGGCAGGGCGCACCCTGTTTTTGCGTTCAGTCCTCTAATCCGTGACTTCCAGCCGCATTTCTCAGATACTCCTCTGGCTCACCGTTCAAAATTAGCTCTGCATACGCCAGCGGGTCATTGTAGATGAGGTAGTCCAGTTCAGACCTCTGCGCCATGGTAACATCCAGTGCATCCTCGACACCGGTGCAGTTGATGGAAATTTTGCGCCCATCCCGGAGCAGCAGCTCCACACAGCCGGTGCCCATGTTAAACTGACAGGCTCTTGCATCGTACTTCATAATCTTGCGTCCCTTCTGCCTTACGGCACTCTTACTGTTGTGACCTTCGTGATACGGTCTTTCTTCTGATAAGGTTTTGGACACACAGCCGTAAGGGAAGAGCCATTGTTCTCGTTTCCGAAGAAAACAAAAAATCCGAGCCCTTCTCCTATCGAGAAAAGGTTCGGATTTTCATGGTTTGGTGCGATGGAAGGGACTCGAACCCCCGGCCTACTGATTCGTAGTCAGTCACTCTATCCAGCTGAGCTACCAACGCATACGTTCCGTTCGGAACATGATGTATTTTATCACTCAGATTGGGTTTTGTCAACCGTTTTTTGCAAATATTTTTATCTTTTTCAAAAAGCAGCATTTTTTATGATTTTTCTTGTATCGTTTTTGTCGTTCTTGTGCTATAATAACCTTACTATATGTTTTTAATCTGTGTCCGTGCAGGGGTACAGGAGCTTTGCGGGCAGCACCGCGTGGAGGCTGCGCCGCCGGGTTTTCTCTGCAGCGAGACACCACGGAGGGTAGATCCTATGAAACTGGTAAGCGTGGAAACTCCCGAAAAGAGTGTCTGCAAAATGACCTTCAGCGCCAGCCCCGAAGAGCTGGAAGCTGCATCCAACGCCGTTTACGAACGCACCCGCGCCTCCTATACGATCCGCGGCTTCAAGAAGGGCGAAGCGGACCGCGCACAGATCGAGGCTGACCGCGGCGAGCACACCTTCTGGTACGATGCCATCAACGATCTGATGGACAAGGACGTGCCCGCGCTGTATGATGCCGCCATGGCAGAGCACGGCTTTGTGGCTGTTGACAATCCTGTGTACGATCTTGTGAGCGTGAAAAAGGACGAGGGCTTTGTGGCCACTGCCACTGTTGCCCTGCAGCCTGAGCTGAACCTGACCAAGACCACCGGCTTTACTGCCGAGTGCGTCACCCCGGAAGTGACCGACAAGGAGATCGACAATGTGCTGGAGCGCCGCCGCGCTGCTGCCGCTGAGCTGGTGCCGCACAAGGGTCCGGCCGTAAAGGGCAACATTGTACATATCGATTACGAAGGTCTGCTGGAGGGCAAGCCCTTCCAGGGCGGCACCGCAAAGAACCAGGCCGTCCAGCTGGGCAGCGGCCGCATGATCCCCGGCTTTGAAGAGGGCATTCTGGGCCACAAGGCAGGCGAGGAATTCGAGATCTTCGTCACCTTCCCGAACCGCTACCACGCAAAGGATCTGGCCGGTAAACCCGTCGTGTTCAAGATCAAGCTGATCGACGTATGTGTGCGCCAGATCCCTGCTCTGAACAGCGACTTTGCCAAGAAGGTTGCCAATCTGGACACCATGGACGAGCTGCGTGCACAGGTCAAGCAGCAGCTGCACGACGGCAAGCACGCCGGTGCACTGAACCATGCCAAGGATCAGATCCTGACCCAGTTGGCCGATGCTTCTGAGGGCGAACTGCCCAGTGTGCTGGTGGAGACCACCTACCAGCAGCAGATGGAGCAGATCCAGCAGCAGCTGCAGATGCAGCGCCTGAGCCTGGATCGCTACCTGAGCCAGATCCACGAGACCCGCGAGAGCTTTACCGCCAAGGTGCGCTCTTCTGCCGAGAAGACCGCCCGTGTGCACATGGCTCTGCTGCAGATCGCGCAGCAGGAAAATCTGGTGCCCACCGAGGAAGATATCGATAAGGCTCTGGCCGCTCGTGCAGAGCGCGCCAAAAAAACGCTGGAAGAGATCAAGGAAAAATCCGATATTCCCGCCATGCGCCGCAACGAGGGCATCCGCAAGGCTGCCGACTGGGTGATCGAGCACTCCACCATTGAAGAAAAGTAAGTTCTGATACAGAGAAAGCCCGTGCATTTACTGCACGGGCTTTGTTGTTTCCTGTTGATATCTGCGTTATACTTGTTGTACTGCCCTTGTTCCCCCTACTCCGCAAGTTATGCAGCAGGAGGAGGTGAACAGCTATGGCATACCTTATCGAACTCATTGTCTCGGTCGGAGCACAGGTAATAGGCTATGCCTATGATAGAGGGATTGCAGCGCCCTCCAGCGCCCGCCGCCGTTACGATCCACCCGGCGCGGCCTGTCTGGTATCGAGTGCAGACCGGTGCAGCGTGTCCAGCGTCCGGGCGTGTGTGCCTTGCCTTGCGTGGTCTGCTTTGCATCTAGCACGGCCTGCCCTGCTGCCCGTTATGTGCAGGCCGTCCGGGTGCGCTGGGGTCTGGGGTCTCCACCGGCGGGGTATACAGGGAGCGCCGGGAGCGGGGTGGGTCATGCCCGCGATAAAATTTTTCAAAGAAAAAGTCGTTTTTCAGAGTTCGTGTTGCTAACACCCACCCCACCTTCATAAAACGAAACCTATCTGATTGTGCAAGTCTCCAAATTTTCCGAAAAATACAAAAAGGCCCCTTTCGGAGCCTAGATTGTGCTATAATCGCTTTGTGGTATCACAAAGGAGGAATATGCAATGAACCAAAAGAATGACAAAAATAAAGAAAGACGCGAAAAGAACGAAAAGATTGCCGCTTTAATATGGAGCATCATTATCGGCGCCGCTCTTTTGGTTTTTGGTGTGTATCTTATGGCACATGGTATTTCAAACGTTATATAAAATTCTGGCCAAAGAAAGGAAGAATCAAAAATGAGAAAGGAAATCATTGCGGCAGTTCTGATGGCTGCTTTGACTTGTTTGTTTTTGATGGGTGCTGCGGCTCCTGCAAAACCTCTTGACCTTGTTGGAAATTGGGAAGAAAAAGATAAAGGCGACAGTTACCAAGCCGGATATATTAAAGAAGGCAAAGATGGCAAGGATGGCGAAATTGTCATTTACTGGGTATCCGATGGTGGCGATACAAAATCTTTGTACTGGGCTGGAACTTATGTTGCGCCAAAAGATAATAAAGAAACTTATAGTTGGACTTCAAAGAACAACAAGGATAAGACAGACCACGCTTTGCTGGCATCCGGTGACGACACAAAGGTTTTCACCTATGAAAAAGGTGAAATTACTTACAAGGCATCCGCTTTAGGCACAACGAAAAAAATGCACTTTGTGCGCACCGACACAAACTACTGTGACGAGGAAGAAGAGCAGAAGTAAAAATTAAAAGCCAGTAGCCGAAAAGCCGCTGGCTTTTTTAGAGAAGCGAGATAGAAAATGATGATATTGCTTATTTTCTGTGCTATTGTCATAGTCGTGTGCGGATTTGTCTACGCGCAATCTGAAGCCAACAAACAGAAAATTATCAATCTTAGTCTAGATGAAATTGACGCGATGGAAGGTCACCAGTTTGAACATTATACGGCTGCAATGCTTCAATTTGACGGATTTGAGCAAGTGCAAGTAACACAAGCAAGCGGTGACTATGGAGTTGATGTGGTTGCTTACAAGGGCGGTCACAAGTGGGCGTTCCAGTGCAAGAGGTACAGCAAGAATTTGGGCTTAAAACCTATTCAAGAGGTCTACGCTGGTGCAAAAAGATACGGCGCGGATAAAGCGGTCGTATTCACCAACGTCTATTTCACGCCAAACGCTCAATCTTTGGCTAACACACTTCATGTTGAACTGTGGGGCAGAGATAAACTTGCGGATATGATATGGCAACGAAAACAAGAGGAAGAAGCTAAAAAAGAATTTAAGGAATCCGTCAAACATGGAAATCGCAAGAAAGAAAAGCAAAAAGAACCGTCTAAAACGGTATCAGATGTCCCGAAAGAACCGATAAAAGAAGAAGTAAGCCATATAGAACCAATCAAACCAAAGGAAACGGTTGTTCCAAAACAGGAAAATACAGAACCAGTCGTAAAGCAAGAACCGAAAATGGAAAGCGAACTCATGCAGATGCTTTATCCGGTAAGCCCGCAAGAAAGCGAAAAGAAAGAGGTAAAAAATATGGCAACGATTATCGGCGCTGGCAAGTATGTATTTGGCGAGAACATCCCAATGGGACAGTATGACTTGAAAGCTGTGTCTGGAAAAGGTACGCTGAAAATTCAGATTGGCGAGGGAGACGATTTTGATGACATGTGGCAAAATATGGGTTACAACGTCAAAGGCTTTGCCGAAACATACAGTGGCCTGACATTACCTAAAGGATGGTTCTTTGCCATTGATGGCGATTTGAAGTGCGAAATCACGAAATCTAAAATGTTAGAAATCGAATAAAACGCAAAAAGCCAGCGGCTAGATATTCTCTAACTGCTGGCTGTATTTTGTTCTCCGCACTATCAAAACTCCATTGACAGTGCTATCAAAATATGATATTTCCTGTGCAAGTGGCTTGACCCGGACAAACGCAAGGGCAAGTAAGCACAAGACCCCCGGAGAGAGGCAAGCTCCCCGGGGGTCATTTTTTGTGAACAACCTAATACCTTATCGAACTTCGGCTAACACTAGTATATCCCAAAATTCCGGAAAGTCAAGGCATTCACAAAAAAGTTCATATTTCCGATAAAAAGCAGCATATCACCCCAGCAGGTTGAAGCCCATAATGACCACGCCCAGCACCACCAGCACAACACCGGTGGCACGGTTCAGGGCCTTGGGGTCTGCCTTATTGGCAAACACAGCGGCAATGCGCGCCCACAGCAGGGTGAACGCCACGCACAGCGCCCAGACGAACCAATTGGGCGCACCGCCGATCATGAAGTGGGAGACAGCACCGGTCAGGGCGGTGAAGGTCATAATGAACACGCTGGTGCCCACGGCGGTCTTCAGCTCGTAGCCCAGCACACTGGTGAGGATGAGCAGCATCATCATGCCGCCGCCTGCGCCGATGAAGCCGCAGATAAAACCGATGAGCACACCGCACACGATGGACTGGATGGCACGCTTTTTGGCGCTGACACCCTGCATAGCTTCCTTGGTCGTCATGACCGGGCGCACAATGAACTTGATGCCCAGCAGGAAGGTCATGAACACCGAGAAGCCGCCCATGGTGGCCGAGGGCACTCTGCTGGCCACCCAGCTGCCCACCACCGTGAACAGCAGCACGCTGACCATCATGATCAGGCCGTTTTTGATATCCAGGTTCTTGTTTTTGTGGTAGGTATAGGCCGAAACGGCGCTGGCCAGCACATCCGACGACAGGGCAATGCCCACCGCCATATAGGGGTCCATGTGCAGGAAGGTGATGAGCATGGGGCTGATAACTGCAGCCGCACTCATACCGGCAAAGCCGGTGCCAAGGCCGGCCCCCATGCCGGCAAAAAAGGTGACAAGCACCGTAAACAACACGTTCATTTTATGCGTTCTCCTTTATAATTTCGTCCAGATTTTTCCCGATCAGCTCCATGGTCCGGAAAAAGACCTCCTGATCGGCCGGCTCCACATGATCCAGCAGGCGCTTGAAAAAGGCATTCTGCACCACACGCCCCTTGCGGATGATCGGGTCCGCCTTGCCGGTGCAGAGAAGCTTCGTTTTGCGGCGGTCGCCGGCCACAGCGTACCGTTCCAGATACCCTTCCTTCACAAGCTTATCCACATACATGGAGACGAGATTTGCCTTGATATGGCGCACCTCCACGATATCGCGGGCGGTTTTGTAATCCGGGTTGTTGGCAAGAAACATCAAAATGTCAAATGCCGTCTGCGGCAGCTTCAGTTCCTGACACAGCGGCTTGCAGACGGCATTGTACGCCTGCGAGGTCTTGATCGCAAATTCTACGTTCGGGTTCACGCCGAGCCTTCCTCTCTCTTTTTTCATTTTTGAATGATTCATTTTTGAAGTATTATAGTGCAGATGAGGGGAATTGTCAAGAGAAAAAGAGGTCCTGAAAAGCCCGCAGGCTTTTCAGGACCTCAAAACCAAACGAATCTTTCAGAACAGCACCACTGCCGCCAGACGCACCAGCAAAGCGCACAGCCATGCCACGGCGCACTGGTTCACCACCATGATGACTGCCCACTTGTTGCCCAGCTCCCGCTTGACCGAGGCCACTGCCGCGATGCAGGGGGTGTACAGCAGGCAGAACACCAGCAGGGGAGCCGCCTGCGCCGGGGTGAGGGCCACCGTCAAAGCGGCGGTGGAGCCAAAGAGGATGAGCAGCGAGGACACCACGCTCTCCTTTGCCATGAAGCCGGTGATGAGGGCGGTGGAGATGCGCCAGTCCGCAAAGCCCAAAGGTCCGAACAGCGGGGCGATGTCACCCGCGATGCGGGCAAGGATGCTGGCCTGCGGGTCGGCGGTCAGCCGCAGCTGCAGGTCAAAGTTCTGCAAAAACCAGATGACGATGGTGGCCGCAAAGATCACCGTGAAGGCCTTCTGCAAAAAGTCCCGGGCCTTTTCCCACAGCAGCTGTGCCACGTTTTTCAGGCCGGGCAGGCGGTAGTTGGGCAGCTCCATGACAAAGGGCACCGCCTCGCCCTTGAACACCGTGCTCTTGAGCAGCAGTGCCGCCAGCACGCCCACCACGATGCCGGTAAAGTACAGCAGCACCATCACAAGGCCCGCATACTGCGGGAAGAACGCCGCCGCAAACAGGCTGTAGATGGGCAGCTTTGCCGAGCAGCTCATGAACGGGGTGAGCAGGATGGTCATTTTGCGGTCGCGCTCCGAGGGCAGGGTGCGGCTTGCCATGACTCCGGGCACCGTGCAGCCAAAGCCGATGAGCATGGGCACGATGCTGCGGCCCGAAAGGCCGATGCGGCGCAGCAGCTTATCCATCACAAAGGCCACGCGGGCCATGTAACCGGTATCCTCCAGCATGGAGAGGAAGAAGAACAGCACCACGATGATGGGCAGAAAGCTCAGCACGCTGCCCACACCGGTAAAAATGCCGTCGATGAGCAGGGAGTGCACCGCCGCGTTAACGTTCCAGTTTGTAAGCGCCGTGTCCACGATGCCGGTCAGGGCATCGATGCCTGTTTCCATCAGGTTCTGAAAGAACAGGCCGATGACGTTGAAGGTGAGGAAGAACACCAGACCCATGATGGCGATAAAGGCCGGGATGGCGGTGTATTTGCCGGTGAGGAATTTGTCGATGCGGTTGGAGCGCAGCTGCTCTTTGCTTTCGTGGGGCTTGACCACTGTCTTTGCCACAAGCTCCTGAATGAAGGAGAACCGCATATCCGCAATGGCGGCGGCGCGGTCCAGCCCGCGCTCCCGCTCCATCTGCACGATGATATGTTCGATCATCTCTTTTTCGTTCTGATCCAGCTTCAGGGCTTCCTCGATGCGCCGGTCGCCCTCCACCAGCTTGGTGGCGGCAAACCGCACCGGAATGCCCGCCGCCCTGGCGTGATCCTCGATCAGATGGATGATGCCGTGGATGCAGCGGTGTACGGCACCGCCGTGGTCGTCCTCACTGCAGAAATCCATGCGGCCAGGCCGCTCCTGATACTTTGCCACATGAAGTGCGTGGTCTACCAGCTCATCCACGCCCTCATTCTTGGCGGCAGAGATGGGAATGACCGGGATGCCAAGCATGGCTTCCATCTTGTTGATGCGCACCGTGCCGCCGTTGCCGCGCACCTCGTCCATCATGTTCAGTGCCAGCACCATGGGGATGTCCAGCTCCATGAGCTGCATGGTCAGGTAGAGGTTGCGCTCGATGTTGGTGGCATCCACGATGTTGATGATGCCGGTGGGCTTTTCGCCGATGATGAATTGGCGGGTGACGATCTCCTCGCTGGAATAAGGGGACATGGAGTAGATGCCCGGCAGGTCGGTGACCTCGGTCTCCGGGTGGCCCTTGATGGCACCGCTCTTGCGGTCCACCGTCACGCCCGGGAAATTGCCCACATGCTGGTTGGAACCGGTGAGCTGGTTGAACAGGGTGGTCTTACCGCAGTTCTGGTTGCCAGCCAGCGCAAAGGTGAGGGTCCTGTCCTCGGGCAGGGGATTCTCCCCCTTTTTGATATGGTATTTTCCGCCCTCGCCAAGGCCGGGGTGATCCACCATTTTATCATCTGCCGGAACCGCCGACATTGCCGGGGCCTTTTCGGTGGGGGTGATGCCGATCTGCGCGGCATCGTCCAGCCGGAGGGTCAGCTCGTAGCCATGGATGCGCAGCTCCATGGGGTCGCCCATGGGTGCCAGCTTGACCAGCGTGACCTCCGCCCCCGGGATCAGGCCCATATCCAGAAAATGCTGGCGCAGTGCGCCGGCCCCGCCGACGGTATCCACAACAGCGCTTTTTCCGATCTGCAATTCTTTTAATGTCATAAGATCGACCTTCTCATTTTATCCACTGTCAAAGTGTGTTAGTTTGTGTTAACAATAGTAATATAGGCTAACTTTGCGCGGTTGTCAATAGATAAAATGGGGGAGATGCTTGGCAGTCAGCATCCTCGCCCTCTCAGCCTCGCCTTGCTCGGCAGCTCTCCCAAAGGGAGAGCCTCTGGCGAAACCGTACACTTCGCAACTCAACCGGAAACTGTACCGCCATGCCAAGGCCTCTCCCTTTGACAGATTTCCCCCGGTCGGGGGAAGATGTCGCGCAAGCGACAGAAAGGGGAACGAGGTGGATGCGAACGCAGTGAGCAGACGGAGAGGGCGAGGCCGCTAACGTTAAAGTGGCAGCAAAAAAGCCGTGCCCCCTCTTTTTCAGAGAATGCACGGCTTTGAAAGCTTATGCGTTTACTTCACAGTGTGGTAGCCATCGGGGTTGTTCTTCTGCCAGTTCCAGCTGTCGGCACACATTTCCTCGATGCCGTATTCCGCCACCCAGCCAAGCTCGTTCTTTGCCTTGGTGGGGTCTGCATAGCACTCGGCAATGTCGCCGGGGCGGCGCGGGTCGATCACATAGGGGATCTCCTTACCGCATGCCTTGGAGAAAGCGTGGATCACATCCAGCACGCTGTAGCCCTTGCCAGTGCCCAGATTGCAGATGAACAGGCCGCAGTTCGTTTCCAGCTTCTTGATGGCGCACACATGGCCGCGGGCCAGATCCACCACGTGGATGTAGTCGCGCACGCCGGTGCCGTCCGGGGTGGGATAGTCGTTGCCAAAGACATGCACCTTTTCCAGCTTGCCCACGGCCACCTTGGCGATATAGGGCATGAGGTTATTGGGGATGCCGTTGGGGTCCTCGCCGATGAGGCCGGACTTGTGGGCACCAATGGGGTTGAAGTAGCGCAGCAGGGCCACGTTCAGGCTGGGGTCTGCCTTGCACACATCCTGCAGGATGCGCTCGGTGAACACCTTAGTCGTGCCGTAGGGGTTGGTGGTGGCACCGGTGGGGAAGTCCTCGGTGATGGGCACGCTGGCGGGGTCGCCATAGACGGTTGCGGAAGAGCTGAACACGAAGTTGTGGCAGTTGTGATGGCGCATCACGTCCAGAATGACCAGCGTGCAGTTGAGGTTGTTGTAATAGTATTCAATGGGCTTGGAAACACTCTCGCCCACTGCCTTGTAGGCTGCGAACTGGATCACAGCAGTAATGTCCGGGCACTCAGAGAAGATGTGCTCTACATCCTCGTGCTTGGTCATATCCGCCTTGTAAAAGCGGAAGTCCTTGCCGGTGATCTGCTTGATGCGGTCCAGCACCACCGGAGATGCATTATAATAGTTATCTGCCACAACAACGTCGTAGCCAGCGTTCAGCAGTTCGATGCAGGTGTGGCTGCCGATATAACCGGCGCCGCCGGAAACCAAAATTGCCATAGCCTAGTACCTCTCTCGCTCATTTACATTACAGTTGATGCCGGCATTCCCCGGCCTTGCCTAAAGAATACCGCTTTTATGGCTCAGAATCAAGGGATGCGTCTTTTATTTAGATGAATTTTTGTTGCATCTTTGTTTTTGAGGTTTTGATTTAAAAACGTTTTTTGTCATTTTGTCATGGATAAAAGGCACGGTTTGTGCAAAACATAGAAATAGGGATCAAAACGCCCTCAGTCAAAGCCTGACGGCTTTGCCAGCTCCCTCGGAGAGGGTTGTCGCCGTAGGCGACTGGGGGAGTTTTCCTCCTGCCACGCAAAAAACGTCTGCCGGAGCAGACGTTTTTGTGTGGTGCATCATTTTTTACAATTTTCCGCACTGCTTGCCGGTGAAAAAGCGCAGGGTGGTGGTGGCGCGGAACACCTTGCCTGCCCGCAGCACCGTGGTGGGGAACTCCGGGTGGGAAGGGCTGCAGGGGTAGTGCTGGGTCTCCAGCGCAAAGCCGCCGTACTTCTGCATGGGCACGCCGCCCTTGCCGGGGGTGGGGCAGTCCTGCAAAAAGTTTCCGGTGTACAACTGGATGCCCGGCTGGGTGGTGTACAGCTTCATGCTGATGCCGGTCTTTTCACTGGTGACCCATGCGCAGATGCTCTGGCTGGAGCCGCGGGCGCGGTCGATCACAAAGCAGTGGTCGTAGCCACCGCCCACCATGGTGGTCTGGGCAAAGCCGGTATCGATATCCCGGCCAATGAGCTTTCCCTCGGTAAAATCCATGGGGGTGTTTGCCACCGGCAGAATGGCACCGGTGGGGCAGGTCTGATTGTTGCCTTCCAGATAGTTGGAGGCATAGATGCGCAGCTTCTGGCCCAGAATATCGCCCTCACCGTTCAGGTTGAAGTAGCTGTGGTTCGTGAGGTTCACGATGGTATCCGCATCCGAAGAGACGCGGTAATCCATGCGGAAGGCATTGTCCTCGGTGAGGGTATAGCGCACCGCCAGCTTCAGGCTGCCGGGGAAGCCGTCCTCGCCGTCCGGGCTTTCAGCCTCCATGAGCAGGGTATCGCCAAAGGATTTTACCCGGTACAGCTTGCGCGAAAAGCAGCCGTGCAGATGGTTGGGGCCGTTGTTGGCTTCCAGCTGGTAGGTCTTGCCGCCCACGCTGAAGGTGGCATTCTCGATGCGGTTGGCATAGCGGCCTACGAACGCGCCGCAGCAGGTGCTGCTGGAGGACGTGAAGTCATCCTCATAATCTGCCATGGTGTCGTGGCCCAGCACGACATCCACCGGGCCGTTCTTGGCCGGAACGATGATGTTTTTAATGATGCATCCGTAGTCCAGAACGCTCACCGTCAGGCCGCCGGGATTGGAAAGGATGTACTCTGTAACATTTGCGCCCTGTTTGGTCACACCGAAGGGCTTGGAGCGGATCTGTGCCATTGGGCATTCGCCTCCTCAGATTTTACTCGGACATACAGTCAGGCAGACTTCCACTGTATTCTATCTTATTTATGATTATATCACAGTTTTATATCTTTGTGGGGAACCGATTTTAGAATTTGCATCCAATTTTTCCAGCTATTTTTTGTTGAAATTATTCAGGTGGCGAGGCATGTAACACAAAAAAATCCAAGCCGCTCCGCTAAAGGATTTTTTTGTGTTACGCCGGTTTTGAATCGCTGCGCGACGGCGATAAGCCGACAGCAGCAGCTGCCGTTTCCCGTTACGACCCTTTCCGTGAAAACATAATGCCGGGCGGTCCGCAGACCGCCCGGCATTGCTCTGTTCTAAAATGATCCTTCCGCCGAAGATGCCCCGCAAGACGCGGAGGGCCTTCTGAATCGTCAGGCTTCCGGCTGTGCCGTGCCCGCAGACTTCTGCGCCGCAATGAACTCGGCTGCATCGTCCGGGATGTCGTCCAGATCATCGTCGCTGCCAACATCCACGTTGAGCGGCGGCTTCTTGAACAGGATATCGTACAGCACCGGAACGATATACAGGGTCATCAGGGTGGCGTAGCTCAGGCCGCAGATGATGACGATGGCCATGCCGCTCATCAGCTGGCTTGCCATATCGCCGCTGAACACCAGCTGCAGCATGGCCAGCACGGTGGTCAGGGTGGTCATGAGGATGGGGCGCATACGGGTCTTGCCGGTAGCCACCAGCGCAGCGCGGCGCTCCATGCCGCCAATGCGCAGCTGGTTTGCATAGTCCACGAACACGATGCCGTTGTTGACAACCGTGCCCATCAGCACGATGAAGCCCATCAAGGAGATCATGGTGAGCTGCTGGCCGGTGATCAGCAGGCCCAGCAGGCCGCCGGTAAAGGCCAGCGGCACCGTGAACAGCACGATGAAGGGGGACAGCAGGCTCTGGAACTGTGCCACCATGACCAGATATACAAAGGGCAGGGCCAGAGCCATCCACTGCACCATTTCGTTCACCATGTAGTCGGTGCTCTCGGTCTCGCCGCCCAGCGTGATGCTGCAGCTCTCCGGCATCTCGCCGCTGGCTGCGTACTCGTCCAGCTTCTTCTGCAGCACGCGGGACTGCACCATGGTGTTGTAGCCATCCAGCGTATCCGCCGTCACAGTGACATACTCGGTCTGGTTCTCGCTGGTAATGGCATCCGGTGCGGTGCCGGTGGTCCAGCTGGCGATATCGTTCAGGGTGCAGGTACCATTGGTCACTGTGCCGTCTGCCGACATTTCGGTGGTCTCAAAGGTAAGCTCCATCATGTTTTCCTTGGTGACGGGGTCCAGATTATTGGTGATCTGGACATCCATGGTGGTGCCGTTCACCGTGACGGGGGTCTGGGCCGTGGCGGTGGTGGTGAGCTTTGCCGCGATCTGCTGGTACACCTGCGCAACGGTCAGGCCGTAGGCGCGCACCTTGTCGCGGTCCACCTTCAGAATGATGGTGGCATCGCCGCTGCCAAGGCCGTTGTCCGCATTGGCAAAGCCCTCGGTATCGTTGACGATCTCCATTACCTTCTCGGAAACGGTGGTCAGCGTTTCCGGATCCTTGCCGTAGACCTTGACCGACAGGCCGGTGGCCAGCTGGCTGGTCAGATCATCGGTCATGCCGTACAGCTTGACCTCAGCGGTGCAGTTCTCGATCTGGGACACTGCATCCTCCATGGCCTGCCGGGTCTTTTCCACCTCACGGGAGGAAAGGCTCTCGCTCATCATGACGTTGATCTTGTATCTGCCGTAGGCATTGGCGGAGTTCAGGATATCAGTGATGGCAGTGGGCAGGCCCAGCTGGCTGATATCCAGACCGGCCATGCTGGTGTCGAGGGTGATGCCCACCTCTTCCACATTTTCCACATTCAGGGCCGCCTGTGCCACCTGACCCGCAATGGCATAGGATTCCTCCTTGGTCAGGCCGTCAGCGGTGGACAGGGTGATCTGCGCCTCGTTGCTGGTGATGCTGGGCAGCAGCTCCACGCCCATGTTCAGCACCTGCCAGCCGCTGAACACCAGCAGCACCACCGCCGCGATCAGGGGCAGGGCACGGTGCTGCAGGCACCATTCCAAACTATGGGCATACTTTTCCTGCACCTTTTCAAACCAGGCAAGGCGCTTGGGTTCAGCTTTTTTCAGCACAGTAGAGGATGCCGCCGGGACCACCGTGAGCGCCACGATGAGGGAGGCCATCAGGCAGTAACCGATGCACAGGGACATGGGCATCATCAGGCTGCGCACAATGCTGGCCGAGAACACCACCGGCAGGAACACGCACACCGAGGTAAGGGTGGAGGCCACCACCGACATGCCCACCTGTTTTGTGCCCTGCACGGCAGCGCGGGCCGCAGGCACGCCGCGGCTGCGCAGACGGTAGACGTTCTCAATGACGACCACCGAGTTATCCACCAGCATACCAATGCCGAGGGAAAGGCCGGCCAGCGTCATCACGTTCAGGTCCAGCCCGGTAAAGTACATGAGCACCACCGCGAACAGAACGGACAGCGGGATGCTGATGCCGACCACGAGGGTGGGCTTGATATCCTTCAGGAAGATGGCCAGCACGATGATGGCCAGTGCAGCGCCCACCACCATGCTGGTGAGGATGCTGTTGATGACGATGGTGATGTAGTTGCCCTGATTGGACAGCACCACCATGTGCAGGCCGTCGTATTGTTTTTCCATCTCTTTAAATGCGGTCAGGCAGTTGTCGGAGACCTCGCCTGCGCTGGAAGTCGCATTCTTATAGATTTTGAGGATGGATGCCTTTTCGCCGTTCAGGCGGGTGTAGCTGTCGGCGGAGTTATCAATGACCTCCACATCCGCCACATCAGAAAGGCGCACGTCGCCGTAGCCCTCCACATGCAGCAGCAGGGCACCGCTGATATCCTTCACACTGTCGTACTCTTCGCCGACTTTCAGCAGCCAGGACTCGCCGTCCTTATCCTGCACGTAACCGGCCGGCATGGAGAAGTTCTGGGCATAGATGAGCTGCGCCAGCGTTTCAATGTCCAGCTGCTTTGTCACATCGGCCTGTGCCAGAGCGTTGGTCTTGGCCGTCTCGTACTCTGCCTTGGCAGCCTCCAGCTGCTTTTCGTACTCGTTCAGCATTTCACGCGCTTCGGTGAACTGCATATAGGCGTTGAGCTGCTGCTGGGAGAAGCTGCCCAGTGCGCCGGAGAATTCGGTCATCAGCTGGGGCACATTGTCCATGGCCTTGATGGTGCTTTCCAGCGTGTTATAGACCACATTCAGGCTTTCCTGCAGCTGCATCTCATTGGCAAGATCCTCTGCGGTGCTGCCTTCGGAGCCGGTCTCGGTGTTCACGCGCTCCTGCAGCTTCTGCAGGGCGGTAGTGAGCTTATCGGTAATGGTGCGCAGCTCAGCCACAATATCGATCAGAGAGTCGATATCCCGCATACCGGTCTCGTTGAACTTGTCCATGACCTTCTGCAGACCGTCGCGCACCTCGATCAGGGCCTGCTGGATCTCAGGCTCCTTGACCACAGCGATCAAGCTGTTCACGCTCTCCAGAAGAGCCTGCGCCTGCGCGCGCACCGTTTCCACTGCGGCGCCCACCTCGGTGCTCATCTGGCTCATGACCGAGTTGGACACCGTATTGCCAAAGTTTTTCAGCTGCTTTTCGTATTCCTTGCGTCCGGCGGTGATCTGCGCCTCGGCGCTTTCCAGCTGGGAGCGGGCTGCAGCCAGCTGGGTATCGATCAGTTCCAGCAGCTTTGCGTTGATCCCGTCGATCTTATCCTGATTGAGCTGCACCTGCACCAGCTTTTCCACCAGACCGCTGGACGAAACGCTGGACACACCGCCCTTGCGCTGCACTTCCGGCACAAGGGTGTTCTGGATAAACTCAGAAAGCTCGTACTGGTCGGCACCTTCGCGGCTGACAGCCACCGTCATAAAAGCATTCATGTTCAGGCTGTACTCAATGATGGAGGGGGTCAGACAGGTGCTGGGCAGGTCGCTTTTGGCCTGATCCAGCTTGTTGGACACCTTGACCAGCGCGCTGTTCATATCCGTATCCTCGGCAAACTCCATCAGCAGCAGGCTGTAGTTTTCTGCCGATGTTGCGGTGATCTTGGACACGCCCGGCACTGTGAGCGAGTTCTGCAGCACATCCGAGACCTCGCTCTCCACACGCTCCGGGCTTGCGCCGGGATACACGGTGACCACCATCAGATACGGTGTGTTCACGTTGGGCAGCAAGTTCGTATCCATCTTTGTGACCGCCACAAAGCCCAGGATCAGGATCATGACCACTGCAACCAGCACCGTAAACGGCTTTTTGACACTGAATTTTTCCATTTTCTCCTACCGTTTCTCTGCCTTGCCGCAAAGCAGGACAGCTGCTTTCCCTGCGGGAAAGGCTACACTTCAACATTTTTATTATACACGCAAGCCCCCGCCTTGCAAGAGCGGGGCGGGATTCTTTTGCGATTCTTTAGATTCTTTCGCAAGATTTTAACATTTGCCGTTCCATTTTTCCATTTTTCGGCTGCGGGTGCGACCAAATTCGGTCAGTCTTCCTTTATGGATACGCGGCAGCCGGGCAGATTGTTGCACATTTTTAAAATTTTTCTGCTGAAGCGCCAGAGCCGCTTTTTGTTTTTTGCGTGGAAATGTGCATTTGAATATGTTATACTAGAGTACAGAATGGATCAGCAGGCTCTTTTTCGGGCCTTATCCTATAGATTCGACCGATAAAAACGAGGAACACTATGAAAAAAGTCATTTCCGTCCGTTTCAAAGAGAACGGCAAAAGCTATTATTTTGATCCCGCCGGGGCCGACATCAAAACCGGCGAATACGTGATCGTGGAGACCGCCCGCGGCATTGAGTGCGGCGAGGTGGTGCAGGGCGTGAGGGAGATTGCCGATGCGGCAGTGCCCAAGGCCCTCAAGCCCATTACCCGCATGGCCGACAGCGTGGATATCCGCCGGATGCGCCAGAATCGTGAGGACGAAAAGCGCGCCTACCGCACCTGTCAGGAGTGCATTGCCCGCCACGGCCTGGAAATGAAGCTTGTGGAGGCCGAGTATACCCTGGACCGCTCCAAGATCATGTTCTACTTTACCGCCGATGGCCGCGTGGACTTCCGCGAGCTGGTCAAGGATCTGGCCGGTATCTTCCACACCCGCATCGAGCTGCGCCAGATCGGCGTGCGCGACGAGAGCAAGATGATCGGCGGCCTTGGCATCTGCGGCCAGCCCTTCTGCTGCAGCCGCTTTTTAAAGGACTTCCAGCCCGTCTCCATCAAGATGGCCAAGGAGCAGGGCCTTTCGCTGAACCCCACCAAGATCAGCGGTGCCTGCGGCCGCCTGATGTGCTGCCTTGCCTATGAGGAGAGCGCCTACGAGTACCTGAACAGCATCATGCCCATGG
>ERZ791897.338-NODE-338-length-40266-cov-3.821492_pt1 | contig 40266 bp, 30 predicted proteins | sample MGYA00510152_ERZ791897 | MGnify/ENA primary metagenome ERZ791897 (study PRJEB30046, sample SAMN00792050) | human gut metagenome | study: EMG produced TPA metagenomics assembly of the A metagenome-wide association study of gut microbiota in type 2...
TGAGACATCCGGGATGGAAGCGAAAACAATCCACCGGCTCCTTGAAATCGATCCCGCCTCGATGGAATTTAAGAGAAATGAGGAGAATCCGCTTGAATGCGATCTCCTCGTCGCGGACGAATGCTCGATGATTGATATTCCGCTCGCGAATAATCTCATCAAGGCTATCTCACCCCGGACCGCCGTGATTTTCGTGGGGGACGTGGATCAGCTGCCGTCAGTCGGCCCCGGGGCGTTTCTCGCTGACCTGATCGGCTCCGGAACGGTTCCGGTGATCCGGCTGACTGAAGTCTTCCGGCAGGCGGCCGAATCCTGGATCATCAAGGCAGCGCACCGGATCAACGCGGGACTGATGCCGGAATTCCCCACGAAAGGCGTGAAAGGCGACTGCTACTTTGTGACCGTTGAGGAAACTGACCGGATGCCCGCGGTGCTCACAGACCTCGTGAAGAACCGTCTCCCGAAGGCCTATGGCGTGAACCCCATCCAGGATATTCAGGTACTCTGCCCGATGAACCGCGGGAACGCCGGCGCCCGGGCGCTGAACGAAGTGCTGCAGCTCGCGCTCAACCCGCCTGGGGAAGTGTCGATCGAGAAGTTCGGGACGACCTTTTCCGTTGGCGACAAAGTGATGCAGATCGAGAATAACTATGACCGCGATGTGTTTAATGGCGACATCGGGTTTGTGACGCGCTTTGACCCCGAAGAGGAAGAACTGACCGTGAATTTTGACGGGCGTGACGTCATCTATCCCTACGGGGAACTCGACGAACTCGTGCTCTGCTACGCGACCACGATTCATAAGTCCCAGGGGAGTGAGTACCCGATTGTGGTGCTCCCGATCACGATGCAGCACTACGTGATGCTGAAGCGGAATCTGATCTATACCGGGGTGACGCGCGGGAAGAGGCTCGTCGTAATGGTGGGGCAGAAGAAGGCGCTCGCGATGGCGGTCCGCGGTAAACAGACACTCAGGCGGCATACCGGGCTCAAGTACTGGCTTCAGATGGCGGATCAGCCCTGAGGCTTCCTTTTCTTTCGGTTTGCATAAGACGCTAGGATCTCGTCCGTAATTAATCCTGAAACCCGCCCCGCAGACCGCTTTGTCTCATGAAAGACCGGAAAAGGCCGGCAGTGGGAGATCCTGAGGGAAACGGACTTCCCGTTTAAGCCTTCGGGATCAGCGATGGAATCTCCGCGCAATCCTGATCTCAAAGCCTCTTAATGACGGAATCGAGGCTTCCTGATTGACGGTTTTGAGTTGACGCTTTCGGAAGAGCATTGCTTCCGCGAAATGAATCGCCTTGACAGAATGACAGACGCCAATTGAAGCGGTATCGTTAATCGCTTCAGTAAATTCCAGCGGGGGTATGGCAAAGATAAACAAAGAGCCGCTTTTCAGCGGCTCGTCAGTATTTCAGTGAGTCTTGAGGCTGATTTAATCGTCAGTTTTTACAGGCTTTGCCTTCTCCTCCGTCTTGGCGCTCTTCTTGGCAGAGTCGTCGGAGGCGGGGCGAGGTCGATGCGCGCCAAGACCCCAGGCGCTGCCGCCCCAGGCCATCATGCTTTTCTGCAGTTCTTCAAGTTCTTCAGGGGTTGCCTTTCTTGTTGCCATACCTGTTCTCCCAATCCCTTATCAAGGGAACGTAAGGATTTCAATATCGCTGTAAAACCGCACAGCCATTCTGGCAAGTGGGAACGAAATCGTCAAGGGATACCACTTTATGAGTTATGAAAACCTAGACATAGGAAAACCGGCTTATCCATTTTTTCCCGGACGTTTCGGTATCTCTTTGATTGTTTAAAAGGGAGCTGGTCCGCGCGACTCGGCTCTGGTTAGCCACGTGATGCGTGGATCGGTCGAAGATGAAGATTTACCCGGGAAGATTTGACCCCGCTGACTGACGCTGATGAAGGGTAAGAAGGGAATCTATATCCTTGAAGAATTTCCCAATTAGTCTTTGCTCGTTAAAAGATGCTGGATTTAGAAACGTAGCTTTTGACACAAGTTTCCAATCTGCTCTGGGCATCTTTGTGCCTACGGATTGATTCGCTATTTCATCAAATTGCTTGGTCTGAATGATTCTATAAAGATAATTGCTATTTAATCCTTGGGGCTCAAGAACCCAAAAATCCCCCACAGCTAGACCATTAAATGAAGCTAAAAGCCAATTTTGTAGGTATGGACGCAACTTGCCATAAAGGACATCTCCCGAGTGGAAAACAATACCCTGTTTCTGACTCTGTTTTTCAAAAACATCCTTATTTAATGTTCCAGTTCCGGAAACGATATCTTCATACTCTACGCGAGGGAGGTTCCCGCTGGCAGAAACTTCTGACCGCCTGTTCGCCATTTCTCCGAATTTTCGCTGTTCCCAAGCGTGTGATTTCATGCGCTTGTTCCCTCCAGGAACCAGGCAAAGTGCAGGGGATTGATGAAAGAAACGAGCAAAAATCACAAAAATTATCCCTCTGTCACTGGCATGCTATCCTCCATGCACTCGATCTGGGTCACTTTCGCTCCGTAAAAAACGCAAAAAGTCTCCTCCGACCCATTAAGATAAGCACTTGCTCGCAGCGCCGATGAGATGCTTCCGCTCAGAGTGAGCGTTAAAAGTCAGGCAGATGTTCTGTAACCGCATCTGACGGCACAAAAAAGAAGCCGGCAGCATTTCGAAATAACGATCTATCTCCCGTTGGTACTGCGATTAAAAAGATTTTTAGTTTCACCAGGTATGTAATAACATATCGCGTAACGCGCTTGGAATATCCCTCAGGAAAAACGTTTTCTCGGGGCAAGCGACAGCGCAGGGCAGGGGCTGAAAAGAGAAGCCAAGAGTCTGAACCGGCTCTCGGTTTTTTCGGCCTCTCAGACAAGATTCAGCAATCGGAGCAAGAGCAGCATGAATAAGCAGGCACTGGCAGCAAAAATCTGGGAATCCGCTAACCGCATGCGGTCGAAGATCGAAGCAAACGAATACAAGGACTACATCCTTGGCTTCATCTTCTATAAGTTCCTGTCAGACAACGAAGTCCGGTACCTGAAGTCGATCGACTGGACGGATGAGTTCCTGCCTGAGGTGACCGAAGATGACAAAGAAACGGTCAAGAATGTCCAGCAGAATCTCGGCTACTTCATCAGCTACAACAATCTCTTCTCGACCTGGCTGAAGAAGGGCGCCGATTTCACGGTAAGCGACGTGACGGACGCTCTTGGCGCTTTTAACCGCCTGATCAACCCGTACCATAAGCGCGTTTACGACAAGATTTTCAATACGCTGGAGACAGGGATCTCAAAGCTCGGCGATGGCAAAGGCGCCGCATCCCAAACCAAGGCCATTCGTGAGCTTATCGACCTGATCAAAGATATCCCGATGGACGGGAAGCAGGATTACGACGTCCTCGGCTTTATTTATGAATACCTGATCAGCAACTTCGCCGCGAACGCGGGCAAGAAGGCCGGCGAATTCTATACGCCGCACGAAGTGTCGCTTCTGATGTCGGAAATCATCGCCCGTCATCTGAAAGATCGTGATCACATTGAGATCTATGACCCGACGAGCGGCTCTGGCTCTCTCCTTATCAATATCGGCCACTGCGCCACGAAATATATCGGTAAGGAAAACTGCGTGAAGTACTACGCCCAGGAACTGAAGCAGAACACGTATAACCTCACGCGTATGAACCTCATCATGCGTGGGATCCTCGCGGCGAACATCGTGACGCGAAACGGCGACACGCTGGAAGACGACTGGCCGTACTTTGAGGATGAGGATCCTGACGCCACTTATAAGCGTCTGTATGTCGACGCGGTCGTGTCGAACCCTCCGTACTCCCAGGTCTGGGATCCGACGGGGAAGGAAACCGATCCTCGCTTCGCGTCATACGGGCTGGCGCCTAAGAGCAAGGCGGACTACGCCTTCCTCCTTCACGATCTCTATCACCTGAAGTCTGACGGCATCATGGCGATTGTTCTCCCGCACGGCGTGCTGTTCCGCGGCGGTGAAGAGGGCACGATCCGAAAGAATCTGATCGACCAGAACAACATCGATACGATCATTGGGCTGCCGGCCAACATTTTCTTTGGCACCGGCATCCCGACGATCATCATGATTCTGAGAAAGAATCGTACTAATGACGACGTGCTGATCATCGACGCGTCGAAGGGCTTTGAGAAAGAAGGGAAGAGTAATAAGCTCCGGGCCTGCGATATCAAGAAGATTGTGGATACGGTCTCTGCCCGGAAGACGGTTGAAAACTTCTCAAAGGTCGTGTCACGTCAGGAAATCCGCGATAACGACTACAACCTCAATATTCCGCGTTACGTCGATACGTCTGAAAAACCGGAGAACTGGGATATCTACGCCTCCATGTTCGGCGGAATTCCGGCAAATGAACTGAACGCCTTCCAGAAATACTGGGATGCCTTCCCGGCTCTGAAGTCCTCACTCTTCACAACAGAAAACGGCGCCTACTATCAGCCGTCAGTGTCTGATCTCCACAGCGCGCTGCTTCAGGATCCGGATGTGCAAGACTGGCAGAAGCAGTATCAGGGCATTCTGAAGTCTTTTGACTCTTTCTTGTCGAAAGAGCTGATTGACCAGATGATGACTGTGCCTCTCGCGAAGGAAGAGGACGTTCTGAGCGCTGAACTCTTCAATTCAATGAAGGGACTCCCGATTCTCGACCCCTACCAGTCCTATCAGTACCTCGATACCGCCTGGAGGAAGATCAGCCAGGATCTCGAAGTGATTCAGACGGAAGGTCCGGACATCATCAGGAAGGTTGATGTTCTGACAGAGACGAAATCGAAGGGCGGCAAGTCGTCCTTTGAGTGGGGCGGCCGTGTCCTGCCGTTCGATCTGGTGCAGAACGCTCTTCTCACGGATAAGGTTCAGGCTCTGCAGGAAGGGGAAGACCGTCTGCAGGAAATAGGTTCGTCTCTTGAATCCTCCCTCGACGATCTCGATGAGGACGTTAAGGAAGGCGCCGACTTCCTGAATGACGCCAAGGATAGCTTTGTCCCCGCGGCAGTTGAGAAGACCTTGAAGGCCAAAGCCGCGTCCGATGAAACGCTCGTCGTTCTTAAAAATGTGAAGAAGCTCTTCACAGAAGAAAAGGCGCTGAAGAAAGACCTGAAGAAGGGTAAGGAAGACCTCGAAGTTAAGACGAAGGAAGTCATTGAGCATCTCTCTGACGATGAGGCCAAGGCGCTCGTAAAGCAAAAGTGGGTTAACGCGCTTCTGAAGGAACTCGCGCAGCAGCAGTCTGATCAGCTCGAAGATTTTGGGAAGAAGCTTGAAGCGCTCACCCAAAAGTATTCGATCACGCTCTCTGATCTCGGGGAGCAGATTCAGACGACTGAGAAAGAACTCCAAGGAATGCTTGATGAGCTGACTGGCAGCGAATTTGACGAAAAGGGCATCGCTGAGTTCAAGAAACTGCTGGGAGAGGCCTAAAAATGCAGGAAAAAGCTAAAGAACCTGAGATCCGTTTTGCCGGATTTACTGGCGCTTGGGAACAGCGGAAACTGTCTGATCTATGCTCAATGCACGCCCGTATTGGCTGGCAGAATCTCCGCACATCTGAATTTCTCGATCAAGGTCAATACCTACTCATTACTGGTACAGATTTTGGTAATGGCAGTATCCGTTTTAATTCCTGCCATTTCGTTAAAAAAGAAAGATATGATCAGGATAAGAATATTCAGGTCAAAAATGGAAGCATTCTCATTACAAAAGATGGAACTCTTGGCAAAGTTGCTTACGTAGAAAATTTAAATAAACCAGCCACTTTAAATGCCGGTGTATTTAACGTCAAAACAAAAGGAAATGACGTAGATAATAAATATCTATTTCAATACCTAAAAGCTCCCTTCCTTATGAAGTATGTTGATGAAAAGTCAACTGGAGGAACAATAAAACATCTTAATCAGAGCATTTTGGTCAATTTCCCCGTCGTTCTTCCTGGTGTTGAGGAGCAACGAAAAATTGGTGAATTCCTGTCTCACATAGACTCTATTCTTACCCTTCATCAGCGAAAGTATGAGAAGCTCCTGAACATCAAAAAATCGATGCTCGAAAAAATGTTTCCGAAAGAAGGTGAGGTTGTCCCTGAAATTCGATTCAAGGGATTTACTGGCGCTTGGGAACAGCGCAAATTTTCCAAATTGGTCCTCATTGAAAGAGGTGGATCTCCTCGACCAATTGATAATTACATAACTAATAAAAGCAACGGAATAAATTGGGTAAAAATCGGAGATGCTCCGAAAGAGGGCCGATATATCACAAAAACGGCAGAAAAGATCCGGCCTGAAGGTGTAAATAAGTCCCGTGAGGTTTTTCCTGGTGACTTGATTCTTTCAAATTCGATGAGCTTTGGAAAGCCATATATCATGGGCATCAGGGGATGTATTCATGACGGTTGGCTCCTTATTCGAGATACCAACAAAATTTTTGATCCGATTTTTTTATGTTACCTGTTGGGTACCGATCAGATGCTCGCCCAATATAAAGCTCTTGCATCAGGCAGTACCGTCAATAACCTGAATAAAGAGCTTGTTGGCAACACCCATATTTCTCTTCCAGGCAAAGAAGAGCAGCACGTCATCGGAGAATTCCTTCAGGGCTTAGATTCTCTTCTTACCCTTCATCAGCGAAAGCTGGAAATGCTTAAAAACGTGAAGCAGGCTTTCCTGGAAAAAATGTTCGTTTAATGCGTAGGAGAAATATCCGTGTTTAATTCAGAAGCAGAATTCGAAGCGGCCCTGATCAAGAAGCTGACGGATGAATGCGGCTGGGATAAGAAAATCCTGCGCAATTATTCAGAAAAGGATCTGATCAAAAACTGGGCCGACATTCTTTTTCAAAACAACCGTCAGATCGACCGGCTGAACGATTACCCTTTGACTGAGGGTGAAATGGGGCAGATCCTTGAGCAGATCAAGTCTCTCAGGACCCCTGTGAAGCTGAATGGCTTCATCAATGGCGGCAGCATCCTTATCAAACGCGATAACGAAGACGATAAGGCACATTTCGGGAAAGAGATTTCGCTCAAGATTTACGACCGAAAGGAAATCGCGGCCGGTAAAAGCCGCTATCAGATCGTCGAGCAGCCACAGTTCCCGGTTCACTCAGATATCAAGAGTCAGAGAAGAGGGGATCTGCTTCTCCTGATCAATGGCATGCCGGTTATTCACATTGAGTTGAAGAACACGAATGTTCCGGTGAGTCAGGCGTGCTATCAGATTCAAAAATACGCGGGAGAGGGAATCTACACGGGAATCTATTCTCTCGTTCAGATTTTTGTCGCCATGAATCCGGAGGAGACCCGGTATTTCGCGAACCCGGGCCCTGAAGGTAAATTCAACCCTGATTTTTACTTCCACTGGGCCGATTTCAATAACAATCCGATCAATGACTGGAAGCGAATCGCAACGTCGTTCCTTTCCATCCCCATGGCGCATCAGCTGATCGGTTTCTACACCGTGGCGGATGACACTGATGGTGTCCTGAAGGTAATGCGAAGCTACCAGTACTATGCCGCGAACGCTATTTCTGACCGTGTCTCCAAAACCAAATGGGATGAGCCCCGGCAGAGAGGCGGTTACGTCTGGCACACGACAGGGTCCGGTAAGACGCTCACCTCTTTCAAGTCTGCCCAGCTGATCGCGGCGTCACGTGACGCCGATAAAGTGATCTTCCTGATGGACCGTATCGAACTCGGCACGCAGAGCCTTCGCGAGTATCAGGGGTTCGCGGCCGATGATGAGTCGATCCAGGCAACAGAAAACACCACCGATCTGCTGCACAAACTGCGAAGCGACAGCGCGAATGACACTCTGATTGTCACTTCGATCCAGAAGATGAGCCGTATCAGCAAGGATGCCCGCGGCGGCGCCATGTCTGACGCAATTGACCACATCAATACGAAACGGATGGTGTTCATCATCGATGAGTGCCACCGGTCGACATTCGGCGAGATGATGCTGACAATCCGGCAGACTTTCCCGCGGGCCATTTTCTTTGGTTTCACTGGAACGCCGATTCAGGAAGAGAACCAGAAGAAGCAGAACACCACTACGTCGATCTTCGGGGACGAGCTGCACCGCTACAGCATCGCGGACGGCATCCGGGATAAGAACGTGCTCGGATTCGATCCCTATATGGTGCTCACCTATAAGGAATCGGACCTCCGCCAGGCAGTGGCCGAAGAAAAGGCTCATGTTCGCCATGAAGACGTGAAGAACATGACGGATGTGCAAAAGGAGAAGTACTACGCCTTTATGCAGCTCCCGATGGCAGGAACAAAAGATCCCATTTCAGGGAAGTTCGAGAAGGGGATAGAAGACTATCTCCCCGCCGATCAGTACCGGCGCCAGGCGCATCAGATGATGGTGGTTCAGGATATCCGCGAGCACTGGCCGATTCTGAGTCACAACAGCAAGTTCCACGCGCTGTTTGCCACTTCGAGCATCAATGAGGCGATTGAGTACTACCGCCTGATGAAGAAAGAGCTGCCTGAATTGAAAATCACGGCACTCTTTGATTCCAACATCGATAACAACGCTGGCGCGAATTACAAGGAAGATGGTCTTGAGGAGATCGTCCGGGACTACAACGAGCGCTATCACCAGGACTTCACAATCCCGACCTTCAGTCTGATGAAGAAGGACATCGCGGCCCGGCTCGCTCATAAGCAGCCCTACACCCGAATCGATCTTGATAAAAAAGAGCAGCTGGATCTTCTGATCGTCGTCGATCAGATGCTGACGGGCTTTGACTCCAAGTGGATCAACACGCTGTATCTCGACAAATTGCTCGAATACGAACGTGTGATTCAGGCGTTCTCCCGAACGAATCGGCTCTTTGGACCGGATAAGCCCTTTGGCACCATCCGGTACTACCGCTATCCGAACACTCAGCGGAAGAACGTCGAGGACGCCGTCAAACTCTACTCGGGCGACCGGCCGTTCGGCCTCTTTGTCGACAAGCTGAAAGACAACCTTCGGAACCTGAACAACACCTATCAGGACATTCAGCAGCTCTTTATCAATGCTGATATTCCGGACTTTTCCCATCTCCCGGACGAAATTCCGGTGAAGCAGAAGTTCGCGAAACTCTTCAAGCAGATGAATGAGTACATTGAAGCGGCTGAGCTTCAGGGCTTTACGTGGGATAAGCGCAGCTACCTGATTGAACCCGAAGCGGGTGATGAGGCGGAGGGCGACACTGGCGAAGAAACTGTGATCGATGTCCAGCTGGATGAGCGGGACTTCAAAACGATGGCCCAGCGCTATAAGGAACTGGCGCCCACAAAAGAAGAAACCGAAGCGGCTGGATCAGACCTGCCATACGAGATTGATGGGTATCTCACGACGATCGATACCGAGATGATCGATTCTGAGTACATGAATTCCCGTTTTGAGAAATGGATCAAGGAGCTGAACCTCAGCGGTCCTAACGCGGAGATTACCAAGAGAGCTGAAGCTGAGCTTCACAGCTCCTTCGCCTCTCTCACTCAGGATGAACAGAAGTACGCCAACATTTTCCTTCATGACATTCAGCGCGGCGACGTCAAAGTCGAACCTGGGAAATCGCTTCGTGATTACATTACGGAGTATATGGCCCGCGCCGACAGCGACAGAATCCACCGATTCTCCGAAACTTTCGGACTTGATGAAGAGAAACTTCGCGGCCTCAAGGAAATGACGCTCACGGAGGGGAACATCAATGAATATGGGCGATTCGATGCTCTGAAGGAGACCGTCGATAAGGGGAAAGCCAAAGCCTATTTCGAGAAACACGAGGGCCGGAGACTCCCGCCGCCTAAGGTCACGATCAAAATCGACTCCGCGCTGCGGGACTTTATCCTTGACGATAAATGCGATCCTGACATTGAAGAACCTGAAGAATAGGGTGAACGTGAGAACCGCTTCATCAGCGTCAGCTTTTAAAGGAATTCACATAAAAACAAACCATTAACTCAGCCCCGAAAGGGCTCGCATAATCAGGTCAACATCCTGATTTTCCAATTCCTGAATGATATGCAGGTAGGTTTTCTGCGTGGTTGTGATATTGGAGTGCCCCAGGCGTCTCGCGACGCTCGCGATTGACACTCCTGCAAACAGCAGCAGAGAAGCATGAGTGTGACGGAGTCCATGGATCGAGATAATCGGTACATGGACTCTTTTGCAATACCGGGCCAGCCTGTTATTGACCGTGGAGTTATAGACGTGGGCCTTGGTGACAAAGATGGGTTTATCTGGAACCAAGTTCTTAACCAACTCGGCAAACTGGATCACAGTCTGCCAGTCTAGCTGGATCTTTCTGACCGAAGATTTATTCTTGGTTGGCAGAAACCCGCCTTCGCCTTTATAGTCCCAGGTCTTCGAAATAGAGAGCATCTGGTGGGCAAAATCAAAGTCGCTTGGCGTGACCGCCAAAGCCTCAGAAAATCGCATTCCGGTTTTGGCGACCAGAAGGATCAGCCAATCCCAATTGATCTTGCCGCTTAAATCCAGGCTGGAAAGCAGCGTGTGAAGCTCATATTGATTGAGGTATTTGATCTTCTTGGAAGAGGGCGTTCTGCCCTTGATGATAGTTTTTCTTGTGGGATCACGGGGAATGTATCCCTCATCAACCGCATCAATAACGGCACCTTTAAGCTGATGATGGAAGTCCATCGTTGTCTGCCGTTCGTGATAAACCGCATAGGCATTCAGGATCTGCTGGTACTCTACGCGGGAAACGTCGCAGAGCTTTAGGCCGGGAGCAAGTTTCTTAAGCCAGGACAGCGTCATTTTGTATTTATTCAGCGTAACTGGTCTGACAGCGCCTTCTTTGTAGACCTGTATCCACTGGCTGTAATAATCGCAAAACAGACTTGTTTTGCTGAGTTCTCTAACCATAAATAGCCTCCATTTTGCTGACGCTGATGAAGGGTAAGTAGTTGGTTTATCCCTTTAAAAAAGTTCCCAATACGTTGTTGTTCTCGCTTCGATGACGGTATTGTTAATTCTGTAGCACTGAGGATTTGTGTGTTGATCGACGGCATTGTCTGACCTACCGCTCGATTCCTTATGTCATTTCGTACATCGTCAGTTTCTAATAAATTGTGAAGAAAACCACTATCGTATTTTTCACTACTTCTAACTCGTAAAACACGACCAGAAAAAAGCCATCCATCGCTTTCTGGTTCAACCAACGCATTGATATCCACAGAACCCACGCGTGAAAAAACTATATCTCCAGTTTTCAGTGAATAGGCGATGAGCCTTGAGTGATCAGTATCGGAAACCATCGGTATCAAATACTTGTTTTTTTCAATACTGCCAAACTTGAAATGCTCAGTCGTGATGATGGGAACACCATCAGCAACATAATCGCTTGCATGCAATGAACTGCCAAAGGGACCTGTTTTAATTTCAGAAATTTCTCCAAGTTCCCGCTGTTCCCAAGCGTTTGTAAATCTAAACGCTTTTCCCCTTTTCCCAGAAAGGTTGGGTGAAAAATCCGGTCGGTTCAAGGGGGTACAGATTTCATTGCGCCTCGTGAGGTACAGATTCCATTGCGTTTTTCTACGAGCCGATGGGATAAGCAGCACAAACGCCACTAGTCTTGATACTTTCCTCACCTTATCTGATAACCTCGACAGATCGGAATAAGAAGACGATTATGAGCAAAATCACATTTGAAGAAGCGGCAGCGAAGGCGATCGAGTTCCGGAACGACCGTGACTGGAAGCAGTTTCATAATCCCAAGGATCTCGCGATCTCGGTTTCTCTTGAAGCTTCGGAACTCCTTGAGCTCTTTCAGTGGTCCGGCGCTGATCTCGAGGCCGCCCGTAAGAAGCCTGAAATGACGGAAGAGCTCGCAGACGTCATGATCTACTGCATCTATATGGCTAACGCCCTCAATATCGACATTCCGGAAGCGATCCGGAACAAGATTGATAAGAACGCGGCGAAATACCCGGTCGAAAAGGCAAAGGGCAAATCAAAGAAGTACACGGAACTCTAAATCCGATTTTCAATCACCCTTCATAACGTCTCTGAATTCCCTTCTGGTGAGCCGCACGCCGGTAGTGGGAGCAGGGCTGCAGGCGTTCGAGTGGAAAGGCACTTAAAGAAGTTTTCTCGATCAAGGTGAGGTAAAAGAGCGCACAGCACAATAAAAAGCCGCTTCTCGAATGTGGAGCGGCTTTAAATTGGGGGTCAGGAACAATCAGTTATAACTACCTGTAGGACGTGTCTCCAAAGGCATCTGTGTGGGCGGTACTGTTTAATTTTTTCTTCCCAATATGCCCGGTTGTGCTGACATCTCCAAAGGCATCTTTATCGGCGGTGGTATTTACCTGGCTATTCCCGATATGCCCGGTTGTGTTGACATCACCGAAAGCATCTGTGTGGGCGGTGGTATTTACCTGACTATTCCCGATATGCCCGGTTGTATTGACATCACCGAAGGCATCTGTGTGAGCTGTGGTGTTTACTTTACTATTCCCAATATGTCCAGTTGTGGTGACATCTCCAAAGGCATCTTTGTGAGAGGTGGTGTTGACATAATGACCATCCTTGTCATATCCGGTACAGTTTACGTCGCCAAACGCATCAGTATGACAGGTAACTTCCGCGATAGCACTTGTGCTGAAACAGAGTGCCGCAGCTAAAACCAACACAAATTTATCCATTTGAAGGTCTCCCTATCGAGCTATATCTGGAAATCATTTTTGTTACTTTTAAAAGTATAGCCTTCGAACATGTTTAAAAAAGAGTCGTGAAATAAATGGATTCATTTCATTACTTTAAGTTTTCAGATATATAGATTTCATTACGCATAGAGGCGCAATTTGTAATGTCCATTTAGAACCGTCACGTTGCAAAGGAAGGAGCAGGGTGGACTATTTTCTCGTGACGCCAGAGGCTGGCTCTGCGGTGCCACTGATACGAACGGCTTCTGACTGCACTTCCACGCTGTGAATTTAAGCGCTGAGGAGGGAAATAAATCGAAAAGACCATACTGAAGGATGCAACACCTGGCTGACCCAATTCCTTAATGCGTGACCCTTCCTGCCCAAAGTCCTGTTTCGATCGGTTCTGGGCGTCACACAGCCTCTTCGCCCGCATTCTCAAACGTCTGTCATGAGGAAAATCTCTGGATGCTTCCCAGACTGCCCGGATTCCCAAACCTGACTTTTAGCGTTCCGTTCCGAGATCCAGATTTCAGGATATTTCAAGGTTCTCAGATTTTATGCAGATATAAATCTGTAAATTTAGCTTTGCATAGAAAACAGAGATTGATTTAAAACGGCTCAAATTTTGAGGAACGAGCACTTGATCACCAAATCGGATTCAATTTGATGGCTCTCAGGGTCATTTTTCCGCCCTTTTTTCGCCAAAAATAGGATAATATAATGTCGATTATAGGATCCTATTTGTTCCGGAACTGAAAAAAGCGCTTTTCTGCTGCCTGTCCCGTTTGTTTCTGAATGTTGACTCTAATAAAAATGGGATCCTATTTTTCTATAATCGCATTCAGAATCTGGATTTTTGAGTTCAGAAAATAAGTTTTTCAACTTTAAAGGTATACAAAAAATGGATTATGAGGTGCTAGATCCGGTTCAGCATGAGCTCGTTATAAAGAACGAATTTGACGCACCTGAAATCAATCCTGCTTTAGCCTTTATTGCAACTTTGCATCGTGGTACTTCACGTTACACGATGACAAGCAAACTAAACGTAGTAGCACGCTGGGCTGGGGCTAAAGACCTCCGTTATCTCAATTGGTCCGCGATCCGGTACGAGCACGTTCTTGCCTTTATTACCGCGATGCAGGAGCCTGGCGAGGACGGAAAGCCCCACATGAGCCCCCGATCCGTCAACTGCTATCTGTCCGCTTTGAAAGGCGTCGCGAACCAGGCCTTTCTTCTAAAGCAGATGAGTGAAGAAGCCTATGCCCGCATCAAACTCATAAAATCCGTGCGTTTTCTTAGACTTGCGGCAGGCCGAGCGATCTCTAACGACGAATCTGAAGCCCTTCTCTCTGCGACCCAGATCGAGATGAACCCAATTGCGATCCGGGATCACGCGATTCTCTGCCTTCTGCTTGGCTGCGGGCTGCGCCGGGCGGAAGTCGCTGGTATCAAACTGAAGAGCATCAGTTTCGCGGACAGTTCTATACGAGTCATCGGCAAGGGGGACAAGGAACGTGAGGTTTTCATGATCCCCGAGGTGAAGGATGCTCTCAAGAAATGGCTGGATGTCCGCGGAAAAGAAGGCGATTTTGTCTTCGGGAAGTTCTTCAAAGGATGGAAATTTGACCCCTCTGGACCGCTTACTCCGCATGCGGTCGGACATATTGTGCAGGAGTACCGTGTCCGGGCTGGTCTGGAAGACATCTCGACGCACGACCTCCGTCGTACTTTTGCTACCCGGCTGCTCGCTAAAAACGTCGACATTTCAACGGTGAAAGACATGCTGGGACACTCAAGCATTACAACCACCGTCATGTACGATTTGCGCGGCAAGGCGCGGCTTCGTAAGGCCGCTAAGAAAATCAAGCTCTGACACTTTTTGGGACACCGCAATAAAAGAATGGCTCCATAACGGAGCCTAAACGAGAGCTTTCTACCGTATTTTGACTTCTCCGGTCTTCTTATTGATGATCATCGTCTGATTGGTGACCCGGTTGTAGTAGATATCCTCACCGCTGACTTCACCCAGAGAGCGTTCAAACTTGTTTTCTCTCATTTTTTCTTCCAAAGCTTGTCGCTCTTTTTCCGCTGCTATCTCGCGTTCAGCCTGTTCATAATCAGCAGCCGTTCTTTTTCTGGGGGTTGGTTCAGCGATATCTTCCGGGCGACACGCTCTAATCTCCTGCTCAACCCCTTCCTTATGATAAAGCCAACAATGAAGTCGAACATTCGCTTCGGGGCCCATGTCGAAATAAACGTCACCATAAACGTTTGCTGGCCTCTTAATTGGGTAGTCTTTTGCCTCAACAGCTGATGTCACTGCAAGTGTCAAAGCCACCAACACACAAAGCTTCTTCATCGTAACCTCCAGAGCCCCCACAGTAAGGGAATCAAGGCCAATCCGCCGGATTAACTCCCTGTACCGACGCAAATTTTTTAAACATTTCTGATTTTCCTGAGCGTCTTTTAAAAATTATAGGCACTCACACATGCGGGATCCACTCCTCGCATGTAACAAAAATCACTTCGCCCAACGATGACCGCCCCCAACGGTGCCTTCAACTTCACCTCAATTCTTTTCCACCCACAGCAGCTAAAAGTCGTTGTCCGGTACTTACCGTATTTAATAACGGTATTTTAAGCATTGATATCTATCTTTAAATCACCAGTTTAGATTGATCTTTAATGATAACTTCTTAATATTTTTGCGACACTAATCTATCCCTGATAAATAACCAGTAAAAAGGGATAGAAAATGAGCTTACAGAGGTAAATTTATGTATCACTTTTAAGAAAATGAGGATCCGAAAAATCCCAAAAAATAAGCCCGGAAATCGATTTTTTTCGATTCCGGGCGGACGCGATTTGTATTATAGGATTCTATTTTATGTTCAAGGGAGCGTCTGATCGGAGAAAACCGCGCGGAACGATCCCAATTAAAAACCGATGCGTGACCTGTCCCCGGAATCCGCGGTAGTTTTGGTCCGGATTCCAGGGTTTCGCGGCCAAAAAGGCCTTTTTTGCCTCGCGCCAGTACTGGAGATTGGGCGGCGGCACTCCTTTTGAGTCGTGCGCAGCGATCCAAAACCGCCCGTCATGCGTCACCGTGTCGCGCGGAATCGCAAAGTTGAGCTTACAGACCATGAGAAGCGCGTTCCGCGAGACGCAGAGCCCCTCCGCTTCCTTATTAATCGGGAAATAGCCCCGCTCGGTCCCCTCTTTCGCGGCTTCAGGGAGAAACGCGAGGAAAGAATCCGTTTCTATCGTCTTCCGATGCCGCCCTTCCCTCGTGAACACATCGATCCGCTGTTTCATCCAGGGATCGGCCGTGGAGCTCTGCAGCACATAGATAAAGCGGCCGTCGGTTGTCAGACCCGACACAAAGCGCCTCGGACGTTCATCGCGAAAAGGAATGGTGAGGACGGGTTTCGCGGTGTCGGGGTGAGCTAGAAGCTCTAGCCGCTTAAAGACGGTGATCCGCCCCTGCACGAACCCGAGCAGGTATTCGCCATCCGGCGACAGCCCCACCTGATGGAAGTCGCTCTTCGGTGTTCGGGTCACGCGGAAGTCCGACTCCCGGGTATCGCTTCCGCGCCACAGGATCCGGGTAACGCCGTTCCCGGCAGGAGAGCCGGCTGAAGGACCTTTTGTCGTGTAGATCACGGTCCGCCCCTCTTCCCGCACGGCCTGGCAGCCCTGCCCGTGCCCGAGACCGAGAAACGCCGCCGTCGATTCCGGTGCCAACTGGTCGGCATCGGTCTCTATCCGGAACTCCGGCCGTTTATCAGCGAATCCTGGAAACGCGTATTCCGACACCCGGACAACGGATTTTTCGCTCCAACCGGGATTCCGGACGTTTTGAGAGAGGAAGACAGAACTCCCGCAGACCGACATATCCTGCACCCCTACCTTCTCCACCGCGTACTTCAGATCGGCGAAGAACATCTGATCAAGTGTCTCCGAATCCGCCGGCGTCGTGAGCGCCACCTCGTGTCCGGTGTTAAAGGTGAGAATCCCCGGTCCATAGAGACGCGAGAGGTCGACGCGGCTATCGATCCGGTACATTCCCTCCGGCACATAGACCCGGCCGTGGGCTTTCAGCGCATCGAGAAACGCGGCCGTGACATCCCGGGAACCATCGCTGACGGGAACTTTGACGGCATAGTTATCGCTCCCCGGTTTCGTTTCCGCGGGGGAGTCGGTTCCCGCCACGATCCCGGCGGCACAGGCGAACAGCATTCGGCGGCTGATCATTTTTTCCTTTCGTCCGTAAAAAACGGAGAGCCCAGTCTGTGAGTTCTCCGTTTCGGCGAACTTTTATTGAGCAGTGAAGAGGCGCGAAGAGCCCTCTTCAAACTGTCCCGAAGTGTAGGCGTGAATTGGAAAAACAGTCTTCACGCTTTCACGGATGCGTTTTACTTCAGTGGGAAACCGCGCCCCTTCAGCATCGCGGTCATGTTTTCGCGGCCATCCATATATTCAAGGCTCGTTGCCCCGTTCAGGACTTCAAAGGTCCAGGACTTGAGTTTCATTCCGTTCGCCTCGCGGTACGCGCGGAAGTTCCGCTCGTAGGTTGCAACCGCCTCTTTCAGATAGACCGGCCCGCAGCCATTCTTAAACGCCACGGCGTTCTGCGGGAGGGCGGGAACGGACGAGCGTCTGAACGCCCTCCGCCGGCCACCCGACGAGGAGCCCAGCCACCACAAAGCTTTGTTCGGGAAGATGAAGCAGGTCGCAGAGCGCGGTTTCCTCATCCCGCAGCGCTCCGATATAAACCGCCCCGAGACCGAGAGACTCGGCTGATACGCCTGAGGATTGAAGAGCCTCAGGCCTTATCGCTCGCCCCCAGACGGTCGAGAAGCACATAGAAGCAAAGCGAAATCGCGGCGAGCACCCCGCAGAGCGCGGTGGCTTCATCAAAGTCACCTCGGCCCACCGCGTTGAAGATCTCAAGCGACACAGTGGCCGTGCGGTCTTCGATATTGCCGCCGAGCATCATCGTGATTCCGACTTCCCCGATCGCTCGGCCGGCTGCGAGAATAAAGGCGGCGGCGAGCGGTTTCCGAACCAGCGGCACGGTAATCAGGAGGAAGCGTTTAAGGGGAGAAAGGCCGCAGAGCGACGCGGCGGCCTCGAGGTCCCGGAGTTTCGCGTCCGAAAACGCCGCTTTAAGCGGCCGGACAACGAGCGGAATGCCGGCCACAAAGGCCGCGAGGATCACCGCTTCCGGCGTGAAGAGCACCCGGATCCCCCACTCCGCCTTAAGCCAGCCGCCGATCCACCCGTTCTGCCCGAGAAGCACCATGAGGAGATACCCAAGCGCGATCGGAGGGAAGATGAGCGGAAGCGTTGTCACAAATCCCACGAGTTTCGTGAGAACGTTCTGACGCCTCGCGAGCCAAAAGGCAATCGGAATCGACAGAAGTGCATGCAGCGCGAGGCTCCAGAAAAGCGCGTTCCCGGTGAGCCAAAGGGGTCCCGTGAGCGATTCCCAGAGGTCGGGGGGTAGGAAGATCGAAAGCCACTCAGGCATTGTTCCCCTCCTCCTTCAGGAAGCCACACGACGCGAGCACCGAGCGGGTGTCTCCGGTCGCCGCGATCCGTCTCTTCGATAAGCCAATCGCTTTTTCAGAGACCTGAAGGGCTTCCGAGGGGGAATGCGTGATCATGAGAACCGGAACGTCAATCAGGGTCGGTAGCGCCGCGATTTGTTCAAGGAGCCTCGCCTTCCGAGGAGGATCAAGCGACGCGAGCGCCTCATCCAGAATCAAAAGGGAATCCGCCGCCATCACGCCCCGCGCGAGCGACACGCGCTGGGATTCGCCGCCTGAAAGCGTCCCCGGCTTCCGATCCAGGAACGGCGTGATTTCGAAAAAGCGGGCGACATCCTCCAGCGCCACGCGCGCCTTCCGCCCTCCCCACTTTTCCGCAGGCGTCAGATTCCCGCGGACCGTGAGGTGCGGGAACAAACGATGATCCTGGAACACCATGGAAATGCCGCGTTTATGCGGCGGGAGGAAGAAGTGTCGATGGGTATCCGCAAACAGGCGGTTTCCGAGCCGCAGGAACCCTTCCGTCGGCCGTATCAGACCGGCAATCAGCTGCGAAAACGTGGTCTTCCCCGCGCCGCTCTCCCCCATCACAGCGGTGACGCCTGAGAGGGGCATATTGAGGACGAAGTGAAAGCGGCTCTTTCCCCGGACACAGGAAAGATCCATGACGAGAGACTCAGAGCCACGGGGATCCGAGCGGTCTTCAGCCGCGCTGTCCCTATGAAACGCCGAATCGTCATCCGCCCGCTGATCTCTATCCCTGCCCTCCAGGAGAGAGAGGAGTGGCTCGGGGGCCGCAGCCCCTCTGCCGCGGGAAGTCTCCCCCCCCCGCGGAACCGGTCATTCAACGTTGCACCCGGAAAGTAGACCATCTGCTCTTCTCTCTTCCTTTAGTCCTGAAAATCAGAGGAGGGGTAAGGATTGCTGCCCCCTCTTCCTTATTTAAAAATCGCTTCAGACGTCGTTCCCTACACCGAACTGCTTCAGAACCGCCTTCGCTTTCGGGGTTCCGAGGCAATTGAGATACTGGTCCGCCGCCTTTTCATTTGGCGACCCCTTCACGATCGAAGCGGTCATCGTGATCGGCTCGTACCCTGACGTCACCTTTACCGAGCCGCCGAGTTTCCGTTCGTTCTTTTTCTCGGCGAGCACATTCACGAAAGCGGCATCCGCTTCTCCCCGGACCACATAAGACATCGCCTGGGGGAGGTTCCTCACGGCAAGCCACTTCGGTTCGAGCGCCTTTTTCACTTCAGGCTTCTGCCCGGAAAGCCACTGAGCCGCGGTGCGGCCATAAATCGCGGCCTTCGGATCCGCGACCGCGATGCGGGTCACAGAGGCGTCGGTGAGATCCTCTGGCCCCTTGAGGTTCAGTCCTTTCTTCCACACAAGCACTATCGGCGTACCGCCAAGCGTCATCGTCTTCGTGTAGGTCACTTTCGACTTGATGCTCTTCAGCGTCGCGGCGTCTGTCACCACAACCGAGACCCCGCTTCCCGCCTCAATCTGGGCGATCTGCTGCCCGGTATTGCCGCCGAAATGTCCTTCGATTTTTACGCCAGGCGCTTCGCAGACTTGATTCAATGCTTTCACTATCGGGATGTAGCCTGCGGGCGTCGTAACACCGAGAACAGAAGGAGCCGCCGAAGCTGTGCCTGAGATCGCGAGGGTTACAGCGCCAATTGCCGCCGCGAGAAGGAGAGGCTTAGTCATCATAGTTTTAACTTCCAATAGAAGGTTTCTGTCGTTTAATACGTCATTGAAGCCCGGTTTACAGGCCTCAGGACGTAAGGTATCCCGGCATTCTACAAAGGGAAATTTCGATCTTAAAACCCTCTTTCTGACGTGGTTTTAAAAGATACTGAGCGGTATTTCCCTACACCGAATGACGGACTGAAACCCGATAGAAACTTCATTCCGAAGCTAAATAAGCCCCACCTCCCATTTCCAATTTTTAAAGCCCCCTCACGGACATAACGGATTTTTCCTCGATGCTTCCAGAGGTCGTTTCCTGAATCCGAAGATGATTTTGATTCTCATTCGTAATATGTAGTCATATTCCAAATCAAGGATTTCCCGGACTCAAGAAAAATGCGTTGGTGTCTTTCTTTGGATCCGATGATGAAAATCAAGTGAGCCCCCGCGGGCTTCCTGACACACCCGCGGGGGCTCCATCCCCACCAAGGATTCGGTTAAACACCATGACGAGGCATCAAAGCGCCTTGAAACGCATCTTGATATCAAAGGGCTGCGCGAAGTACGGCCACGTGGTCACAATCGCGTCCACGCCGGTCGCGGCAAAGTCCGCGGCGTTTGAGCCATTGATACCGCCGGCCGCCAAAATCTTCCCCGCGGGGTACTTGGCACGCACCGCGTCCACAAAAGCTTTGAGGTCATCGGTCGAAAACTTCTCGCACTGGATCACGTCCGCTCCGGCTTCAAAATAGGCGAGCCCTTCCTCTCCCGTCGCCACTTCAACCGTGATGCGGCGTTCAGGGGACTTCAGTTTCGCGTCGTGCACGGCCTTAAAGGGATCCAGTAAAAACACCCGATGCTGATCAAAAACGAGGATCGATTCCGAGAGCCCCGCGCGGTGGAAGACACCGCCGCCAGTCAGAATCGCGTAGAGCGAGAGAAGCTTCGCGCCCGGGAAGTGTTTGCGGGTGAGCGCCACCTGGCAGTTTGGGTTCACGGACTGCGCCGCGTCCACCATCTGGCGAGTCCGCCCCGCGATCCCGGAGCACGTTTCCATGAGCCGCTGCGCGGTCTTATAAACCAGGTGAAGCTGCGACGCGGTGCCTTCAAGCGTCAGAACGGGAGTCCCCGCCTCGACCCTGTCGCCATCCTTCACGTGTTCCGTCGCTTTGAGACCCACCCGGCGGCAGAGCTTCGCGGCGACCGAAACACCCGACACCACGCCCGTCACCTTCGGAGCCCCAACCACCATACCCGGCTGATCCTCGATCCCGAGAAGCGTGGAGGTTTCGTCGCCGTACGGCGCGTCCTCACGGATCAGGTCATCCAAATAAGAATCCGGAAAGTAGACCATCAGAAATTTCCTCTTCAATTTTTGAAGCCATCAGGATGAAACGGGGCCAGTACTCAGTACGGCCCCTCCATGACACCCAAACCCGTTCTTACTTCGCGTCACCCACGCCGAACTTCTGCAGCACGGCCTTCGCTTTCGGGGTCGTGAGGCAGCTGAGATACTGTTCCGCGGCCTTTTCATTCGGGGCTCCCTTCACGATAGAGGCCGTCATCGTGATCGGTTCGTAACCCGTCTTCACCGGCATCATGCCGCCAAGCTTCTCGTGATTCTTCTTCGCGGCGACCACGTTCACGAAGGCGACATCCGCCTCTCCCCGGACGACATACGAAATCGCCTGCGGAACGTTTCCGACCGTGAGCCACTTCGCTTCAAGAGCCTTCTTCACGTCAGGCGCTTTGCAGACTTCATTCACGGCCTTCACCATCGGGATGTAGCCCGCGCCCGTCGTTACCCCTAGCACCGACGGAGCGGCGAAGGCCGTGCCTGACATCCCGAAAGCAGCGCCGCAGAGCGCGGCAAAGATGGCGGTATTTTTCATATCTTTTCTCTCCAGAAGCGTTGTGGTCAGTACCGAAGGGAAGGCAAAATCGGTTCTTTTGTATCCGGTTTCCGCTTCGGTGTAACGCTATTCTACATACGATATTCTATTTAGTAATATCGGCTTGAAGAGGGAGTTTCGGAGGATATTGAGGCACTGTTTGGATACGGCAAAGGCGGTACAGATGAAAGGCGTGAACCGATCCGCGGAGATGCTTTCTCTACGCCCTGAACAGGTCTTTCATCATAGACTCACGCTTTTCGGATCGTTTATTCAGAGCAAAAGCCTCGGCGCTCGCGAACCACCGAGCGAATTTCATGAGACGCGCGTTGCTTTCGTTTTCTTTCGCGATAACGATATTGAGATGCCACTCAGGACGATGCCAGCCATCAAGCACGGGGATCAAATTCCCCTCTTTGATCTCCGTGAGGCACCGGGAGAAGGAGAGATCAAGCGCGACTCCTTCCCCATTCAGCACACATTCACACCCCGAAAGCACATCACCAGAGAAAGCGATTCCCGCGCATCGAAGCGGCCGATTCTCGCTGTTTTTCTCCAGATGATCCGTCACCGGATAGTGGCGGGACTCCCTGAGAATCACCTTGTGATGAATGAGATCCTCAGGCGTGTGAGGAAAGGGATGCGTCTCCAGATACCCGGGAGACACCACTGGGACATTCATCGCCCGCCCAATCGGCAGAATCACAAGACCTGAGGCCGGCGGGTCGTACGGAATGTAGGCAAGATCCGCCCGCCCCTCAAGCACATCCTGATGATCCATATCGGAAATCACCTGAACGGAAAGCGAGGGATCAAATTCCCTATAAGTTCTGATGTGCTCATTCACGCTCTTTCTTGGGTTATTGACCGGAACGCTTAGCCGGATAACGAGCGGCGTCCGAGTGAAAGATGCCGCGGCGGACAGAATCCTCGACTGCTCAGCCGCGATTTCCCGCGCGGCGGGAAGCACCGAAAGACCGAAATCGGTGAGCCGCGCCGGCCGCACCTGATGCTCAACCAGCGCGTAGCCAAGCTCTTCCTCAAGCTTCTTAATAAGCCGCGTACAGGCCGGGAGGTCAATCCCAGTGGATTCCGATGCGCGGGTAATCCCGTTTCCCTCCGCGATCGCGGCAAGAACCCGCCAGGCATCGATATTGCTCACCGCTTTCATGGAGGAGTATCTCCCCGTCAATAAACGTTAAATTGTGAATTTCACAAGTTGATTTCAATAGTACTCTTTCTATAACAGAATCTTCAATGTTTAATAGGAATAGATAGTTCTTTGTAATTAGGCTTTCTGACCAGTAAACAGAGGAGAGTGCTATGACTGATCTTAATCGCCGTCATTTCCTTGCCGCGGGTGCCGCGGCGACTGCCGGAGCAATGCTTTCAGGCCCCGCTTACGCGGCTGCCCCGAAGGATCCGATGCCCGCGAAGTGGGATGAGACGTACGACGTGGTGGTAATCGGCTCCGGGTTCGCCGGGCTTGCCGCCGCAATTGAAGCGAAGGCTGCCGGCTCGACGGTCGCGGTTCTTGAGAAGATGCCGACCTACGGCGGCAACTCGATCATCAATGGCGGCATTCTCTCAGTTCCGGGAAACGCCCCTCAGAAGGCGCTTGGCGTCAAGGATTCACCGCAGCTTCTCGCGGAAGACATCATCCGTGAAGGTCAGGGTCTCAATTACCCCGAAAAAGTGAAGCTCATGGCCCGTGAGGCCTACCCGACCTGGGAGTGGACTGTCAAAACGCTCGGTGTTGAATACAAGGATAAAGTCGGGCAGGAAGGCGGTCACTCCGTCCCCCGGTTCCTCTATACAAAGAACGGCTCCGGTTCCGCTATTGTGCAGAAGGAAGTGGATTACCTAGCGAAACAGGGTGTCAAAGTCCGTACCCGCTGCTACGTGGAGACGATCATCCGCGACGCGGACGGTCGCGTAAAGGGACTCAAGGTGCGGGATGGCTACCGCTTCCCGAAAGCCGATTCCGGAAAGGTGAAATACATCAAGGCGTCGAAGGCTGTGGTGCTTTGCTACGGCGGTTTCGGTGCGGATGTGAAGTTCCGGACAAAGTATGACCCGAAGCTCACGGCGAAATTCGATACGACGAATCAGCCCGGCGCGACAAGCGAACTCTGGCGAGAAACCGCCCGTATCGGCTGCACGCAGATCCAGCAGGACTGGATTCAGTGCGGCCCCTGGAATTCGCCTGAGGAAAAAGGAATGGGCATCGCTCTCTACTTCGCTCAAGGAGCGGCAGCTACCCGAGGACTCTGGGTTGACTGCGCGACCGGCAAACGCTTCGTGAATGAGCTCGCGAATCGCAAGGTCCGTGCCGATGCCGTAATCAACCTGAATAACGAAGGGCACAAGTGCATCGCGCTCGCCGATACCTCAGCGACCGATGCCTGGAAGGTGGCCCGCCCGGGAATGCTTGAAAAAGAACTCACGGCCGGCGTTGTTCATAAGGCTGACACCCTTGAAGACGTGGCGAAAATGAATAACATTCCGCTGGCAGCGCTTAAGAAGTCGGTTGATGACTACAACAAGGCGCTTGCCGCTAAGTCAGGTGACGAAATGGGACGCACTTTCTTCCCGAAAGCGCAACCCATGGCGAAGGGCCCTTGGTACTTCTCATACCTCTCCCCGAAGGTCCATCACTGCATGGGCGGACTGCAGACCGATATCCAGGGGCGCGTGATCGGGATTGTCGATGATCAGCCGATTCCGGGACTTTATGCCGCAGGCGAATCCACGGGCGGCGTGCATGGCGCGGTTCGTCTCGGATCCTGCGCGACGCTTGACTGCCTTGTGAACGGCCGTATTGCCGGTAAGGCTGCCGCGGCTGAAAAAGCCTGGGGCTAAGCGGATCAACACCTGACTCTCAGAGGAGTCAGAGCATGTGTCTCAATGGGCGGGGACTTCGGTTCCCGCCCTTTCTGTCTGGCGCGGGGAATAGCCCCCGCGCAGCTCTCAAAACTGAAGCCACTAAAATTTAATCGGCACTTTAAGTTTGTTTATTTAATTATTTGTTTTTAAATAGTATTTAATAATAAAAACGACAGACTGAAAACTGAACGACTCATCGGTCCGTTCCAGGTATTTCTGACTCTGCTCCCTCTTCCCTCGTCCTCAGCGGTCTGTCTTTTTTCGCTTCCTGGGGGCAGTTCCCAGTCGCTCTGGTATCGGTTTTCTCCTCCTCCGGCAGACAAACACATAACCGAAAGCGCCGGAATTCCCGTGATCTGATAATCATTCGCAGATCAGATTTAGAGATAAATCAAATGATTACAGATTGATGACAGAATCTGCCGGAAAAAACGGGGTTTCGACTTAAAATAAATCGGTCTAAAAAGCGACTCTTCATTGATTTCCCCATGCATACAAAAACTATAAAAATCGCCGTACTGCTTACGTGCTTCGCGTCGCTTTCTGCCTCAGCCAATCCCATCGGCGATGCCCTTGGGAAGATCATCAACTGGGGTCAGAATACGCTGCACCCCGCGGACCCGGCGTCATCCGCGGTAGCGTCTGCCGCGGCGAACTCGCTCGCCGCGGGCGGCACTCTGAATACCTTCTGGAACCCCTTTACGGCGAAGCCGATCGCGACACCGACGGACGCGAAACTGAAGGCGTTTCACGAGAGCGTGATCAGCCTCGCGAAGGCCAACGCGTCGCTCTACGCCGCAAAGAAACCTTTCCCTGAGTTCTACAAGATGTACCTCAATAACCTCGTGGCATTTAATAGCCGTGAGGCGTCGCAGTTTAAGGTATCGGATCTCGTCGGAAAACCGGAATTCGGCGATATCGAGCATGAGCTGCATGAGAATATCCTCGACTGGGGAACGTATTCGATTTCGGGGTCAAAGTTTGAGGTGACACCGCTCTACTCGTTCTTCGCTAAGCTCCCGAATCTCCCGCCGATGTGGAAGCAGTACTTTGACGTGATGGCGCTGGGGAACGGGCGAGTCAGCGCGGATAACAAAAACCGCAATATCCCGTCACCCGCGGAACTTTCGCACGTGATCGCGAACTGCGACAGTTTCGTGAAGGCGTACCCGGACTTCCCCTACGCGTTCCAGGTGCAGTCGGTGTATTTCTCGCTCCTCCACTTCTATCTGCACGACCCCCGGATGCAGCAGAATCCGACGCTTCGGAATCAGTACCTCGCGTCCTATCAGTCGTTCATGAGAACCGCGCCGCAGTCGACGGCCGCCTGGTTTGTGCGCCGCGCCGCAGCCCGAGTGAAGGCCTCTAACTTCCAGATGCCGCAGAATGAGGTCGCGATGATGGAAACCGCGCTGGGACTCAAACCCACGCGCTACGTCCCGGTCTCGAAGAGCGCCCGCGCCTCGATCCGCGCGTCACTCAAAGCGGATACCCCGCAGGTCGCGTCCACCACCCGTACTCAGACGGTCGCTGCTCCGGTGCATCTGAACTCGCACGCGCAGAACTGATACTGCACTGACGGAACCATAAACAAACGGCCGAAATCCCTGATGGATTCCGGCCGTTTATTTATCTGCCATTTTTTATTTTTTGCTCGCTTTTTTCACTTTATCAGATGACTTTCCGGGGAGAAAAAAGGAAAGAATCTGCTGATAGACCATCTCTTTTTCCTCTGGTTTCATCAGATCCAGGCCAAACTTATGAGTGAAGAAGAACCCCTCGAGAGCCATAACCGACAGGAATGCTTTCGGCTGCTCTTCTTTTTGCAGGGAACCAAGTCTGCTAAAAAGCTTTCTATACCAATCGCGAACCGGCTCAACAAGATCAGGATCCGTAAAGAACTGCGCAAGAAGACTCACACCGATTTGAGCCCATCCGTGATTATCGCGATCGAAATCCCGGAACCAATTGATATAGGCGGCCAGGAATGCTTCCTCAGGATCACTGATATGAGTTCGCTCTTCTTTTTCGCGGCTTTCAAGATTGCTGTTGAGATGGTTCGCATAGTCTTCAAGCAAAGCCGCAATCAGTTCGCGCTTCGTCTTGAAGTGGTACATCACAGCCCCTTTACTCATCCCGGACAGCTCTGCGACACGGTTCATACTTAACCGTTCAATCCCTTCATGCAGAATGATGTCCCGGGCGACTTCGAGCATTTTTTCCTTTGTAGCCTGCGCCTTGACTTGCTTGAACGTTTTCTGATCTGTCATTTCCGGTTGGTGATGCTCGAGTAGGGGTAAAGAAAAATCATAAAAATGGATACCGGGAAATATCGCACATTTTCGTAAAACTAAAAATGAGCGGTATCCCCCGTCAGCTTTCAAAAAGAGCTGTAAATCAGAACCAGTGTGTTAAACCAACTGTGGTTATCACTCGGTTCGTCGCCATATTGTCGTTATTAAGAATACCGCTTCCCTTGGCATAAGAAGCAACAGCGTAACCCATCGTTCTCTTGCTGAAGTAATAGTGGCAGCCAACCGATGCAACATAGCGTTTATAGCTGTCCTCAGCGCCGGCTTCTGCACCCTTGTTTTTACCTGTCAGGAACTGGAACATTCCCAACAGAGCGGCATTCCCCAGCTCGTATTTACCGCCGAGATAAACCGCGTGAGCTTCGAGCCCTTTGCCGCTTTTATCAAAGACGACCTTTGAGTCATCATCCCATGTTGAGTCGGCAAACTTTGCCTGATTTTTATAAAAACTATATCCGGCATAAAGAGTGGCTGGTCCGCCATTCGGAGTCCAAGCGCCCGCTAATTTAAACGACCACCGATCTTTATTCGGAGTGGTACCGTTGTACTCATGGCCGACATGGTACAGCTCCAGACCTGTGATGGCCCTTACATTTTTTCCATCCCATCGCAGGAAGGCATTGCCAAAATGGTCATCCTTCGCCATCCCGGTTGTTTCATTATGATCACCGGCCAGAGAGTACATCGCACCAGCCTCGAAACCGGAAAACTTCGGCGAAACATAGTAAAGAGTATTGCTGTAGAGAGACCAGCTATTTACCTGGGTTCCCTGAGTACCCGCATCGGTATATCCCGTCTCAAAAGGATCAAAGTCCCAGAATCGCGATAATGAGCTGACACCGGATGTGAACGCGCCGACTCGCCCCAAACCGACAGTACCGTAATCTCCGGAGACATAAATCTGAGACTCTCTGCCAAAGAGTCTGCCATCCTGTCCTTCGGTACCGTCATCAGAATTAAACCCGGATTCAAGAATAAAACCAACCGTTGACGCACCGATCTTTTCAGATCCTTTCAGACCCCATCGAGATCCCGCATAGTTGCCTGTATTCATTTCAACGGTGTTCGTCGACTGATTAAACACATGTGTGTATTGAAGGCCCGTATCAACAACACCGTAAACCGTTACCTCTGGTTCCGCCGCATAAGCTGAAGTACCGCCAAGGGCAAGACTGAGGGCAATAGCTGCAAGAAGCTTGGTTTTTTTCATAACGCCATTCTCTGAAGTGGTGCTGGAAATCTCCAAACGCAGAAGGACTGCTTTTCCAGCAAGATCCTGTATCTGATTCGCCGCTTTTCAGATGCAGAGTAATTAATAGGCGCGATTTGTCAGGAAGAAGAGACTAATGTAAGACCCCCTTCCCGCATGATTCTCAAAGAGATAATTGAGGGTCGTGGAGATTGGCAATCAATGAGGACCGGAGGGAAACCGGTCCTCACCCGCGCTTATTCCTTGTCTTGAAGACTACTTTGCGGCCTCAGCGGCAGCTTTTCCGGCAATTCTTCCGAAAACGATAATGTCCGCGTAAGCATTGCCGCCCAAGCGGTTGGTGCCGTGAGTTACACCCGTCACTTCACCAGCAGCCCAAAGACCCGGAATCACCTTGCCCTTGGCGTCAAGCGCCTGAGCCTTTTCGTTGATACGCACACCGCCCATCGTATGGTGGACAGAAGGCACAGCTTTAATGACGTAGTACTTGCCCTGGCTCATATCAACCAGACCAGCACGGTGATGGAAGTCTTTGTCATTTCCCTTGCCAGTCATGGAATCGACACGATCAATCGTGCCCTTCAGAGAGTCGTAAGGGATCTTAGTGAATTCGGCAATACACTTCAGATCGTCACAGGTCTTCATGATGCCCTGTTTGGTGAAGACATCATATTCATTCGCGTGTTCTTTAACGGTGTTCGATACCGAACCGATCTTGTCGTTCCAAAGAACCCAGGCGTAAGCACCGGGCTGTGCCAGGATCGCCTTGGAAATCACGTCACGGCGATCCAGTTCCTCGACAAATCGCTTGCCCTTCTGATTGAGGAGGATAGCGCCGTCAAATCGGGCATCTGCGATCAGTTCAATGACACCGGAGATTGGGTCGCAGATCGGATAAGTCTGGATGTACTGCATATTGACCAGCTGGGCACCCGCGCGCTGCGCCATGTAAAGCGCCTCACCAGTTGTGCCAGGAGCATCCGTAGTCTTAAAGCGGGAATCAATTTCCGGGTTGTACTTCGCAACCATCTTGGCGTTCGCGCCAAATCCACCCGTCGCTAGCACCACACCGCCCTTTGCGTGGTAAACGTAGCTGTTGCCATCCATGGTTGCCTTGACACCAACCACACGGCCGTTCTTATCCTTGATCAGCTCCTCGGCCTTCATGTTCGTGATGACCGGAATGCCAAGCTGATTTGCCTTGGCCTGGAACTTGGTAATGAACTCAGTGCCGGTATGCCCCACCGGAATCAGGGCACGCTTACGGGAATGACCGCCGAAGAAGAACAGATTGTTGTCTTCAAAACGGACACCGAGATAGTCACGGCACCACTTGGCAGCATCCAGGGCGTTATGAGTCATCACGCTGATAACTTTGAAGTCCCCCTTCTTATCGCCGCCCTTATATGTATCCATGGCGTGAAGCTCAGGAGAGTCATCGTAAATGCCGAGCTTCGGCTGAACCCAGTTCCGGGCGGCGTTCATTTCTGCGCCTGAAATCAGGGAATTACCGCCAACAGCAGGCATCTTTTCCAGCAGAACCACATTCGCACCAGCTGCCTTAGCCGTAATCGCGGCAGAAAAACCGGCACCGCCTGCGCCGATCACAACGACGTCATACGTTGATTCACGGGGAATTGCCATCGAAGCTTTTTTCAGACTCTTCTTTCCGGCTTTGCTGAGTTTGACTCCAGCTTTTTTAGCTGCGTCAGAAACAGCGTCAAGAAGCCCCTTGGAAGAAAAGGACGCTCCGGAAATCACGTCTACATCCACAGAATTCGTGTCGATCACTTCCTGGCGAAGATCTTTGAAGACCCGCTGTGCCAGAACCGGATTCTCTTTTTGGGAAAGAACTTTGATATCCTGGATTTTCCCGTTATCGAAAGTCACGGCGACTTTCACATCACCATGCTTGCCAACCCCAGTACCTTCCTGGACAACCGGGGATGCAACTGCTGCACCCATAAAAGCGGCGACCACCGCAGCCGCTGCGAAAGAACGAAGAAATCTCATTTTGGTTACTCCCATTTAACCTCAAGGAACGTGTTCATGCAGACTATACAGACCGACCGGACGGTTTTCATTATAGGGTAATTACTTAAATATATCGGATAGTATTGATAGATTTACGATTTAGGTCATTTTAAGTATTTTCACTAATGAACCGACCGGTCGGTCTGTGAATAAAATCCGTCTCAACCACAGGAGGAACAGCAGCCTTTCCCTTTATCGCTGTCCTTCTGATTAAAAAAACATGTCGGTCAGTCACTAAAGGGGAGGATTGGCCGATAGGGGAAGTCGAAATGAAAATGAAGACACTCTGCGCCGCTCTTGCTATGACAGTTGCTGCTGGCACTGCTTCGGCTACGGTCACGCTAGATGGACAGCATCTTTCTCAAGCTGAAGCCTGGCGTGTAGCAAACGGCGAAGATGTTGCGATTGCGCCTGCCGCGGAAAAGCGTGTGACGGATTCTTTTAATCTCATGATGGCCGCCGCCCGAAGCGGGGTTGAAATTTACGGTCTGACTGTTGGTGTCGGTCTGAACAAAGACCATCACCTTTTCGACGCAACCGGCAATCTCACGAAAGAAGCTCATGCGGCCTCTGTCGCATTCAACCGGGATATTCTCCGGTCGCACTCCGTTTCGTATGGTCCGGCCATGCCGAAACCTTTGGTTCGTCTGGCGCTCGTCATTCGCCTGAATACTCTTCTTAATGGCCGTTCCGGAGTCCAGCCGCGTGTTTCTGAGCTGTACCGCGATTTCCTCAATAAAGGCATCACGCCTGTCATTCCCTCTCGCGGCTCGATCGGTGACGCGGATATTACGCTTGCTTCCCATGTTGGCTGTGTGATGATGGGCGAATGGAAGGCTGAAGTCGACGGGAAGGTTATTTCCGGTGCCGAAGCGCTGAAGACCAAGGGCATTACTCCTCTTGTTCCGTATGGTAAAGACGGCCTCGGCATCCTTTCTTCCAATTCTGTTGGCATGGCATACACGATGGATGCTGCCCGTACCATGCACCAGGTGATGAAGGTTTCGCCTCTGGTTTATGGTCTGACGCTTCAGGGTCTCAATGGCAATGTCGCACCGTTCCTTGCCCAGACCGTCAATAGCCATCCGCTTCCGGGGCTGGCTGAAATGGCGTCGACCCTTCGCGTCGCTCTGAAAGGCTCGTACCTTTGGAACTTCGACAAAAAACGCGCTCTGCAGGATCCGCTTTCCTTCCGCACGACCGTCTACGGTCTTTCCGAAGCTCAGCGGGCTCTGAATGACCTCGATAACCTCATCAATGTTCAGATCAACTCTTCAGACGACAATCCTGGCGTAATTCTGAATGCCTCTACTGAGGACACAGACTCTTCTCAGGTCAAGCATTACTTTGTGGATGCAGAAGGTTATAAGGGCGCAATTATCCCCTCGGCGAATTTCGAGCCTCTCCCGATCGCCATTGCGGTTGAACGCGCTACGACGGCACTCGCTCACGTCGCGCACAATTCTCTGCATAGAACGCTCCGTCTTGACCAGGATGAGTTCTCCGGACTCAGCCGTTACCTTGCAGGTCCTGAAAACGTGAATGGGCACGCTTTCGGTGCGACCGAGGATTCCATGGTTTCCATCTATGCGGAAAACCTCGAACTTGCTAACCCTGTTTCCATGCACAGCACCCCGGTTGAGGGCAACATTGAGGATTCCGCCTCGAACCTGCCCCGCGCCGCAGCTCGTCTGAACCGCGCGTCTCACAACATCTTTGACCTCTACTCGATGGAACTGCTCCATGCGACCCAGGCCATTGATCTCCGGAAGATGAAGAACCCGGCTGTGAAACTTTCTCCTGCTACTCAGAAGCTTTACGACGCCTATCGCACCAAGGTTCCGTTTGTCGGCGAAGACCGCATCTTCTCGCAGAATCTTGAAGACGGTGTAAACCTCCTCTCTTCTTATAAGGACTGAAAAGAGAAACTTTATCCCTGAGGTGTAAAGGGGCTGACGGCAGGAATCACTCTCTCCTATTCCTGCCGCCGGCCCCTCCTGATTTCCGTATACTCGCTGCCACCCAGTTTTATCCTAATGAGCAGACCGTCATCCCGCGGTTTGAGATTTTTTGTGAATCAATGATTCTCTGTTGCCATGATGGATACAGATAATTCCTGTCCAAAGTCGCTTGCAATCAAAATAACGGCACTTTCTGCAGGTACCCCAGTTCTTGACGGTTTCTCGACGGCTACTGCTGCCTTCCTCATTCTGCTGATCCCGGGACTGACGCCTTGGGAAATCGGCTGCTTCTCTTGTCTCTATTTCGCTGGTTTTCTAGTCGGGTCTGGAATTTTCGGCAGCATTTCCGATCGTATTGGCCGACGGCCGGTTTTCACTTTTCTGATGGGGGTCTTCGCGATTGCGGCTTTCGCGCCGCTTATAAAGACAGGGACTGGCATCCTGTTTTTTACCCGCGCCGTAACCGGACTGGCACTTGGGGGAGACTATCCCGTCAGTCAGGCGGTTGTATCTGAAACAATCCCCGCAGTATGGCGAAACCGATCTTTATCAGTGCTCATGCTTGGGTGGTATATTGGCGCGATCGCAGGAGTGCTGATCGCAATTCCCGTCGTTCAGGGGTTCCTTCCCTGGGAGTTCTTCTTTGGAGTCGAAGGTCTTGTTGGCCTGCTTCTTTTCCTTGGTCGGATTTCGGTTGTTCTTCCCAACATCACGGATCGGCGCTCCGTAAGAAAAGCCATCAAAAACAGCCCGAAAAAAGCACTTCAGAATTTTCTTAAAAGCCACGAAATCCCAAACTTCGCTTTCTGCGTCGTTTTTTGGCTCTGTCAGACGATACCGGCGACCGTCCTGATGTTCTATGCTCCTTCGTTGATCTCGGTGCTGACAGGAAACCAGGATGGACTTGTGCAATCCCTTCTGCTTTATGTTTTCTTTCTGATTGGCGTTCTTCCGGCCACAACCCCCTTTTTCGCAAAACGACCAAAAGCTGTCTTGATAGGGACATTCGGTTTAATGGCTGTCGCTTTGATCTTGATTGCCTTTTTGGGGTCAACACATCCTGCTATTGCCTCCGCTTTCTTCATACTCTACGCATTGGCTTACGGACTGCAGACACCATTGGATTTTGTCTTCCCAAACATGCTCTTTAAAGAAGAATCCAGGGGATTCTGGGTCGGAATTATTACCGCGGTTTCCCGTCTCGGCGCTTTAGTTTCAGCCCTGATTTTTCCCATACTCCTTAATGTCTATCCAGCCGCCAGCCTTTTGATGGGCGGAGCTGCTGTTCTGATTTTTGGACTGATTTACTCGCTGAAAAACGCTCCTAAAGATCACCTGAAAAATCCTTCATGACAGGATTCCCGCAACTCAGGCTGTGATGAGAAGCCATACACAAGTTTTCATCGATGGATCTTCCGTCGATATTCTAAAAATAGATTCTTGATTGAGAAGAACTGACACTCAACAAGGAGGCGGACCGCTGAGTCCCCTCCTTACCGATCAAGCCAATCAAAAGGGCCGCCGGAGACATTCCCCCGCGGCCCTGATTGTTTCCCGGATTCTATTACGACGCTTTACGTCGGCACCGGAGTTTCTTTCTTAAGGGTCCAGGCGGCAAGCCACCCCACGGCAAGCATCCCGGCGGCGAAATAGAAGCCGCTGTTCCAGGTATTCGTGCTGTCCCGCAGCCACCCCGTGATATAGGGCGAGAGAATCGCCCCAAGCATCGCGATGCAGTTATAGATCCCGTAGACGGATGACAATTTGTCCTTCGGGGCGGCATCCGAAATGAGGGTCAGGATAATCGGGTCGCAGGCGAGTTTCCCGAAGAGCCCATAGGCGACCAGTGCCGCGATCAGGAGATCCCATTCCTGGACGTGAACGAGCGAGACAATCGACGCGATCGCGACCGGGATGAGGATGAGGAGGAAGGGCTTCCGCTTTCCGATTTTGTCTGAGAGCCTGCCGATCAGGAGCGCGGCCGGGACACTCGTCCACGCCACAAGCGACGCGATCATGCCGGTTTCCGAGAGCGGTATGTGCCGCACGTCCGCGAGATACAGCGGGAGCCAGGTCACCATCACAAAGAACCCGTAGACATTGCAGAACGCGATAAAGAAGATCGTCGCGAGCTGCCGGTTCCCGAGGATCTCCCCGATACTCGCGACAGACCCGGCTTTTGTCTTCGCGTGCTCCACCTTCTTCGCGTGCGTCCCGGTCTTCACGAAGAGATAAATCAGAATGCCGACGATGATGGTCGGAATGGCGTAGAAGAGAAACGTCACGCGCCAGCCGAGGTCGAGGCCAAACGAAATGTAGCTTGAGCCGATGAGCCCGAGTGTGATCCCGACCGCCTGGCCGTTATTGATGATCGCGTAGCCGAGCGCCCGATATTTCGGAGGCGTGGAGTCGCTTGAAATCGCGTACTGGGGACCGTAGTAGAAGCCTTCGCCGAACCCCGCGAGAATGCGGATCAGGATCAGCATGAGGAACGACGACGCGAAGTGCGTGAGCGCGGTCGCGGCTCCAAACACCATGAAGCCAAAGAGAATGATCTTCGTGCGGCCGAAGCGGTCCCCGAGGAGCCCGGACGGGATCTGGACCGCGGTGTACATGATGAAGAAGACGGAGGTGATGAGGCCGACTTCCGCGTTGGAGAGCAGGAATTCTTCCCGGATCACGCCTTGCACCGGACTCAGAATCGTGCGGTCCGCATACATGAAGACCCAGCCGAGGAAGAAGAGGAGCGAGGTGGTGAGCCAGTTCCCGGTTCCCGATTTGCCTTGCGACATTTGGATTTCCTCCTAAAAAGATCGGAAGAAAAAGCGGTGTGTTTCGTTTTTTACATTCTTCTTTTCAAAGCCTGTCAGACACCTGGCAGCGGAATAACCGCCGCCAGGCTGATCGAAGTTATTTGAAATTAAGAGCGGATAAGCGTCAGATCTGCTTCTTCTCTTTGATGCAGAGAACGGCGACGATACCCAAAATCAGGAGCCCGACCGCGACATAGAAGCCGCTGTTCCAGGAACCCGTGATATCGCGGAGCAGCCCTGTCGCGTACGGCGCGATGATGGCGGACGACATCCCGACGAAGTTAAAGATCCCGAACGCGGTGGAAAGCTGGTTCCGCGGCGTGTTATCGGCGACGAGCGCGATCGTGAGCGGGTCAGTGGCGAGCTTTCCGAAGAACCCATAGCAGACGAGCGCCGTGATCATGAGGGCGTGGCTGTTCGTCAAGAGCATCAGAAGGATGCTGCAGGCCGCGAGCGGGAGGAGGCAAAGCACCACCGGACGGCGCTTCCCGATCTTGTCCGAGATGTAGCCATAGAGCAGCGCCGCGGGGATCGAGGTCCAGGCAACGAGGGACGACACGAAACCGGTGTCCGAGCGCGCGATGCCGCGGACTTCCTCGAGATACACCGGGAGCCACGTGCACATCACGAAGAACCCATAGAGGCTGCAGAAAACGAGAAGGTACGTGAGAAGGAGGTTACGGTTCTTCAGGAGATCCGTGAACTTCGCCTTCGGGGCGGAGGCGGACTGGGCCTCGCGCTTCGGTTCCTTCACGAAGATGAGGATCCCGAGGCCCACAAGGATCGTGGGAACCGCGAAGATGTAGAACGGAAGCCGCCAGCCGCCATTCATGTCAAACGCGATGTAGCTTGAAGCGACGAGACCGAGCGTGATACCGAAGGCCTGTCCGCTATTAATAATGGCGCTGCCAAGGGTCCGGAATTTCGTCGGAATGAGTTCCGAAGAGAGACCGTACTGGGGGCCGTAATAGAAGCCCTGGCCGATACCAGTCATGGCTCGGGCGAGGAGCAGGATGCCAAACGACCCGGCAAGGCCCGTGAATCCGGTGAAGAGACCGAAGATCGCGAAACCGAAGGCGATCACTTTCGCTTTGCCGAGCTTATCCCCGAGGATGCCGGACGGCACCTGGAGGAGCGTATACGTCATGAAGAACAGACTGCTGATCAGACCGACCTCGGCGTTTGTGAGATTGAAGTCCGTGCGAATCAGCACCTGCACCGGATTCAGAATCATTCGGTCTGCGTAGATGAAAATCCAGCCCAGGAAGAAAAACAACACAGCGACTTTCCAGCTGGTTTGTTTCTCCTGTGCCGGAGCAGTAATCGCGGCCATAATAGGTCTCCAAAAATGGAAGATGAAAAACTCCTTTGACAGAATCAATTCTACGGTGACGTGTTTTTGGGATAGCGCAGTTTTTTTGTGGGAATTTCAGGCCGTTAATCGAAAATTTTTAAAAGTCAGAATCAGCCTCCGAACGGCGCTTCAGACCCGCTATAGTAGCGAGTGACGGATGGACGTGTTTTTCTTAAACCGGTCTTAAACACCTGTTTTTATCGATGTTTTGATTTTCACTGATTGAGGAAAACGCAAGTTCTGTTTTTAAGTCCGTAAGGATGAACGGGGACGCTCAACTGTCACTGCCACACAGGATTCTGTGTAACAGGAATTCTGAATTGAGGTTCTGAGAAATGGACCCTGCCTCTGTTTATAGGTTATTAAGAACACTATCTTTTAAAGGTTCCCGTCCCGTCCCTTCGGTTCGGAGTTTCTCTTTTTTCTCGAGGTGAGTCATGTGGGTGTCAGCGTCTGAGAAGAGCCTGCGGGAGAGAATCGCGTCTTGCGGGGCAGATCCCCTCGAGACCGCAATCGCGGCGCGTTACCGCCATGGGCTCGATATCGAGATTCCAGAACTCTCAGAACGCGTTTTTATCAGTACGGCCGCGAAGGGACTCTTTCCCTCGCACTTCGCGGTGCGGCAGCTGGTGCTCGAGGCCCTCCTCCAGAAACCGATCGGGAGCCGGCTCTGGATCCGTACCGATTCCCAGGGTCGGACCGCGCCGGATACTCTCACCCTCTCCCCACGGACTTTTAATCTGTATCTGCCGGATGCCCTCACCCGGGTTCCGGATCCGGAGCGATTGGTTTTACGGTCAAGGATCCTTAAGAGCACGCTCCTCCTTATCGCCCCTACTGGCGGCCTTGATCCTTTCCAGACCATGTTTTCGGATACCTGGGAGCATCGAGGAGCGTTTGAGGTCAATGGCAACACCCGCACCGCGATCCTCGGGCTTCTCGGGAAAGGCGCAGGGTCAACCCCATCGGGCGACGATATGCTGGTCGGCGCTGCCGCGGTCTGTACGCTTTTTAAAAACGCTGATGGACCGGCATCCGGCATCGCTGCATCGTGGCTCACTGCTCTCGCTTCCTGCGAGACCCGGTTCCCCGCTCTCACCACCCTGATGAGCACCGGATACCTGAAAACGGCGCTTCAGGACCGGTTCGGGAGTCATCTGATCGCGCTGCTCAAATGTCTTTCTCTTCCATCCCACCGATCGCTCTACGCGTCGGTCCTCAGAGTCAAAAAGCATGGGAACACCTCGGGGCTTGATACCCTCGCCGGCGTCACCCTTGCCTGCCGGATGATCGGGCGGGCCCTCCAGCCGTAAGTCTCCCCCCTCTCCCGCCAGCGGATCGCTGTTGACCTCCTGGCTTTCCGCCCTCTTATATATAGAGAGTCTCACCGTTCCGAGAAAAACGCTGCCCGCGCTCATCATTGGTCTCGGTCCGGTTTCTGTCCGCCAGAGGGCTCCAATCAGCGTTTTCTTTCCCCCACAAACACACATGCCGCGGATCTTCCGACCCGCGGCATGAGGTTCAAGCGAGACTACTGATTCACTCAGGCGTCAATCCCGAGCTTCTCAGCAGCAGCCTCAAAGGCCTTCACGAAGCAGTCGAGCGGAGCGCGCACGGTACCCGCGCCGACCTGACCGATACCGGCCTTCTTGTGGGCGATACCCGTGTTGATGAGCGGGGTGATACCGGTCTCAACCACGCGGCGGATATCGAGCCCCATAGGCGACCCCTGGAAGTCCCATCCCGGGATCAGGAGCATTGGGTTGCTGTCCGCATAGATCTCCTGCATCTCGTCACTGATCCGGAGCGCGTCCTGGAAGCCGCCGGCACCCACGAAGCGCGTCACACCCGGAGCCGCAACCATCGAAGCGCCGCCGACGCCGTAGGTTTCCGTAATCGCGCTGTCGCCGATATCTGGATTCGCGTCATCCTGCGTGTAACCCGTGAAGAAGAGACCGACTGGGGTATTCACCGGAGCCGTGAACCACTGCTTCCCGGTGCCGGCGACACGGATACCGAAGTCGCGGCCGTTACGGGTCATGGCGGTGACGATCGTGCCTTCACCCACCGCGGCACCCGCGTCCATCACGTTCTTGCAGTACGCCATCATGACGTTCAGGAAGAACTGATCCGTGCGGGCGAGGAAGTCCGTCACCTCTTCACACGCTCCCTTCGGGCAGTCAGTCTTGATGATCGCCGTAGCCAGTGTGCGGAGGAGCAGCGCGGAAGCCGCGATGTTACGCTGGTGGAATTCGTCCCCCATCGTGATCGCCTGGGCGACCAGCGTCGTCACATCAATTCCTCCCTCCATGGTACGGAGAGCAGCAGAGAGAACCGGGCCCAGCGTGCTGATCATCCAGCGATGACGGGCGAGGACTTCCTCATCATAAGCGCCGAAACGCATGACTTTGCCGATGCCTTCGTTCAGGTTGCAGTAGGAGAAATTCCCGTGCACCTTGTTTTCCATGACGATCACCGGCATCGAGGCGGAGGTGATGCCACCCATCGGGCCCACGGCGTTTACGTCGTGGCACGGGATGAAGCGGATCTCACCTGCGGCAGCCAGCTTCTCCGCCTCTTCATCCGTCGCAGCCCACCCTTCGAGCTTCGCGGCACCGAGCACCGCGCCCTGCATCGGGCCCGTCATCCGTTCCCAGGTAATGGGGGGACCGGCGTGCAGCAGCGTACGTCCTTCACGGAGCTCGGGGATCACGTCACGCGCGGTCTTCACATCCACCCAGTGGGGACGGGCGGCCTTCAGGCGTTCAATCACAGCGGCATTGGCTTCATTAACAGTCTTAAACATAGTGGCACTCCAAAAATAATCAGATAGTTCTGGACTTACAGCATCTTCGCGAGGAGCTTCTGCAGGCGCTCATTCCCCTGGCAGGGCGGTGCCCACTGATAGAAGACGCAGCGGATCTTCGATGTCTGCAGGTCTTCAGCAAACTCTCTGAGGCCGATATTGATGATCTGAGGCTCTTCAGTCAGGAGAGCGGGGACTTCTCCCGCTGCTGCTGTCGCCTTCTGAGCGGTCAGCTGCACCGCGAGCATCACGGATTCGCGGGGACCCGCGGTCACGATGATGCCGGCGTCAACGAGCTTCTCAATCTGAGCCGACCTCACCTGCGGATCCTCTTCCGTACCGGTGACTGACGCGATTACGACGAGCGGTTCCTTGCGGCGTTCACGGAGCGCTTTCACCGATTCGCTCACCGCACCTGCCGGATCCGGGTGGCTTCCGAAACCGAGCACCACGTCCATGAGGAGCACTCCGACGTCGGGTGACTGATCGAGCATATCGATGCGTTCGGTGCGGACTGACGGATCAATCATCGGGTGCGGACGGCCGCGGGTGTAGACGTCGTCCCCAAGGTCAATCACGGCGTGGCCGTCAGCGTGCAGCATGTAGCCTTCCTTATGCGCCGCGTCCTGCGGGACACCGATTGCTTCAGAGAGGAGCATCGCGGTTTCGCTCGCGAGCGTGCCGCCCGTGAAGAGGCCGAGGATGTGTTTTCCGGCGACATCGGGGAGACCGGCAGATGCGTCAATCGCGTGCGTGAGTTCCATCGCGAGGCGCGCGGCTTCGTCGAGCGTATAGGCGAAGAACACATTCTCTTCGCGGCGCTTCACCGGGGCGGTTCCGAGGAACAGAGCCACCACCGGCTTCCCAAGCGTCTGCATGAGGGATGAAATCTTCTCGCGGACCGAGGCCGCAGGCGGCTTCGACACGAAAGCGATCACCTTGGTGTCCGGGTCCTTGGAAAGCATCTCAAGCGCCGTCATCGCGGAGAGACCGCCCACCTTTTCGGTGAGGTCACGGCCGCCGAGACCGAGAGCGTGCGTGATGCCGCCGCCCTGCAG
>ERZ791897.367-NODE-367-length-37570-cov-3.966147_pt1 | contig 37570 bp, 40 predicted proteins | sample MGYA00510152_ERZ791897 | MGnify/ENA primary metagenome ERZ791897 (study PRJEB30046, sample SAMN00792050) | human gut metagenome | study: EMG produced TPA metagenomics assembly of the A metagenome-wide association study of gut microbiota in type 2...
GTATAAGCGTGGGTTCATCATATTTGGTGTGGTATCTTTAACTATGGGAAACTCCTCTTTCCCATTTTGATACCGTCTGCCTTACTACATTCAGCCTGATCGCCAGCTCCTCCTGCGAAATTCCTTTTGCCTTTCGCAAATTTTTGATATTCTCATTAAGCATAACCTGTGCCTCCTTTATTTTGATGTCTTCATTAAACATCAAAGCACCCGTTGCCACAAGCAACGCGAAGTAACATCCTGGCTACTTACGTTATATGATAACACATTTATCGGCTGAATTGTCCAATTACTCATTCTTAAAAGCTTTAAAGCTTTTGACAGAAGAGCATCCCTATCCGCATGCCCAGTTGCGTCGCAGGGCAGAACCCGCTTTCCGCGTCTGATCCGCCACATAGAAGTTTTCTACTTTACAAACGTATCCCTCGACAACTACAAATTCACACCACAAAATTCATCTTCTGATCATCATACTCCACAGAAAATCCCTTTCTTCCAAAGTATGCTTCCAGCTCTTCATACATCTCATCATACTTTCCTTCACATGCGCAATTTCCAAATGGTTCGATCCAAAAGGACTGTCTTCCACAGGTATCTCTAAGATGAATCTTGAAATTCAAACCTTTCTCTTTCAGAATTCCGTTTAATTCAATTACATCGTTAAATGATACATAACCCATTTTTATTTTCCTTTCTCACCTATGAAACGGGGTGCAATTCATTCTTTTTCTCTTTTTATTCTCAGCGTCCTGAGATACTCTTTCTGTTCTGATGTGATCCGGTAACTTTCTATTGCTTTCTGAATGGTTTTATTATGCGTCCACAAATCCATTCTCCTCTCTTCCAAGAAAGGAAGAATCTGCTCATACTGCTTAGCAAGTGCTGTTGCAAAATACCATGCACGCACCATATTCACATAATACTCCTCTGAACGGATTGCAGCAACTTTTTCCGGATACTCAATTTTAAAGTTATCCCCCAGGTAATATTTCATCAGCATATTCACTCCAAAACGGATCGTATATGGCTGATCCGATTCCATCCATCGATAAACTTCGCTAATATAAAGATCCAGATGGTTTTTCACCGTTTTCACTGCCAGCAGATCACAGGTTGCCCAGTTATCTATATATGGCAAAAACCGTTCCAGTTCTTCCACACATTTCTCATACCCTTTCATCTGCTCAATCAATAACCCATGCAGATTATTTTCTTCGTAGTACTGATGCGGTAAAATTTCAAGAAACTGCTTTGCTTCTTCTTTCTTTCCAAATTTCTTTGCATATGCCCTTAGTGCCGGAGTTCTGATTCCGATCACTTTCTCCTTGTCTACAGAAGGGATCAGTTTTGCATGAAAATCCCTGTATCTCAGATCCTGCAACACAAAAAGTTCTTTTTGGACTTTCTTTCTCACTTCTTCTTTCGTCATCTTATGTCCTGTCCTCTATTTTTGTAGTTCTGCTTTGTCTGATAATTTTTTACTCATTTACTGACCCTTATCTTTTATTTCCCATAAGGAAAACCGCAACTACTCCCGGTCCGGTATGACTTCCGATCACAGTACCGATATTATTGATCAGCACTTCCGGATTTCCCAGCTTTTCTTTTACTCTTTCCGCTACATATTCCGCGTCCTCTATGCAGTCTCCATGAGTGATCATCACCATATCATTTTCCCAGCCTTCCGACTGCTCCACCGCCATATCAACAATTTTATTCAGTGATCTTTTTCTTCCCCTCTCTTTTCCGATCACCTGAAGCTTGCCATTCTCATCCATATGTATGATTGGCTTCACCTGCACCAGTGTTCCAAATACAGCAGCCGTCTTGGAAATTCTTCCTCCTCTGTGCAGATGATTCAGATCATCTACCGTAACATTATGGCAGATATGCAGTTTATTGGCTTCTACCCATTCAGCAATCTCTTCCAGAGTCTTTCCCTGATCTTTTAACTGCAACACTTTGTATAAAAGGAGTCCCTCTCCCATGCAGGCACATAACGTATCGATCACTATAATCTTTGCATCCGGATAGTCTTCTGCCAGCTCCTCCGCTGCAATCCGCATACTATTATAAGTTCCGCTCAGGCCAGAGGAAAAGGCAAGATGCAGAAGATCCTTTCCTTCTTTCAGAAATGGTTCCATCATCTCTCTTGCTTCCTCAGGATTGATCTGAGAAGTTACCGACATATGTCCTTCTCTTAGTTTCTGAAAAAATTCTTTTGCAGACAGTCCTTCCATATCCTGATAAGTCTGTCCGTCAATGGTATAATTTAAAGGAAGAACAGGGACATTCCTCTCTTTCAGCCATTCTTTTGGCAGATCCACCGTACTATTCACCGTAATTACAAATTCTCTCATTTTTCATCCTCCCAGTCTTTCAGGATATTCCTGACTTTTAGATATTCTTAATTTTTTTTAATATAAGCTTCCATAAATCTGTATTTTGGATCAGATCAGATAATCTTCCGCTCCCATCATATCATGTATCTTTCTGCTACGCAAAATTTTTCTGTCTTTTTAACAGGATCTTTTCAATCCTATTTTTGTTCAGTCTGTTTCCGCTTTTTGATCTATTTGGGCAACAAGCCAGAGTCTGTATCTGCTCAACACCCTGGCGACTGCCACAATAATTTAAGAATCCTTCAAAACAGATTTCTCATAGTTTTATCCATCCCTTTAATTCAACTTTACATTCAGATAACTTCTCCCTGATAAAGTTTTATTGAAGATCAGGAAACAGAGTACCAGAATACATCCTATGATAAATCCCCACAGATTCAGCCAGGCTGTCAGAACCAGTAGCATCAGCCGCATGAACTTTAATGCATAACCCAGTTCAAAATTAGGCTGGGTATAATTTGCCACTGCCACAAAAGCCATATACAGCATAACTTCTGAATTAAACCAGCCCGATTCTACTGAAAATTCTCCCATAACGATACCTGCGATCACACTGAGCGGTGTACTCAGCATCGTCGGCGTATTCATTGCTGCAAGCCTCAGACCGTCAATCGAAAGTTCCAGCAAGAGAAACTGCCAGATCAGTGGAATATTTACCTGATCCTGCACGACTACAAAGGAAAAGATTGACGGCAGCCATCTCAGATTCTGCATAAACAGCAGATAAAGCGGTGTAAAAAAGACTGTTGCAATCGTAATCAGCGTCCTTGATACCTTCAGATACACACCTGTGATCGTCGGAAAATAATAGTCATTCGCCTCCTCAATCATATCCAGGATCGAGGTTGGCAGAATCAGTGCGGATGGCGAATTATCAACCAGTACCACTACTTTTCCTTCCAGCAGACACGCCGCTGCCGTATCCGGCCGTTCCGTATATTTAAATTTAGGAAAAGGGTTGAACCATTTTCTTTTAAAAAGTGCTTCTGCAAGACTTTGCTGATTCATCCTCAGATCTCCTACCTGCAGACTTTCAATCCGGTTTTTCAGATTTTTCAGAAGCTCCCTGTCCACCCGGTCTGACATATAGCAGACAGCAATATCTGTTCTCGATGCCTGCCCTGCCTCCGTCATCTCCATCACCAGATGTGGATCACGGATTCTTCTTCTCATCAATGCGGTATTAAATACGATCGTCTCTACAAATCCGTCTCTTGATCCCCGCAAAGACTTGTCTTTATCCGGTTCATCCACGCTTCTCGCAGGATAGGTTCGGCAGTCGATACAAAGGCAGCCTTCATATCCTTCAATAAAAAGACAGGAAGTCCCCGACAGAACATTTCTCATTACCTGATCAAAGTCTGTCAGAACTTCCACTTCAACATAAGGTACTTCTTTCACCGAAAATGCCTGTGCATCTTCCGGCATATCCTCTTCTGTGACCGACAGGAACGAATCCATCAGCTTCAGCATCGCTTCGTCCTTCACAAATCCGTCAATAAAATAAAAAAAACTCTTTCTCCCGCCGATCTCCATCTCCCGCTTGATGATATCAAAACTTTCTTTTACGGGAAGCACCTGATCCATATAAGCAATATTTTCTTCAAAAGAACTGCTTATTTTTTTCTCATCTTTTTTTATCATAAATCCGATCCTCTTTTCTTATCTGCATGATTCTCAAGGATTAGATTTACCATTTTTCTTCCAAATATACTACTTTGTCGTACTTCCAAATCCGCCATTTCTGACAGCCGATGCTTCATCATCTACAGTAATACCATACTGTACAAAAATTCCTTGCATAAATCCTTCACCAGCATGCACCGTTACAGTCTTATCTTCGTTGGAGTCATTAGTCAGTTTCGCAAAAATATGACCCTCATTGTCAGAATTATAATAGTCACTGTCAATAATTCCGACGGTATTGTTCAACTGTAATCTGTACTTGAATCCAAGACCGCTTCTCGGATAGCATTTCAGTACCCAGTCCTGCTCCATCCATACACGCACTCCTGTAGGAATTTTGATCGTCTCTCCCGGTGCAAGAACCAGATCTACCGGTGCAAAAAAATCATATCCGGCACTTCCGGCTGTTGCACGCTGCGGCAGTTTTAATGCACCATAAATCTCACAGATCTTTTCTTCAGACTGTTCCTGAAATGTATCTTTCCATGCCGCAGTAAACTGCCCGATACTCACTTTTTCAAATTTTGCAATTCTGTTCATCTGATCTCTCCCTTATTCTTCTTTTCTCAGTCAGTCTTTAAAAATTCCCGACTCATCCAGCACCCGGATGATCTCTGCGATCATCTGCTCGTCCACAACCAGTGCCATTCTCACATAACCTTCGCCTTCACTTCCAAATGCACTTCCCGGTGTCACGATCACTCCGGTACGCTCCATCAGTCTGATACAGAAATCGGCTGAAGATTCATATCCCTCCGGGATCTTCGCCCATATGAACATCGTTCCCTGGCTGTCCGGCACATTCCATCCAATCTTTCTGAGACCGCCACATAATGCACGATTTCTTGCCTCGTACTGCTGCCGCTGTTCTTCAATAAAATCATCCGATCCGGTCAGTGCTGCGATCGCCGCATACTGGATCGGCAGGAAAATGCCATAATCGATCTGAGAGCGGAGTGTACGAAATTTCTCAATGATCTCCCGGTTTCCTACAACGAAAGAAATCCTTGCTCCTGTCAGATTATAAGACTTGGATAAGGAATAAAATTCTACTCCGACTTCTTTCGCCCCTTCAAATGATAAAAAGGATCTGCCCTGCTTTCTTGTATAAATAATATCAGAATACGCATTATCATGAAGTATCACGATCTCGTTCTTTTTTGCAAAATCAATCAGTTTCGGATAAAACTCATCCGGTGCACAGACGCAGACCGGATTCAGTGGATAAGAAACGATCATATATTTTGCACGCTTCAACGTCTCTTCAGGAATATGATCCAAATCCGGCAGATATCCATTTTCTTCTTTGATCGTATAATACTCCAGATTCGCCTTCGCCATGATTCCGCTCATCTCAAACATCGGATATCCTGGATTCGGCACAAGGATCGTATCTCCCGGATTGCAGAACACCATACCAATATGTGCCATACACTCCTGTGATCCGTACACCGACATGATCTCATCGGTCTCTACTCTGACTCCGAATCTCTTTTCATAACGGTACTGAACTGCCTTCAGAAGCTCAGGGAGATCCGCCAGTGCATACTTATAATTTTCAGGATCTTTACATGCATCCTGCATTGCTTTCATTACGTGCGGTGCCGGCTTGAAATCCGGTGTTCCCACAGAAAGATTATACACTTTTCTTCCCTCTTTGATCAGTTCCTCTTTTTTTTCATTCAGCGTGGCAAAAATCCCGGTCTTAAATCCATTCACCATCTCTGAAAACTGTATCTCACTCACATTCATTCCTCCCAAGTATTGATTCAATTCACATAGCCATAAGCTTCATTATAACATAATTCAGGGAAGAATAGTCACTTTTTCATAATTAATTCCTGTCGTGCTTTTTCCTTTGTCCGGTTATTCTCAGAAGTATTCTCAGAAATATACCGATACCTCCCACTACAACTGCCACACCACTTAAGAGCAGTCCTGCCTGACTTCCGGCAGACTCATACCAGATCTTCACCTGATGTTTTCCCTCCTGGATGTGTATACCGAGAAAAGCGGTATTTAGCCTTTCCGGCTGTATCTCTTTTCCATCCACGGTTATGTGAAAGTTTTCATCATAGGGCAAGGATGTGACCAGCCACCTGGAATTATCTGCCTGCACCAGTCCTTCATAGCCATTGCCGGAGCTGCTTCGCGTCAACTGTACCGGATTCTGATACAGACTCCGGTTTCTGTTCTCATCCACAGATCCGGTCAGGCAGGAGATGTCTTCCAGTTCATAATCTCCTGAGCCATAGATAACCGATAGTTCCTTCGTCCCTTCCGGCAGGGCAAATACATAGTGAAATGTATCGTCCCCGGTTGCATAATCTGTGTGAATACTGCTCAGCTTGTTCTTTGTCCCATTTACCGTCACGCTTACATCTTTTCCAGACTGGTTGTTTTTCACCCGGAAAGAAAGAAACAGATATTCCCCTTTCTGTGTCTCCCTCTCCATGAAAATCCTGCCTGCAACCGCCTTTTTCAAGCGGATCCGGAGTTTCCCGGCTTCCGTGTAACTGACCGTCTTGTGCGAACTTTCTGTTCCGGCAAATGTAACACCACATTCTGAGAGAGAATCTTCTGCATCCTTTCCTGCGTTTTCCATTCCGGCTTTCTCCTGGCTGCTCTCCTTTTGCTCAGGCACAATGGCATACTCCAGCAGGTCGATCTGTTTCTCCTGCCATGTCAGATTCTGAAATGCTTTCTCCCCCATCGTCTGATCCGTCAAATAAAACAGAGGGGCTGCCTTCTCCTGACGGTACACCCGCGGCTGACTGCCTGCTGGTACTCTCTCTTTCTGATTTTCTGCATCCCCGGACAAGGGAACTTCTGTCCAGCCTTTCGGACAGTCACCGCCGATCAGATATTTCACACCCATAAACCGAAGGAACAGAGGGTTTCTCTGTGCATCCAGCATCAGCCGGTTCCGGGTGGACTTCTCAAGACCGATTACCTGACGAAACCTTGTATACCATGGGTTTTCTACGGAAGAATAACAGGTGGTGAGATTCTGTCCGACTGTCAGAATTCGATTCTGATTTGCCTTCTCATATTCCCTGTCGCCCCGCACTTCCATACGGACAGCATAAGATTCCTCTGACAGGATCGTTTCCGCCGCTATACGCACGCCAGGATCATAAAGTTCCTGGATCAATGCCCTTTCGGTATGGGTATCCCGGGATAGTACTGCAGTTCCTATACTGACTGCCAGTGCCATCATCAACGCCAGTATCGCTATCAGTCCACCAGGTCGATCCAACCGCTTACTCTTTATCAGCCTCCCTCTTCTCATAAAAAGGGATCTCAATCCGGTACCAGTAAAAAGCAGACCGATACCGATCATCGCCAGATCTAAGGCCAAAAGAATTTGTTCTTCCCTGGAGGATCCAGCAGCTCCATAAAGCAGCACAGCTCCAGCCGCCACAAAGCAAGTAAGAAGTTGTTTTCCGGAGAATATCCGATTCTGATCCGACAGCGTTTCGAGAAATGCTGCTGTCAGGAAACATACCAACGGAAGGAATGGCAGGAAGGCTTTGCTTCTTGCATACAGCCCGCCGTTTAAAAGCCAGGGGAATACTGGCAGGAGAAAGATCACAGCCAGGAGAAGAGCCAGTTTCCACCGTTCTTTTCCGATTTTCCTTCCTCTTATAATCCACATGCAGACCGCCATTACGGCAATGGCCGTCATGCCCAGTCCATAAGGATTGTACAGGTATTTTCCAACCGTCACATCCGGGACAAAAAGATCTGCGGCCTGGATGTCTTTCCCACCGCTCCTTCCCCCAGCCAGCGTACACAACACCGGACACAAATAAAAAGCAGACAACACGATCCCGTAAAAAACAGGAAAGAGCTGCCACAGACAATCTTTGAGAAAAAGCAGAACGCTCTTAAGCCTGCCCGTTCCTTTTCCGGTGCTTTCTATCTTTGTACCGCACAGGACATAAATTCCAACTGCAGTAAACGCCGCAGGTGCAAAGTAGAAACTGGTCATAACTGTACACATTGCCCCTATAATCAACAAAACCTTACCCTTCGTTTTCCGGCGAGTATCCACCCCGATCAGCATGAGCAGAAGAAAGGGCAGGTAATCCACAAACATAACCTGTGCGTAAGTATGGTACACCACAGCAGAAGAACACATCAAAAACATTGCCCCGCAGATGCTGTACGGCTTCTTCAGATGGCGGTTCAGCCAAAGGAAACATAAAACTCCGTCTGCCGTATGCGTCAGGATTCCCATGATCTGAAACCACACTTCCATGGAAAGAAAAGGGAACGCATATGACAAAAGAACCAACGGGCTGTAAAGCCCGTAGTAAGCAAAATTGTAAATATTCTGCCCTCCGCCCAGTTCCGATGCAAACTGAGGGAAAAATTCATGGGTGCTGTAAAAACGCTGTCGGAAATATTCAGCCAGCACTGTGTGCTGACTGATCCAGTCAATCTGCGATCCTGCGATGGTATGTGACGTATTCTGTAGAAGGAACAGAATCCCCGCAGTCAGCGGAAATATCAGGATACCGTATTTTTCCGCAAACAGCATGGGCTTTTTTATTTTCCATTCCCTATCCTTCATTCTCTGTTTCCTCCTCATCCGTCTCTTTTAGCAGATAGACCGGCCGATTCTTCACCTCCAGATAAATCCGGGCCAGATATTGCCCCAGAATCCCCACGCACAGAAGCTGTACGCCACTGATCAGAAGCATAGCACACATCAGAGTAGTCCAGCCCTGCACCGGGTCATGCCAGATCAGATACCTGACAACCAAAAACAAGATTGTCAAAAACGCAGCCCCACAGAAAAAAATTCCACCGTAGGAAGACAGGGACAAAGGCAGTGTGGAAAATCCCATGATACCGTCCAGCGAATACCGGAGCAGTTTCCCGAATGACCATTTCGTTTCCCCTGCCGCCCGTTCTACATTGTGATAAGAAAGCCATTTTGTCCGAAATCCTACCCAGCTGAACAATCCCTTGGAAAAACGGTTGTATTCCCCCATCTTTAACACAGCATCTCTCATCTTCCGGGTCATCAGCCGATAATCTCTGGCACCTTCCACAAATTCAATCTTAGAGATCTTGTTGATCACTTTATAAAACATGGCAGAGAAAAATGACCGGATCCGTCTTTCCCCTGACCGGTCTGTCCTTCTTGCTGCCACGCAGTCATACTCACCAGTCTCCAGCGTCCGGTACATTTCCCCAAGGAACTTTGGCGGATCCTGCAGATCCACATCCATCAACCCTACATAGTCCCCTTTTGCATGGATGAGTCCTGCATAAATAGCGGCTTCTTTCCCGAAGTTTCGCGTAAAAGAAAGATACCGGCATCTTCTATCCTTTTTCTTCAGTTCCTTTAACACCTTAAGAGTCCGGTCATCGGAGCCATCATCCACGAACAGAAGCTCGTATTCTGCATTTTCCAGACTGTCCAACACTTCTGTCACGGTTCTGTAAAAAATCGGGATAACTTCCTGCTCATTCAGGCAGGGAACAATGATACTGATCAGTTTCATAAGATCTGCACTTCCTTTTCTTTGTTTCTGATGTACAGTGTACGGGATGGTTTTAAACAATTCCGTAAAGATTTGTTAAACTTTTCTTAAATAATCCCTCTGATCCGCTCAACAACCGTTCCACTTTTTTCCAAAACCATCCATGTAAATACCGGAACTGCAGCACCGGTCAGGAAACTTACCAGCACTGCCAGCAGGATCGGCATCAGTGGAATTGAAAACGCAACTCCACGGTAATTCATTGACTGATAGAGAAAATAAGTTACTCCCATTCCTGCTGTCAATGTAACAGCCCATGCACCACATACATAGAAGAGTCCTTCCCTTATAAGCATTCCCAAAAGCTGTTTCGGAGTCATTCCAATGCTTTCCATCACCGAAAGGTATATCATCCGGTTCTGCACATTTGCGACAAAATTATTCATATAATTCATGATCCCGATCAACGCCAGGATCAGTACAATTCCCATTCCTAACTGTGGCATACTTCCCTGTGCTTTTCTGATCTCGTCTGCTTCTTCTATTTTTGATTCCCAGGAGAAATCGTTCGCATTCTCATTTTCCTGTAATAATGCCAGAAGCTTCTTCTCTGTATTTCTGTCATATTCTTTCTGGTATTTGATACTGGTCTTTAATGTAATGCACTGATCTGCAAATGACCGCACTACCCGATCACTTGTTATGATCGTAGGCGGATATCCCAAAATTGCCATATAATAGCTTTCATCCGTAATGCCTTTTATGGTAAAAGTTTTTGTCATCTGCTGATCTCCATACAGAGTACAGGTCACCTTTTTTCCTGTAAGCTCAGCATCCGTAAAATCCAGTCCATTCCGGTAAATAATACATACTTTTCCCGAAAGAAATTCTTCTTTCTTCACTGGATGCTCAAGACTTTTATTCAGATAATCAAATTCTGCTTCACCAATTCCAATCAGGGAAGACTTGAATTTTTCAGGATGATTCTGATACTCTTCCTTTTCCTTACTGTATGGAATACTCATCCATTTTGCATAAAATTCTTCCATCCACATTTCAGCGAAATCCGGTTCCCACGGAACTGTGATCTCTGTAAATATCATAGAATGAACTTTTGAAACTCCGTCTGTCTCACGGATTGATTTTATCAGAGATTCATCCAGAATATTTTTTCGTTCTGCCACATTTTCTTTTAGTGCCGTATCATTTTTGATCAGCAGATCCGTGTCCATACTATTCGACACGATTGTTCTTGCTGCCTGACTGTCCAGCATTGTCGTAATGCAGAGATATACCGATAAACTGGTGGCAAGCGACAGGATCACTACAGTAGTCCGCTTTTTGTCTTTTGTAAACTGTCCCCACGAAAGTCTCCGTATTATTTTTCCTTTTCTTCCTGCCTTTCCGCCTTTTCCGGCTGCCCGATAACCAAGTGCCTCCATCGGAGAGATATTTGCAGCCATTTTTACAGGTTTTCTGGCTGCAAGGAAAATCGTAGTTCCGACAAGCAGAACCGTTGCGATCAAAATAACCGGATGAAAGCAGATCATAACAGAACCGACATAGCCGCTTTTGATTCCCAGAGATTTTATCACTACAGGGATCAGGAAAAAGGATACCAGCACTCCCAACAGACATCCTGTTCCCGTTCCGGCAAGACCGAGCAGCAGCATCTGCTCCTTCATCATTCTTTTGACCTGCGTTTCTGTCATTCCAACGGTCTGAAGCAGACCATAATAACGGACTTTTCCTGCTACTGAAAGATGCATGATATTATAAATAAGCAGATACGCACACAAACACGTAACCGCACTCAGCCCGAGCAGCCCTGCCAGGATCTGTACCGATGTGCCAGGATCTTCAGTGAAAAAGAGAGACTGCTGCTTTCCCAGATCCATCCGTTCGATAAAGGCTTTCTGTTCTTTTTGTGTCATGAGTTTTTGCTTAAAATCAATAAAATAACGCCCCGAAGCAGACTGTGAAAGCTGCCAGCCTGACTGATTGTAAAATTCTTTTGAGACATAAAACTGCTTCTTTGGTCCATACCCGTCCCAGATGCCACTGATCCGGAAACTCCCTGTAGCAGTCCCGCTATATGTCCCATAGGACATAGTAAGTGTATCACCTACTGTCAGATCTTCATAACCACATTCTTTCAAAGCTTCTTTTGTCACCATGATTTCATTGAAAGCTGTCGGATATTTTCCTTCCAGCTTTTCTCTCACCGGCTCCATCATCTGTGTCCAGTATCCATCGTCTGCCCAGACCAGCCCCACATTGGGTGTGGAATCTTTCTCTGTCTTTTCTACCCATCCACAGATCCCTATTGTACCGGTCAGAATAATCTCAGGAGCATTTTCACATATCTGTCTTTGTTCCTCTGCCACACCATACATGATCGCATCAAAATCAGCCCCTGACATACGGATATTCTGAAGTTTCTGAAGTTTGAAATAGGAATTTCCAACCGTAAATATTGTAAAGATCAGAAAAGAAGAAAGGAGTACTGCAAGAAACAGAGTTATGGTCTTTCTCCCATTCGCTTTCAGATTCCTCCACGCCATCCTTCGGATTACTTTATAATTCGGATTTTTAAGCATGAAGTTCCCTTCCTTTCCCGGTATTGCCCACAATCTTCCCATCTTCAATATGTACAATACGGTCTGCAAGCTGTGCAATGTCCCTGTCATGCGTGATCAGGATGATCGTCTGACTGAATTGTCGGGCTGCCATCTTCAGAAGTCCAAGCACCTCATGACTGGTAGCCGAATCCAGGTTGCCGGTGGGTTCATCTGCAAGGATTATGACCGGCTTTGCCGCAACAGCCCTGGCGATCGCAACTCTCTGCTGCTGTCCGCCGGATAAATTTCCCGGGAAAGCATCCTTTTTCTTTGACAATCCTAAAAGTTCCAGTATTTCTCTTACATATTCCTCATCCACTTTTCTTCCGTCCAGTTCCACCGGAAGAACAACATTTTCATATACATTCAGATCCGGTACAAGATTATAATTCTGAAAAATAAAACCAATCTTTCTCCTTCGGAAGATCGCCAACTGCTCTTTTTTCAACCCGCTCAGAATCTTTCCATCAATCAGCACACTTCCATCTGTCGGCTCATCCAGTCCTCCCAGCATATGCAGAAGCGTACTTTTTCCGGACCCGCTTTTCCCGATAATTGCAACAAATTCCCTGGCTTTCACGCGAAAATCAACACCATCTAATGCCTTTACCGTATTTTCACCCATCTGATAATATTTTTTCAGACTTTTTGTCTCTACAATGTATTCTTTCATTGGTCTGTCTCCCTTCCTGATATCAGACAGAATATCTTATAAAAATCACAAACCAGTCTCAATCTGCAATTATCTCAGGACTGTGACAGATGGAATTTTTTTACACTTTTCCCACCGGAAAATACAGATTAAAAGTTGCTCCCTGTCCTGCTTCGGACTGAACTTCAATATGGCCTTTCTGAATCTCCATTATCTTTCTTGCAAGATATAATCCGATTCCGGCTCCCGGTTTCTCATGCACTTCCGGTTCACGATAAAATCTTGTAAATATTTCTGCCTGTCTTTCCGCAGCGATTCCTTTTCCCGTATCAGAAATGCTGACCTTAAAAAATAACTCCTGCTTCTCTGTCTGAATACTTATTTTTCCACCAGGCTCCGTATATTTAATTGCATTATCCAGGATGTTATGAATTGCTTCCTCCGTCCATTTACTGTCATGACCGATGACTATATTTTCATCACTCTTCACATACAGATCAATGCTTTTCGATGCTGCCTCCGGTACAAGATCTGCAACTGCATGGCGGATGGTCTCATACAGATTTCTGTCTTTTTTCTGTATCTGGATAATTCCGGTTTCAAGTCTCGACATTTTTAGCATGCTCTGCATTAAGAAATCAATTTTTTCCATCTGTTCTTTAATTTTTGAAATAAATATTTTTCCATTTTGTGAGACTACTTCATCTTCAAGAAGTTCCGTATATAACTTCATATTGGCAACAGGGATTCTTGTCTGATGTGAAATATCGGCAATCAGTCCTTTTACTATTTCTTTTTCCCTGAAGCTATCTTCTTCTTTTTGCCAAAATACAGATTCTGCTTTCTCCAACTGCGTTCCGGTTCGCCCCCAAAGACTGTCCTCCAGCTCTTCTTCTGCTTTCCATCCTCTTCCCGTTATGATCGCTTCCAGGGTATCTTCTACTTTTCCCGCAAATAGTTCTGCTTCTTTTTTTATCTGATAATTTTTCCGTATCATTATAAGTACCGCCACAGATAAAGCGATTATTATGCTCCATATCAGCCAATCCATTGATATCCCATCCCATATACATTTGAAATATATTTGTGAGTTTCATCTTCGATCTTTCCTCTCAGACGGTTAATGTTGACTGCCAGGGCATGCCTGTCTACAAACTGACTCCCGCTGTCCCATAATCGTTCTAACAGCAGATCATAGGTAAGCAGTTGTCCGCGATTCAAAAGGAACTGCCGAAGCAGCCGGCACTCTGTTGGTGTCACCGAACATTCCCGACCTTTCACAGATACCTTCACATTATCCATGTCTATAGATAAATACCCATCTTCAAAGATCAGTTGACTGACCAAAACCGTCCTTTTCAGAATCACATCGATTTTCCTGGACAAAATCTTCATTGAAAATGGTTTTGTAATATAATCTTCTGCACCGGATTCATATCCCGTCAGCACATCTTCTTCCATATCTCTGGCTGTCAGATAAATAACCGGAGTTTCCTTCCTGCTTTTTATCCAACGGCAAAAAGAAAATCCTTCTCCATCGGGAAGATTCACATCCAACAACACCAGGTCAATCCGGTTTCTAAGGAACTCTGTCCGTCCGCTCTCAGCAGACTCAGCACCATAAGTTCCATATCCCGACTTTTTCAGAGAATAACAGATGGCCTGGTTCAGATCATGATCGTCCTCTACGACTAATATATTCTGCATGTCCCTTCTCCTCTCCTTTTCCTGTAAAGCTCACATTGAAACTCTATAAACCACGGTTTACATTCATCATAATCTCCACAGTATCTCTCCATAGTTTACCATAAATCATTCCCTATAACAGAGTAACCGGAAAGTATCTCAATTTTGTGATTTTAGCTGAAAACGCCAGGCACCGGAATCCCCTGAAAACCTCAAAATTTTCCATTCCAGATGCCTGACATTTTTTCTTATAAAAATTTTTTTCTTCCTGTTCCGAAACAAATTATAGGTTTCTGATTTTTTTAACATTTCTATTCATCAAATGCCTGCCCAAATGCTTATACATAAATGCTTTAACTGCTGACATTTCCTGATGATGTACTTGAAGTAAATCGTCGGGTGAATCATATATTCCGAAATCCTGAGTAATTCCCTCGCTTTGGATATATGTATTATTTCGGTTAAAGTCAATGGTCGGATTTTGAAAATCCTTAACTGCTACGCCGTATCCACAAAAAGTACCTGTGCATTTTTTGTTCTTATTTTGCAATTTTCTCAAATACATAATATCAAGAATATATCCTTCTAATTCATACCATTGGTTTTCGTGATAAACCTCAACCCAGCTATGAAATACTTTTTGTGGTGCATTTTTATATACAATCCCTGTCATTGCACCCTTTTGCAGCTTTTTATCAATCATAAATCCATGAATCCTGCAAGGAATATTGCACGCTCTCAGCAATGCCATAAACAGCGTTCCTTTTGTGTTGCACTGACCAAAACCATCAGCCAGAACTTTTGATGCAGGAAGACTGTCATCTATATTGTATCCGAACAATATTTCATCTCTTACAAAATTGTATATGTCTCTGATGCACTCAAATTCATCCAGCTCATTCCATTTTCTCTCTTTAATCAACTGCTGTATTTTTTCATTTGAATAATCCAGCATCATTGTTTCTTTCAAATATTTTTCCATATTTTTAATTTTCACCTGCCTTTGGCAATGCATATAACATTAAGAGTAATAATCAATTTTTCTACTACAATATATTTATGGTTAATATCCCTTACAGCCAGTAAGAAATTATCCATCTTGTTGCTTAAGCTGTTAAAATGTAGGTAACAATTGGATATCTTTTCTTATTTCATTTGTTATCTTTAACTGCATCTTTCTTTATGCGGTTTCCGAAATACACTGGACATAGCCGGAGCTACCTTGCTACCAACTGCTCCTCTTCCCTTATCGGAAGTCTCCAGTAATTTTAATTGTCATCTTTTAATTCATACCGAAAACTCTGTTTCTTAATTATTAGATAATCTTTTGTTTTATCTATTTTATAATCTGACATTTTTAAATCCAAGCTGTTCACATCTAACATTTCATTAAAAAAAATCCAAATATCAATGTTATGTGCATTATTTAAGAGTTTATTCATATCTTCATCAAACTCAAAAATAACCTCCTTCCCAATTGCACATACAATCAGTTGTTTATCAATCTGGGGCATCGCAAATGAAATAACTGATTTAATTAATTGATAATAATTATTTATATTTTCATATTTATTATTATTAAACCAAATTGTATAACAAAATCTTTTATCAACCTTTTCTATGTTTAATCCCACATACCCATCCACTGCTTTCTGCGTAATGCATACAATTTTTGTATCAAGTAGATTTTGTATATCTTCTTTAGAGCCTAACCTATGTAATCCCTCATACGCCCAATTGTTCATTGCCTCAATAGTCCTATTGCCCTGTATTTCAACCTGCTCATGAATAAATGAAAATAATATATCATTATCCAAAACAACTCTAGATATAATATTTATTTCTACTACTTCTGCCATATAGTTCCTTTCTGTTATTTACTTCTTTTCGGAATACCGTCAGACCAGTTCCAGGTATGTTCATGCAGATATGCTGGATGTGTTTTACAATTTTCATTTGTATACAAAAATCCACTCAATTGCTGGCAAGTTTCCCATTGCTTTTCTTGCATACTCAAAATAATACACTGTATTAGAAATTTCATCATACAACACTTCCAAATTATACATTTTCCCGTTTTTATACATAGTAGTATAATAAATACATCGTTACATTTGAACCTCTTTCATTCATCATAAAAATCGCCCTAAAAAACTGATACTCCTTCGTAAATTCAAGTAAAAAAATCAAATTCCCTCATATAAAATATCTGCTTTCAAACATTCCGCTTTATCGCACAATTGCAATAGTCCATCAAGTATATTTAATAATTCACATTTTTTATATATTACTTTTTCGTACTTCATCTCATCTATTAAAAAATCACCTGTTAAGTTTATTTCTTCTGTTCCCAATGAAAATAACCCTCTCCACTTTTCTAATATTGTTTTAAATTTAACAAGTTCCTCATCAGATATTAAGGCCTCTCCATAATATGGTAATCCACTCTTAAGTGTTTTCCCATTCCACGATGAAACAATCCAAAAAAGGCTGTCTTTTATATAGTTAATAAAATCATCCGGAATATTAACCTTTTCAATTTTCTCTTTATTTTTGATTATACTGAAACAATGTTCCAATGCCATAGTTTTACCTCCTCGTATTATTTACTTCTTTTCGGAATACCGTCAGACCAGTTCCATGTATGTTCATGCGGATATTCTGGATGTGTTTTAGAATTTCCGTGATTAGTCATATCTACATCCCTGTATGCATTTCCATTAGAATCATACCACCGTCTTGTAATAATATTTCCCTGATCATCCAAGATATCTACACTCCTGATCATCAAGGTATTCCTTAATTAGTAATTCCATAGATATTATGAAATAATGCTAATTCAACTTTAATATGTTCTTCTTGAACATATTTCAAAAAATTAATCAACTCTTAATTTCTATTTCTGGCTCCTCTTCTGAAATAATATCAATATTATAATTCATTGTTACAATCACATCCAAATAGCCGTCTGCGATACTTTCGAGATTTTCAATCACTTCCTGATTCATTGCTGTAAGTTCGCAGTTAATCCGAACGGTACGGTTTTTATCGGTCTTTTATTTTTTGTTTTTTAAAATACGATTAGCGACACAATTATCAGGTTCTATTTTTATTATTTCTCTTGCCACTGCTTCTGCTTCTTTTTCCTCAACCAGTTTTTCTGGAATATCGTGAAAAAAAATCACTTTTTCCATAGTTTCTACAGAAAAATCTATTTTTAATAATTCTCTGGTATGAAAAAGTGCCACTTCATATGCACCTTCTACAAAGCATAATGGATTAATCATTACATCTATAGTCATTTCTAATAAATATTTTGTTTTATTTTTTTCTAACATGTATCGCAAAAATCCGTATATTGCAATACTTTCTGTATCATATGCTAAATTCATGATTATATCTCTTTGTGCATTTAATGGTATTGTTAACATTACATTTTCTGCTTCGTGATAAAAACCCTCTAATACCAATTTTTTAAGTTTTGTTTCCATTATATTTCCTCCTATGGATTAATCCATGCATCTGATATTCTAACAGTTCCGTCTGACAATTTATTATAAGTAACCTCAACCTCATATCCATCTATTATCTTCTTTTTCGAGAAAACGCTTTTATATGGTCCTTCCTCTCCATTTTCCATTACATCATTAACAATATTTTTTATATCGTTCCAATTTTTATCAGGAACTAGCTTTTCCCAATTGTGGTTAGAACCTTTACTACCATTAACCATATGATCAATTTTATTTTCTGAAAAGTCATCCAACTGTTCCATGTAGTTTTGAGAAGATCCACGTATATTCTTTCCTGATTCATCACCTTTACTACTTTCCGATTTCTGAATCCGTACATCAAACATATTCCTTAAAGCATCAAATGATATAGCTAAACCTGAACCTGCAATGCCAATTCCTTCTGTCGCAGCCGGAATACTGATTGCACTGGATGAACCAACGCTTGCTATTTCACTTCCACCACCTACTAATGTTAAGAGCAGTCCTCCGCCCGTCGTAACTATACCAAGTCCCAACTGCAAACTGTCTTTCCAAGTTCCTGTATAATCAATACTGATATTGATATTAGGAAGTTTCTTTTTTAACTGCTCTAATTTCATCTTGCCTATGGTTATTGCACTTATCCCGATCGCAATATTAGCAGCCTTGACAGACTTAACTGCATCTTTCTTTATACGACTTGCTGTAGTACAAAACTTTCTTACGGTTTTCTCTATTGCCTTTGTCCAGGAATTTCTGATATTTCCAGATTCTTTCATTTTTGAACTAAACCAGTTATACCTGGACTGTCCAAAGCGTTTCGCCCGTTCATAGGTCGATGGCCGATAAAAATTACTTTTACTGCTTCCTCTGCTGGATGATGAATATTTTCTGTTTCCAGCGTTACTTCCTCCACTTGAATACCTTCCCCCTGATGAAGATTTTCCGGATTTGTTTTTTTCTGATGAGCCACTACTGGATACTATATTTGTAAGTGCCTTTTTTGCATTTTGATAGGTATTGGATACCCAGTTTTTCGCCTTATTGTAGGTGTTTTTCACCCATGTTTTGGCTTTATTATAGGTATTTTTTACCGTAGTTGTAACTTTTTTTGCCGCTGATTTTATCTTACTTAAGATTCCATGTCCGCTCGGATCACTGTAATTCACCGGATTGTTTTCCGCATAGGTATACAGGTTCTGGCTGAGCGGTTCTAACAGGCTTCCGAAATAGCTGTCCTGTGTCAGGAAGGTGCCCTCCTCCGGGTCATAGTATCTTGCTCTCAGATACTGGTTTCCGGTTGACGCATCGGTATATTCTGCATTGTAAGTATACGAATTCTTAGTTTCTGTATTTCCACTTACGGAGACATTGCCAAATGCATCATAGCTGTAAGCTGTCTCAAGTATTCCTTCTGTGTTTGTCAGATGATCTACCGAACCGGTTCCGGTATAGCCATAGTAATACGTATCTGTACCGTCACTGTAATCCAGTCTCTCATTTCCGTAGGTATAGGTCTCTCTTACCTTCCCATTCTCATCATAGGCTGTCAGCACCTGCGTATACTGCTGATTGATATCATTGACGTAGTTCCGGCTTTCAAAGTAATCATAGGTGTCTGTCACAACCTTGTATGGGATCAGTGCCTGGCTTGTCTCACTCGGATAAGTGACTTCTCCCGCTCCCGGCATGTTCGTAATGCCGTCCGGGTTTACCACGATTCCCTCTTCATCCGCCCGGTCTTTCGCGATCTTTCTGTGATAAGCTGATACCAAATCTTCCCAGAGTTCTCTCCATGTCTGACCGATGGACTCTTTGGCTACCTGGAATCCCTGCAGGAAGTTCTGTCCGAATCCGTACCAGAACATAGATCCTTCTCTTCCCTGGTCAGAGGTCTTCGGAGATTTCTTTTTCTCCTTGAAGAGCTGATACTCCTTCGTATCTTCCGTGCGGTTCGCTGTGAACATCCGGTTACTGTCTCCGTCATAGAGCGCCGCCATCAGAAGTCCTTTGTCATCACGTACGGCTATCAGACGATTCTCCGTATCATAGGTATAAGTATGCGTCTTTTCATCCGCATCTAATTCCCTTACACGGTTTCCGTTCGCATCGTAGATATAGGTTGTCTCTTTTCCATCCTGCTCGCTTGACACCAGTCGGTTTGCCGCGTTGTAGGTATTCTTTGTGATAGTTTCTGTCGCCTGCTCCAATGCGTTTTCCGTACTTTGGCGGACTTCGATCTTGTTTCCTGCTCCGTCATAAGCGTACGTCACTCTCTGGATCACTTTATCTTCTGAATCCTTCATCACAATCTCGCTGAGCTGTCCCGCCGCATCGTAACCGTAATTAGATACCTTAGTCCCTTCTTTCGTTTCAATGGACTCTGTCAGGATATAGCCGGACAGGTCATAGGTATAGCGGTAGGTTGAGATTGTCTTTCCTTTTGCATCTCTGTTCTGGATCTCCGTCACCTGATGTGCGGCATCATAAGTAAGCTTTGCACTCGTTTGGTTTGCACGCAAAACTTCTGTCATATTTCCAGCCACGTCATAAGTATAGCCGGTCTCTTTTCCTTCCCGATCTGTGACTTTTATCAGCCGGTCCAGTGCATCATATTCATACTGTACTTCGCTTCCGTCCGGATAGATCAGCTTCGCAAGATTTCCGTAGCTGTCATAGTTATATAAGATAACACTTCCGTCTCCCTGCTGTACGCCCGTGATCCGTCCATCCGCATCATACTGATAGGTGGAAGTTCCGGTCAGATCAGACATGGAAAGGCGTTTGCCTTCTTCATCATAAGTATACAATACCTGTCCGTCTGCTTCTTCCGAGTAATCCGTCTGAAGAAGTGCATCCAGCTTGTTATAGTCATACTGAATCGTATTTCCGTTTGGACGGGTGATCTTTTCCAGACGGTTATTCAGATTATAACTGTAGCTTTCTGTTTCTCCCAGTGCATTGGTTCTTGATGTCTGGTTGGACAACAGATCATAGGTGTAAGTCATCTTGTTGCCATTTCCGTCTGTGGTAGAAGTCAGATTGCCTACTTCATCATAGGTATAAGTATTCCGATTTTCATAGCTTGCATCTCCTGCCATCGCTTCCGTCAGCCGATCAGCCAGATCGTAAGCATATCGTACCTGTCTGCCTTCTCCATCGGTAACAGATATCACATTGCCGTTTCCATCGTAAGCGACCGCTGTGGTATTCCCATTTCCGTCTGTGGAGGATAGCAACTGTCCTTTCCTATCATACTGATAGGTAGTCTTTGCTCCGACCGCATCTGTTTCCTGCACCAGACGGTTCATGTTATCATACTTTTTCGTCTCTGTTTGCCCTAACACATTGGTCAGAGAAGTCAGATTGCCATTGGCATCATACACATAGCTGGTCACACGGGTATCATTCACCGTCTTTTTCGTCAGGTTGCCAACGCTGTCGTAAGTATAGCTTTCTTTTCTTCCTGCCGGATCCAGTGTTTCCTCCAGTCTGTCCAGCTTGTCATAGCTGTACCGCATGGTATTTCCCATCGGTGATACCTGTGAAGAGAGATTTCCGTTCTCATCATATTCATAGGCATATGTTCCGCCATTCGGAAGAGTCTCTCCCACTTTCCGGTTCATATTGTCATACGTGCTTGCAGTCACCTGGATACGTCTTTTCTAATGACATAATAATTCTTTCCTCTCTGTTTGCTCCTGCAAACAAACCTTTTTCAGCACATCCCAAAACATTTAATATAATGAAGCCACATAATAATATACAATAAAATTTTCTCACTGTTCTTTCTCCCTACTGAATCATCCAATCCGTATCACACAAGATGGTAAAATTGCAACATCTCCTGGACATCCTTTTCATTATCATTTTTAAATCGTACAATCACATATTTTTTACCATTATACGGAATGATTATTTTTCGCCCTTTGAATTTTACACGTGATAATGCACTTGAAGGGATTTTGCTAACCATATTCCCACCGCGATCCATAAATAGCAGTCCCCCTTCCCAGTAAACAATGGTCCACATATTTTTTTGAAGTACAATCGTATATACAAACATTGCGATGGCACACGCCATGAAAAACAGACTATATCCCCAGTTTTCTGATCCACTTATATACGAACCAATTGTACACAACACAAGAAATATACAGAGTACCGGTCACAGGTATCGAATAGCAATTCCCTCATAATATCCTGATACAAAATAGCGGAAATTTTCGTTCCATTCCTTTTCACTACTTTCAATCAAATCCAAAGTTTTCTTCTGCATTATCACTTCAAATGCTGTAGTTGCAGCCTGCACAACTATCATTTGAATAAGATTTACCATTTAGTTATTCCTCCCAGCACAAAAGTTTTGAACTTTTTGGCGAATGTATTTGTATTCCCTGATTTCTGATTTTCATCTTGTATCTCTGACTCTCAAACCGTACTTCGTATAAAGCAAAATATTAGCCTTCTATTGTAACCTCAATAAAGTTCCATTACCTTACCTGATTTGTTTTCAATAAAACTGATAATAATATCAGATATCTTTATAATTCTAAGTAAATAAAAAGCAACTATATTATATCTGACCAAAATGATATTGGTTGAACATTTTCAAAACATATTGCTTCTTGCTTTTTTCCCCAAAACTCAACTTCAAAATAATCCTCTAAATCTTTGCCATAATAAATAATGTCTATGCCATGTACGGATATTACCGGTGGATTGTCCACCGAAATCACGGGCATATATCTGTGTCCATAAATCGGTAATAATATAGGGGCATTTTTTAGCTTGTTTCTTACCGCTCTACAAATATCCACTTCATTCTCTGGTTCTTCTCCCCAATCATCACACCAATAAATTTCATCTGCAAATTCACAAACATCTTCTATTGGTCTGTTCATAACCATTTTTATAAACCTGATATTATCTTCATCAAAATTTCTCCAGTTATAAAATCCCCGTGATACCGGCAGGACTGCCATTAAAAACATCTTTAAACTTTTCGGAAATTCAATTTTATATGTGGATTCAATTTTCTCCATTTCCACACCAGTAAGCCCAGTCTCAAATTCAATACCTTTCGCTTTTAATAAATTTATGCTCTTCTCATAACTCAACCTCATTACCTCCATCATTCAATTCGCGTAAACGTATAATAATGATCATTTGTATACCAAACAGAATTATCATCCCCTATTACAATTCTTTCTGGACCTCTATTTTGACCTTTTACATAGGGATTAATATCATACTCTCTATAATTAACTCCCTCTGGTAACTTCTGCGCACCTTCTTCTAATGGTATATTTTTATATCCCTTTGGTTGTGCACCATTATTCTCCTTTACTTGTCGTGCTATCTCCTTTGCCTTATCAGGAACATTCTCTTTCCCTCTCTCACCAGCACTCTTCCCAGACCCATTTCCTTTATTACTTTCTGATTTTTGGATCCGTACATCGAACATATTCGCCAGTGTGGAACCTGAGATTGCCAATCCGGTGCCTGCAATCGCAATTCCTTCTGTTGCAACCGGAATACTGATTGCACTGGATGAACCAACGCTTGCTATTTCACTTCCACCACCTACTAATGTTAAGAGCAGTCCTCCGCCCGTCGTAACTATACCAAGTCCCAACTGCAAACTGTCTTTCCAAGTTCCTGTATAATCAATACTGATATTGATATTAGGAAGTTTCTTTTTTAACTGCTCTAATTTCATCTTGCCTATGGTTATTGCACTTATCCCGATCGCAATATTAGCAGCCTTGACAGACTTAACTGCATCTTTCTTTATACGACTTGCTGTAGTACAAAACTTTCTTACGGTTTTCTCTATTGCCTTTGTCCAGGAATTTCTGATATTTCCAGATTCTTTCATTTTTGAACTAAACCAGTTATACCTGGACTGTCCAAAGCGTTTCGCCCGTTCATAGGTCGATGGCCGATAAAAATTACTTTTACTGCTTCCTCTGCTGGATGATGAATATTTTCTGTTTCCAGCGTTACTTCCTCCACTTGAATACCTTCCCCCTGATGAAGATTTTCCGGATTTGTTTTTTTCTGATGAGCCACTACTGGATACTATATTTGTAAGTGCCTTTTTTGCATTTTGATAGGTATTGGATACCCAGTTTTTCGCCTTATTGTAGGTGTTTTTCACCCATGTTTTGGCTTTATTATAGGTATTTTTTACCGTAGTTGTAACTTTTTTTGCTGCTGATTTTATCTTACTCCAGATTCCATGTCCGCTCGGATCAGTATAATTCACCGGATTATTTTCTATATAAGTATATAAATTCTGACTGAGTGGCTCCAACAGATTTCCAGGATTGCTGTCCTGTGTCAGGAAGATTCCTTCCTCTGGATCATACTATCTCGCTCTCAGGTACTGATTTCCGGTCGATGCATCGGTATATTCTGCATTGTAAGTATACGGATTCTTAGTTTCTGTATTTCCACTTACGGAGACATTGCCAAATGCATCATAGCTGTAAGCTGTCTCAAGTATTCCTTCTGTGTTTGTCAGATGATCTACCGTTTACAGTCCTATTCCTATTCTCTTTGCATCAAATTAGTAAACTACTTATTCATCAAGCCAAAAGAAATGATTATATTCTTCATAATTTTTCAATAATAACAATGACTTCCGTCTCATATTATCTATGACTCCATCAAATTTATCAGGAAGTAACGAAAAAATATCTTCTAATTCACATCCCTCTTCTATAATTTGCAAAATATCCCCACTATACCCTTTCTGCTTTAATTTGTGATATATATGTGGTGAAAATAGAAATTTTTCTATTTCATCAATAGACACAGCTTCTTCTTTTATAGCATCTAAACTCCCTATTATTGACAATAATATTATTTTTTCATTTACTTTCTTATTACTAGTTTTCATACTAATTACTCCATCCTGGTTTTACTTTAACATTAAATACTTTTCCAGATTCACTTTGGAAATAATGTATAGATATTTTATTTCCAGAAGAATCATATCCATCCTTATATACCTTAGTCCATTTACCTGATTCTATTTCTCTTAATTTATCAAGTAACTCTTTATTTTTAATGGTATTCTTTGTTGTTCCGTTTTTTACAGCCTCAAATTCTTTTGGATAAACATGCTTTAATTCATTAGAAGAATTTCCACTCTCACCATCCCCATTGCCTTTACTACTTTCCGATTTCTGGATCCGTACATCAAACATATTCGTCAGTGCGGATCCTGAGATTGCCAATCCGGTGCCTGCAATCGCAATTCCCGATGCAGCAGCCGGAACACTGACCGCTGTACTCACACCGCCTGTCAATATCTCACTTCCGCCACCCAACAATGCTAAAATTATCCCTGCCGCCGTCGCAGCCATCTCAACTCCAAATTTGAGACTGTCTTTCCATGTTCCAGTGTAACGGATACTGATATTCGGCAGTTTCTCTTTCAATCGTTGTAATTCCATCTTAGTTACAACCATCGCACTCATTCCTGCTATCATCGTTGCTTGCTTTGCAAATTCAACCGCATCTTTCTTAATCCGCTTTGCTGTTGTACAGAAGTGCTTGACGGTCTTTTCCATTCCCTTTGTCCAGGAATTCCAGATGTTTCCGGCTTCTTTCAGTTTGGAATTAAACCAGTTATAGGATGACTGTCCGAAGCTCTTCGCCCGTTCATAAGCCGACAGCTAATAGAAACTGTTTCCACCGTTTCCACCGCCTCCACCACTTAACTACTGATATTTAAAACAAGACAGTAAACTGCCCCTCAATTTACTGCCTTCTGGGATAAAAAATATCATTTTATATCTTGACTTTTAATAGTTAGTCTTTCATATATTTATGAAAAGAGCCTTGCATATTTTTAGACTATCATACGCAAACGAGAGATTTCATTCAAAAATCTCTCGTTATTTCAGCAAAATTTAAAACACGATGGAATTTACTTTTTCAAGTCACCCCCTCCAAATATACAGATTCTTCTCAATCGAGCTAGCAATTGATGATTTAGCATTTATATACAAAAATCCATTCGATAGGTGCTGTTAATTCATCCCACCCATCTACATCTTCTAATTCAAAACAAATTCCAGCTATACCGGGGATTATATATACATCACCATCGTTTTCATATCTGCCAAATATTTTTTTTATATCCAACATAGTCGTTCCTATACGAACAGAGTTATATGTACCGAAAAACCCTTTTGTAACCCCTATTTGTTCCAATTCATTATTAACTCCAAACCATAATTTAAAATTATCAAAAGAATATATGCAAAATCCATCTCCTCTTTCCCAAACTTTATAATCTTCTAACCTAGGAAGTATCTCCTCTTTCGTGGAACCAAGTAAATATTTACCAATTCTTATTCCCGGTTCAATTTCTCCATAAATAATTCTCATTATTGCATCCTCTCTATATTAACAAATCCATCTAAACTTGTTCCTTCATAAAAATCTACGATTTGTCCTGATTCCTTATTAATAATTAGCTGTTTTCCATCTTGTCTCATAATAATTTGTCTTTGACCACTTTGGCTTCCGCGAGAACTATTCCATACTCCTTCATATATTTCAGATGTATTTCTATTTTGTTCAAAAAATTCTCTGACTGCTTTTTCATACTCGGCTTTGCTAGAGTATCCCATATCTCGCCCATGCTTATTATAATGTTGACCCTGCTGATACATTTTTCCCTTTGAAATATCCATTGATTTTCCATAGTTATCTGCACCAGCATTCTTCTCAACTCCATTTCCTTTACTACTTTCCGATTTCTGAATCCGTACATCAAACATATTCCTTAAAGCATCAAATGATATAGCTAAACCTGAACCTGCAATGCCAATTCCTTCTGTCGCAGCCGGAATACTGATTGCACTGGATGAACCAACGCTTGCTATTTCACTTCCACCACCTACTAATGTTAAGAGCAGTCCTCCGCCCGTCGTAACTATACCAAGTCCCAACTGCAAACTGTCTTTCCAAGTTCCTGTATAATCAATACTGATATTGATATTAGGAAGTTTCTTTTTTAACTGCTCTAATTTCATCTTGCCTATGGTTATTGCACTTATCCCGGATAGCTTTCCCAAAACAGAAAATGCACGTACACACAATTCCTGCAGCTATTACTTTCATGACCTTTTTCATACTTTTCCCACCAGTCTCCTTCCTCTATAGTACAACCTTAATTCTTCAAGCAACTTTCTCTCCACATTTCATATAATCAGGTTAAATATATTGTATTTTATAATTCACATCTTTTCAACCAATATTTAATCTCATGTATAAAAAATGCCAGGCACTGGAACTTCCCTGAAAATTTCAAATTTTCTCTTCCAGCTGCCTGACACTTTTCACTTTTCTTTTTTTTCTAATTTTCTTCCCGCCATTCTTTTAATGCAGCCGAAAGTCTCCGGTCAATATCTTTCCTTGCTGCCTCACATTCATCCGGGTATTCCTTTGCCGCCTTGAAAATAAACCGCAGCACAAACTTAAGTCCCACAGGCAATGCCATGCGGAGCATGGATTCCGGTAATACAAAATGCGTCCCATGCTCGTATACAAGCGGTACGTATTCACAGGTATGTGGGCGTTCTTTCAGCCGCCTGTCCATACGACGGATATATTTTCCTGCCTCCCAGAAGGAATCATCCTCTGCACCTACGAGGAACAACCGTCCTTTTATATTCTCAACTTTGATCATTTCCTCTTCTGCATGCTCTCTTGCCTTTTCAGAATCAATAAATAAGCAGGTACTTCGCTCAATATCTCCGGAGCCTTTTGTCTCTTCCTCAATTTTCTGCCAGTACACCGGATGTTCATACACAAACGACATATAGGCAAGAGGTTTTCCTCTCCAGGAAAGGGTAGACGCACCCGGAACAGGCCATTCCCTGCATCCATCTTTTTTCCCCTGCTCAAATCCCTGCCATACGAAATCACTGGCTGTCAATCCGAAAGTCAGTGTGATCTCCGGAAAATAAGATCCTTCCTTTCACCATGAAATCGATCTGCTCTGTTAGCCTTTTATCATATCATCATGATTCCACAAATACAATTCCATAAGCCTCCGGGCCGATATAAGTTGCGATTGTTGCACCAATCTCTTCCGGCTGCTTCATTTCTACTTTCAGATCTGCCTCCTGAAGGGTGGCCATGTATTCCCGGCAGTTCGTATCATCCTGAGAAAAAAGCGGGATTGCCTGAAACTCAGGATCTATTTTACATTCTTCTGCCAATGCTGCCATGTCCCGCATCGCTTTTTTTGCTCCCCTTGTCTTTTTTACGACCTCAATTTCTCCTTCTTTTGTAAAAGTAATGATTGGCTTGAACTGAAGTTTATTTCCAATGGCTGCTACAGTCTTCGGCAGTCTTCCTCCTCTTGCAAGGTATTCCAGTGTATCCAGGCATGCGATCAGTCTGACTCTTGATCGGAATTTTTCCAGTTCTTCTGCAATCTCTTTTCCACTCATTCCTTTTTCACGTAACTCACAGGCATAAAATGCAATTTGCTTTTCCGCAGCAGCCGCACATTTGGAATCGATAATATAAATTCCTTCATAATCTACCATGGACTTTGCCAGCATCGCCCCCTGATAAGTTCCTGAAAATCCTGATGAAATCAGAATACACACTACTTCTTCTTTCTTATTCTTTGCTTCTTCAAAAATCTTCACAAAACATTCCGGTGACGGAAGGGATGTCTTTATATTCACCCCATCCAGAAGCATCTCCCAAAATGTTGTCATTGGTATCGTCTTATCATCAATATACGTCTTCTCGCCACATAAAAGCGGCATTGCGATCAGTCCAATCTGCTTCTCTTCCATTTCCTGCAATGTGATATCTGATGCGGAATCTGTAAAAATTCTGACACTCATTTTTCAACCTCTCTGACCGGGCTTCCCCCCGGCTCTCTTTCACTTTGTTTATATATTTTGACTTTTATCTGAAATGCAACTATAATAAATTAAATCATCATTCTATGCTCAATGCAACAAAAGTCGCAGAAAGAAATTATAAATTCATTTACCGCAAAAGGCAATAGCCTGTCCGGTATTTGCAACTTTTCCGCTCAAAAGTTGCAGAAAGGAGTTTTATGGGACAAAATGCAAAAGCTACTGACTTTTTAAAAGAATGCATGGCAGATGCATTGATCCAGAAAATGCAGGAAAAGCCATTTGAAAAGGTCACTGTAAATGAAATTGCGGATCTTGCCGGTGTGAACCGTTCAACCTGGTTTCGGAATTTTAAAACGAAAAATGATGCCCTCTCTTTTAAGATTGTCATTCTCTGGAACAGATACCGAAATGACCATGGTCTCTCATCTGAAAAATATACTTTGGATAATGCCCGGGATTTTTTCGCATTTACTTATGAGAACCGTTTCCTGTTGCAGCTTGCGTATACCGCCCAGGTTCAATCCTCTATCTATGATGGTTTCTATCAGATTATGATGTCACAATATGACGGGTCTGCCTATGAATGTTATCGTGGACGCTTTTATTCTTACGCCCTTTTCGGATTACTGGATGAATGGGTCAAGAGAGATTTTTCTGAATCGCCTGCAGATCTTTCAACAATATTTCATAAAATAATACAATCCTGAGGATTGCATTCCGCTGCCTCCATGCGTATAATACTTTATGTAATCTGTCGCAGAAAGTGGGGAACATCATGAGAACAATGGATTTTACAACCGAGCAGCCTGACTGCTGCCAGGTGGGTGATTATCTGGAAGTCGAAGAAAATCAGCTTCCTACATCCTACTGGTATATGCTCGAACATGCTTACGGTGCAAGTACAAATTATAAGAACCGTGAGCGTCTCCAGACCCGCAGAGGCAAGGTCACTAAGATATGGAAAGATGACCGCTTCAACTACATAACTTTGGAATTTGATGAAGAGGATGTAAAGTAATGTATAATAAAGATGATATTGTGTATATTTTAGAAAATGATCAGGTCGTCCGCAAGGCAAAGGTTGCCGGAAGACAGGATGATCTTTATATCGTTCAGTTGATCGGTTCCTGCGGTGCGATTCATCTGCCGGAAAGCCGGCTGTTTGAAAGTGCTGAAGCAGCAGAAGAAAACCGCCAAAAGACGAAACTGAACAGTGCCAATGTCAGAAATGACTTTATCAGTAACCGGCCTGACCCGTTCGACCGCTGGATCAACAGTCAGAAATTCTGATATTTTATCGCAGGTTGTATTTACCAAATAAGGTTAAAGAAGTTATATAGAAAAACTTCTTTAACCTTATTTTGCTCTTTATTCCTTTTTTTCTGCTTTTTCCCCTGTCTCATACGCTCTGATTCTGCGAAGCAGCTTTCTGTATAATTCATCCTGAAGCAGTTCCCTATGCTCATATGAAACAGGGTAATCATTCAGAAAGTCCGGGTGTTCTTCTATATATTTATCTCTTTCTGCCTGCCCGGCATTCAATAAATATTTCTCATAAAAATCCAAATCATCCAACTTCCTTTGATTCATGCCTACTCTCCTGACTTCAAAGTATGCCTTCTAAAGATCCACCACATTTTTCGATCTATTCACTAATCCTCATCTTAGAGTTTCTATCTGTAATTGTCAATAGAATTTGACTGGTAATATTTTCCATGTACTATACATAATTTCTATGATGTCAGGGTCAAAAGGTCTGAAACCACGTGTGCTTGCACACTGGTGATAGAATGACCTTTTGACCCCAACATCAATTTCTATCAGAATAGTAAAAATGTATCCGGGGTATCACATTTGCAGAAAATTGTTCCTATATAAAAATAGCACCCTGCATGATGCAAGGTGCCGTAAATAAGTATAACTATAAATTTTATATGTTTTTCCGCTTTTAAAACGGTGTGCCATACAGATCATACGGCGTTACCTGATATACGTAATAATTCAACCAGTTAGCATACAGATTATTTGCATGGGCTCTCCATGTCAACATCGGCTTTTTGGATGTATCATCTCCCGGATAATAATTTTTCGGAATAACCGGATTTAATCCCTTTGCCGAATCTCTTTTGTATTCTGCATCCAACGTCATCCTGTCGTACTCAGGATGTCCCATGACAAAGATCTGACGACCATTCTGTGCCATACACATATACACTCCCGCCTCGTCTGAATCAGCCAGGATTGTGATACGTTCATCTGCCTCCAAAAGATCCTGCGGAACTTCTGTATGTCTTGAATGTGGTGCAAGGAACATATCGTCAAACCCTCTCACGATCGGAATCTTACGGTTTCTTACACGATGCCAGTACAGACCGGAACGCTTTTCAGGAAGCAGTACCTTGTCAATTCCATAATGATAGTAGATCCCTGCCTGGGCTCCCCAGCACAAATGGAGCGTAGATACAACATTCGTCTTCGTCCACTCCATGATCCCTTTCAGTTCTTCCCAGTAATCCACGTCTTCAAACGGCATCTGCTCCACCGGAGCTCCTGTAATGATAAATCCGTCAAATTTTTTATTTTTAATATCTTCAAACGCTTCATAAAACTTATAAATATGACTGGTGGATGTATTCTTGGATACATGGCTTGTCACCCTCACAAATGTCACATCCACCTGCAGCGGTGTATTTGATAACGCCCGCAGAATCTGCAACTCTGTATCTTCTTTTAAAGGCATCAGGTTTAACAACCCGATACTGATAGGTCGGATATCCTGATGTGCTGCCCTGAATTCATCCATCACAAAAATATTTTCCTGCTCAAGGATCTCCTTTACAGGTAAATCATTTTGTACTCGAATCGGCATATGGCTCATCTCCCTTTTCTTTTAATATATTTTCCTCCATATGTACATAAGATCCGTCTGCCTGTACATATCCCTGCTCATCATAGCTGTCGGTATCTGTAGGAAGCTGCTTTTTTCTCAGTTTTCGATTCACAACCATACTGATGATATAATAAATCACTGCAAATGTAGGTACTCCCAGGAGCATACCCGGGATTCCAAATAATCCTCCTGCGATCAGGATAGAAAATACAACCCAGAATGCAGAAAGTCCAGTTGAATTTCCAAGGATCTTTGGTCCAAGGATATTTCCGTCAAACTGCTGAAGCAAAATAATAAAAATAACAAAATAAACTCCCTTTACCGGATCTGCAAGAAAGATCAGCAACGCACTTGGAATCGCCCCAATATAAGGTCCGAAAAATGGAATGACATTCGTCACACCTACAATTACACTGACCAACAGCGTATATGGTATATTTAAAATCGACAGCCCGATAAAGCAAAGTACTCCAATAATTGCAGAATCAATGATCTTACCAATAATAAATCCACCAAAAATCTCATTACTTTTGCTTCCGACATGCAAAATCAGGTTCGCCTTTGTCGGTCTGAAAATTGCATAAACGAGCTTCTTTGCCTGGCACATGAACTTTTCTTTACTGAAAAGGACATAAATGGACACGATCATTCCAATGATAAAATTCAGGATTTCACGTACCATCAGAATCACCCCTGCAGTAAGCTGCGTCATCCATTCATTCACTTTATCCATCAGATCTGTCCGCATCCAATTCTGGATAAAAGTCGTTGCCTCTTTCATCACATTTTCAAGGATCTTACCGACTGTGGAATCTGAGGAATGCATTTCATTAAATGCTTTTACAAAACGGTTCATCTGACTCGGTACATTGACGATCATATCCCGGATACTGGTATAAAGCTGTGGAATCATCATATTCAGCAAGGCTACAATTACCGCCACAAGCAGAACCAGTGATACTAAAATTCCCACTCCTCTTGAAAAAGTTTCTTTCCGTTTCATCTTCGGACATTTTTTTTCAAAAAACGGAACTAATTTACTGTCAATCACCTTGACGATCGGATTCAGCAGATATGCGATCGCCAGTCCGTAAATAATCGGTTTCGCAACCGATAGAAATGACTTCACTGCATACGATATCTCGCTCAGACGCAACAACGCAAAATAGAATAAAATGCATGCCGCCACCACAAAGAACATCGCCATACTTTTAATTACCTGCTCTTTAAAATTTGAAGATCTTTTCTGAGCCGAAAGTAACTGTTCCTTTGGTGAAAGCACAGTGTCCGACTTATCATATTCAGGAAATTTTTCCCCGGCTTTCTTTTCCTCCATCTTTTTCCTTCCTTTCCTTTACGCATATGTAGATTATAACGCGGCTGACCTATAAGAGTCAACCGCTGAAAAAGGGCATATGAAAAAGCAAAATTCTTTCACATACCCTTTCAGGATCACCATACACTTCATTCCATGACCGGTAATCTCTTCTGATTCATTTTATCTTTCCTTTTTCAAATATTAGCGGCACTGGAAAGTCGCACACTCTGTGCCTTCACAATGACAGGCATCACTGCCTTCCACACTGATCTTTCCTGCATGACACTGACAATCCTCATTATACATACATTCTGTTGCCTTACAGTCAACACTACAAAGATCAGAAGGAGACCGGTCTGAAACTGCTGCATTCATATAACTGCCTTCTTTTCTCTCCTGAAAGCTGTCGCAACAGGTCTCCTGTGCAGTCTTTGCAGTATCTCCTCCCACCTGAATCTTGTCCAAATCGCACAGGAACTTGTAGTTGTGCACACATGTCTGTACCGTACATTTTAAATCCGGCATACTGATTACCTCCTCTTATTTACAGAATCAGTATCAGTATGCCGGACTTTAGAACATTTTATACATTTTTTTATGCATTCTTTCCACAGCAATATTTATATTTCTTTCCACTTCCACATGGACAAGGCTCATTTCTGCCGATCTTTTTAGCCTTACGGACTGTGCCTGACTGCTTCTGCTCACGATACAGCTTTTTCTTTGTATCAGCATCAAAGATCTTATCCCACTGCGGCAGTTCATACAGCCAGTCAGCTTTTGCATCTACCATGTTCTTGTAAAGCATCTCTTTATCAAAAACTAAAGTAACATCTGTATTCTCATCCATCGTCTCGATCGGGTTCGGAACTTTCAGACTGTCATTAATTCCATCCAGGAATCCTACCATCGTCATCACGTCCTGACCATATTTCTCTGCGAGTTCCTTTACAGTTCCTCTTACTTCCTCTTCCGGATTGTCAAGAAGCTGCTCATATATTTTTTTCTCAATCGTAAAATATCTGCTCCAGAATGTCTCCAGTTCATTCTTGGAAAGATTTCTGTCATACGCCATATCACGCCACTGATCTAATAAACTTTTTTCGCTCATTGTATATTGCTCCTTTGTCTCTAAATAAATAATTCGAATTCAATCGCTTATTCATTATATAACAATTTCCGTTTGCCGTAAACTGTTTTTTTGTGTATACTGAATATAGTTGATCCTTTTATTTTCAAAAGGAATCGCTCATTACACGATAATTGATTTTTATTTTTAGAAAGGTTCTACAATGAAAAAGGCAAAACGTATTCTGGCTCTGATCGGTGTCATATTTCTTGTCGCCATGTATCTTAGTACTCTTATCTTTTCACTGATCGATTCACCGCTCGCTTCAGATCTTTTGAAAGGTTCGGTTGCAGCCACCATTCTTGTACCTGTCGTTCTTTACGGATTTGTTCTGTTCTCCCGCCTTTTCGGGAATGACCATGATGACAGAAATGATTAGCTCTCAGACATAAAAGATATCTGCCAGTTTCAATGCACTGGCAGATTTTTCTCTCCAGCCCTCCCAGACCGTCTCCGGTTGCCTTACTACTTGTCTTTTCTTCAGGTATTCTTCCATTGATATGATGTCTATCGGTTTTTCCTCACTGTTCTTACGCATCGGTCTACCTCCTCTTATCAGATTGCCGGATCAAATTCAAATCCCCGGCTTTATATTATATTTCACTCTCTATTAAAATATGATTCAAATAATGTTAGATAAAAGTTAAAACAGGGAATATCTCTGCTCTCCGGCACAGATATTCCCTGCTTTTATTATAGATTCATATGCTTTTTGTTATAGAAATTCTTATTTATTACGGTAAATAATGTCATCTCTTCCCGGTCCGTTACTGATCATCGTGATCGGATATTCAATCTCTTTCTCAATGAATTCAATATATTTACGGCAGTTTTCCGGAAGATCTTCATACTTTTTAATACCGCGGATATCTTCTTTCCATCCTGGAAGAACCTTATACACTGGTTTTGCTTTCTCAAGAAGATGTGTCACCGGAAATTCTTTTGTAACCTCTCCGTCAATTTCATAACCTACACAAACCGGAATCTCATCCAGGTAACCAAGTACATCAAGTACCGTAAATGCTACGTCTGTTGCTCCCTGCATTCTGCAGCCATACTTGGATGCAACACAGTCAAACCATCCCATTCTTCTCGGACGTCCTGTTGTAGCACCGAACTCTCCGCCGTCACCGCCGCGTCTTCTCAGCTCGTCCGCCTCATCACCAAAGATCTCACTTACAAATGCACCTGCACCTACAGCACTGGAGTATGCCTTGCAGACTGTAACAATCTGCTTGATCTCATATGGCGGGATTCCTGCACCGATTGCACCATATCCGGCCAGTGTGGAAGAAGATGTAACCATCGGGTAAATTCCATGATCCGGATCTTTCATAGATCCCAGTTGTCCTTCAAGTAAGATCGTCTTTCCTTCTTTCAGTGCCTCATGGAGGAACAGAGATACATTCGCTACATATGGCTCCACCATTTTTTTGTATTCCATCAGTTCGTTATATAACTCATCAGGATTGATCAGCGGTTTGTGATATAAATGCTCAAGCAGTACATTCTTCTGCTCTGCCACACGTACAACTTTTTCCTTCAAAAGTTCCTCATCAAACAGCTCACTTACCTGAAATCCGATCTTTGCATACTTATCTGAATAAAACGGAGCAATACCGGACTTTGTAGAGCCGAATGACTTTCCTCCAAGTCTTTCCTCCTCATATGCGTCAAAATTCTTATGATAAGACATTACCATCTGTGCTCTGTCGGATACAAGAATCTTCGGCATCGGAACGCCCTTTTCTACAACAGACTGTACTTCTGCGAAAAGACGCGGAACATCCAGTGCCACACCATTTCCAATGATGCTGGTCGTATGACCATAGAAAACTCCTGACGGCAGTGTATGCAGTGCAAATTTCCCGTAATCATTCACAATCGTATGGCCTGCATTCGCACCACCCTGAAAACGAACAATAATATCAGCCTCTCTGGCGAGCATATCTGTAATTTTGCCCTTTCCTTCATCGCCCCAGTTCGCACCAACTACTGCTTTTACCATTTCAAACCCTCCTGCGTATGTCGCTTGTCAATATTTATGAGCGGTACTTATAAATTCTACCACCTTATGAATTATACTATACTTTTGCAGGGATGTAAAATATTATTTCTCTTTTTTTTACATTTCCTCTTATTGTAATCCCTCTGAAAAAGTATTAAAATGAAAATCAGCCTGATTACAGGTCATAAAGCAGATTATCTCATCAGAAAGGAGACCCCGGAATTGAAAAAGGGATTTAAAGTATTTTTGACACTTGCAGCCATTGGTTCTTTTATCGGTTTTATTCTTGCATACTTTTGCAAGTCTTCAACCAAGCAGGATATGGAATCTCTGGAAAATGAAGAAACTGATTTTACAGAAGATTTTAGTCTTGACGGAGATCTGAAACCGGTCTCTGATCGTGGATATGTCTCCCTTACCAAAGAGACTCAGGAAGGGAACTGACAGATAAGATTCTTTGCCACCATGGTTTAAAAGGTTCACGAAACTATTTACCATTTCCCCACAATATCAAACAGCCCTGCTGTTCCGGTTCACCGGCTCGGCAGGGCTGTTTTCTACTCTTTTTATTTATTTTGGAAGTTTAAATGAACTCTTCAGTGAAACAATCCTGTTAAATACCGGATATTCTGCCGTAGAATCCTTCGCATCGATGCAGAAATATCCATTTCTTACAAACTGGAAACTGTCATAAGCCTTTGCATCTGCAAAACTTGGTTCTACATACGCATCCTTTATTACAGTAAGTGAATTCGGATTCAGATTCAGTGAACCGTCTTCTTTATTGTATACACCTTTTTCCTCATCTACAAGATTCTCATAAAGTCTTACCTCTGCTTTCTGTGCATAAGGTGCCGGAACCCAGTGGATCGTTCCCTTTACTTTACGTCCTGTGAATCCGCTTCCTGCTTTTGTCTCCGGGTCATACGTGCAGTGAATTTCCGTTATATTGCCGTTTTCATCTTTCACAAAGCTCTCACACTTAACAAAATATGCATGCATCAGACGAACTTCATTTCCCGGGAACAGACGGAAATACTTCTTCGGCGGCTCTTCCATAAAATCTTCCCGCTCAATATAAAGTTCACGACAGAACGGAACTTTTCTCTGTCCCAGTTCTTCGTTCTCAAGATTGTTCGCAACATCCAGATACTCAACCTGTCCTTCCGGATAATTGTCGATTACCAGTTTAATCGGATCAAGCACTGCCATCATACGTGGACGCTTCATCTTCAGATCCTCACGGATACAGTACTCAAGCATCGCATAATCAACA
>ERZ791897.371-NODE-371-length-37066-cov-4.881116_pt1 | contig 37066 bp, 57 predicted proteins | sample MGYA00510152_ERZ791897 | MGnify/ENA primary metagenome ERZ791897 (study PRJEB30046, sample SAMN00792050) | human gut metagenome | study: EMG produced TPA metagenomics assembly of the A metagenome-wide association study of gut microbiota in type 2...
GAGCACTTCACTCGTAATGAAGGGGTCGTCGGTTCAAGTCCGATTTCCAGCTTAGTGATCAGAGAAAAAGGGAGTGCCTGTTTATCAGACATTCCCTTTTTGTATCCGGCAGAAATGCCTGTGATACCTTCACTGACTGTCCCTATCGACCGGACATCTGTTTTTCCTGTTCTTCGATCATTTTCTTGACCATATAACCTCCGACAGATCCGTTCTGTCTTGAAGTTAAGTCTCCGTTGTACCCGTCTGATAACGGTACTCCCAGTTCGCTTGCAACCTCGTATTTAAATTTGTCCAGTGCACCTTTTGCTTCTGGCACGGCTGCTCTGTTTGATGAACGACTTGCCATATTCATTTCCTCCTTTTTTGTAACATTTTGTTTTGTGTTACGCTTCTAGTATATGGAGAATAAATTCAGATTACACTGGGAGGTTTTGTTAATTTTAGCATTTTTTATTTTGCAGTAATCTGCACCAGATGAGTATGAAACATTTTAAACTGAAGCATGACACATTTGGTATTCTTTGCATAAAAGCAGACTTTGGGAGAAAACTTAGATCATAATATAAAATCCAAGTCAGGACAATTCTGCAATTCTGGATACACCTACATAAATTTCGGAAATTTTATACCATGTACGGTAATCAACAGTTCCGGTTACCGGAAGCCCGAACACCGACTGGAATTTTCTGACGGACGATGCTGTTGCCGGACCATAAATACCGTCAACTGTGATTTTCGGAATTGCCGGGTATGCACCGGCAATGACATTTAGCTGTTCCTGCATTTGCCGGACTTTTGTACCAGAAGAGCCCTGGGAAAGGGTATACCCTGGCCATGAAGACGGAATGCCTGAAATTTCTTCAGCGGTATTGATGTAAATATCATCTCCGTAATAATAGCGGAGGATTTCTGACGGAGAATACCCCTGATCACCAAGTGCTTTAGAACCCCATTGGGTCAACCATTTTGTCACAACCTATAAAGTTATTTCTTCTTATTTTAAGGGAATTATAAGTCCTCATGTTTGGCGCTGTCAACCGTGATTTATTTCACCCGCAGCCTCTGACCAACATAGATCAAATTAGGGTTGGATAGCCCATTAAGCTGCGCAACCTTCTGGTAGGACGTGCCGTATTTAGCTGCAATACCGGAAAGCGTATCTCCAGACTGGACAGTGTAATACTGTGCGGATGAAACACCTGACTTACCGTTCACGATATTCTGAATCGTATTGTAGTCATATCCGGCAGCTGATAGACGATTCTTTCTGTCGTTTCCATTGCCCCATTTACCGGCAAGAACTTCCTGTGCGATCTGCTCATTTGATTTTCTGGCAGACGCAGCGTTGATCTTGTTCTGCACTTCCGTGTAACGACTACCGAGAACAACCTTTCTTGTGTCACCGTTACCATATTTACCAGCTTTCACTTCGTTCACCAGTGTATCTACGGATGCAGAATAGATATGGTCGATGAAGCTCTGGACTTCGTTATACCGTGTTCCAAGGGCGTTCTTGCGATTGTCGCCAGCCCCGTGTTTTCCTTGCATGACTCCAACAACCAGATCGAGCGTGGAACCGCCCGGAGTATTCACTGTCGGTTTTGGTGTTTCTGCCGGTTTGGTTGCGTTTCCTTTTCCGGCGTATTTGTTCCATGCGTCCTTGTCGCCGTAGAATTTATCAAGATCGAGATTACCGCCCCATCCATTCAATCTACCGCAAGAGCTATACTGCCGGATAGCACAAGTATAAGCTCCCTCATTCCACGGCTTATCCTGATAGCCTGTGGCGTTCATGTCTGCGTACTGTGCAATCCAGAGTCCGTAATTGCCAATATTAGAAAATTTATAGGCTACAGACTGTGAACAGTACAAAAGCGGACGTACACCTGTTTTCTGGTACACATAGTCAAGCCACGATTTACACCATGCAAAGTCAGAGCTACCGAACGCCGGGTTATTCTTCCCCTCCCAGTCAAGGCAGAGAATTGCTTCACCCAAGCGACCGCCAACCTTGTTCAGAAAGTAATCCGCTTCTGCCTGAACGTTGCCACCGTTTGCATAATGGTAAATACCAAGGCACTTTCCAGCATGTCTCGCCTGTGCATAAGCTCTGGCGAAGTCTGTATTTGTGTAGCCTGTTCCCTCCGTTGCCTTAATAATTACAAAATCGTATGGAACCACATTGAGGTCGATTCCACTCTGGTAACTTGCAATATCAATTCCATTCATTGCCATAATACATTCTCCTTCCAAATAAAAAGAGGACGATTATTCGCCCTCTGTTCTTGCTTCTGTATTTAATTCATAGTTACTTTTTTCTTCCGGAAGCTCTTCTGCAATATGTTCTTTTACCTTTTCTCCTTGTTCTTTTGACATCGATTCTGAAATTTTTAATGCTATAGAAACATTTTGAGACAACACTAATTTATTATGATAATCACTCATACTAGCTACCGTTTTATTATATAAATAAAAAAATACTGCTGCAATAAATTCCGTGACTACTCCTGATGCCGTTGTGACATATGCAGGCGTAGTTTTTCCAAAAAACATAGCTACAATACCAATTGCCACGATAATCGCTCCTACTATAGCAACATACACAGTTACAAAGAAACCTTTTTGTGCTTGTTGTCTCGTTTGTAAATAATACTCGTCCAAATATTTATAACTAATCTTTATTAGATTCTGATAAATATCTTCATCCACATTTTTCTTCGCATCTTCAATTCCTAAACCAATAAGTTTCGACTTAAACATTTCTATTTTACATTCATCTAAATATTGTAACATTAAAATTGAAATTACTCCCAAAAACAAAGCAACTAATAAAGCTATTACAATATTTCCAATTGTTATCTCTCTTTGTGATTTTCAATAGCTTGATGTATACCAGTAGTAAAAACACATAGGGCAAAATCCAAGGGCAAACACAACTAAAAATACCAATATTTTCCTTGTTTTATTTTTTTCTTTATTTTCAGCAGCATTTAATAAAGATTTAAGTTCGTTTTCTTTTAATTCACTATATGACATATTTCTCTCCTTCCATCGTCATTATACAACAGAAGGAACGGTCTGCCAAGAATTATGCTCGCTTTTCTGTGTCCGGATACTCCTCTTTATACAGCATCTCATACTCTTCCGCAAAATTTTTTCCTTTCTTCACATATTCAATACTATATCCTTTTACTTTTTCCTGGTACTTCTCCGGAATTGCGTCAAATGTAAGCATTTCTGCAATTGTTTAATCTGTTAATGCCCCACTTTAGCGAATTTCTTCATTGCCAATATCCATCAGATCATTATACTGTTCCTCAGTAATCCTGCCCGTGGCGAAGAAAATGTCAATCTTATTCTTCAGATCTTCTGTCAGACCGTTTCTTTCCTTTAATTTTTTCAGTGTCTTGTATAACATAATCATACCTCCAATTCTGCAAGTGCTACTGCGTACTCACTGTTAACATAGGCTTCTGCTGATTGTATATCCATGTCATAGATATAATCACGATTGTCGTTGAGTTGCTGTTTTACATAGTTCCATCCATTAGCCATGCTAATCGGGTAGTTAAATACTGTATATCCGTCTAACTGGTCTGAATTGACGCTGATGTTTGTTACTGGATAATAGGTTACAAGTTCTTTTAATGCCTGTGTCTGTTCTGGTGTGAGGTCGGTTTCTTGTTGCTCTAATAATTGATAAATCACATCAAAATCAATACTCAGCTCCTTTAATTCTTGCGCGGTATATAATTCATTATTTGGTTTTTTTATATTTTTTATATATAGTGATGTGCCTGATACACATGTTGTCCAATTGCTCCATTTAAATGTTGAAAATATGCACTCTTTACCACCATCTTTACCCGCAGGAGTATCAAGTCTGATAGCTAATCGATATTCTTCATTAATCTCCCCGTTTTTTGTATTAAGTGCTTCACTTCCACACATTCTAACTACTTTTCCACGTTCCACATCCACATAATCCGCAACATACTGCTGACCATCAATCGTTACATTGCCGCCAGATGCTACTGGGATGGCGTTGAGTGTGTAGGGGAGCTGGACGAATTGCTCGGTGTATGGCTCATAAGAGGTAGCGGTTGTGCCAAGTTCTAGCTGAACTTGCAAGCAACCCGTGGCGTTAGCGTCTTCCGGCACAAAGTAGCACCCAACAATGGTGTTGGCATCAACCGAAAAGGTTTTGCTCAGTCTACCGGGTACAACAGTTGCAAGAGTTTTCCAATCGGCATTAACCGCAGATATAGTAACATTTTGAACGTTCTCAAAAGATACTAGTGTTATAGTGTATGTGCCAGGAGATAAAAGGTAGTGTGCGGTCATAGGGTCAATTATCCGAAGATTTACCATACCAATCGGTTTTAGCGCATCAAAAGCCCATCTATTGTATTGTGCATCGTATCGTAGTGCCGTTATATTTTGACCGCAGTTTGTAGGAAGCAGATTCTTCCCCATCACCTTAACTGCGACGCTTCCACTATCTCCAACACTCTTAATCTCTTGCGGATAATCCGGTGATGGGGATGGTTTGCCGCCAACATAAGGCTCATATATTGGTTCATTTCCAATACCTAAGCATATTTTAGATAAATCAAAATCTCCATCAATAAGAATCTGTACATATTTCGCATCAATTGTTAAATCCCTCATCAATGAAGTAGTACCGGAATCAATTCCAAGCCATGTATCTTCTGTTTTATCTTCGTTGAAGAATCTAAAATTACCGCCAATAGCAGGAGTTCCATCTGTAGCCCAAAATACAAACGAACCTTTTGGAATAGAAACTTCTATATATTCTGCAAAGTTAGTATCTGGCGGTAATAAATTTATACCTTTATACTGCTTCTGCTCACTCCGTCCATACAGCATCATATCCATGATTTTCCCATTGTCAGAATCGGCAAGATGAGTTTCGCCCTGATTCGATGCATAGAACTTTGTAATTTTGTTGGATAAATCTTCCTTTAGCGAACCAATATCCTCTTTATTGGTCGCAATCTGCTCCCGATCGGCTGTGAACTCTTCCGCCACTGCCTGCATCTTACCCAGCTGTTCACTTCCAGCTGCCTGAATATCTTGGACTGCTTTCTCGCCAGATGCTGTAAGGTCTGTCTTGAGCTGTGTCCCAGTTTCAATATTCTCACCAAGAGAAGTGTCCAATACACCCGCTTGCTTCACAGTCGCACTCAGAGTTTCCTGAACCGTTCCTGCCGTCTCTGTAGACTCATCTAATGCAGTCTTGGCAGTTCCTGCTTCCCGGATGGACGTATCCAACTCTGTCTTTGCAGTTCCCGCCAGCTCCACCGACTTGTCCAGTGCTGTCTTAGAAGTACCGGCTGTCTCAATAGAATGTTCAAGTTCTTTCTCGGAAACACCAGCATTTATAATGGTCTGTTCAAGTTCTCCCTTGGACTCTGCTGTCTGATTTTTAATCCGTTGGATCTCGCCATCAGTGTGAGTAGTAATCTTTCCTACGGAGGTCTCTTCCTGATTCTGGATAGCTTCGATTGCTTCCCGCTCTTTCTCTCCGACTTTCCTAAGAGCATCTTCCTTGGTCTTTTCTGCTGCAACTGCACTCTCCGATGCACTAGCAGCATACTTACCGGCTTCTGTCGCACTTTCCTTTGCATTCTGCTCTGCCATCTTTGCTCGATCAGCAGATGCATTGACCGCTACTACTGTCTCCCTAAAGAGATCCGGATCCGTCTCTGGATCTTCTGCCGGAGAGGTTGGCTTACTACGTACCCTGACCGGGATTGTAATTTCATATTTGGTGTTTCCTGAAGTCTCATCTGTCAGATAGATATAAGCATAGATCCGGTAATTACTTGTCGCACTGTGTGTCAGTAATTCATCCGGAATCTTTACCTCTGTAACTCCGTCTACCGTCGTGCCGACTCTGGATAATGTCTCTCCTAATTTCTCGTCCAGCGAAAACTGCACTTCCACTGCCGGTGGAAGCTCCGGACCTGTGATCCGGAGCACCTGACCGTAATCATACTGCCATACCCCCAGCGTGGATGCGTATCTGGAATCTAATTTTGCAGATACGATATTGTCCATACTACTGCTCCTCTGTTACCAGATCTTCTGCTCCGGAATCAATCAGGACCTCTTTTACCTTGTCCTTTAAAAGTCTCGGTACCTGTGAATAAGTTTTCTTTCCTAACATAATCTGCTGTGCCCATAACATTGCCATCATTTCTTTTCCTCCTGAAATTTGTAATAATATGAATAAAATGGTTAATACAATTATCGTTTTACTGATATACCGTTTCAGACATTTCCAAAATGCATCCTTCGAGCATTTCATTTTTCTCCTCCGCTTTTTCGACTCTTGACTGCAGGTTCGTATTTTTCTCTTCTGCTTCTTTAAGTCGTGTCTCCAGAGCTGCTATCCGGCTGTCCGGATCTTCTCCTTCCCGGTACATCAGCACACCAAGGATGCCGGCCGTGTACTTCACGATTGCATCGAGCTTTGTGTAGTTTTCATACACAACGGTATCTTCATCCCGTTCGCTCACAGACATTCTCTTAGTTGTTGTCGGATCAGAAAATAAAGTCTTCAGCTGATCCTCGGATGCTGAAATGGTCTTGATCAGAAGTGCACCATCCGTCTGCTCAGTGACCTGCTGGATCTGCAGTTCCTGACCATCATTGAATGTGATTTTCATTTTTCTGTTTGCCCCTTTCTTCTTTTTAGAGGGATTCTGAATTAAATAGCAATTTATATGAAACTTATATAGATTCATCCACAAAAAGCATTTGTATACGATTCCCTAAAAATAGGATTCAAATATGTGCCGGAACAATTCACGTATATGCCTCATTGCAAAAAAATGGCACTGGGTATACGGGTGTAAGTACCAAAATAGAACAATCAACATTTCCAAAACCGTTTAAATCTTTAAGAGGTTGTACAATAACTCAAAATAGTGACGATTGGGTTATGATTCTTGGAAAAACCACAACCTTGAATGGAATCTCCCAACTTCGATTAGGATATTTTGCAGCATATACAAATAAAGCTTTTTATATGGACTATATTGCAATCGGAACATATTAGAATTATTTCCATTTTCCGATTATAAGCATATCAGCTTGTACATAACACATTCCTTGCTTTGGACTGTATGCTGTAAGCTTGTACCCGGTTGTAGTCACTTCGGTAACTCCAAGACCATACAGTTCGTTAGTCTTTGCCGGAGATACTATAATTAAAGGAGCTTCCTTGAATGCTACTGGAAAACCAACTGCAGCACTAGAAGCAAAATACCAGTTATACCAACTGGTTGCAAGATTGGTATTCCAAGTATATTTACTCCACATAACCATGTCGCCGTTGGAATATTTTGTGTAATTGTAGTTATTTTTGGTTCCGCGTTCTACGATTGAAATCAGATTACTGTTTATGATTGCAATATTATTATTTGCTTTTATCAAATCTGCTTTTACATTTAATAAATTGCTACTTAGTTCAGAATCCCTCCTTTGACTGGTTGATAAAGTTACATATATAAAAGCGCATACAAAAAACACCCGACCAATGCCGAGTGTAAATAAATAAGTTTATTTACTTATGCACTTAAATATTTAAAGTGATGATACCGTACACCTTCCTGATTCACCGTACAGTATCGCATGGTTGTCTCTGACTTTGCGTGTCCCGCAAATATCATAGCCTCCTGCAGAGGCATTCCGCGGTTCAGTGCATTTGTCAGAGCCGTCCTCCGGAATCGATGCGGATGTGCATTTTCTACGCCCGCCTTCTCTCCGATCCGCCGGATGATATCCTCAATTCCTGTTTTCGTCAGCCGGCTATTCGGTTTCTTGCTTCCGACAAATAGCGCCGGATCATTGTCTTTTCTGCTTTCCAGATATTCTTTCAGGTACATGTTGGTTCGTTCATTGATGTACACCGTCCTTTCTTTCGCTCCTTTTCCATATACAATCAGCTCTTTATTCGCATACCGGATATCTTCCCTGTTAATCTCTGAAAGCTCCGATACTCTGACTGCTGTGCTATATAGGAATTCTAGTAACGCTTTATCCCGAAGACTGCTGCATTTACGCAGCATCCGCTCCCGTTCTTCATCAGTATATGGTTTCCGGATCTTCTTTTCTACTTTTATAGATTCCACCAGCACCATCGGATTTCTCCGAATCCGGTCACGATCTCGCAGCCATCCGAAGAAGCTGCTATACACTGCCCGGACATTCTTTAGTGTCTGGTTTGCTACCTTGCGGATCATTTTATAAGCCCGCATGAATCCAGAAATATCTCCAGAATCTATGTTCTTCACTGGCTTATTGATATAGGTCAGTAACCGAACCAGTTCATACCGATATTGCTTCACTGTCTTTGATGCTTTTCCTTCCAGTGCTTTACTCATCAGAAACTCTTCCAGATCCACTTCCCAGCTCCTGTCTACAACCTGCAGGTCCGTTTCCTGGATTACTCTGCATCCGGTAAATGTCATCTGCAGCACTTCTTTCAGCTCACGTAATTGCATTTCATCTAAAACCGGTTGCATTCTTCGCAATACATCCATTATTTTCGCTTCCATACATTGCTCCTTTTTTTGCTTTCAGTATATCAACTGGCGTACTGAATTAAGTAGCAATTTGACAAATGCAAATGCAAAAATATCTGCTTTGAGCACAGAATTAGCAACTACAAATACCAATTTGAAAACGGCAACTGCCGATTCTGGTTGGAAATATATGACTAATGCAAATAATCTTTCAGAAAAGCTAAAATTCCGCAAAATAGGTCACATGGTATTTGTTGCTGGATCGATAAGATTTTCAGATAACGGAAAATTTGCAAACGATCAATATCTAGGAAATGTCCCATCAGGAATGACACCAAATGGTTATGACGAATTCGAGTGTCTTATTCCGATAGCTATGCATAATGGTGGACCTGCTGGAACACGAGCACGTATATACATAAAAAATGGTGGAGTATATATCGTCGGTACAGATAGTGCCTCATTTGCAATGGTTGCAGCAACGGCTTATTTTAGCTAATTAGCTAACTGGTATAAAAATAGCTCTTGTCGCAAAAAGCGTCCATGAACCTCCATTTTTGAATGAGGTAATATTGATCTTGTCGCCCTTGGAACATTTCCCCATAAAGTTAGATGTTAGCTTGTAATAGTTTCCGTTGTTTCCCATATTTACACCGTTTAATGCACAAGCGATTTCCTGTTTATAGCTTTCACTGTTAAGATTCGAGGAAACCGTAACAACAAAAGCATATGTAATACCAGATTTCAAGGAATTATACTTATTAGTATCCAAATTTACTGTTCCTTGTGCAGTTGAATCAACGATTATTGGTTTTCTGTTTTCTAAAACAGTGTTGGTTTTGGTTAAATTGCTACTTAATTCAGCAATAGATCCCTGCACACTAAACAACTTCTTAACTTCCGTAATATTAAGTCCATTGAGAATGACCTGGTAAAGTGGCATGTCTGCTACAAGATCTCCTGACTGTATATCTCCTGTTGTATAACCTGGTACAGTCGGACTGTTTTCGCTTGGTGTTCCCTGGATTACTTTCAAGGTAAGTGATTCTTCATTTGTACTTGGATCTCTACTGTATCTGGCAACGATAAGGTCTACTCTTTTCATTCCTTGTGATCCGTTTGTAATTGCGAGAGAATCGTATGTGTTCTTTTTAATCGATGCAGCACACCCCTGATGCATGATCACACCGTCTCTTACTTTAATCTCATTGTTTGACGATACTTCCGCAGTCAACTGTGATCCTGTTTGCAACACATAAGATTCATTTCCAAAAATTCCAATATTGATATCTCTGTCCTGTTCTGCAGTAACATGTGGACTTCCGGTATATCCTGTAATTATATCCATTAAGACTCTCCTTCCAATTTATACTCTACTTTTTCTTTGCCAGCTGAAATCGTCCATATCTTCCTTCCGATCGGCTTCTTCATGCTGGCACCGGTTAGATAATCTCGGCCACCAACGATGTCTCCAATATCCATACTTCCTTCTATTTTCTCCATCGTCATGTCATATTCTGTCTTATTCTTGGAATTTGTAAGTTTCGCAATTCCATTTTTGAGTAGGTCATCGTATTCTGATCCGGAGCTATCGTAAGTTTCTTCGATTTCATCAATTCCTCGATAGTACTGCGTTTGTCCTACGTTTCCCTTTTCGTCGACATACAAATGGATAACCAGGCGGTCTTTTAACTCTCCTTTTCCAAGGCATACTAAGTGATTCACGCCTCTTTTGTTGTCATCCATCGTAAAATTCATGTTCTGATCGTTTGAAAATTCGTATTCCGATGAATAATCTACGATAGGAACAGCTCTTACTTGAACATAGCCCATTTCGTATTTATCGCCTTGAATATACTTGATTTCCAAGCGGTAACCTACGGATTGCAGCATCTTCCTTAAACCTTCATGTAGCGTACAATATCGGTCAAACTGATAGTTCGTTAACTGAATGCCTGTATCTTCAACAACTCCGTAGAAAAAGCCTGGAAATGCTTCTTCTACTTTTCCTTTGATGATTTCATTTATTTCTCCGGATGCTATCGCATAATCCTGTCCTTTTTCCGGCTTGATTATTTTTTTCGTCATCATTCCGCGCCAAGTATATCCCTTTACGGTGATACTATTCGCTTTTGTGCTTGTAGTTACCTCTCGAACTATTCCGCCATACTCTGTGTCCGGAACATACACCTGACTTCCGAACTCAACCGTACCATTCCAACCGGATCTCTTAAATTCGATCTCAAAATCATTGATTGAGCTTTTCTCATCTTCTCCGATTTCCATGTCTACATTTGCATTTAAGATATATCCGAGCTCTTTGCCTATCGGATCCGTATAGACCAGTTCCATTCCGGCACGCTCCTTTCTTTGTATACCTTAATATCAAAGCCGAATTCACCACTCCAGTTAATAATCAGTACGCCAGACGGAATCAGTGTAAATACACTTTTGTCTTTCGCTCTTTTTGCGAAAATATTTTGCACAGTTCCATTTCTCAGATGTTTTGTGATCGTCTTCTCTCTGCTGGCGATTAATATATATTCACCTGCTTCTAACGTCTCATAAATCTGATAAGGATAACCGTTTATCAGTATTCTTGGATCAGCGCATGGACCATATATTACCATTTCAAAGTTATTATCTCGGAAATGATCGATAATCCAGTTCTGCGTTCCGGCACTCTTTCTTGAATAATCATAATTATACGTTATCGGATAGTCTAAGAATGTATATGGCTTTCCTTTATTTGCAGAATCCGGATAAAAGCTTTCCTGTTGCTCCATCGACCAGAATGGATACGGGCAGTATATTTCTATCTTGCAATCTGTACGACTATTATTTTCACTCGATACTTCATTGCTTGATTTTTTTACATATCCATCAATGTAGTATTCGCCATAGTAAATTCTTCCTGGAGTCAGATTGACCACATCGTATTCAAAAGCATTCGTAAGCTTATTAAGGATCTGCTTTCTTTCTTTTTCTTTGCCTCTCACGGTAAGAGTAATATCATACGTCACCGGTTCTTTTTCAAAAGCATTCACCGTTACACCCATTTCTCTTTCTGTTGTATTGGGTTTCCACTCATAAGCATGGAAATATCCGGAGGTTGCTCTCATTTTGTCTCCGATCAGATTGTATTCTTCTCCATTGGAACATACATATTTAATCTCGATCATTCAAACACAACCCCCATTTCTCTCAAAGCTCTTGCTACTTCTCTGTCATTTAAATTTATAACTATACTGCCGTCTCCACGTCTGGATGTTGTTTTTAAATATTCCAGTAATGCTTCCAGCTTCTCTGCAATCGTGCTGTTCTGACTTTCAGTGCTGCTTTTGCCAGAAATTGTAAGGTCCATACTTGTTCCAATTGGTTTTTTTACAGACTTCTGAAGCTCTGCTGCTGCATTGGATACTAATGTTGTCTTGCCAATCAATCCATTCGCAATTCCGGTATCGATCATCTCTCCAACATAAGCTCCCCAACGTGACGGTGAGTGAATTCCGAAGAATGCCAGAACATTTTCTTTAAATCCACCAAGAACACCTTTTACAGCATCCCATAGCATATGTGCCGCCGAACGAAGTCCGGATGCGATACCGCTTATGATATTGATTCCAATACTTCCCCAGTTCTGGCTCGTAAAAGCATTCACAATTGCGCTGATAATTGCCGGTATCTGTCCAACCAAATTCGGAATAGCACGTATCAAGCCTGCTGCCAGCTTAGCGATAATCGTAATACCACTCTGAAGAATCTGTGGAAGATTCTGTCCAATTGACGCTACAAAACGCACAATTGCAGTTGCTGCAGCCTGAGCAATTTGTGGCAGATTATTTATAATTCCATTTACCAATCTTAAAAGTAATCTTGCACCAGCACTCAATATTGTTGGAAGCATCGAGATAATTGTGTTGGCAAAATATGTAATAACATTGCCCGCCATCGTTATTACTTGCGGTAAATTTTGCAAGATTCCATTCACAATGTTTGTTATGAAATCCACACCCTTCTGCAACAAGATCGGGAGTTGCTCCTGGATTCCGATATTAAACTGATCCATAAGCTGCATTGCGCTCTGATAAAGAGTCGGTATTCCTGTTGTGATTCCGCTTGCAATTTGTGGAATCAATCCGGACACAGCAGCGAATAGCTGAGGACCAAGCGCCGTTACAAACGTAATGATCGCTGATGGCAACGCGGAAATAACATTCCATACTGCTGGAAGCAAATTCCCAACTGCAAATGTTATAATCGTATTAGCCAGTTCATTAAGTGCCGGTCCCACATCCATTCCCAGAGCAATTTCTCCCATTACGTTTTTGGCCGCTGCTTTCATCTGATTAAATGATCCTGATATAGTCGTTGCCGCTTCTTTGGCTGTCGTCCCGGTAATATCCAACTGTCCCTGGATCACATGAATTGCACTGTAGACATCTGATAGATTATCAATATTGTATTCCACGCCACTGATTTTCTGTGCATCTGCCAAGAGACGCTCCATCTCCGACTTCGTACCACCATATCCAAGCTTCAGGTTGTCCAGCATTGTATAGTTCTGTTTGGCAAATCCCTGATATGCATTTTTGATGTCTTCCATATTGGTTCCCATCTTATTCGCATTATCAGACATATCTACCATTGCCATATCTGCCACATCTGCAGCTTTGGAGGTGTCGCCAGCAAGGGAACTAAGAAGGCTCGCTGAAAAGCTTGTAGTTAGTTCCATGTAGTCATTTGCACTCATTCCTGCTGTCTGGTAGGCTTTTGCCGCATTTGCTTTCACTTTATCGGCAGAATCTTTAAATAATGTTTCAATTCCACCAAGACTCTGTTCGAGTGCTGCGCCTTCACTGATGCTTGCTGACAGAGCTTTCCCGATTGCTGCTGCGGCAATAACCTTTTTGATCATGCCAACCATTTTCCCGCCAAAAGAACTTCCGGCTGAGTCTGCTTCCGGCTCTATTTCTTTTTTAATTCTTCCCTGAATTCCTACCGCCGATGGTATGATCTGCACATACGCTTTTGCAAGTTCCGTAGCCATCTTATCCCTCCTTTCCCGTCAATCTCGCCCATTCTCTGTCAAAATCTTCTCCAGAATCAAACGTCTGAATTTCTTTGGATTTTTCCGTTCCATCACCTATGATCATTCCAAGCAATGACTTCGGACGGTTTTTCCCAGTCGCTCCATCCTCGGATTGTAACCAAGCGGTCATACGTGTTCCATCCGCAATAGCTGTCATAAGAATTTGTTCCGGTATAGGATCTATCCCTGCCATTTTCATTTTGATTCTTGAATTTTCCCTCAACCCACAAGAAAAAGTCGCTACCATTCTGCACGGTAACGACTTATAGTCATAAATACGATATGTTTCTGCAAGATCGCACAAAAGTGCGTCCTTATCTAAATTAAGCATGTAGGCGAGGGCTAAGAGTTTTTTCCTTCTTTTACATTTCCGAAAATTTCTCCAATTTCATTCATCATTTTCGACGCCGGTACCCTTCCGTTCTCCATTCGTAAATGTTCTTTCAAACGTTCTTTCTGTTCTGTTCCAAGAAGACGGTTTAATACGCTGATTGTTTTTGTCATGTCTCCTTCATCCATTTCACATAGATCTTCCAGAAGTTCATAATCATCCAACGCCGCTTCATCTAACTCATACTCAAAACCACTGCTTGTTTTTCCCTTCATTATTTCTTATTCCTCTTAATATATTCGTAATGTGTCTGTCCGTCCGCATCCGGTACTGCCGATAACGTTATCTCGTATCCAATCGCATCATCGTCCTTATATACAATGTCTCCGACTTCCGTAATGCTTGCACACGGAATAGCGATACGCTTCACTGCGTCTTTCAGAATCATATCTACAGCCCACGCATTCTGTTCCGCTTCATCTGCATTTACTTTTACCGTAATCCCTTCCTCAAGTGTTCCGGTAACATTATCATCTCCGTAAACGCTCTTCAGGACCTCTACATTCAAGGCTTCGATCATCGTAAACTTAAAATTATCTTTCTTACTGGTCTGCATATTCAATACAGTGTCGCCGCCCCAAGCATTTTTGTTGTCAGTTTCCGGACTATTAGAATTAGTGAGTCCATCCTCCGAACAATATCCAAGTGACTTAAATGCTGCATCTAATGCTGTGGTTGCATCTGTTGGCAATGTTGTTCCGAGCGGTGCTCTAAAAATCGCGCCGCCTACTTTCGGCTTGCCTGTACTTACATTTTTAGCATCTGACATTTTTATCCTCCTTCATCAGAAATGAACCATATCATATACAGCCTGATACCGATATTTCTTCCTTGTTGTATCCGTATAGTTGTAGTCGCTGTTAAGCTGGCACTTACTGATATCATCCATTTCAACAATTTTTTCCATTGCTTCTTTCACTCTTTCATTGAGTGATGCCGCCCCATAAAGGGATCCTGAATAAGACTGGATTGCAAGAGTTGCTGATGCAATATGATTTTCTTCACCGGATCCAGTCTTTTCAATTAGGATATATTCCTCTGGAAGTCCCGGCTCTTCTTCCATCCTTACCGGAATATCAAGCATGGCTTCCAGATATTTTCTAACCTTTTCTTCGATCATTTTTTCTACCCATCGCTTTCAACAAGCTGTTGTTTCCATCATCTCCATTTATTTTTACAACCGCTCTCGTTTGCGCAACATACGACTCTTTTTCTGCATCGGATGATATTTGATTTGCCTGTTCCAGTAAAATCGCCTGCATCTCTGCAGATTTCATTAACTCTCTTACACCGGATCGATTTAACTCAACTTTCGTTTTAGCCATAACACTCTACCATCCATCTCTGATTCCATCTTCCAGGAATATTTTCTTCAATTCCTTGCTGAGGGAATCCAATTACCCGCCATGATGTACCAAAAAAATCCACTCTGCAGTCTTGCCAGGTATGCGTATCTCCTTTTGGAATCGCGATATTGTAGACTGCTTTTTTTCCAGTAATATTAAGCATATCCAGCACTTCTGTTGTCGATGCCGGAGCAACCAACACGTCTTCCACGGTCACAGGTGCCTCTGTATATATCGGATGTCCGAATGTATCTGTCCCACTTGCGGTCCGTTCGTAAAGCTTCACCGGTATTCCTTTAATCATTAGCCTCTTCCTCCTGCATCAAATCCGAATATGGATTAAAATAGCCAATTCGATTCCCGACACCAAGGATTTTCTTATCCAATTTAGTCAGATACAATTCGCCGCTTCCATTTGCATTTGTCCAGGTCTGCGAATATACCATTGCTGTCGTAGTTGTCTGTGTCGTTCCAATAGGTACACCTTCCTCTCTGCTTCCGAGCGTCCGAATAACCATGTTGCATGACACTAATTTCTTTGCCTCGTCTGTAGCATTGCGGTTATATGCATCAATGATGATCGCTGCATCCTCTAAGAGTGCCGTTACATAATCTGTATCCGAAATATCTGTTCCTTTTCGTCTCCAAATATCCTCGATTGATGCGTATATCATTGTATCACCTACTTTTTCGCTGTTTGCGTTCTCTTTCTGGTGTTCTTAGCTGATGCCTCTTTCTTTGCTTCGACTGGTTCTTCTATATCTGGAATCACTGAGTCTTCTGTCGGTTCTTCGAGTTCTTCCACAGGTTCTTCTGTATTTTCGGCTTCTGCAACTCCTGTTTCTGTTTCGCTATCCTCGATCAAATCCTCGGTTTTTTCTTCAATAATCAGCTTAAACATTGTGGAGTCTAACACATTGTCAGACTCCACTACTATTCCAGTTTGTTTGTATAAATATTTCATATTACCCTTCCGCCTTCACGATCTTTGTAAATGCTGCCTGATCCATTATTCCAATTCCATATACAATTTCTGCACGAATTGCGATCTGATTCTGTCTCTGCAGGTCTCCAAGTCCATCCGGATCACCGTATTCGATCAAGTGAGCGCCAATTGATCTCTGCACTCCCCATCTGAACGCATCAAACTGTCCTACGATTCCAAGTAACTTCGTATCCGGTGTGATTTCATTTTTTGCAGAAACTGTATCAGATACTGCCGCAGTCATTCCGGCAAAATTTGTCAGATTCTGTCCGAATCCAATTTCCGGATAAATCTTTCTTCCATTCGCATCCCTCATAGTGGAAAGGCCAAAGGAAAGTGTTGGATCCATTGCAATACCACTCGGTACATAACCAGATGAGATGATCATTCCTGCTGCCGCCTCGATTGCTTCATCATACTTTGTGCCTGCAAGCTGCACACTCTGTTTCGTGTCAACCAGCCCTTCTTTTACAAGGCTTGATACCGTTCCTGTAAGCGGATTGATTTTGTGAATTCCAACAAGATCCAATGCTCTTCCCAGTGCGATTGACGCATTTGACGCCAGATCCTGCAGTACGCCAATCTGTACATCTTCGTCTGCCCACTGTACTTCCTGCGAAAATCTCATGGTAACCTGCAGTTTGAACGGATTTACTGTTTTAGAAGCATATGCAGTTGGGGTTGGCGATTTCTGCCCTGCCTCTCCTACGAGTTCTGCTTTCGGTGGCGATGTAAGTACCCATACCTGCTGCTTTCCAAATTTCTGCGGTCTTGCTCCGGATAACTGCGCCAGAGTAGATCCTTTCTGTGCTTTTTCAAAAATCCCCTGCGAAATCTCTGCCGGAATTTCAAAATCTGAACTAATAAGTGCTGCCATATTCTTTATTCTCCTTTACCAAAAATCTGATGTGCAAATTCCCTCATTGCATCATCCGTTGAGTTGTACTCTGTTGTCTTTTTTCTGTTCCCCTTAGTCCCCGGATAACTCTTCGGCTTCGCAAATTTCATAATCGCTTCTGCCTGTTTTTTACAGGTTTCCTCATCTTCCCCTGTCAGTAATTCTACCGGTACACCAGTGTCTTTTGCTGCTTTTTCTCTTACCTGTCTTACAGTGTCTTTCTTTTCAAGTGCGCTTAATCTTGCCTGAAGCGCATCGGACTTTTCTTTTTCCTTCTGAAGTTCCGTTTTATTCTGCGCCTGGTACTCATCGTACTTACTTGCCTTTTCTTTCAGGTCATCATAATCTGCATATTTCTGTCTTTCTCTCGCAAGGCGTCCCTCTATGATTGAATCCATTTCTGCCTGAGTAAATGTTTTGTCATCTGCCATCTTGTTCCCCTCCTGATTTGAGTGTTTTTAGTTGCCACGTTTAAGGCACGTGTTGCCATAAAAATAAGACGCGTAACCCTGCGCCTTAAAGGGAGATATCTGGATCACCGCCTTCCTACGGTTCGATTCGATCAATGTTATACTCAACAGCACAAGTGTGCTCGATTCTACATCCTCTTGCATCTTGCCATCCTTTCGCAAAATATGCGATATCTGCACCTGCTAAAAGTTCCAGAGATTTTCCAAGGAACCACAGTGGCTTTGCATCTACCGGTGCTTCCTGGAAGAATGAATCAATCACTTCTACTGGCTCGCCAATCGCCTTCTCTGCACTCTCGATTGCTTTCTTACGCTCTGTCAGAATATCTTCATCAGACTTTCCTCTCATTGGCTGTGAAATAAACAATTTCTTCATAGATTTGTACCTCCTATTCTTCTGTGTGACATGTATTTGTTATTTTACCGTATACATCCTCATAAAGTTCCTGCTTGTCACCGTTATAGGTGTATTCGGCATAGATACCATCTCCGCTGATAGTGGTTGATGCAAGGCACTTATAATTCTGAAGTGTTTTGCACGACCATACTACGAATACATTTCCGAGATCGATCTGAACCTCTGGTTTGTTCTTGTGGTACCATTCAACAAGTTTCTTCTGTGCAACACTCTCAAAATGCGCCATTCCTGTGATAATCATATTTTTTCACCTTGTCCTTTCTTAAAAATGAGTATAAAAATACCACCAACCGTTTCCGATCAGTGGCTTTTAATACCATATTACCGTTTTTTCTTTTGGTGGATTATCCATCTTCGCAATCCGTTTCAGTTCTCGCCTCACGTGTGGTGCTGCAAACATGCTTGCATTTTCATGTTCTACAATCTCTCCTTCCGGAATTCGTATTTTCATAAAACCTGCCGGCTCTTTTCCTTCTGGATAGTAACTTGCCGAAATACTATCACTGACTTTTTTTATGTTTTTTAAGATTACCATAATATTCCAGCGCCTCCTTCGGATAATTATATTTTTCCGATGCCAATTCATGTGCTTTTACATGATCTATGCCCGGATTTTCTTGCTTAATTTTCATTTCCAACAACTCATGCTCTATCAAAGTTTTGTCATGAAGTTTAATGTCTTTTCCATTCATCAAGCGTTGCCAGCTCTGTGCAATCGCGCAATCTGGATCAAACTGCCTGCTTTCTCCCGTATCCGGATCTATCAAAGAATCATCTTCAAATAAATATGCCTTAATTTTTCTTATGTCAGATTCTTCCTTACCGAGATTATCTGCTATTTTCTTTGAATCAGTTGAAAAATGTCTAATCTCTTCATAGTACATCTCCGCAAATTCATCAGCTTCTGCACTATTCAGATCTGTGATTCTCGCTCCTGATATCAGTATATCAGACCGCCTCAATTTTTCAAGTTTTTCCGCTTTTTTACTTGCGTATAATTCTCGTTTTCTCGCATTGATCACATCTTTATTCTGTGCATATCGCTTTCTCCGCATTTCATTGATATCCCCGTTGGCATCGTAATATTCTTCCAGATATTTATCCGGATCATAGCCTGCCACTGTGCTTTTTCCATCAAACCGGACCGCATACTCACAATCACAATGTGCATGAATGTGTTCAGCATGTCCGTTCCGTAACGCCTTTTTTGACCTATACTGCCATCCTCTTGACGCAAGCGTAATGCAGAAAGCACAGGTGTCCCCATGTGGCACCCAGGCAAACTGTGCCCCGTCACGCTCTGCATTTTTCAGTGTCGTATCTGCACCTACCTGTTTTACAAGCCTTGCAAGCGTTCCGGGAATATTGTTCGGAGACTGCCTTTTTGTTCCTTTTATTGCTTTCGCCACTTCCCCATAGTCCGGGAGATCTGCTACTTCTGCCGTAGGGACTATTACTCCCTGTGCCGCTGCTGTCGCTTCATACATCTGACACGATAATGCACCGATAGCCTGTCCATAGTGTTGTGACAGTGCATAGGCGTATTCCAAAAGTGCTTTATCATTTTCCAGTCCATTCTTTTGAACCCAGGACTGCATCAGATCCGCTGCTTTCTGGCTAATCTGTGACATCTTCGTTATGTATTCCACCCACGCCTTCTCCGTTATCTGCATTTCCAAATTCCTCCGTCAAGATAGCATCTCCTTTTGCTCTCTGTTCCTGCGCTCTGATTCGCCGGATATCCGCCTGATCAAAACCAATCATTTCAAGGAAAATATCTGTCTGTGCAAATCCTTGTCGCGCTGTCGCAATTTTGAGTGCTGCATCTGTAGTAGATGCCACGCTTGGCATTGCCGGATTCTTAAAATGTGCAATCAGCTCATGTGTTTCTTCCGGAAGCTCATCCGGAATCGTTCCAAGTTCAATTGCAAGTGCCATCCGTCCAATCCGATACAATGCATCACCATTTGATTTATTCAACTGTTCTGCCATAAGGATCAAGGTCTGTGACTGTGCAATAATTGCTTCACTGGAAGTCGGATTTGCATCATTTATCACACCAACATCCGTAACCGCCAATCCCGTTGCCGCTGAATACTGCGTGGCAAGCATCCGGAGCATCTGAACATGTGGTTCAATATTTCCCTGCGAAAGTTGCCCGAAATTCGGCTTTTCCCCAGTCTCCGGATTATTGGTACTGTAGAGAATACTTCCAACATACTGTTTGAATTTATTATCAATCAACATATCATATTGTTCATCTGACACCCCGAGCAGATATTTCTGTGGAGAAGTGGCAAATTCCAGTCCAATCGTTGCATTTGCGACTGTTCTTACATATCCCTGGATTAGTCTGCGGACCGGCTCTTTTAGCCTTGACTGACCAAATGGTTTATCGTTTGTTGCGTCCCAGATCAGAGCCACCATAAGGGGTTCTCCGAAATCATGGGGATTCTGCGTAGCATACCATGCACCTCCAATCCGATCCAGTTCCCAGATGTCTGTGTCTGTATAGAAATTTACATGTTCCGGAGACCATGTAACATCCGACTCGTCTCTTCGCGCATCTTCAAAGGCAAATCCACATCGGATGCGTCCTTCGTGTGCATTCCACGAAGCTGCAGCACAATGCGGAGAGTAAAACCGTACTCTTGCATCATCTTTCTCTCCGGATACCGCCGCAAATGTACAACCGTATTTCAGTTCTTCTTTGACCGCTTTATTGTATTCCGCTATCAAATGATTCCTTTTCATAATCTGATCCATATCTTCTGACTTCGTTCCATTTTCTGTAACAAACCCATCAAACATCGATCTTCCCGCAAGTACATCAACGGTTTTTGCTCCCCAGGCACATCCAATCTCAAGTTTTCCAAGACCTGCTGGCAATGCAATCCCAAGATTCACTTCATTCAGTGTGACTTTTCCGTTATAATAACGGCGCTTTTTCCTATTTGCACTTCTGTGATAATCATATATGTATTTCAATTCCTGAAGCCACTGTTGTTCTTCCGGTGGTAATCCTTCTACTCTTCCAAAATTTAACTCCATTATCCTATCCTCATCTTTCTGCTCGGATTTCGTTTCGATGTCCGGCATCCCCAGAGTGCAAGTGCTGCTGCTTCAATCGGGATTGAGTTTTCTCCACCAAATCCCCAGCCACCGGAAATCGGTCTTTTTACAGACGTAATTGCTGACTCATTCAGTATCTCTTGGTATTTATACCATGTTACAGTCTGTTCATTGATTTCCTGTGATAGCTGACTCGCCGCTGCTATCACTTCTTTTGCTGCCGGCCGAACAATTGACTGCTTATATTTCCACACCGGTGTTATCTTCTCTATCAGGAAGTCAACTCCATTTCTTCCATCGATCACCACACAGCTTGCCATCTTGTATCTCTGATTCAGCCAGTCCGCAAGCCACTGGATTCCTCTGTCAGTTGCTTTTAGCTCGATCAGTGAAATTCTCGCTTTCCCTGCATCCGGACAGACAGCTCCGCATAATGCTACCGCCGAACCATCAGAAGAAAACTTTACGCCATAAGCAGTTTTCCCTTCCGGCTTTTCTTTTTCCGAAACACACGCTTCCCATTTCTTCTTATCAATTGCATAATCCTGATCATTATTGATTGGCGACCACCAGCCAAGACGCTCTCTTGCAAATGTGTCAGCATCCATCTGCTCACACTCTGCAGCTATGGTTGTTTCTGTCATTCTGCGCCCTAATGCCGGATTGCACTCCGCCCATCTCCGACGATCAGTAACATCTCCAATCTCTTTCACAGAATATTCTGTCCAGGCTGTGGATTTGCTCTCACCTTCCGTTGCCCGTTTTCTTATCTTCCGGAATACTGTGCCGGTACAATTTTCATCCGGTGGCGTTCCAAGATAAATCGTCTGTGGATTCCTTGACGCTGATATTGCCGGCAAAAAAGATGCCTGCTGCTCGCTTGTCAATTCCTGCGCTTCATCAAACACAAGACAGTCGCCATGCAGTCCTCGACCACCATTCCTTGTTCTGGCAACAAATACTACTCTTCCACCATTTTTTAGAATAATCTGTTCTCTTCCGAGTGCCGCCTTAATTTCTTTTACATACTTACGGAGTCCTCTGCTTTCAAACAGGCCGCGCAATTCCATAAAGGTTTCTGTTGCAGTTTTCTGCAGATGAGCTGTGTATATAACCCATTCTGCATACAGGATCATTCCGGATGCAATCCGCCCGGAAGTATCCAGTGTTTTCCCGTTCTGTCTTGGAACAGATAAGCCACATGTCGGCGCCGACCAAACATCATCCTCTGTACGCCCCATCCAATCATTCAGCACTTCACTCTGCCACGGATCCACAATCAATTTCCCGACCGCAAGCACTTTTACCGCATCGGGGCCATCCGTATAAGCGTAATCCGGAACAATTCTATCGGACGGTGTCTGGCTTCCCATCAGCTTTTCGTGCCGACAGGATTTCTCCGATTTCGTCATCGTCTTTCTCCATTCCTTTTATTTCTTCAATTTCTTTGATTGTTTCTCTGTATTGCCTGGAGAGCTGTGGCATTGTCTTTGGACCATCAACAGCATCTTTCGCGCATATATCAATCTGTTTTGCGAGAATCAGTGCTAAATTTTCCAAGCGTTCCAAGCGGCTTCCCTCGCTTGTTACAGTTGCCATTCTCTTAGCTCTTCCCATCTAAATTCACCTTTCAAAAATTTTCCTGTGTGTAAATCGGCGCTGGACAGCGGTGGTCGCCGCCGCCGCGTGGCGGGGTACCCTCCCCACCCCCCTTTGGTTCCGTCACCAGGCACCATCTGTAACGTTCGTTTTAAGGCTTTGCTGACACCTTGATAATTCATTTAATGTTCGATTGCTTTTGGCCGCATTACAGCAGTAATGAGCCGCCTGCAGGTTGTTCCAGTCCTGAGCAGCTGCCTCTTTTGAGCTGTAACCGAACTCACGCCATCTCGATACCGGTTTAATCTCATCGATTACGAAAGACAATGGATGATTACTGTCACTTGGTTCATCGTAATGTATCGGACCGAGCCTGCCTCTGCATATTCCACACTCACCGCCTATTGCTTTGAGTCTTGCCCGATGCTTTCTTCTTAAGTTGCCGTTCGCGCTTCTGGGGTTTCCTGCCGCCATATATTTTCACCTTCTGTTCTGTGATGGACCATACATGAATCGAACATGTGACATACCGCTTATGAGGCGGTCGATCTACCACTGATCTAATGGTCCGTATTATTGGCGGCTTATGTATATACGAGAGAGTACTTCAAAAATCAGTCACAACAAACAAACATCAAGGGGTTTTTATATATATAAATCCTGAAAAGAGCAAGCCGCCTAATCTCTTCCCGGAATTCACGGCAAAGAAAAAGGCAACAATCTTTCGACTGCTGCCCTGTTCATCTCTTTACCTGAATACACTATACCACAGACCAAGTGTATCATTCTATATCATCTTGAAGTTTTTTAGTGCTTTTGAATGTTTCCGGTGTACTTGTGCCCACTCATATCCTGTCTTTCTGCAGATATCCTTCCACCTCATAAGATCTATGTAGCAGTAAGTCAGTACATCTTTCTCTGTCTCATCTTCCATCTGCTCAATTCTTTCCCTGATCTCAGTCCGGATCCTAACTCTTTTCTTTCTCTGCTCCACCAGTTTCCGTTCCTGTTCGTCCACTTCTGCTGCATAATCCGACAGATCAGAAAGGTTGCTGCTTTTTGGCAGCCCATCTGCTGCCAGTGCTCCCGGAAGCATCCTATCCATCTTTAAGCGTTCCAGCTCTTCCTCGATCCGCTTCTCCTGGCGTAATGCTTTGCCGTACTGTTTCAGGTATTCCTTTTTCTTCTCATTCTCTTCTTTCACTGTTTCCATCGATATACCCTCCCTGTCTTCCTGTCTCTTAATACTAAGACCTCGAATCCAAGCAGACTTGCTATATCTTTTAATGCTTTATGTGCTTCCTTTACGTGGTGTGGAATGCGGCTTGCATCCTGGATGGCTTTGCCTGCTGTCGGATCACGATATCCTTCCTGGTTTTTATACAATGTTTCATCACCTCCTACTCTATCATTGCCGGAATGAACAGCGCCCATAAGCACCACGCCGATCCCGTCCATTTCATTCCAATAATTACTGTAACTGTCGTAATTATCCATACAAGTATCTTTGTATATTTATCTTCCATTATCCTTTATACCTTTCCGGAAGCGGCATCCACGCTTTTATATCTTTCCAATCGTTTCCACTTTCCAAGCGATGCCCTACAATATCTATGCAGTTCTCATCGGTCCATACCCTTTTTCCGTCTGTTACTATTATTTCTTCACCATCTTCCGGCATCGGGCAGTCCAGATAATAGACTATATCATCCGGGATTCCTTCCTCTTCCCGTTCGGCATCCAATATCACATGCCATTTCACCGGAATCCATTTCGAGATCATTCCAGTCTCTTCTAAATCCTCATATTCTGCCAGCTTATTACAGCACGCCTGGTGTCCGTTTTTTCTCAAATCCATTCTTGGTATAGCGTGTCGGTCTTCTCCTTCGCCAATCCATTCTGTCAATCTATCCATTGTTACCCCTTCCTGCGCCATGATTCCACGCCTTCCATTCCTTCTTTACTAATCAACTGCTGCCACTCCCAATTTATGTAGCTCCTCGCAATCCCTTTCTCATTCTTGATCTGCACATGGTACGGATAGATTCCAATGATCGTGACCTTTTCCGTGGCGAGTCTGGTTTTACCTCCCTTCTGGGAGATCCTGCGCCTTAACTGTACTTTGTCTCCAACTTTCATTTTTTTGTTCCTTTCCGTCTTACTTTGCGCATTTTCTTCGTTACTGGATAGATGAACGCCCGCATATTGCCGGGTTTAGTCATCTTCCTCTTCATCTTTCTCCCTCTCCCGGTTCTCTAAAATGATTCCATTTGCACAGATACCGCCGTCTGCTTTGATCAGGATGTATTCTTCACCATCAATCACTCTGGTTGATACCAGATCCGTCCGATCAGCATTTACGGTCACATGCGCATCCGGAAGTCCGATTTCAAATCGCTTCGTATTTACGGTGTTCTCTGTGTCAATCTCGGCAATATTGCAGCCTTTGGCACTTTCTGCTGCCGCCTCCGGATCAATCCCAATGTTTTTCAAGACATTCTCTATCTCGCTTGCTTTCAGCCTTCTATCTTCTGAATCCGATTTAATATCCTTGATTCTTCCAAGTGAATGATACAGATCTTTCGCCTGTTCCAGGCTCACTTTTCCGTTCACTGCATTTAAGCTTTCCCTAAATGCTATTTTCTGTTCTTCCGGCGTAGACGGTAATTTACACCATAAGGTCTGTGTGATCAATCCTTTGTCCGGATCGTTCGGACGTTTGCTATAGTACCAGACGTGATCCAGATCACTGTGACGGTCTGTGAATGCTGGATATAAAAATCCCTGCGTCGGCATGCTTACCACCCAGTCCCTTGTCCGTTCCTGAACGTCTGCCAGCTCCGGTGCATAGGATAATCCTGCTGCCGATAATCCTACCGGACATAAGCAACCAATCATATACCGGTAAACCTCTTCGCTTTCATACAGATCAGTTCCATCTGTGGCAATCTTCGGGATATCATAGATTCCGCTGGCGATCAGGATTAAGGTGTATGTTTTGTTCGATACATCTATGGACTCTGCAATTTCTTCCAAGAAGATCTGACGCACTTCATCGTCCTTCAGCTCTGTATTTGCAATGGCATTTAAATATCTGGCTCTTTCTTTGTCCAGAAAATCCAACTGGAACATATTTTTTCCCGGCTTTCCAGATAAGACCTTTCCGAAAATATCCAAATATTTGAACTGCTCTGTTTCCGGAATATTTAAAAATGTCTTGGTAAACTCCAACCGACAGTCCCTGTTATTGTCTACGATATAACCTGTTATCTTTGTGATGTTGCATAATTCTATCCTCATGTTTCTTTTAAGTTCAAACAACTCTTTCTTCATGTCGCTCCTTTCTGGCTGCCACACCGGGCAGCCATGCACTCTGCGAGATTTGTGATATATTAATTTTCCTGTGGTGCCTATAAATAATTCTTTCCGGCGTTTTTCATCCATTCTTCCCTTGTATGGGTTCTTTCGTAAACCTCCTGGGCTTTCGTCATCAGGATCCGTGCGTTCTTGGCATTGTTGTGAACTGCTGCCGGTCCGTTCCGGTGATGTTCCAGGCAGAGATTTACTTTTAGACCTTCCGCCTCTGCAAATGCATGGGTATTACCAAACAAAACATGATGCTCTTCCAGATATGGCTTATATGTAAAATCTCCATCCAGTAACATGCACAAGTAGCACCGGCGGTCGCCTTTTGGCTGCATGATGCTTTTTTTGTGCTTCTTACGTTTCTTCTGTTTGGTTGGTTTCGGAAACATCATATTCACCAGATAACACCTCCCCGTTTTGATCTACTTTTTCGTTTAAATACAGATACCATTCCTGTGAACTGTGTACTTTTTGGGTTGTCTCTGCAAGGTACAGAGCCGCATGATACAATGGAATTGTCTGGAGATATTCCCGGCGTGTTAATTTGATTTTGGGAAATGTGGCCAGATATTCTTCTACGGTTATATTTTTCGGGCAGTCATCCGGTTTCCAGTCTTCTACACTTAACTGCTCCATCTTAGGACTCCTTTTTGTATAGCTCATGATTTCCGTAAACCAGATCCGCCTCTTCTCTTTCATAACTCCAGCCATAACGCATTAAGATTTTGAAGCATTCCTGGTATCTCTTTCCGGCATCCTCTTTGTATTCTCCGGAATACTCTACCAAATCCCCGATATAATCATCCATCATGTTGTTCATTGCAATCAGGAGTAACACCTGCGTATCCAGTGTTTGTATTTTTTCTTCTGCTTCTTCCTTTTCTTTCTCATCCGCATCATACAGGCTTTTCCCGGTAAAAAATTTTAGAACCATTCCATTTCCTAACCAACAGGACTTCTCCATCATGTTCCGGATCATCTTTTCAATGATTTTCTGGCGTTCCTCATCTTTTAACAGTTCGATTTTTCCGTCTGCTATTGTCCGGATGAATTCTTTTTTTCTTTCATTCATTTTTTTCTGTAAAGCTTTCAACTGCTTTGTCTTTTTTCTCTGCCTGTCCCATTCCGTTTCAACCTTTTCTGATTTCGGGAGTTTTTCCACTACATCAATCCCATTCCAACCATCCAGATAATACAGTTCTTTTCCGCGGATATTGATTCTCTTTGGTGGTTCTTTATCCAGTGGAATACTCTTTTTATCTTTTACCTCTTCGGTATAGCGTTTTCTCTCTATCTCCTTTGTGGCTTTCTTTATTCCTGCTGCCTCCAAGAGCTCGATTATAATCTTCTTATTCTTCTCCCTCTCCCTGTTTTTAATCTCTGCTTCTACTTTCCACTGGATCTGTCTGGAGTCCGCTGCATTTTTTAAGATTTGGTTTCTGGTTTCAACATCCTCGATTCTCGACAGTTGGGCAAGGTCTTTTAGATTTAGCTGATATACCCCGTCTTCATCCGTCTTTTCCTTCACCAGATCCCGGTCAAGCTTCGCAATCTCCAGCCTCCGGCGCACGGTTGTCCTGGAGAATCCGGTCTTTTCCGCAATCTGTTCTTCCGTATCTCCAAGGTTAAGCATCATCTGGAATCCTTCCGCCTGTTCCAGGACCGTCAGATCTATGCGCTGCATATTCTCTTCCAGCATGGTTCCGACCTGGTCTTTGTAGCTCATGTCCAGCACGATCCGGCACGGATACATAGTTACGCCTGCCATTTTTCCGGCAGCGAACCGGCGGTGCCCGATGATCAGCGTGTATCCTTCTTCATGGTGCGCCCGGTTTTCATCCCAATATCCCGGAATGACCGTAAGATTCTGCATAATTCCTTTCTTCTTGATCGACTCACTCAGCTCTGATAAATCGCCCAGGTCTTTTCGTGGGTTATCCGGATGCTGATGGATCAGCTTGGCGTTGATATTCGTTATTCCACTGGTTGTCATTTTATTTTTTCCTCCCTTTCTTCTCTTAAATGTCCTGCTGTATCATTAAGCGTTATTGCCATACTTTCGCACATCGTGATAAGTGCTGATTTTAGGCTTTTCATCCATCCGTCAATCTCTTTTGTTAACGTCTCCATCATTGTCGGCAATGTTATATTTATCTGCCTCGCCATTTTCCTTGCGTACCGCCGTTGTTTTCGTTTATCCAGCTCGAACGGAGGATTTGCTCCATACTTTTTCTTGTAATTCTTTTTCCATTGCCTATATTTCATGGTTTTCTTCCTTTTCCCGCATTTTAGACTGTAGTCTATCGGAATACCGCGTAGACTTAGAAAACTCTAAGCTTACACGATGTTTTTCCATCTGCTCCGACAGCTCCTGCCAGAGCTCTTTGTTCTTGATCTCTTTTCCATGTGGTCTGCGCCACTCTTCCCGTTTCCATTTGTCCATATTTCCTTCGTTTATGGTTGTGACCAGGAACTGATCCGGCGTGTAGGCAGTCACTTCACACGGTCGGAGCATTCTCAGACCGACAAGGATAGCAATCATACTCATACGGTGGTATGTCGTCTTCTGTTCGGTCTCGATCTGTGCTTTCACTGCCGGTCCTTTCTTAGTCTCGCATTCTACCAGAGCGATGCACTTTCCGTTTTTTGCGGTTGGTCCCCGGAAGTTTACTTCCGTGAACAGTTCTATCTTCATCTTCCGTCCTCCTTATCCGGATCATTTCATAATGCCGATATGGAAATCCGGTTGCTTTGTTGATTCCTTCAAAATAGGTGTCCTTTACTATGTAGTATCCTTTTTTCGGTCTCGGTTCTTTTTGCCACCGGTACAGAATATCCGTCTCCGGTTCCGGAAGCGGCATATTTCTGGATCTTGAAAAACTCGCTTCTTTGATCTTGTGATCCAGAACACCGTCCTCCACATATTTTTTCTGTGTTTTCTCATTTTTTGTGATGTACTGGGCGAGTTTCCGGAACTCTCCTTTTTCGTATAGCAACTGCTTATTCCGAACCTTCCCATGCTTCCAGGCTGCAGCTATGATCAGATCAGTATCCTGGATTCGGTTCAGAACTACATGAACATGCCAGTTGCCAGACGGCGCGCATTCAATATTCCGGAGCCACCGGAGTTCCTCGCCACGTTTCCGGTATTCCTTCTTGCAATATTTATAAAAATCTTCAAAATCTTTTACCGCTTGCTTCATGTCCGCCGGACGTTCTTCTTTCGGATATGTGAGAGTAAAGAAGTAATCATTCACTTTGAAATACATCCGGAGTCTGTGACGTGCCTTCCTCTCCCTGGTCCATTGGTTGACCTGCTCCACTTCCTCCGGTGTGGCTTTCTTCTTTTTGGCTCTCTTCTCTCCCGGTGCTCCATACCTTCCGTCCAGATATTCCTGCCTCTCTATTACGTTTCCCAAATCATATGTCACTCTTCTGATTTTCATAGCGTGTCCTCATAATTTTAATAGTCTTATCAAGTTATTAAAAAGGGCGGTTGCCCTGTAAATACTTGACTTTCCCGCCGCTAAAAGGTACACTATAAGTGCTTAGTTTATTCGTGTACCTTTATGGTTGCGGCGCTTGCGATATTTCTTTTCGCAAGCGTTTTTTATTCTTCTTTTAAGTACGAAAAATTCATTTTCAGGAATACCATCAGAGCTTCCGCATCATCCGGTGCTTCAATATCTTCTCCGGCTGCAATTGCAAATACAATATCTCCTAAGATTGGCCATCCGTGCTTGTCTGCATCATAAAAATAGCTTCCAAGGCGGTTGACTTCTTTCTGTTTCATTATTCCATCCTCATCCACTAACATGATCACAGGCATCTTGAATGTCTCATATAATGTTTTCGTGCTTACGATTTCAAAATGCCCGCCTACTGCTTTCTGCAGATCACGGAAATCATCAAAATCTACATTTATTATCGAAATAATGTTATCCGGTGTTACTTTTACTGTTTTCACTGCTTGTCCTCCAATACTACTGTTTTTCTGCCAGCTTCTTTCAGGCTGTCTACATATTGTTCCAAATATGGGATTGCATTTTGTTTGAAATACTCGGAATCACGGTTGACTCTTTCTATTGATTTCAAAGTCTCAATCCACTCATCCAGCTTCTCCACCCGAATCCGCTTCTTACGCTGCTTCTCCTCCGGCATGCTCCTTCGCCTCCCTTATTTTCCTTTTCCGGTACTGCCATTCCCGTATCCGGAAATATTCCAGTGCAAACGCTCCGGTAGTAAGTGTTGTGATTCCAAGTGCTGCATATAAGTAAAACAGCTCCTGACTTTTCACTGAGCACGCACCAGCCATCATTAAGATTCCGATAATACTTGCCGTTACGCTGAGTGTCTTTGCAATCTTATAAAACATCTCTTATCCCTCCTTTGCTTGTCCAACCGGTACCGCTTACGCGGTTTTCTCCTGCTGGTATCCTAAATGTTCTACAAACTTTCTGGTCATTTCCATGACTGCCTTCTGCCTTTCCTCCGGCATCATGACTGCCATGTCAATTTCTTTTCCATCAATTTCTGCAATAAAAATATGTTGCAAATCCACCACCTCTCTTTAAACTATGCGATACTGGTTGTACTTGTTGATTTGTCCTACTGTCGTCTGGTATAATCTTCCTAACAAATGATGAAAGGAATGATTAATTATGACTAGTAGCTTCACTTGCCCATTTTGTGATCACGTTATGCCTGTTGTAGCTTCAACCTATACAGAAATTAGCGCCCGTTTCAAATCGCCTACCAGCCAAGGACATTCACTCGATGCAAAATATGATTTAAAAATTCATATGTATAAATGTCCATATTGCCAAAAAATCACAAGTATTGCCGATTATTCTGGAACTGAATTGCCTCAAAAAACAATACCTCTTTTTCCATCATCTACAGCCAAACACTTTCCCGATTATATTCCCCAAGCAATACGTTCTGATTATGAAGAAGCATGTTCCATTGTTAGTCTTAGTCCAAAAGCATCAGCAACTTTATCACGCCGTTGCCTACAAGGAATGATTCGTGATTTTTTCCAAATTTCTAAAGGTAATCTTTTTGAAGAAATTAACGCTATTAAAGATAAAATTCCGACAGAACAGTGGGCTGTTTTAGATGGTGTGCGCCGTATCGGAAATATTGGAGCCCACATGGAAAAAGATATAAACCTTATTGTTGATATCGAACCAGATGAAGCTCAAAAACTTATAAAGTTAATTGAGCTTTTACTCCAACAATGGTATATTGAACGCCATAATCAACAAGAATTATATGCTGATATAATTGGCATCGATCAAGCCAAACAACAAGAGAGAAAGAAAACTGAGTAGGAAACTACTCTTTTTCTTTTGCACATGGATCATTCTCCGCAAGTAAATTTCCATCAAAATCCCAATACTGTGTCACTATTCTGCACTTATCTCTTTCTGTTCCACTTCCTCTAAGTGCCTGTGTCTCAATCACAGAAATAACCCTTGCAGAATCCGTTCCTCTCGTTCTTACCATCTTTCCTCACCTCGCTTTCTGCTGTGCTTCTGTTTCGTCTGTTGTAAATATTGCGTTGCATCAAACCAAAGTTAAAATACTTTCAGAAATTTTAGAAAATACAAAAGCTTCTAACGCTACAACATCTGAACAACTCGATGCATTAAAGGAAACAGTTGATACACTCCAGAAAGAGATTTCTGAATTCGAAAATAAAAAATCAAAAAACTAATAGTTACCACAATAAAGCAAATGCTAAGGACCCGATAAAATAATCTCAATGATTTTATCTGGTCTTTCATTTTTTCCATTTCCTTCTTCATCTCTTCCATCTAATCGCCTCTTTCCGTATCAGTTGGACAAAATATAATTGGATCCAGCTCTAAGTGCTTACATAGCGCTAAGAACTCATCTACACGCAAATCTCGATCTCTTTTTTCGTTTGCAACACTGTCATATAACGCCATGTAAGGTACTCCTGTCTTCCTTGAAATTTCCGAGAGATTAAATCCTTTTTTTCTGATATACTCAGAAATTTGTTTTGTTGCTCCGTCCATTTTTTCACCTCTTTCTAAGTTTCTTAGAACTTGATTGTATGATATTCTGAATTTCTCAGAATGTCAATACCTTTTTCTGATTTTCTTAGAAATTTTATTGACACGTTAAATTCTCAGTGTTATATTCAAGATACAGAAATAAATAAGAAGCAAATCGGAGGGAAAAATATGAAAAGTTCCATTGGTGAAATATTAAAAAAATGTAGACTTGAATCCGGGAAATCAGTAAAGGATATTTCTGATTTGTTAATTTCTAAAGGTTTTAAAGCATCCGAAAAAACTATTTATAGTTGGGAAAGTGGAAATAGTCAACCAACGCCAGATGCTTTACTTATAATGTGCAAAGCTTATGGTATATCTGACGTTTTAAGCACTTTCGGATATGCAGAGCCTTCTGAGCCAACCACCCTCGCCGCCCACTTTGACGGGGAAGAATATACAGAATCCGAAATGGAAGAAATCCGTAACTTTGCTGATTTTGTGAGAAATAGAAGAAAATAATAATGGCATTGGAAACATTGAGGTGCTAACGTGAATAAATTTGAAAAATTAGAAGATGTAGCTTATCAAGATGATGTCGATGTTTTAAATTACCGTTTTGAAAGCAATAACATAAAAGGACTGTATTGTGATGGTGTTATTGCCATCCGAGAAGACATGACCATTTCAGAAAAGACCTGTGCTTTAGCTGAAGAACTCGGGCACCACGAAACATCTGTCGGAAATATCCTCGATATGACATCTGCTGTCAACCGGAAACAGGAACGTCAAGCTCGACTGCATGGGTATAACCGCCTGATCGGGCTGATCGGTCTTGTAAATGCCTACGAGCATGGATGCCAGAGCAGATATGAGATTGCAGAATACCTAGAAGTGACAGAAAAATTTCTGGAAGAATGTATTGAGTGTTACCGGAATAAGTACGGAATCTGTAAACAGGTAGATAATTATGTGGTGTATTTTATACCACAGTTATCCGTGATGAAATTGGTATAACCGCATATGCGATTATATAGAAACACTTTATATGAGGAGGAAAATTACTATGGAAAGTAACATACTGGAGATACTAAACATACCAAACATTTCTTCGCAAAGACATTATTGGATTATACGAACAAATAGCGGTGATTATTATGATGACTTCATCCTTCATCAGTATATTTCAATTGCGTGGGACTATGTCACTCTTAATATATTAAATAATCAAACTGAAGAAGCTATAAAACGTCTTATAGAAGTATATGAAAACTCTTCCTCAACCAATCCTGACGATGAAGATGACGATGATGATGACGGTTCTGCTAAAGGGAAAATAACAGCTATATACAATAAAATAACGAGATTTGTTTTCGAAATCCAAAAAGGAGATATTATTTTAATTCCAAGTAAAAACTCTGATAAAATCACTATAGCCGAAGTCATTGGTGATGCATACGAGACTCAAAACTATGTAGAAGATTACTTAAAAAACGATCCTGAAACAGAAATTCGTCCTTGTCCATATCAAAAAAGAAGACGAATAAAATCTTTAAAAACAATTTCAAAAAGTGAAATGGATATTTATCTTGCAAAAGGATTCAACTCACAGCATGCACTTTCCAATATGGATGAGTATTCATCATTTATAGATCGTACAATTTATAGCATCTATTCAAAAGGAGATAAATTGCATACAACAATGCATGCCGGACATCCAAATGGTCTTACTTTGAAAGAGCTGGTTGAGCTTTCTACATCGTTGGATGAATCTGCCAAATTTCTTGCAGAACAATGTGGAATTCCTTATGATCCTTCTGATATAGAGGTAAAGTTAAACATACACTCCCCTGGTATTATCGAACTTATTGGATGTATAGCAGTAAGTGGGGTAGTCCTTTCTTTATTGATGTTTTCATTGAACAACTTGATAAATGGTGGAAAATTATCTATATCTTTAAAAAAGGATTCTGAAACAGGAAATATAGATTTTGCAGTAAATTCTGAATCCGATGGCATAAAGGGACATCAAGAAAAAGCTGAAAAACTTGAATTGAAAAAGAAAACTGAATTGCTTCAGATGATGAATGACTTAGACATTAAAAGTCCCGAAATAATTAGCTCTATTTTAAACGGAGAGAAAGTAACTCCAACCATGATTGCTGACGCTCAGTCGCATCAAAAATTATCTTCTGAAGCCGAAGATGTAGTGGAGTAATTTATCAAATCTAATACGATTTTTTCTTCTTGATACTACAATGCAAGGAATTGTCAATATGATACTAGCATATAACCATTCATTGCTTATAAAATCAAATATAGGAATTAACACAAGGACAAGAAGACAATATAATAAAATAGTTGCAGAAACCATATCTATCTTTTCATGATATTGTAATAGCTTCTTTTTCATTATCTTTCCTCCTTCCTTTTCTATGATTATATGCCGAATTTTTTTATACATCAACAAAATAATTTCTTTTTTTGAAAGGACGTGATCACATGCCATTACCAAAACCAAACACTTACACCGTTGAAGATATCTATCTTCTTCCAGATGGACAACGCGCAGAACTGATCGATGGTCAGATCTACAATATGGCTCCACCAAGTCCATTACATCAGAAACTTGTAATGGAATTATCTGCAACCATCAGAAACTACATTAAATCAAATAGTGGTTCCTGTGAGGTCTATCCTGCTCCATTTGCTGTTTTTCTTAATCAGGATAATTATAATTATGTTGAGCCGGATATCTCCATAATATGTGATCCAAACAAAATGAACGACAGAGGATGCAACGGCGCTCCTGATTTCATCATTGAAATTGTATCGCCAAGCAGCCAGCGCATGGATTACCTTACAAAATTATTCAAGTACCGTACAGCCGGTGTCCGCGAATACTGGATTGTCAATCCAATGACACGGATCGTCCAAGTCTACTGTTTTGGTGAGCCAGAAGATTCTACGCAATATTCTTTTGACGAAGAAATCAGCGTGGGAATCTACAATGATTTAAAAATCCGTATTGCCGATCTGCTGAAATAAATAAAAAACCGCTCCTGCGCCAACAGGAACGGTCATAGGATGAAACATACGCCAATATGTTTCTTTCAGTACTCCGAAGAGATACATCAATTTTCCATTTAATATTGTATCATCTCCGGAGCAGCCACGCAAGAGAACAAAAGTTCTCAGGCTGTTATTTTTGTACCCTTTTTTACATAAAATACAAAGGAGCTGATACAATGAGCCTAAAATATGCATACGGATATATCCGTGTATCCACGCACGATCAGGAAGAAATCTCTCCGGATTCCCAGGAGCATCTCCTCCGGGATTATGCAGCCAAAAATAATATTGTAATCCTGAAAATCTTCACGGATCTCGGTATATCTGGAAGAAAAGCAGATAAACGTCCCGGTTTTCAGGAAATGATTGGTCTGGCCAAAGGTCCCGATCATCCGGTTGACTGCATCCTGGTATGGAAATTCAGTCGGTTCGCCCGGAACCAGGAAGAGTCCATTGTGTATAAATCTCTTTTAAAGAAGCAACATAATGTAGATGTGATCAGTATCTCCGAGCCACTGGCAGACGGTCCGTTCGGCTCTCTGATCGAACGTATCATAGAGTGGATGGATGAATACTACTCCATTCGCTTATCCGGCGAGGTATTCCGTGGCATGAAAGAAAACGCTACCCGCGGTGCATACCAGGCAAGACCGCCACTTGGCTATAAAGTTATAGAACGTGGCAAGCCTCCGGTTATCATTCCGGAAGAAGCTGCAATTGTCCGTATGATCTTTGATAAATATGTAAATGGGAAAATGAGTTTCTTTGATATTGCCCGACACCTAAACTCTCTCGGACTGAAAACGTCCCACGGGAAAGCTTTTGAACGGCGCAGTATCGAATATATTATTCAAAATCCATCCTACTGCGGTATGATCCGATGGAACCGGATGGAAAACGCCACCAACCGGATCAAAGACCAGGACGAGTGGATTATTGCTGACGGAATGCAGGAGGCGATTATAAGTAAAGAACTCTTCGATGCCGCCCAGGAACGCCTGAAAAAGATCTATAAACCGGTTGGAAAGCGCCCCTCTTCTACATATAAGCACTGGTTGTCCGGACTTCTGAAATGCCCGGTATGCGGGCGCACACTGACCGCTACGACCATGAAGCGTGCCAATGGGGAAAAGTATGCGTACTTCTCCTGCTACGGATACAGCAAAGGAAAATGTGATAAACCACACGGTGTAAGCTCTCTGGTGATTGAAAAGGAAGTCCTGAAAGCATTAGAAGAAGCTCTTGGTTCCAATTCGATTGTTTATGAAATGCGCGAAATTCGCCCACAGGAGCTTTCTAATGAGCGTACCCTTATAAGTGAACGCCTTGCCAGTTTGAAAGGTAAAGAGGACAGGATACGTGCGTCATACAGAGAGGGTATTGATACACTGGAAGAATATAAAGAAAATAAAACTCTGATTGCCAAAGAAAGAGACTCTCTGGAACAGCAGCTTGCAGAGCTGGAAGAAAATACGCCGGATAAGATTCCGGATGATCCTACTCCTAAAATGCTGGATCGGGTAAGCTCCGTCCATGATATTCTAGTTTCTGATTCTTACTCTCTTGTCCAGAAAAATGAAGCTTTAAAGCAGATTATAGATAAGATTATTTACGATCGGGAATCCGATACTCTGAAAATTCATTTCTTTTTATACCACTCATAATGCCGGAAACCCACGTATTTACGGGCTTTCCGGCTACTTTATAGGTTGTGACAATTTGGTCAACCATTTTGTCACAACCTATAAAGTTATTTCTTCTTATTTTAAGGGAATT
>ERZ791897.372-NODE-372-length-37059-cov-5.311129_pt1 | contig 37059 bp, 47 predicted proteins | sample MGYA00510152_ERZ791897 | MGnify/ENA primary metagenome ERZ791897 (study PRJEB30046, sample SAMN00792050) | human gut metagenome | study: EMG produced TPA metagenomics assembly of the A metagenome-wide association study of gut microbiota in type 2...
CTTCTGCTGCCTTGGCTTCTGCTGCCTTGGCTTCTGCTGCCTTGGCTTCTGCTGCCTTGGCTTCTGCTGCCTTGGCTTCTGCTGCTGCTTCTGCCGAACGTTTAGCGCGGGTTTTTGCGCGTTCAGATTCTACCATTTCGGACACTGTTTTAGGCTTCTCTTCTGCCTCCACTTTTGTTGCTTCTACAACAGCGTCCGCTAACTTGTCAAGATCGGTTTTACGTTCCGTTACTTCCGGTATGGTTTCTCCCGCCAGCTCGCGCAAATAATTAGACGTTGCCAACAAACTTTCTCTACTCTCATTTCCGATTAATTCGATTACTACTTTCATTTTTTCTTAAAATTAAAAATTGTTTCTAATAGTTCATTTTTGTTCACTCTGATTTTGCCCGTCCCATTCTCGTACCGTGTGAGTTTTCCGGCGTTGAGCTGGTAGCGTACAGCATTTTCGGTGCACTCCGCTAACCGGGCGGCTTCCGCCACTGTGATAAGTTCTACTTTTTCCATTTCATTTTTTCATTAAATTTAAAACTCAATTTGTCAGACGTTCGATAGGTTTGTACGTGATCGGAATAAGCGGCGCACCGGGCCTGTTCGAAAATAGTTTCGTAACGTTTGGCGTGTGGAATTATGAAGCCTCGGATTTTATATTTAAACTTTTTTCCGGCTTCTTCTTCTCGTTGCAAATCATCGAACACTATTTTCGAGTTGCCCGGATAGCCGTATAGCATTGTAGCCTCGCCTATCGTTTTGCACGCTTTAACCTTCTCCCGTATAATCTTATAAAAGAACGCTTCTAACTTATAAATGTCTATTGCTGCCATATCTAGTAATGTTTAAAACGATTCTCCGGTATCGGAATAGTTCAACAAATTTAGTAGGCTTTTCAGTTGTTTTATCGATTGAGATTCGGGCTTTATAGCTTCAATTAAGCGGAAACCGCACCGTCTTTTCAAATGAACTAGGATACCATCCGTGTTTCCTGTCTCGCGCCCTTTGGTTACGATTGGCGGCGCTCTCATTTCTCTTTCGATGTTACAAAGGTACAGCTTTATTTTGAACTACAAAACTATTTCCCAAAAAACTTTAGTATTTTAACTCTGATTAACGGTTTTGAAGGTTTGATAACAGCGTAAACAACGAATAGCCCTTTTTAAGCGGATGTTTAACGCCCTAACTGTGTGCGTATCAGCTAGTTAAGTGGAAAAAACAGGTGAAATGTAAAGGTAAGGGATAGTTTCTCTATTAGTTTATATTTAAATATTTCTATAAATTCATTCACATATTAATTCATATATTTACATATTTTATATATAATCTAATATTTCTCTGTTAGCTCTATATATTATCTTTACATCTTTTACATTAGATATATATTGATAGATAAAGTACTAGTTATTAGTGGGTTAAGTGTGAAAGATACAAATTTTAATTATTTACATGCAAAAACGCCAACTCGTTATGAATCAGCGTTTTAGGTTTTCAAGTGCGAAAGATGAAAGGGCATTTATAAAAGATGAAAGGCGTTATCTGTCGAATTCTGCCGAGAATTCTACGTGTATTTTAGATTTTGGGTTTTTATTCGATACGGTTATAGTTTGTTTCGGTTTTCCGATCCGGAAGAATAAAAACCGCTTTTGTTTGACTGATCCGATCACGTCGATCGTGTCAACACTACTAGATTTTATAATTGTTGTGTCCGGTTTGGATTCAACTTGTATATCATTCCACCCGTCGAAGTAGTGGGCTAGCCTGTTTTCCTTGTTTCCGTCCCGGTATTCCGTCTTAACCACGGTGTCCACCTTGGTAACTGCCTCGGCCCTTGTGGCGTTCTTAAGCTCTCTTATCTTTATTCCCGCCTCGCGTACCTTATTATATAGATCGGCGTTATATAGTTCTAGCTCGTCCTTCTCTAGTCTTAGCTGCCTGGCCTGTTCTGCATAATCGCCCGCCGTAGTCTTGAACGCTACGGCCTCGGTGTTAAGCACGGTGAGGTTGTTTTCCTGCCGTTCTAGCTCTTTTCTCTGTTTTTGTACTGTCTTATATGATGCGTACAATAAAATGGCTAGAAGGACCGCTAAACACATCAATATCTTATTAAGCGTTATTTTCATAGGTGAAGTATTTGGCGTTTCACATTGTTCTTATCGTATGAGATATGCACCCATGAAAAACTTTTCTCGTCGATAAGCTGGCAATATGGCAAATTGAGTTTTTGCGCCAGCTCAAAGAGTTTCTTATTCTCCTGTTTGCTACCTCCTGTTATGTCTGCCGCTTGCCCCTTCATGTGCTGCGACGTTTTAGAGCCTTTCACCGCCTTGTTAAGGGCGGGCGATCTATATCCGCTTGTAACAATGATCGGTTTGCCGTACGCGTCCCTAAGAGGGTCTAACACGTTATCAACTAACAGTTTCAGATTCTCCACTGCTTCCGGTGTCGGATCGTTGTTGATCTTCTTCGCTTCCGCCGCCGTTGACGCGGTTAGCTCTTGAATTGTAAAATTTCGCATTTTTCAAGTTTTTTATAAAGTCCAAATATTTAGTATTAATCAGAATATCCAGTACCGCTATAAATTCGTTATCCGGCTGGATCTTCTTAAAGTTACGGATAATATTTTTAGAATACACAAGCGCGAAAAGCGTGGTTAGTAATCGTAATAAGTCCGTATAGTTCCCCTCCGGCTCGATAAGCTGTGCGCCTGCTGCTGTGAATAGAATCACAATAGCCGCGATCGCATACTCGAAAAAGGCGTGGAAAGCCTTTTTATGACTATATTTTTCACCAGCCCGTAAGCCCGCGATAAGTCCTACTATAAAATTCAACGTGCCAAACAAAACGATCAAAACGAAGAACGTCATCACATCATTAGTAACGGTTAGCAGGAAAGCTAGAGACGCGACGCGCGCCGTATCAAAAACCCCATCCATTATTTTATTAAACATATCCTAGATTGTACCCTGTGTGAACATTCCTCCTCAATCAGTTTAGCGTCTTTAAACGCCTTGATTAAAGGGACTATAAATAAATCAGCCTTGCCGCGTTCCGCCTCAAACCGCTTTGCTTTGTTGTCGTCAGCCAGAACGTAGCTGCCTCCATAGTTTTGTATTTTTAGGCCGCTCGCCGTGCTCTGCTGCTCGCTTGTCTGCAAGTAACGGGCAAAGGCATAGTAGCACAATACTTTATTAGCTCCTGTACGCGCCGGGGTGTCAATTAAGTATTCCGGCGGTATCTCTTCATACGATCGGTGGAGCTGCGGTGACATATCAAGCATGTCGGCCTCGTAAAATGCCTTCTCAATGTCGCTGTCCTTAACGTCCTTCGCAATCGTAAACAAATCTCGTAGTAATTGGATCGGGTATGCCATATTAATCTGTTATTACTTGGTCAGGCGCAATATCCGCGTCGCCTTCCAAATCGTTTTTAATCTTAGTTAGTTCCGGGTCTATGTCGAATATATATGCCAGGTCACGGGAAATCTTATCACGGACACGTGACAATGAACGGCGGTAAACGCGTTGCATTTCCTTAACCACTTCGCCAGACGCGTTCGAAAAGCTGATCAATGATGAATCGATAAGCGGGATCGGAATAGTGAAGCAAGAAATAGCGATGTCTTTCCGCAATGGCTCGCAATACGATTTGTACAGATCGGAATCGATAGGCGTACCAATTTGATCCACCCGGATAAACGGCTTCTCTGTAATACCTACGTTCTCGTCTCTTACTGTGAGAACCGCGCCAGTTCCTTCCACCCCCATCATTTCGGTAATTGCGTCCCGGAACTCGTTCTGCTCCTGATCGCTTTGGAACATCCCGTGCGATACGACGCTACAGGCGTGGAAACCACGCGCTAGGACGTTCTCAACGTACAAGGCGTTCCCGTGTTCTGCCCCCATTTCGGGCTGTACCGCGTGAAACGGGCTGATCGGATAAGGGCGACGGTTTGAGAAGTTAGCGTAATAGAGTTGTCCCGGATGGTTTTCAATACCTCCGTACTCTTCACATTCTTTCCAAAAGTTTTTCGGGTTGAAGTTAGGATAAACCACGCCCGTTTTAACGTTCGTGTCCTTAAGCATCTCGCGCTCCCAGTTATCGAATACGCGCCATTTCCGCACGATTGAATCGCGTTTGTAGTCTTCATTAAGAACGGCACGAACGTAACCGAACGGCACGGGATAACAGTACAAAGGGCGACCATCGCCGCCGTATTGTACTATTAATGCATAACCTCTATATCTCGGTATCTCGTCCGCTACGAACTCTAAAACATCGTTCATGTCCTGGCCGTGCTCGTTGGTTCTCGCTGCAAATTCTTCGTTAACAAAGCCTTCGCAAATGATATTTTCCTTCGCCTTGTCACAACACGCCGTAGCGGTTTTGCTAGCGTCGATAAGATTCGCGATACGTTGCGGGTATAGGTTGTCTACGTCGTAACTAACCACCCCTTCAGAAGTACGGGGCACTAAATTCAGTGCCCTACGTACTATTAACTCTATTTTCTTTGCTGCGATCATTGATTTACCTTTTTAAATATTATTCTTCGAACTCTTTCAGACCCTCGGCTGCTTCTGCTTCCGCCTTTTTCGCTGCGCGTGTAGCCGCTGCCTTTTTAGCCGCTTCACTACGTTTTGCTGCCGCGATCTCTTCCTCTGATAGTTCCGGCTCTGTTTCCGGTTCACCTTCTACAGGCGCTTCCGGTTCGCCTTCTACGGGAACTTCTGGTTCGCCTTCTACGGGAGCTTCTGGTTCTGCTTGCAAGTCTATAAAATAGTCCTTGTAATTTTCATTTGCTTCCATGAACTCTACGGCCTTCTCGTCGCTTGTGTTGAATGCGCGGTACACTCTTCCGTCTTCGATAGAGTTGATGAACAACCCCGGCTTCATAACGTAACGGGTGTGTTGTCCTGTCAAATAACGTTCTTCATACCAGCGTTGTGCAAACAGGCGATCCGCCCCGCACACAATATCCAATTTTAGGTTAGTCATTGTTTGACACAATGAAACGATCTGCCCTATATCTGTAATTTTTTCCATCTTTTAAACTGTTTTAATTTTATTAAACTTTCGGTATCTTCAGGCCGTCGTAATCTGCCTTAGCTAGCGTTAACAGTCTATCCCCCGTTGACGCTTCCGGCGTTTTAAGTGTCACCGTTGAGAAGCCCCCAGTACTTGAATCGGTTGCAAGGTCGGATGCTTCCAAGCCGCAAAAAGCCCCTGCCAAAAGATAATTACCTGTTTTAGTTTTGAAGGCTGCCCGGAAATTTCCCCCTAACAACTGGTTAACTGCCAGCCTATACTCCAAGTGTGATCCGCCAGATCGTAAAATCTTTATAATAACGCTCTGATCTTCTCCCGGAGGGGTTGTATCATTCACTTTGATGGCGTCTTGGTACATAATAGAGCTGTTTACGGAGTTAATTATGTACCCCTTTTTTCCGGTTAGCATAGTTATAGTACCGACCCCTCCTGTTTCTGATATGGTGGAAATGTCCGAAGAGTTGATGATAATAGCCTCGTCTATTTCCCCAGTCCCGCCTGCATCGGCGAGAAGTTCACAATTATACGTAATATCTGCCGATATTTTTTTTATACATGCCATATAATATCCTCCTTTATGATTCTGTTACGATCGCCGCGGCTCTCAATGTTGCATAACTAGCATCTGCGAAGCTTACACGCGCCTCGCCGATAACATTTTCCGATGTCGATAACGTGATGGTAGTAAAACCGCCGTTTGCGTTCAAGTCCTCGGAAAATGCAGACATACTCAAACCGTAGATATACCCGTAAACACGGAGCCTCCCGGCTTTAGTTTTAACAAGCGCTAGGAACGTACCATTTAAAATCTGATTCGCTATCACAGTTCCGTTTACGTCACTCTGATACAGTGTGAACGTAACCGCCTGCGTCAACGCCGTTGGCGCGTGATCGTTAGTCTTTATTTCTTCCGTAGCGTTTACACCCTTCTTGTTACTCTCAACCAGCACGGCCTTAGCGCCAGCGGCTAGTGTTATAGTGGCAATACCATCCGCTACGCTCTTTGTAGCAATATCGGCAAAGTTGATAAGAAGCATCTCGGCTACACCTGTTGCACCTCCGTCGCAATCAACTAAGATCGCTTTATTTAATTTATTTAAGCATCCCATATTTTAAGCTAGTTTTGCGGCTGCGATCGTTGTCCACGCTGCCGAAGCAATTGTTATTCTATTTTCTCCTCTAGCATCGTCCGGCGTTTTAATCGTTATTGTAGTAAAACCACCTGCCGCGTTAGAATCCATATCAGCTTGAGAAATTTCAAGCCCACATTTAAAGCCCGCCATAACCGCTGCCGCGTTAATGTCGTTTAACTTAATGGCCGCCATAAAACGCCCGTTCAAAAGTGACGCCATAATGTTACTACTCAAAGATAAACTTTTATCATATAAGGTAAACATAACGGACTGATCCAAACCTGCCGAAACATCTGATAACTTTAAAGCTTCTGTTAACTTCGCACCGTTCTTGTAACACTCAACCGGGACTGTCTTTGCCCCCGACTTCAATGTAATGGCCGAAATACTGTTATTACTGTCAACGGTCGCTGCTGTTACATCGTCAAAGTTAATCAGATACATTTCAGCGATACCTACGCTGCCAGCTTGGCAGTCGTAGGTAATTGCTTTATTTAATGTCTTTATACAGGCCATATATTACTGTTTTAATTATTAAACACCTGCTGCGGTGCACAATTTCATGTATTGGGGAACTGCAAGCATAGCATCAGCTGCAAACACGGTTGTACTGTAATACTTACGGTCTTTAGCGTCACGGATGAACGGATCAATAGTCAAACTTGCATCTTCAAGAGCCAACTGAATGTTAGTTTTCGGAGAGAAAGCAATGAAAGACTGAACTGTCAAAGCGTCACCCTTAGCACTGTTAGATACGTGTCTCAACTCGTTCACCTTGTAACCTTCGAAGTAGTATGCTGGTTTGCCGTTCTCCATGTTGGCCTGTGCCAAATGGTTGTCCTTAGCTTCAACTAAGTCCTTATAAGCGCGCATAATGTTACTAGATACATAGAATTCTGATTCGTCCAGTTGGTCCGGGCGCTGGTTGTCGATACACCATTTCAGACACTCCAAAACGTTTGCGCCAGCTCCAGAAGGAACAAGAGCCTTAATACTTTCGGTTGAATCCTGCATTTGCTTGATGATACCACCGTTTTTAAACACAGTGTATACCCCCGCTGTATCAGTTGTTTTCAGACCGTCCAGCCATACAAGACGTAACATATCAGCTTCAAGAACTTTCAGAATTTCGTTCTGCATGAAAGCTGCTAACTGTGTTTGATCGAAATCAGCTGAAAGGTGAACGCCTTTTGCAACCATTTTGCCCCACAAGTCTTGCAGACAAACCACGATAGGCAACTCAATCTGTGCGTGATCGTAGTATTTAACCTTGTCCTGCAAAGAACTATACTTGTATTCGCTATCACAACCTGCGGAACGTCTTACCGCTTTGTCTGTTGCGGTGAAAGTCAAGATAGGTTTACCCTTCTCAATGCCTGCTAACACGGTTACGCCGTTGGACAATTCGCCCTCCAGCCCAAGTGTCAAAGAAATAACATCGGCCAGGCTGTCGATATTCAATTTGTTTAAATCACTAAATGTAAATGCCATAATTTTAAAGTTTTAGTAGATTAGTATTTGAATTTTTTACGCATTTCGGTTGCGGCCTTCTGAACCTCTTCACGGCTCAACTTAGTTTCGGTCTTAGTTTCGGTCTTTATCTCTGTTTTAGCCGCTGCCGGTGTACCGGTACGTTTGCTTAGCTGCGTTTTGAGATCAGACACGGTTTTCTTCAACTCGGTAACTTCTTTGCGGATCGCTGAAAGCTCTTCCGGTGTAGCCGTTTTCTTTTTGTCCTCGTCTTCCTTGTCCTCTTCCGGCTTTTTTTCCTCGGTTGCAAGCTCTTCCTGTCCCTCTTCTTCGCTTTTAGCTTCGCTTTCCACTTCCTTAACGTCGGAAATTTTTCCGGCTACGACTGAAATGATCATGTCCTCGCCCTCACCGATAGAAATGTAATAATCACCATCTTCTACGGGTTTGCCTTCGGCGTCCTGTACTTCGTCACCCAATGCAGCTTGTTCGCCTTGAGCGATAATAACAAGCTCCTTTCCTTCTTTGGTTGTGACGGTTTCCCTAGCCAACTTAGTTGATTTAACCAGCTCGGCTAATTTCGTCCAAAATTTACTCATTGATAATTTGTTTAAATTGTTATTAAATAAAGAACTAGTAGCCGCGGGGAGTCCCACCAAATCGGCACTAAATAAATCTCTTACTTCTGTTACGGTTGCGGTTTGCGCTTCATCGTCCAACTGCTTAACGTCAGACTGATTCACCGATACGCCTAATAGTTCCGGCTCCTTCTCGATCATAGCAACCATAAAATTATATTCGCTAGGATACGCACTTTCCAAGGCTTCAGACATGACTAGATCAGCGTAAACGGCATTTTCGTCGTGTGTGAAGTTTGTAAAATGCCCTATATACCCGTCCAGCAGGTCCGCGCCGTTATGAGTGCGGCGTGCGTGAATAGGCCGGGAATTACCTAAAGCCACTAGAGACGGGAAAGCACTAGCAGAGATGACTAATTTATAAGCCTTTCCCCCTTCTTCATAGTAGTTTGCGGTTTCCCCGGCTTCTATAATGCGTAACTTTTCAAATATTTTCATATATTACTGTATTATTGGTACAAAGATATATTATTTAACGGCACGAAGCCGCGGCTTTACCTATGATTTATAGGCTAGCCGCTACTTGTACACTATTATATTGTTGTTGACCCTCGTCTATGTCGGTAACTGCCACCCGTGGAGCGGGGACGCTAGCCACTGAATCGTACATGATCGCCGCCAGTTTTCGCAAACTATCATTTGACAGACTGAAATTACTAGGTAACTGCATGCTCGCACCGCCGCCTACGTCGATCTTCCCACCGTTGGCGTATCGGTACACACCCGAAGAGCCAAACGAACGCCCGCCGTACTCCATGTTAAGAGCCGATAATGCGTTGATTGCGCCCGATGCCTTCCGGTTCAGAATGTACATGTTCTCCCCACCTTCTGCTTCGAACTGTTGCCCGTTCGACCCGGTGAACGTCACACCCCCGGCCGAATGACTAGGGCCGTATATTTGTCCACCTTTTGCGTATTTGCGAACGCTTGTATTAATCTTGGTGTCCGGCTCTTTAGTTTTGTTAATGTTCATAACCTGTTTCATACCTGCCGCCACTACGATAGCCGCCTGCGCAATACCAAAAATACCGCCCTGCCCTATTGCTTTAGTCGCGCCCAAATAGGTATTGATAAGCGCCTGCGCCGTGGCAAATGCTTTGCCCGCTGCACTCTCTTCGCCCAATAGGCTTGCGAGTTGTCCGGCTGTGCCCGCTGCCATCTCCAATTGCGCGTTATAATATTTGCGTTTAAGCTCGTCCTTCATGATTTCAAAACGTTCGGTTATTGCGGTTGTTTCTGCTCCGATCGCTTCCGCGTTCGCGATCTCGGCCGCCTTTTGCGCGTCCAGTCTCGCAAGTTGGCTTTCCAAGTCGTTGCCTAGTTTCATGTCAGCTAGCGCGCGGTCGTTCTCCATGTTGAGAGCTTGACGGTCCCTTTCCTTTTGGTCTTCCTCGTCCTTCCGTGCCTTGACCTCTGCGGCGTATTCCAACTCGAGTTGGCGAACGTTGTTTATATACTCCTGTTCTCCGATCAAGCCCTGTGCGCGTCTGTACGTCTCGATCTCTATCTTTTGGTCGTTGACCGCTTGCAGTTCTTGCAATGATATTTTAGCCCCTTCTATTTCGCGCTGTGCTATATCTAGCTGCATTGCGGTAACCGCTTCCGAGTATTTCTTAAGTTGCGCGTCCTGTGCGGCCTTAATAGCGTCCTGCGCTTTCTTTTGCGCGTCTGCTTCCCTCTTCGCCGCGTCTTCTGCCGCCTTCGCTGACCTCGCCGCCGCCGCTTGTGCCGCTTGTGCCTGCTTGTCCCTCTCTTGCTTTATGAAGCCAGACACCTGCCCCGCCATTTCCTTCTCCTGTGTAGCGTATTGGGCGCGCGCTGCTTCTAGCGCGGCTAGTGCCTCCTGTTCTTTCCGTGCGTCCTCGTCGCTTGTATATCCTAATTGGTTCTCGGCTTTTATCTGCTTGTACTTAGCGTCCAGTACGGACAACTCCATATCACGGATGGCGTGCAGCTTTTCCCCAGCCTGTTCTAGCAACTTGGTGCGCTCCGCCGCTGATTTGTTTTGGTCGGCTGCAAGGGTCTTAAGTTCTTCCATCTCGCGCCGCATCTGTGCCATCGGTACAAGTGCCGCCGTTTCAGCTTGGTAAATCTTCTGCGTTTGGGCTGCTAGCTTCGCGCCTTCCGCCGCTGCCTTCTTTGTCTCTTCACTGATAAGCCCTAGTTTGTCTAGAAGCCACGTAACGCCCTTGGCAAGGTTTTCAAGCAAGAACGCTACGCCTTCAAACAATCCGGTTATCCAGTCCAGCAAACGCCCAAAAATCACTTTAAACGGAGCAAACGCCGCATTTAAGCTAGTCGCTAACTCGCTGTTACGTTTCATCAGCTTCTCAATGATCCCGATAAGAGTTAATACGAGCGACACGACGAAAATAATAGGGTTGGCCTTTAACGCCGCGTTGAACGCTTGAACCCCAGCAATGCCGCTTTTCATTTGTCCCACTAGCGCGCCAGTGCCACCTGTCAAACCTTGAGTTTGGAGTATGCCGTCTTTAACGCTCTCGGCGTAATTACCGACATTACGGCGGTTGTCGCCTACTGACTTTTCCAGCTCCTTAAGTTTGTCCGATAATGCTTTAGTCTGCTCGGTTAGGTCTTGCCCCTCTTTGCTAGTAGTCCGTTGCGCTTCGCTCATCTTGTTCAGCTCCGTGGTGTTCTGCGCCAACTGTGCACGCAAAGCGTTAACGCTCGTAGCCTCGTTGTCTAGGAGCGTTTTTGTACTCTTGATCTCGGCGTTATTCTGTTTGTTCGCCTCGGTATTGTCTAGGATCGCCTTTTGCGTCTCAATCAGAGACTTATTCAGCTTCTTAACCGTCGCGTCGTACTTGTCTTGCTGTACAAGCCCGTCCGCATAGTTCTGATTTAGCGCGTCTAGCTCCTTCTTCTCGGAGGCGTACGCCGCTTGCAAATCCTTTTTAGTCTTTGCAAGGGCCATACTCTTAGCTATTAACGCGTCTAGCCCCTTCTCGGCTTCTGACGTGCCGAAATTAAGGTCTAATAGTGTTACTTGATCCGCCATATTAATTTACTTTAAATCCATTTTGTACAAAGATAGCTTACAATCCCCAGTTGCTACGTCATATTCACCTAAAGATTTGATGTAGAAACAACTATTCAGCTGCGAAAAGTAGTAAGCGTCCCCTAATCGTAGGTTTTCAACGTCCGCGTATTCTAATTGCGCCTTTATTTTCACCTGCACACGGGACCGGAACATACGGAAATGTCGGTTTATGTACGGGTAATAAATATCGTTCACATGGATATACTGTTGATCGTAGCCCGTCTTACTGAAAGCTGCCGTAAGCCCTACTTTTGGAAACAAATAAGGGCTGTATGGGAATTTAATTGCCGACTTGTACGCCTCCTTAACAGGTGTTACTGTTCCCGCGCCGTTGCTGTAACTGAATTGCGTAGCGTCCAGGGTGCACACGTATTGGTCTGCAAACTCGTCGGGAACGTCTACGGTTTCAACGCTGCGTAGTTTGTCGCTCCAATCGTGTATATGTGCCCATGCCGTCGACGTACCGTCACGAAGGTCTGCATCTACTATTGGCTCTACGCGTAACTTACCGTTGCGGTAAATTTTACGCCAGTGCCATGCCGTACACATGTCGTCCACTATGTTTTTTACGTCCGTGTACGGGAATCCTTTTGGTACATCGTTAACAGTCTTGACCGTAGGGCTTAGACCGCTTTCTGGCTTGGCTTCCCCTTTGAATCGTACACATTCACCCGGTGAATACCCGTTAGGTATTTTGAAAAAGTCCGTCCGTGTCGCACCGTTTATCGTGGCGGATATTAATAAATGACTGTCGGCTTTAGGGAATAAATTCCCGCCCGCTGCCGAATCAAACTTCATAGAATAAACCCACACCCTTTCAGATACTTGTCCTTTGTAAACCCCTGCGAAAAAATTAAAGAGTTCCCCCGAAGAGTTACCTACTAAATTTATATCCGGTTTTGTTGCGGGGATAGAATCCCCTGTGTATTCGATCAAGAATGTAGCGAACCTTTCCTCTTGTGAAGGTTTTACCTTAAGCCCCGCCGGAAGCCCCCCGGACCGTGTGCCAAAATAAGAGGCATTCAAGTACATACTAGTATTGTCAAATACATATTGCGCCGCCCCCGGATACATGTACCCGCCCCGTCCTTTAGTCGAGTTTCGGGGTATAAGGCTCGTAGAGCCCGCCGCTACATCAGAGTCCCATGATAAAGCCCCGCGCGAACAAATCAGGTGCGCCTGTAACCAATCATAATCTACGGGTCTAGTCCCGTCGGCATAATACGGTTGAATGTTAGGGAATACCATTTGTGGGAAATTAAAATTTGATCTCACAATTCGCGACAAATCCACCGCCGCCAAATACAGTGAGTTTGAGGTGTCCCGGGCAATGGCGTGCACATAGGGCGAAGAAATTTGTTTGCTAACGTCTGACCACTTGTCCGTACTCTCGATCAAGTTGATCGTGTACTCCGTTTCAGTCGCCGACACCTTCGCGTAGAACTGCGTAGGCTCGTCGGACACATAAGCGTAATATTTGAACGGGGTAGACGCTATCAGCACCTCGGCTACATAATACTCACAGTTAAGCAAGCCTTTGTTTAGCCCTATGAACGTCCGGTCATTGTTGGGCGTTCTCGGCACTTTTACCGTAGCGCTAAACGCTACACTGTCCCCGGTCATAGTAACCGGGGAAATGTTGTTTAATGTGATCTTGACCGTTGCATTATCTAAACCGTCTATATCGTTACCGTTAATTCTTAATGATACTATTTTCATTTTATCCCTCCTGTGTGATTAAACAAATCGCTATCTCGTGCGTAGTTGTATTCTCTAGTCTCAACTGCCCTGTCCGCGCTGCTCCCGGGTTCGCCGTATCGTATTTAACAGCTATGGCTGTTTGCCCGGCCTCTCCTGAGGTAGGCAAAATGGATACCCAGCTAGGCGCGCTACCCATAATCCAAGCATTTCCGGATGTTGCCGCCGCGAGCGCGATTTGATCCCCCCCGGCTTTAGGGCCTGACACACGAGACGGTAATATTTTAATTGAAGTTGGCGCGCCTCCCTGATTAATCGTAACTGTTGCGATCTCGCCTGTAAGATCGTTTTGGAATTTAATTGTTCCGGTTCTAGCGGATGCGCCTGCCGGTAAATTATCCCCGATCGTTAACGTTACGGTTGTTGTTCCGTTCGGGCCTGCTGTAACGCTTGGCGTGATCCACGAATCCTTTTGAGAAATAGACCATGTGCCAACCGATGTAACGTTCATGGTTACCGGATGTGTTAGATAGTCTATGTTAAACGTTGGAGTGTCTACTGTTATATTGCCCGTTGCGCCCGCCTGTGTAACGGCTATATTGTACGTTGTAGACCCCACCAAACTCTTCAGTACTATGTTACCCGTTCTAGCATTGCCTGTGTTGGCGGCTACCGTTACAGTTAACGGTGTGGTTCCCGCGCTCCCCGTGAGATTATCCACCGATAACCACGACGGTGTACTCTGTACTTTCCATGCTACGTTACTGTATATGCTGTTAACCAGTCCTTCCGCATACGCCGCACTGATCATCCACGGGTTTTTCTGTGCTGTAAACACGATCGACGGTGTAGGCGGTTGATCCGGCGCTAGCGGGGACATATAATTGTCTTGTAGTTCCGTTGTTCTGAATCTTACCTGCTGTCTGTACGTCTTAGTACTGTTTGACCAGCGCGCCCCTGTGTCGCCTACGACCTCGGCTCTAAAGCGTTTCGAATGGTATTGGTTTATACCCGGTATGTTCAAGTCAAACACGACATTAGACGATACCAACAACTCTTGGTAGACGTTATACCACTCTTCGCTGTACTCTAGGTTTATTGTGATCTCGGCCTGCTCGGTTACGCCTCCGCGGCCCCGGATCGGTGTGAACTTATTAGACCAAAAATAGTCCTTAAATGCAGCCCAGAACCATTGCCCGTTGCGCATGTTCCATCTAGCGCGCAAAGCGCATTGAAGCCCGGTATCGTAAACAGCGTCAGACATTAGGCGGTCTTCATAGTTAATCACCTGATCCAGCCCGTTACCCCACACGTTTTTAATAGTTAGCTTCTTGATATACGTTATATCGATAGTGTTTCCCAGCACGTATGTAGCGGGAAATATAACATTACTAGGCGCGCCTGTCACGGGTTCAACCTCAAGGAAAAGCGCGTCATACGGGTGTATAACGTAGGGGAAAAATATGTCTAACGTCTGCCCCGGTATGCGCGGCTTTGGCGGTTGGGGAAGAGCGGCATCTACTCCTAGCGTGTCCCAGTATGTAAGATCACAGTGGAATACGGGAATAATTATAGGGCTTCCCGAGTTGGATGTCCAGAACGCTAACTTCTGTTGCATAAACCACGGTGTACCCTGCGACTTGTTACGGTCGGCGCGCTTAAGTAACGGAGCGGCAAAAGATAGGTCAACGTCCATCCCGTTTTGTTGGTACGGCAAAGTTACGGTTTTAACCGACGATCCGCCGTCCCTCACGGCAATATTAACAGGCTCGTTTGTGCCCGTTGTCACCTTCACCATTAGCGGGCGTGTAGCCCACACGGGTAACTGCCCGTCATAGGTTTGGCCGTCGGTTAGTGTTACATTTGCTATTGGTATATATATGTTCATCATTTAATATTTAAAGTGTCAATAATAGCGTATCTAATTATGGTTACTATTTCGTTTTGTAACTTCAAGACCCTTGCCGGGTTGAGAACGTCCGAAACTACGCCGCCGGGGTTGTGGCTGTTGGGTACCTTGATCCCGAACTCGCCAATAGCTTTCGCGATCGGGTATGCCGCGGTTAACGGTATGTTCGCGCCTTGCTTGTTCTTGTCCTCGATCCACTTCCGGATGATCCACAACGGCGGGCGTTTGCCCACAGCGCGTCCGCCTTCCATAGCCCCGACATAACGCGGCGCGGTGATCCGGGCGTTATTGCCCCCCACGACTAACTTTAGCTCTTTGGCAAAGTTGCCCGACGCCATCAGCCCTTTAGCCTTGTAAGACGCTTCTATGTCGTCCCGTAGCTTGGTTAGTAGTACCTCTATTTCCAACATCGCGTTTCTTGCCATTACTCGGATAGATTAAGTGTTATCTCCCAGCCCGATTTGGGACTGTCGTAAATGTTTTGGCGCTTGGTTACCGCTGCTCCCCCGGACTCATAGAGGCAAACTGCCGCCTTCGCTATGTCTGTAATGACTGTAAACGTCCGATCCAGTACGTCGATCTCGGACACGTCGTCGCGCTCGTAGTGCGAAGTCCCCAGTACCTGGATAAGCACTGTGATCGAGAACGCCTCGGCGGCGTAGTCGTTATAGTCCTGCCTTCCTCCGGGCACATCAACAAAGATAAAATCACCCGTTATATCGTTTGCCAGCCGATTGCGTGTGGCTTCATCTCCGAAGAATACGGGAAGCGCGTGTTGCGCCCCCCATGTTCCAACCTGATCTAGAATCCCTTTAAAAGTCATGTTCATGTTCATATTGAGTTTTTACGTTGTTGTCGTACTCCGGCTCGTTTACGTCTGTAATAGTCCGTTTACCCGTCCACGTTTTTACTACGTTACCCTTGTAATTACCCGCTAGTGTAATAGCCCCGATAACGGTTGTGGCCGCCTCGATACTAGCGTTATCCTTCATAACAAGAGCGCCGCGGCTAGCGGCTGCGATAACCCCAGTAGACGTTACTCTAGCATTACCGGACATAACCACGCCCGAACGTGTATTAGAGACCCCCTCAATAATAGCGTTGTCCCTCATGATGAATGAAAGTTCTGTACTAGTTCTAGCACCCGATCCGATAAACTTTGCGTTGCCCTCCATGTGAACAAGTGCACACGCCCCGGCCAATGATGTTGGCGCGAATACCGCGTTGTCCTTCATGAACGCCGACCCGGTACATTCAAGGGCCGCCCAAACAGCAGGATTATAGTACACCACAGAATTACCACCAAAGTAGCCCGTTCCAACTACAGCAGCGTTGACGAGTGTAGCGTTATCCTCTACGCGGATATTACCCTTCATATTAACCGCTGTTGCACCTGTGTTCACGATCTTACAACCGTTGTACACCGTTACGGTTACGCCTGCAAGGTCTGCGGGTGTGATCGGGCTACTATTTGATTTTTTGAACCGGATAAAAGCCTTTGAATCAACCAAACCCGCCGCAAGTAAATCGGTATTGGCCGCTGTGGAGGCCTGAACCCTTGTTATAACATTATTAAAATCTGTCACGAATATAATGATTTCGAAGCCCGCCGGCAAATTACTAATAGTTAAGCCCTTAGAACCATTAATTCTAAACGCGTCCGGTGTGCATACCGCCGTTGTAGAACCAATCGTCCCCGTGATCGTTCCACCCACCGCAGTGGCGTTGAAATTCCCGTTAACCGCTCTAGGTGCAACGTTCAGAACCTGTGCCAATGGATGGCTAGGTGATTTGCTGCCAAATACGTTCGTACCTGCAATGTCAAATAGGCCGTTTAAATAGGCATCCTTATAAATGGTTGTACCATAAGAATTTTGAACCGCTGTAATACTAAGACTTTTCACACTTTCGTAACTCTCAACTAGCGCGCCAAAGGCATTCACATCGGCACGGATTACTCGATACATCCCCTCTACCTCCGAACTTACAAGGGGGCCTCCAAATATCGTTTTACCCAAATCAGCTTGAGCCTTTGCAAAATCAATGTTCTTGTAAGTGTTGGCGATCTGTGCGTGATGGTAGAACCTACCGTCCGGGACATTACACCCTTGAAAGATGAAAGGCATGTTAGCCGTTTGTGCTGCACCCATTCCGGGAAAGATTGTAGGCGATACGGCGAAGTTATCACAGTCCGTAGCCTGTATAAAGTTATACACTTTTACACCCGTATAGGAGGATAATATACCCGCTACCATTAGGTTCTTAACGTTGCTATATAACCCGACTAGTACAAGGCTCCCTGCCGTGCCGTCTAGTACCGCAGTCGATCCGATTATCTGACCCAGAAGTCTAAATACCCTATTATCCGCAGCCGGAACGGTTATGGACACCTTAGAATTTCTAATGATTGCTTCCGGGTAATTCTCGCCCGATGCGCTCGCATATGTGCCGCCCGGTTTGATTGTTGCCGTGCCTGTAGCGTTTGCGGGGTTGACCTCTACTCGCGAATCGATGATTGATAGTTTTGTGTCGAAAGCACTTGCAAACGCGATTTGCGCGGCTGTAGCGTCTGCCGGGACTGTCGGACCCGCCGGGTTTTTCGTCATTCTCAGCACGAAGTATTGCCCCCCCGGAATGACTAGCGTAACACCCACCCCTGAATTAGTTGATGTTGAAGCCGTCATGCCAATACCGTCACGATCTAAAACATAGGCTTGGACTATGTACCCCGGTACATCGAGCTTGATTGTTTTACCAATACCACCCATGAAAATGGGGGCCTTAGATCTTATGTGGTTAGGGCTGCCCACTTTCATAGTTTCCCAATTAGCACCGGATACATAATTAATGTACCCCTGCTCGAAGTCCGCCTCAGTTAGTACTACGAAGTCGGCGGGCATTTGATCTGATCCAAACTGCAATTTGCTACCCACCACGACGCTAGACCCTAGAATGTCTACGTTAGGCGTGCCTGTGGCGCTTAGTGTTGCTTCGCCTACGTCCACGATCGAATCCCCTCCGATGCGTGCGCCGGGAAAACCAAAGTTGCCCCTGAACAGCCAGCAAAGCCCGTCCTGCGATAATGTCTTCTCGTCGTACACGATGCCGCCCACGTCGCCAATATTGACGTACCGGTCTCCCACCTGCCACGAACGAAGGGCGCGTACTCTCCTGTCGCCCCCTACTGTGATAATCTCATACTTTTTTAAACCCATAACGTTATGATTTATAATGTTTCTTCATCTCTGCCTTTTGTTTCTCGTTCTCCTCGTGCCGCTTTGATAGCGCCAGCATTGCGTCTAGATAATTGACCCGTTTCGCGTCCTCGAACGAACAAGCGAACAGTTCCGCCGTAGCCTGTACGAGTGTCAGCACGTTCTTTGCCTCCTTTATCGGATCGTCTTCCGGCGTGCTTCCAGCGTCAAAAGGGAACAACTGTTTTTCTAGCCTGTCCGCTGTCTCTATCTGCTCCTTAATGTACTTCGTAGCACATAGAAGATGGTAGACGTTATCCGGCGCATACTCCGCGGGTTGATACTCGTTAAGCGTACACCACTTCGTAACCTTCTCCGTTGCCGTCTCACTCCTTCTCGCCTCGATAACCTGCCACAGTGTTACGTCCTCGATACGGGGTATGCGGTACACGAGCTTGCCATTTTTTACAATAAAAGGGTCGGCCTTAGTGTACTCTGCCACCGCGTTAAGTGTCGCTGCTTGGTCAGAAGTTAGGCCGCCCTTGTAATTCGGATGCAAGTTACAAATATATTCTAATTGTTTGCGGTTGTAATACCCACAAATTTTCCACCACAAGCGGTAGAAAACGTTTTTAATCTTTCCTCTCCATCCGGTAGGCTCTTGGAGTATCAGGTCTTCAACACCCATAAACTTTATTTTACTCATATTCAATCAGTTCTAGTTCTTCGTAATAATACCACTCTTCAACGTTCGATCCGTCCCATTGTACGACCACGCCTAACACGTCGGCCTCTGTAACCGTCCCGGTGCCCCCGGCGTAATCGTATTTAATGCGTACTCGATCGTCCTCTCTCATGCTGCAAATCTAATCATTATTTGCGTATCTCGGGCGGTATTTACGTATAAGATAGTCAACGCCGTAACGTACAGCGTCTAATGCGTGGTTGTAGGCGTCTATCGGCTCGTTGGTGTACGTGTCGGTCAGGTTGTCCTTGACGTAGGTGTAATTGTCTGCCTCGTCCAGTACGTTAGTGCTCCGCTTCGTTACAAACAGGTTGAACTGCTTCACCTGCTGGATGCCCGCCCTAATTGATCCTTTCCCCTTGATACAGGGGATCGTGTTGCAGCCCAGGCCGCGCAACTCTATAATAGACTTCTGTTCCGCGTTGTCGCATACCGTAATGGTACGGTCTAGTCTTTCCGCCTTAAGCCGTTCGGCGATCGTGCGGTTAAGCATCTTCGTCTCGTAGCACACTTCATCTATATACAGGTTCATGCCCCGCATGTAGATCTTGACAATAGCGGTTGGGTCGTTCTGAAAGCCGAAATCAAGCCCTGTAACGAACTTTACGTCCTCGCCCGTTAAATCCTCCGGTAGACTATCGATCGTCTCAATTTGGGGATATACGAGCCCTTCCAGCCCGCCTGTCAGCCCTTCACCGTATACGCGCCACCAATTAGCGTCCTTGGCGTTCCGCTCTATGGCCTCTACCTGCTGCTTGGATAGATACGGGTTGTCCTTGTAGGTTGAGTGGATCGTTACGTACTTGTCGCCTGTGAAGTCCGTCTCACCCCAGAAGCGCCTCACGGGGTTAAAGTCGATAATAACCTTAATCGTGGTACGTACGTCCAGCTGCCGGAATATCTCACGGGGCACGCGCTGCGCCTCGTTGATGAAGAGAATGTCGCGGGCCGGACCGTGAACCTTCGACGCGTTGTCACACCCAAAGAACTCGATGCAGACCCCCGGCTTCACCGTGTAGATCAAATCAGACTTGTTGAGGGCGTTGTCGTCCCATACCCCTTCGTCTAACAGCATATTCTGGAAGTCACGGAACATACCGCGCTTCACGGCGGGTAATGTGTCGGTAACACAGGAGATCATCAGAGGCTCGGTGCTTTCGTTAGCAACCAAATAGAGGAGCTGTAACACACTCCACGTCTTAGATGAACGCGTACCGCCTTTACTCGCGATACCTCTTATATAGGGGTCGCAAAACGGCCCTATCATCTTATTGAATACGTAGGTACAGTTCATTACTTATCCTCCTCTTTATGATCCTTCTTGAAGTTCTTAATCGAACTAACCTTAGCGCGTACTTTCGGGTCGGTGACATTTACAGTCAAACCGCCCTTGATGGCTTCGCCGTTAGAAGTGTAGTCCATTTGCGTTTTAATGCCCCGTAGAGCACGAACGTAGTTGGCGTCGAACTGTCCCACCGTCGCGCCCTGATCAAGGTCCTGTGCGATTGCTTCGCGTATCCTGTCGATCACCGCTATGAAGTCCGCGCATATCGTCAGGTCGAACTCCTTGAGGTTCTCGGCGTAGGTGGAGCGGCGGTTGCTTAAGTATATGGGATTCGCCCCCAGGAACATACAGAACTCGCCCTCCGATTGAAGGTGCTTCTTTGGCACTTCGTAGAGCGTTCCAGCCATGTTACCGGACTTTACTGCCTCTTGTGTTATAACGGGCGTAGCCTCGCACCACGCCGAATAAATCGCGTACGCCTCCCAAAGTTCTTGGGGCTCCTGCCAGATAGGCGTCATACCATAATGCGCCGTAGCGACCTGGTAGCACTTGGTGTATTCAAACGAATCCGCCAGATACTTAGTGGTCGCGTATGTGGGAGCTAATTGGAAGTGCGCGTAATCCGGCCTAACCTTCTCGGGCTTTGGCAGCTGTACCGCTTCCTTCGTTTCTATAATTTCTTTCTTCTTTGTAGCCATATAATTTTTATTTACAACTATGCAAAAATACGCTTTTTCCGCCCAAAACGCCATCTTTCCGCCTACCAAAACTATCATTCACACCCAAAACCCCGATGAACAGGGCGTTTCAGCCCAATTGTAAACGATGTAAAGGTAAAAATGCAGTTTCCCTATAGAATATATTTAAAAAATACCATATATTTATTATTTAAAATAACAATAGTATATTTATGTTAACTATATATATTACCTATTAATAGTTACTAATTAGTATATATCATTACATCTTTTACAAATACACTATATTACAGTATAAAGTACTATAAATAAGCAAGTTAAGTGTAAAAGAAACAAATTTTAACCATTTACATCAAAAACTTGAAAAATGCGTTCTGCGTCTTGTGGGGCGGGTCAGCCGTAAAACATGAAATGACAATGTAAAAGACGTTTTCACTACTTTTTTGTCAAAAATGGGCTTTTTAGCTAAAATACCGTTAAAATTAAACTTTTCTCTCACAAAGTTTTTTCTCACAAAGTTTTTTGAGAAGTGCGCCAAAAGCGTGTTAACGGTTTTAACACAAAAAGGGGTTAACGTTTTTATACATTAACCCCCCAATTCCTACATAATCAACCCGTATAAAACTTTCCAGTCGTCCAAAATTTCTTTACATTTCCATTTCTCCGCCCCTTCTATGTTTTCCCATCTCAAAGTACGGTGGTTCAGCTTGTCTAGCGTCCTACTACCATCGCAGTACATATTCACCCGGTACAGCATTGAAACCTCTATGCCATATTTGTTCGTCTCGGTGTCCCCGCTCGTGTAGATCGGCCGCTCTATATCGTCATTCTCGTAAGGTCCTACACGCTTCTTATCCTTGTCACGGTATAGCATATTCTCTACTGTCGGTATGCGTTCCGGGTCGGTCCGGACATTCCTGTCATCACGCACCCTGCTAGCCGCGTACATTATATCCCGGATCACCTCGCAGAATATCTCGGCATTTACGGCGTGAAACGGTTTGCCCTTCACCTTGGCGTACTTCACGCCGTTCGCTTCAAGCCAGTTGAAGATGAAAAACGCATGAAGATTATAAACTCGTGCCATATCTTCGATAAGCAACACTTTTCTCTGTTTTTTCTTAATATATGGTGTCGGCATACTATAAATTATTTAAGATACATACTAAAATACAACCAAGCGCGATCCCCGCCGCTATCGCCAGGACCATTTGCCCTAGCCATTTCATAAATTCCTTCATCATAGCTTCAATGCTTCTTTAAGTTCACCGATCAGCCGTAGCGCCTCAACTCTCGATAAGTCCACCCGGCGTTCCGGCTCGCTCTTCCTGTAAATCGTAATGGTTGTAATCTCTTTAGCCGTACGCGGTACACGCTCGGCGTAAACCTCCACTTTATCGGGCGCGAGCTTTGTAATACGTTCGCACTGCGGTTTACCCTCTTTCCCTAGGGCTGTCTTGAAACGGCCCGTTGCTTTCTGCATCTCTTCAATCTGTCTCATCTCAAATAAGTAATTCATATTTTCCATAACTTTTTAAATTAAACTAATTAAAAACCCTATCACATAGTCCAAATCAATGGCCAACATAACGCCGTGCCCGATCGCCCCGCCAACCGCGGTTAGAAGGAAGTCCACAAAATCGGCCCGACCTCCGTACAAATGATCCTTAACTACCATACCCAAACATACGCCCGTAGTGAACGGAGCGCCGCACACCGCGCCAAGCGGGATCGCAAATAAGAAATGCTTCCAGCGGTTCGACGCCTTCCACCAATCGCCTATCTTCTGATACCACTTCCTCTTTACCACCTCGACGGCTAACTTGCTGGCGAACGGCACGAACTCACCCTCGGCGTCGGTCTCACTTGTGGCGTACCCGGTCTTTCCGTCTAGCGGTCTATATGCGTTCGACACAACGCCCTTAACGGACACTTCGCCTAAATACTCGAAGCGCGCATTGCGTCCGCCATCAATCAATAATACTACATTACCTTTCTTGTAATCTGTTGTTTTCATACATTCTTAAATATTATGTTACTACTATCAATTATATCTATGCACACCCATCCCCTAGGACACATGCACGGCTCGCCGCGCTTGTTGAATGCGCACCCGGCACATAGTCCGCCTTTCGCTTGTAACTCGGCTATGTATGTCACGCCTTCGTGCTCGGCCTTCTGTCCTGGCTCGAAAAATATAAGCTTTACTTTTTCCATACCCGTTTTATCAATTTTGCATCCATTTTCCAAACAAGCGGAACTGCACCTATATTATAACCGTACTTTACACACTTTTCTTCCGAGATCGTCCAAAAAGTTGATAACCTGTCCGGCAGTACCGGATCATACACATGGTACCCTTCTTTCCGGTTCTTTCCTCGATACACGTATTGTACACCGTCTACCAGTTCTACAATATCGCCCACTTTGTAATTTGTTGTTTTCATACTCTATAATTGTGATTTATGAATAAATAATTTCTCTATCGCTTGTTTATTCCCACCTGGAGTAACACATACCCTAAGCTTTTGTTCCCACACGCAACCGAAATCGTCCGGGGCGTTGTATTCAGAAACAAACACCTTATGCCCTTCGGCCACTTTCTCCCGGCACCAAGCCCAGAATTTTTCGTGGTCTATCGGGTATTCATACTTTGTTACTCCCGCATACGGAGGGTCGCAATATATAATAGAATTAGGGGGGATAATCATATCTGCATAATCGCAATTAGTGAATTGTACCCCGTCTAGTAGGGGAACTTGTGCTAATATGTTACGGACTGCTCGGCCTATGTAGTCCGTAACTCCCCCGCGCGCGTCCATAACTGAATGGCCCGTGTACCCGCAACAAAACGTGCCGTTAAAAGACCCCATAAAACCAACCCACCCGATATAATGCATCGGATATTTGTCCGAATTTTGTTTATAACATGTCCGCACGTCGAGATAGTGCTCCCTGCTTATGGTCTTTGGCGGGTCCCACCCCCAGGATAACGCTTCCCACATCGCAATTAAATATGGGTTGCTATCATTAGCTATTCTATTACCCGGTACTTTATCTATCGTATTACACCCGCCGCAAAATGGCTCTACATAGTATTGACCATCTTTTCTACCTTCTAATATAATGGCCAAAATTTGTTCGGCTATCCGCCGTTTACTACCCATGTATTTCATAATCTATATTTTTTAATTAGTTCTTTAACCATATCCATTAAACCATTTTGTGTATCGGCCTTTCCGCTTAGAGCCGCTATAACCCTTTCGTCAATCGTACCCCGCGTTATGATGTGATGGACAAACACGCTATTCTTTTGTCCCTGCCTCCATAACCGCGCGTTGAACTGCTGGTATAACTCCAAGCTCCAAGTAGTACCGTACCATATTATCCGGTTGCCGCCCTTCTGCATATTCAGACCGTGCCCCGCGCTAGCCGGGTGTGTCACTAAGACGGGTATTTTCCCTTCGTTCCACCTGCGTACGCTATCCACGCCTTCGAGGGCTTCCGCCCCGAAACTCTTTAGAGCCTCTAGTATGCGCGCCTTCTCGTGCTGGAAGTTGTACGCCACCAGTACGGGCGACCCGTTCGCAGCCTCTACCATCTCTACTAACGTCTCTAGCTTCTCATCGTGCACGGTATGTACGTTCCGGTCTGCGTCGTAGATCGCACCGCCTGCGAACTGTAAGAGCTTGTTTGATAGGGCGGCGGCGCTTAGCGCTGTAATTTCTTCTTCCTGCATAAGCTCTAGCACTTGATCCTCTTCGAACTTATCGTACTGCTTCTTCACCTTTGGCGATAACTCCACGTAGTTGTTGAGGTATGTGAGTTCCGGCATGTCCAGGAAGTCTAGGGCTTTCATTGATAACGTGATGTCGGCTATCTTCTCACCTAATACTGCCTCGGTTGTTGCGAGTGGTTTGTACTCGTACACTATGCCGCCGTTCTGCGCGCCCGGTCTGAAGTAGTTGGCCCGGTAATCGGTGATTGTCTTTCCCAGTCTTTGCCCGCCATCGACTAAATACATCTGCGCCCATAGGTCTATTAGTCCGTTTGGCGCGGGCGTACCCGTCAGACCCACCACCCGGCTAACACTCCGGCGTATTATCTTTGCGGCCTTGAAGCGTTTAGATTGGTGGTTCTTGAAGCTGCTTAACTCGTCCAGTACTAACATGTCGTACGGTACCTTAGACCCGCCCCACATTTGCAGAAGCCATACGAGATTGTCACGGCTCACTGTGTAAACGTCGGCTTCCGCCCGTGCGGCGATCTCGCGTTGTTTGGCGGTGCCTTTAATGACTGACAAACGTAAATGCGAGATGTGCGCCCAGTTCTCGATCTCATCGCCCCAGGTCATTTCGGCTACTCGCTTTGGCGCTACTATCAGCACCTTCGTAACCTCGAACTCGTTGATGAGATCGGCTACGGCTGTTAGCGTGCTCACCGTCTTTCCCAGTCCCATATCAAGGAATAGAGCCGCGTCGGGGTGATCCTTGATGTGCTGGACGGCGGTACGCTGATAGCCGTGTAAATTACTCCTCTGTAACATTGTTAGCCATTAATTTAAATATTACGTTCTTCTCCTCATCTCCCACTACTGAAACACATTGAAACTCCGGAATATTAGCCGCGGTGCATCGTGGTGTATTCATGTCCCACCCGACCGTATAAAATATGCAGCCTTTGCATGCTACGTTCTCGTCTACTTCCACCGCGGCGTATGTACGTCCGTCTACTCTTATTGTTTTCATAATCTTACAAATTTTCCTTCCAGTTCATTACATTCTAATATATTCGCGTCCTCCTCGCCGTACGCGATTAACACGCTACCACATCCGGGCGTCCCGGCTTCTGTACCGTCAGGCCTTAGAAACTTGATTCTACCTTTGAGGAACTTAACCGCGGTCGCTTTGTTGAACACTTCCGTGTGAAACAGTTCCGTGTCAGTCCTCGAAAAGATTAGGGCCGTCCCCCGGTTGTGCTCTGTCATCCGGCGCATAAATTTGCCTATCAGCGGGCGGGAATAGGGCGGGTTAAGCCACACACGCCCCTCCCATTTTTGCGCTAGTCCGTCGTCGAACTCGTTATACATTACTTCGGCGGTTTTGAATAATGGTACGCTAGGCGCGCACGGGTCTAAATCAAATTTGCCTAAACAGTCTATAATGAACTTTGGTGTGTACCACTCGTCAGAGTACGAACTAGATTTTTTGAATCCTTCGCTCATAATCCTAAATCTTTTTTATATAACATATCGTAAATATCATCTAGCGTGTACCGCTCCGGGAAACACTTAAGGACCTCGGCGATTATGTCCAGTATATCGGGGAATTTTGATTTGATCCCTAACAAGTCCTTCAGGGCTTCCGCCCGGTTAGCGTTAAACACTTCTTCCTTGTAAACCTCGGCTATCGTGTCAGCCCCTTCGAACGCTACGTTGTCGCCCTTGTGCAGTTCCCGGCGGCTGTATTCCCTGCGTAGTATGCTGTCCGGTACTTCTGATATTAAATACTGTTGCAAGTTCTCGGGCAATTGCTTTATAGCGTCTCCAATCGCGTAGCCCTCGGCGGGCGTGCCGTGCGCCATTTTCGTAACCACATCACAAAATAGATTGATACGGTCTACCTTTAGTTTCTTATTGAAATCTACCATTATTCGATCCCTCCTTGAATTACAATTAAATCTGAAAGGTTCAACGTTACCACTTTATACCCTTGCCAGTTAACCGCGGCAAATGGTGCGTTGCATGATACCTCTACCGTTCCGTCGGCATTGTCGGCCAGAAACCAACAAGAAAAAATATCTCCATTATGCTCTACGGCCAGCTCCGAGTTAGGTATGATCATCAGCAGTTCATCGCTTAGATCGTTCTCCGTGAAGTTACGGCCAAAACGTTTGCTACGTTCTGTCATTGCAAGGTGGTAACCATTGTTGTATAAGAACGCGTTTAGTTCCTTGACGGTGCCTACGCTCTTTGACTCCCGGCGGCCTGCGTTCCACACCTGTGATAACTTTATTCGTCCGTTAGGTAATTTAGATACTTCCAGGATCTCGCCGCTATTGTTTCTATATACTTCCATGATCTTATTTGTTTAGAGATTTATTAATTGCTTCTGCCATCTTCTTTAATTCGCCCCTAGAGACGTTAAGGGTGAATTGCTTTCCTGTACTTTGGATCATCCAAACCGCATTAAGTTTCCAATACTGCGCAGTGTGATCCCCTGGGTTGTTGAGGTTTACAACTTCGTCGCTACTTGATGGTTTGTACTCGGCCAGACTTAATAGCGTCGTAACCGCCTTGTCCGCATCTCCTAACGCTACATTCAATTCTATTGAGGTTGTTCCGGCTGCTTGTCCGGTGATCTGATAGGTTACCGCGTCGCCCTTCGTGACTTCCACGATCTTACAAACTCCCAGGCGGAAAGACTTAAGCGTTTTTAGACTCCCGCTTGCGGTTGATACTTGCGCCATTGCGCTAACTGATAACAAAACTACTGCTAAAATACTGATTAACTTTTTCATATCTTTTGGGTGTTATGGCGGGTGTTACCCCGCCGGGTTATTAATTTTTTAATGATTTGATTTGTCTTTCCAATAAACGCGCCCTGCTAGCTTCATTATCTGCAAACTCATTTTGCCCTATGGACCGGTAATACTCGGCGTTTTCTCTAGCGTTTTCAAGCGCTCTTTGTTTTTCCTTGATCATCCGTGATTTTTCGGAATTGTCATTTCTGATTATTACATCCTCTAGAGCGGTTCTTCTTGTTAATTCGATAGTTGCTTTCATATCTTTTGGGTGTTATGGGCGGTGTTACCCGCCCGGGTTAATTAAATTCTTCTTGTTTATATAACTACGTATAGCCTGTATAATTTACACTGTAGAGATTTATCCTTTATCTCGTGTACCTTTGCTACTGCTTCGCCCTCTGTTAACCCGTACAGGTCTACATAACTAATTTTAAGTTCCGGTTCTGAATGATCAACAACCTTAAGTAACCATGCGTATCTGTTAATTTCCATATTCTTTAATTTTTAATTGGTTTATTTCCTTTTGACATTTCAAAGATACGGGTTCTTTTCATACTACCAAAATATAGGGTAAACTCTTAACTTTGATCTGCATTAAACGCTCTTAGTTAACGTCCGTTAACATAAAAGTCTATTAATTCCTTCAAATCGTTGTATTCTTCCGGGTTCGACACTACGCGTACATTGAAGTCCAGCGCGGCGATCCGATCCAATATAACGCGCTGTATCGGTCTAGGTTTGCAGCCCGTAGACTTGAACTCAACAAAGATAACCGTCCCACCTGGTAACAGGTACATTCGATCCGGAAGCCCGTTAATAAATTGGGATAGCAGCTTAACTGCCATCCCTCCTTTACTCTCGACGTACTTAGACATAGTACGCTCGAATACCTTTTCGCTAGTTTCCGTAGGATCCATTTGCGGGTACGTTAATATGGAGCGAAGCCCCGTTAGTCACTTTGCACGCGTTCCGCAGTGCTACGAAGTTTTTCCTAGCTGTTACGGCTTCTGCCCACGTCAATTCTGTGCACCCTTCTATATCGCTCCACGATAGGGTATCCTTAGTATACATTTGCAGCTTATACATACCGCAAAAATACCCTACACTCTTATCTGGTGTGATCCGGGTCGCACCATCGCGCGACTTTAATTTTTTCTTGTTACTCATTGCTATATTCTTTTAATAAAGTTTCTGTCATTTCCGTGGCTAGGTCTTTCATAATCCGGTATGATTCGACCTCGGTGGTACGGGCGGTTAGAAAGTCATAAGTTCCGAACCCGTCGAACATTAGGCGCATAACACATTTGTAGTCCTCATAATCGTCCCACTCTTCCGGGTGGAATGGAGAGCGCGCAAACACCACCATAAAACGCTTATCTGATCTTACACTCCACGCGTTCGTATTCTGAGCCATCCATTCGAAAATAACGTCCAGTTGGTTACGCGTTAGACGCAAACCACCCGCGCCGATTGTCAGCCAAATAAGGTTACGGGAAACTTTCCCTTCTCTTAAGTCCCGTGTAATTTTGGCCTTCAAGGCCTGTTCAGTACTTTCCATACAATAAAATTTTATAAGTTTAATTGGATAATACACGGCGATCGCGATAAGTACCGCCGCTAAAATAGTATATAATATCATTCCTTCGTTACATAAGTTAGATTAACCCGCTTAACCGTAAATCCCATTCGGGTCTGGCACTCGGCGATATACCGCCGTTCCGCCTCTATATCCTCTACCATGTAGGCCCCTAGTTCGTCCGCTACTTCTGTGTAGTCTCTTACAATAGTTCCCGCTGTGGTTACTATATTAGCTCTTAGTATCTGTACCATACTTTTAAATATTAGTTGTTGGCTCGCAGCACAACAAAATGAATAATACAAATAGGATCGCCCAAAACGTGTAAACTATAAACTGTTTCATATTAGAACCTCCAAATATTAATTTTAACTCCCAAAAATTCCTCCATTCGCTTCGCGGTTTCTACGGCTTGCCGATACATAAATTCTACATATTCATTATAGGTAGTTTCCGCGTAACCGTTAACAATGTAATCTAAGCTCCAATAGTATTCGCCGTCCATATAAAGTTCGTCAGCGGTGCACTTAACCCTAATTGCCTTCAGTTCCAAATCACATATAATATGCTTTGTTACCCAGTATTCGCTGCTAGCGAATTCCTCGTCGATTTTTTTTCTTACCAAATCCATAACTAAAATATTTTAAAGGTTGATATTGCATGGTTAAAATCTGATTCACTAGCGCGCCACACTGTGTACATATTATCGGTGAAAAATTTACCAGGGTATTTCGTAGCGCGTATTCTCTTAACTTCCTCGAGGGAAAAGGTTTTCAACGCCTTAACTAGTTTCTGCATTTTCATTGAATCCCGTTCGAGTTGTTTCTTTGCGGGTTCTCCGAAAAATCCTTTCTTGTTCCAAAAGCGGCGGCGGGCTTTTAAATCCGCCTCGCTTAGTTTTCCTGTATTCTGTTTCATATACTTAAACAACAAACTGACATATCACATTCTTCATCATATTCATATTCGAAAAGAACCCCTTTAAAATACTTTTGCAAGCGGTTGAACACTTCTATATCTTCACCGTCCCATGCTAATGTAACCATATTGGTTCGTGCGAAAGTTATTTCTACATTTACACCTGCAACTTTTGATAAGTTCTTTTCTAATGCTTCAATTTTAGTTTTCATAATTCTAATTTTTAATTGGTTTATTTCCTTTTGACATTTCAAAGATACGACTTAATTATGAACTACCAAAACTTTTCTCAAAAAACTTTAGTATATTAACAAAAATAAAGTCTCGCGTATCACTACGAAAGACTTTTTAACTGAAAAACCACCCTAAAAGTATTAACCTTAAAAATTAGAAAAGAAAGTATTGTTTTAATTCGGTATCACAAAGATAGTAATTTTTTGCTTTCCTTGCTTCTTTCCCGGATATAAACTACTTGTACGCCGTATAATTTAGTTCTTTTTAACTTTCCTTTATACCATCCGCCTAATTGTCTCATAGCCGCTGCAAGTTCGCGGCCCTTCGCGCTTGTATAATCTTCTTTCCTGCGCCCCAGGGCATCTACCCAAAGCTCCATTAAACAGAACTCGTTTTTAACTGTGTCACCGATCTCATCCAATGATCCCGCTAGGAAGTCGGCTCGTTGTTGTTCGGTGCGGTCTTCGTAGTCAGCCGGGAAAAGCTTATCTAGATAGTTCTCTATAATACCTACTAGCGGGCTTTCTTCTGTAAATTCTTTGCGGCCTTCGTTAGCGATCGCTTCGGCTTCGTCAGACAAAACAAGACTTTCGCCCAACATGTACAGTTCCATTGCTTCCGCCCAAAGTTGGTCTACCACCGCCTCAAAAGACTTTTCAAACAGCTTGTGCGTGTTCTTGTTGGCGCAAACTTCTATCGGGAAGAAACGGCGGTTTCCGGTCTTGTCCTTCAAAAACTCATCGTCGTTTGTAGACCCGAAAAATACGCATTGTCTGCGGTGTGTCTTTACCCGGCGGGCGTATGCACTACGGTACGTATCTTCACGTTTGCTTATGAAGTTCTTAGTAGCTTCCACGTCCGAACGGCGAAGGGCTGACAACTCGGCTAACTCCACGATCCAAGCATGCTGTATTGCTTCATACGCTTTCTGCCCGGACACGTCCGTTAATGAATCGTTGAACCATCCTTTAGACAACGCCTGTATAAGCGTGGACTTTCCCGCGCCCTGTCCTGAATACATAACAAGCGCCGTATCAAATTTGTGGCCCGGCTCATAAACTCTAGTAACAGCCGCAACCAACATTTTACGGAACGCCTCGGAAACATATATACTAGGCTCTGCGCCCATGTAGTCAACCAAGAAATTATCAATACGCTTCACACCGTCCCACCTTTGCGCCTCTAGATATTTTTTGATAGGATGGAAAGCATTTTCGCTGCAAACCTTTTCCAACGCGTCGTTTAATTTGCTGTCATTATAAATACCGTGCAAAACCTCAATGCGTCCACGGATAATCGCTACTGCTGTGTCGTCCAACATATCGCCCTTCTTTATGTTTTTCGAGAAGAACGGCGTACGGGTGTACACGATCGTATCGAGAAACAAGTCGTATGCTAGCAGATCATTTAATAGCGGATCACATTTGAAGGCATTAACGAAGTTGCGAACGGTACATAATTTATCGCCTTTTCTGTCCAAGTCCCAAACAAGTTCGGCGGCGGTCTGTGCGTCGCTCTTAACCTCGTCCGTGTACTCCTCGAAGTCGGCTAGATCATCGTCCACGGCTACCATATCTTTAACGCATTCTTTATCGGCGCAAATTAGCTTGTTCATCTCGCGGGTGCTGTCTTCCTTACCCAGGTGCCCAAACTTGTGCACACGCACCAAATCATAAGCGTTGTATGCGTGTCCGTCTCCGATCGGGTCGGTTGAGTGGTGAGAAAAACAAAGCACGTCGTCGTACACTACCAGCCCGGCAGCGCCCGATCCAAGAACGTACGTATAACGGCCGTTTTCTGCTTCTGTGTAAACGTCTGAAAGGTACTTGTCTATTGCTGCCTGTATCGTGTACGAGCGACAAAACGCGCCTACTAGGCCCTCTTTATCGCGGGGGTCTTTCGCCATCTCTTTACTAATGATAGAACGGGTATCACGTTCCGTCTCGGAGTGGAACGCCCATTTGCGCACGTCGCGCCATTCTTCGTTGTCTCCGTACAAACCTATTAGATACTCCGCGCTGATCGGCTCGCCTTCGAATACTTCGAAAAGCCCTGTTTGGTCTTTGGAAAGAGATTGCCAGTACATCATACGTTCCGGTTGGAAGGTCGTTTTATCGAATAGGTCTATACCTAACAACTCGGCTACTTTACGCGCCGCGGCTTCGTACATTGTAACGTCTGTAACCTCTTCTTTGAAAGGCATGATAAGACGGTAACGGCGTGATCCGGGGCGGTCTGATCTAGTAGTGTAGACGGCAGCGGCTACGCCCGGAAAGCGATCCGCAAAATCGAACGGGAAAAGATCGTCGCCAAAGTCTACATCTAGCGTAATCATAGAGCGGGACATAACCGCTTTCTTAAGTCTTTGTGGACCGGAAAGCTCGCCAGCCATGAATCCGCCTACGTCCTTCAAAGACGATTTGGCAGGCTTGTCCAGTCTATCGAACTCGCGTACCGTTTCGTTAGTGATAACGGGCGTTCCCAGTCTTTCCAAAAACGCTTCCCAAGTCATGCGTACGGCCTTCCATTTCAGAGACGCCGAAGAACCTGCAAGTGATAAGGTGTATTTTTCCATGTTAATTAATCTTTCTTATAATAATTACTAGTGAATCCTTCTGCCTTCAATGGAATACCGAAAGCGTCCGCCCATTTTGGTGTAACTGCCATAGCTTCGCAAATCTCTGCTAGCGAAACAGTTGGCTCGCCAAAATCATCTAAAGGTACTTCGTTTACCGTCTCGTCGTGGATATGTCCCACGATTTTAACAGCCGGGTAACGTTTTACAATCTCCTGCATGCCGTATGCCAATAGGTCACGGCTGACTGCTTGCGTTATATTTTCGGTTAGCTTTCCGCCATATGTGTCTAGGTCTGCCCATTTTCCGGTAAGGTCTTGACCCTTGTACGTTATAACCTCCCTGTCTCGTCCGTTCACGCTTTTCGTAGCGATCCGGCAAAACGGGTAAAACAAACGACGGCCCGAAGGTAATAAAATTGCTAGAGAATTGTTTTCTTTAAACCATTGAAATGTACAAACGTGTACGCCGTACCGGATAACCTCCACGTCTTTCTTGTTACGAATACAGAGTTTAGCACGGCTGTCCAGGGCCCCCCAAAATTCAACTATTCGTGGAGAAGCGTCGCGCCATCTCAATATAATATCCTTGTACAACGCCGGGTCAATTGCCTTCTCGTAGTCCATATTAGACATAGCGCCTATCCAACCCTCATAACCTAGAGCCAGCTCTGTTACTTTACCCTGTTGGCGGTAATGGGTGCCTTTTCCGCATTGATCCTCGGGCAAACTGAACGTCATACTTGCGGACACTACATATATATCTTTACCGTTGCGGAACGCTTCAATACGCCAATCTTCACGACACAGGCACGCCAGTACGCGGGCTTCAATAGCCGAATAATCGGCGACATGGAATACGGTGCCAGCGGGGGCTACAAACGTTGTTCTGATAAGCTGTGATAACGTGTCGGGCACATTTCCCCAAAACGTTTCAAAGTCTGCCAAACACATGTGTTTAACATTATCACGTGCGCCGTCAAGGTCGTGTATGTAGTTACGCGGTAGGTTCTGCATTTGGACTAGCCTACCCGCCCATCGTCCAGTACGGCCCGCGCCATAGAAACGGTACAAACCATGTACCCGTCCGTCGAAGCACACACAATTGCGCATCGCGGTATATTTGGCGTTGCTAGTTTTGTTTATGATCTTTCGGGCGTTCAGTACCTCGTCTACTCGTTCGTTGTCGCACTCCTGCATAATCTGCTCTATGTCCTCTTTACGGAATGAATCGAAAGACTTTCCAGTATTGATTAGAACAAAGTCCTTTAATTGCATTGTGGACTTTAAAGAGGATATGCCGTACTTCGTCTTAATCCGGTTCTTCAGCTCCTCGCAAAACTCTTCGTTGAGAGCGTCCGCCCGTTCCGCTAGTTCCATGTCTACGGCTATACCGTTGTCGTTAATGTCCTGATCCAGCCGGTACAGGTCTATTTCCGACTGTGGGAACTTGCAATAGTCTAGGCGTGCCAGTGCTTCACGTTCTGATAAGACATCATAACGTAGGTAATCTATAAATTCCTCCCATTTGTCCGGGTAGTCTTCCGGGCGGTTACGGTACTCTTCCGGGTTCGCTTTGTTGGGTCTTTGGTATTGGCAAAAGAACTTTATAAGGGCTAGCCCTGTACCCTTTTTACCCTCTTTCAGATCAAGGGCTTTGGAAAGGTTTCCCAAGCTTTCGGGGAATCCTGCATATAACGCCAATGTCGCGGTACACATGAAGCGATCCGCGGGAATGTCTACCTTATACGCCTTCAAACACAGGCGTTCAAATTGGGCGTTGTGTGCCACTATCGTATATTGCGGCAAAGATATGAGGCGAACGAAAGCGGCAAATTTTATGATCGATCCGGGCTGCGTCATATCAATAATATTAACGTCTCCGTCCTCGATCGCATAACCTATTAAGAGTATTTCGAAGTCCGGCGATTGCGTATATCTGTACGCGCCGCCGCTCTTAATGTCTTCGCTTGAAAATGTTTCAAAATCTATATAAATTGGTTTCATGTTTTTAGGGGTTTTTAAAGTTAAAAGCCGTGCCGCTTCTACTCGGCACGGCTTTTGAGAATCATTTTACACTTGTTTTAACGAGATTGATTAATAATTAATTTAATTGTTTATACTTGAAATAATTGTTTTAGTTGAAGTCTGCCAGACCGTCGTTTTCATCGCTCAAATCTTCGAAGTCATTGACGCTTGATCCGCCGTCCAGTCTATCGTCATCGGTTACTTTCTGAATTCCGTTCAATCCGGCTGATATACCGCGGTTGTCGGCGCTCATATTGTAACCGTAAATTGAGATGGAAGCCACGCCCCAAGAGCCAGAATACATATCTTCCTTCACTGTGATCGGGCGTTTACCCTTGTCAATTACAATCGGTTGCCCGTGTTCCTCTTTTCTTTTCGCGGTAATGTAGTACATACCTTCAAATCCGGCTTGTCCTTCTTTCTCCGGCGCGTCGCCATCCTTTAAAGGGCTTTTGTAATTTTCCGGCACACGTCCCTTAAATTTCGGATCTTTCGCAAAATATTCCTGCGCTTCTGCCTTAACCGCATCATTAATTTGCTTAACCAGGGCGGCGTCTGTTTTGGGGATCAGAAGAACAACACTGTAATGAAAATCACCTACCCCATTGAATTGTTCTGCCTCGAAAACTCTTACATAAGAGAAACGTACGTTTTTTAAAATCAATTTTCTACTCATAATTTTTAAGATTTTAATTTGTTTTCGGTTCAAAGATATTGCTTTATTTTAAACTTCAAACCATTTATGCATTCTTTAATTGTTTTTTAACTTCTGTTAGCCTTCAATGTCAAAGTCGCAAAGCGGGCTATATTCTACACCCTTAGCAGATTCCGGTACTAGTTTAGGTGCGCCGGGTCGCGATTCGATTGCGTCTCCAAACCTCGCGCTAAATACCTTTTTACCTAACAGTTTTTCAAGATCTCCGATACCCTTTAGCTTGATGTTTAGTACTTCGTCCTCTAGGAACTCGTTTAGGAGTGCTTGGCGTATCTTTGCCTCGTCCTTGATAACTCGGCTGGTTCTACCTGCAACTAGCTTGTAACCCTCCCATTTATAGCCCTGTATCGCTCTATCGTAGACGTACTTATTTACTGATTCTATCCAGCTCTTATACGTGTCGATCTTACCGATAAGGTCTGTCACTTCTTCATCAGACAATAGAAGAGGCTCGGGCTTTTCGTCGAAGTCTGCAAGTATTGCGTCACGTTGCGCCCTGCATTGGGCCTTAACCGGGCAAAAACCGCACCAACTCCCAATAACCTGTTTCCCTTTGCCCTGTATTGCCGCTTTTGCGGCTGGCTTCAGGACTTTTTCCGCCCAATCAAGTAACTCATCCTTTGACATCTCGAACGTGTCGTAATGGTCTAATCTGACTTGTGCGATCGTCATTCGAATATTGGTTATGCCCTTCGACGCTGCTGCCTTCAAAGCTCCCAAAGCGTATAACATCATTTGTTCGTTGTGATCGGCGGTCACCTTAACGCCTGCGCCGTACTTCAAATCAATAATGTGGATCGTGTGATATGATTCAAGTGTTACGTCTACCGATCCGAACGAATCCGGTGCATAATCGGTAATGTCTACTTTACGCTCTAGGAACATTTTACTCAACCCGTCCGCCTTCTGCATCTCGTAACCTTCACCGATAACGTAATCGCAATAGTCGCGAATGTAATTCGCCATGTCAATACTAAACAGTGGGTTTTTAAGGTGCTCATCCTTGATTGGCAACTCCTCGTCTATGATCGGATCGTATGATCCGTTTAGGTACTGCATCAAAGCATATTCGGCTATTTCGTGTGCTAGAGTGCCCTCTTCGGCGTAAACGCTTGACTTGCTGCCTGCGGCTTCCGCTAGTAGCGCCGATGGAGTGCAATGTACCCATCGTTTCGCGCTACTCGGCGATAGAATCGCGTGGTCTCTATCTGCGTGTCCCATTACAAACGGCTTGAAATGTATGCAACAAAATCGTTAAACATCTCTTCCTTCAACGTCGGGAAACTGGACGCGCCTACGCTTTCAAAAGCTTCCTGTACAATCGGGCGTTTCTTAGCGTTTAGCGCTTTCATCGCCCACGACTTACAGTCATCAATAGTGTAAGTCGTGACATCTGTTTCGGTTTCGGGTTCTTCTTCTTCTTCTTCTGCTGCTTTGGCTTCTGCTGCTGCTTTGGCTTCTTCTGCTGCTTTGGCTTCTGCTGCTGCTTTGGCTTCTGCTGCTGCTTTGGCTTCTGCTGCCTTGGCTTCTGCTGCCTTGGCTTCTGCTGCCTTGGCTTCTGCTGCTGCTTCTGCTGCCTTGGCTTCTGCTGCCTTGGCTTCTGCTGCCTTGGCTTCTGCTG
>ERZ791897.381-NODE-381-length-36297-cov-3.736521_pt1 | contig 36297 bp, 33 predicted proteins | sample MGYA00510152_ERZ791897 | MGnify/ENA primary metagenome ERZ791897 (study PRJEB30046, sample SAMN00792050) | human gut metagenome | study: EMG produced TPA metagenomics assembly of the A metagenome-wide association study of gut microbiota in type 2...
TCCCACTTCAAGCGTTAAGAACCGTTAGGTTTAGCTAAGTGGTGAGTAGTTCACAACACTTATCATTTCATCTTTTAAATAAAACGCGGTAAAATATAGTTAGTTGAATTATTCTTGAAAGAAGGAATAAGTATGAATCCTGAAAAATTAACCGAGGCCTTGCAAGCTGCGATTGGCCAAGCTCAACAGATTGCGGTAACATGGCATCATCAAGAAATCGATGTAGTTCATCTGTTCAAATTTTTAGTGCAACCGGGTGAATTTGCGGCTGACGTTTACAAAAAGGCGCAGATCGATGTCGCTAGTTTTGAACAAGAAATCGATCGGCAATTAGACAAATTATCAGTAGTTGAAGGCAGTGTTCAATACGGACAAAATATTAGCCAAAATATGTTAAGTTTATTGCAAAGTGCTGAACAAATTCGCACAAAGTTAGGCGATGAGTATATTGCGATTGATACAATTTTATTAGCCTTATTTGACTTGAAGCATCATCCCTTGACACAATATTTAATTAATCATGGCTTAACGAAAGCAAAGTTTGAAAAAATAATTCAAGACTTGCGAGGAGGAGAACGTGTGACGTCTAAGAATCAAGAGGAACAATACAAAGCTCTAGAAAAATATGGAGTAGATTTAGTTAAACAAGTTCGTAGTGGCAAGCAAGATCCGATTATTGGACGTGATGATGAGATTCGTGATGTCATCCGTATTCTTTCACGTAAAACCAAGAATAATCCAGTCTTGATTGGGGAACCTGGTGTTGGTAAAACGGCGATTGTCGAAGGATTAGCCCAACGGATTGTCCGAAAAGACGTTCCAGAAAATTTACGTGATAAAACAATTTTTTCGTTAGATATGGGATCTTTGATTGCTGGGGCCAAATATCGTGGTGAATTTGAAGAACGCCTAAAAGCCGTCTTAAAAGAAGTTGCCAAAAGTGAAGGCAAAATCATCTTATTTATCGATGAAATTCATAGTATTGTCGGTGCCGGCAAGACAGAAGGTAGTATGGATGCCGGTAATCTCTTAAAGCCAATGCTTGCTCGTGGTGAGCTGCATTTGATTGGCGCAACGACCTTAGATGAATATCGTGAATACGTTGAAAAAGATAAAGCCTTAGAGCGCCGCTTCCAAAAAGTGCTCGTTAAAGAACCAACTGTCGAAGATACGATTTCTATTTTACGTGGTTTAAAGGAACGTTATGAAATTCATCATGGTGTTCGCATTCACGACAACGCCTTAGTTGCTGCAGCTACTTTATCTAATCGCTACATTACCGATCGTTTCTTACCAGACAAAGCAATTGATTTAGTTGATGAAGCCTGTGCAGAGATTCGTGTTGAAATGAACTCAATGCCAAATGAACTCGATCAAATCACCCGCCAATTGATGCGTCAAGAAGTTGAAGAAGCAGCTTTGAAAAAAGAAAGTGATCCAGCTTCCAAGCGTCGTCTAGAAGAGCTTCAAGCAGAATTAGCTCAGTCTCGTGAGCAAGCCAATAAGCTCAAGATGCGTTGGGAAACTGAAAAACAAGATATCAAAGCTGTTAGTGATAAAAAAGCCGAATTAGACAAAGCGCGCCATGATTTAGAAGAAGCTGAAAACCAATATGATTTAGAAAAGGCAGCTAAGTTACAGCATGGAACGATTCCACGTTTAGAAAAAGAACTACATGATTTAGAAAATACCGAACGGCCAGATGAATGGTTAGTTGAAGAATCCGTGACTGAAAATGAAATTGCAGCAGTCGTAAGTCGCTTAACTGGTATTCCAGTCGCTAAATTAGTGCAAGGAGAACGTGAAAAACTTTTGCATTTAGCTGAGAGTTTACATCAGCGTGTCATCGGACAAGATGAAGCAGTTAATGCTGTTGCCGATGCGTTTTTACGTTCTCGTGCCGGTTTGCAAGATCCATCTAAGCCATTAGGTTCATTTATGTTTTTAGGACCAACTGGGGTCGGGAAAACCGAGTTAGCCAAAGCCTTAGCTGAAAATATGTTTGATTCTGAAAAACACATGGTACGGATTGATATGAGTGAATACATGGAAAAAATCTCTGTTTCTCGTTTAGTCGGTGCTGCTCCAGGTTATGTAGGCTATGAAGAAGGGGGCCAATTAACCGAAGCAGTTCGGCGTAATCCATATACAATTGTGTTATTGGATGAAGTTGAAAAGGCTCATCCCGATGTCTTTAACATCTTGTTACAAGTCTTAGATGATGGCCGCTTAACTGATGGACAAGGTCGCACGGTTGATTTTAAGAATACGATTTTAATCATGACTTCTAATTTAGGTTCACAATTATTGCTTGAAAATGTTCAAGAAGACGGGCAAATTTCAACAGAAACCAGACAACAGGTCATGAAACTAGCCCAAGCGCACTTTAAGCCGGAATTTTTGAATCGTATCGATGATATTATTATGTTTACACCGTTAAGCTTGCAGGCCATCGAAGAAATTGTCGATAAATTTGTCCAACAACTTTCAACGCGCTTAGCTAGTCAAGAAATTTCTCTTAAGATTACGCCTAAAGCTAAGATGTGGTTGGCTAACAACGGTTATGATCCAGCATACGGAGCACGTCCATTACAACGTTATATTACAAATCAAATAGAGACACCGCTTGCTCGTGAAATAATTGCAGGTAAAATAATGCCACATAGTGAGGTGTTAATTGAATTAGGTGAGCATGAATCGTTGATTTTTACAAGTCAATCCCAATCTGAATAATGCAAAACGAATCTCCTATAAAAGGGGGTTCGTTTTTTTACAGGAAATAATAAAAATAAGAAGTTACTTTAACTATTGGCCATAAAAAATAAAAGTCGACAGGATAAATTTCACTTGTCGACTTTTTTATTAATTAGTTTTTTTAGGTGCTTTAATCATGGTTCCCAAGATATTGATGATAATAAAACCACCAATCATTGCAATGACACCACTTTCGATTGGATTAAATTCAAGTGCGCCTAAAGAAGACACGATGTAACCCAAAACGGTACCGTAAATAAAGCCCCAAAATAAAATGGTAAGTTGTTTTGCCATTAGAAAACACCTCTCAATATGTAGTAGTTTAGCACATTTTGATGCAAACTGCACAAATAAAATTGCGAATTTGTCGCATTTATATCAAAACATCTAGTATAATTAAAGAAAAAAAGCGATGTGAGGTGAGATTATGTACAGCCCATTACAAGTTTTGAGTTGTTATAGTTTATTACAAAGTACCATAGACATAAAGACTTATGTCAGTGAAGCTAAAAAGTTAGGCTACCAAGCCTTAGCTTTGACAGACTTAAATGTGATGTATGGGGTGCTTGATTTTTATGAAGAATGTAAAAAACAAAATATTAAGCCTATCATTGGGTTGACTATTCAATTAGAGGATGGTCAATTAGTATTACTTGCAAAAAATTTGCAAGGATATCATAATCTTTTAAAAATTTCTTCATTAAAAATGATACAAGAAGAAGCGCTGAGTTTAGATCAATTAGTTGCTTATTTGAATAATTTATACGTAATTTTACCAACACAAAACAGTCCAATTAGTGAATTAGTTCAGCTTGGTCAACAAGATAGCGCTCAAAGCTGGCTAATGAAGCTTAAGCAACATGTAGATGAAAATAGTTTACTGATAGGTATTAGTACTAGTACAAATGAAAGATACTTGGAACAATTAAAAGAATTAACGCTAAAAATGCAGCTTAGATTAGTTTTTGCAAGTCCAGTACATTATTTGAAAGCTGGCGATTATTTTAAGACAATGATCGTCCAAGCAATAAAAAAGCAGCAAGTTTTGTCACAGACAGCTTTAGATGCTCGTAGATGGGGACGTCATTATTTATATGCCCCAGATGAGATTTTTAAACGTTGTCAAGAAAAAAATTTAGTAGAGGCTTATCAAAATGTAATTGAAATCGTTAATCAAATAGATTTAGAACTAAAATTTTCTGATGTTCAATTACCTAAATTTACTGTTCCAGAAGGGGTTAATAGTCAACAATATCTTAAAAAATTATGTTATGAAGGCTTAAAAGTACGTCTAAATGCAGGTTTAAGTATGGATATAACACAGTATCAAATACGTTTAGACTATGAATTGTCTGTTATTCATCAGATGGGCTTTGATGATTATTTTCTAATAGTTTGGGATATTACTAATTTTGCACATCAGCATCAGATACGAATTGGACCAGGACGTGGTTCTGCTGCGGGGTCATTAGTTTCATATTGCTTATTTATTTCTGATGTTGACCCACTTAAATATCAGTTGTTGTTTGAAAGATTTTTAAATCCTAAACGTGCGCAAATGCCAGATATTGATTTGGATATTCCTGATCGTAAAAGGGCAGATGTTTTAAAATATGTTCATCAAAAATATGGACATCAAAAAACAGCGCAAATTATAACATTTGGAACACTAGCGGCAAAACAAGCTATACGAGATGTCGCTCGGGTAATGGGACAAACAACATTACAACAAAATAAATGGAGCGCAGCTTTAAGTAAAGCGTTAAATGACAATGACACACGCACATTAATAGGCTGTCAAAATCATTATGCAATCAAACGTTTATTTGATGAAGACCCCATAAATGAATTAATTTTTAATACTGCACAACAAATTGAAGGTCTGCCACGTCATTATTCGATTCATGCAGCTGGCGTAGTTTTGAGTGATCATGATTTAAGTGATGTAATTCCAGTTCAAACAAGTACAGATGGAATGTTACTGACGCAATTTGCTAAAAAACAAGTTGAAAAAGTGGGTTTATTGAAAATGGACCTTTTAGGTTTAAGAAATCTTACTTTGCTAGATGATACTTTGCAAATCGTTTTGAATAATTATGATGCAAGTTTTAACATTACGCGCATTAATTTAAATGATCAAAAAACATTAGCGTTATTCGAAAATGCCGATACTGATGGTGTTTTTCAATTTGAATCAGATGGAATTAAACAATTGTTAGTAAGATTAAAACCTAGTTGTTTTGAAGATATTGTGGCAGCTAACGCATTATATCGACCAGGACCAATGGAAAATATTGGCGAGTTTATAGCGCGTAAACATGGACAAAAACCAATTGTATACTATGATAAACTTTTGGAACCAATTTTGGCTTCAACTTATGGAATCATTGTCTATCAAGAACAAGTCATGCAAGTTGTAGCAAAATTAGCAGGTTTTGATTTGAGTGAAGCTGATATTTTACGTCGTGCTATCAGTAGTAAAGATGATGAATTACTAGCAAAAATAAAGCAACGTTTTATTTCAGGAGCAGTTAAACACAATGTTGAACAAAAAGTTGCCGAACAAATTTATGAATATATTGCAAAATTTGGAGGATATGGCTTTAACCGTTCGCATTCAGTTGCTTACTCCAAATTAGCTTTTGAGTTAGCTTATTTGAAAACTTATTATCCAGCAGCATTCTTTACTGCATTATTAAATACTAATTCGAGCGATAAAACGAAAAAATATTTATCTGAAATTAAACAACGCAAAATAAAAGTTTTTCCACCATCAATTAATCAAAGCCAGGGTTATTTTACCTTACGAAATAATAGTATTTACTTTGGATTGAAAAATATTAAAACATTATCGTTTAACTTTATTGTGGCAATATTAAGTGAAAGAAAGCATCATGGAAAGTTTAAGAGTCTAGCTGACTTCATGCAACGCTTAGATAAGAAGTTTTTAAAAGAAGATCAAATCGAAGCTTTGATTTATTCAGGTGCTTTTGATGAATTTAAACAATCACGTTCAGAGTTATTGGCTGCATATCCAGGTATTTTGAGTAACATTGAGCTTAGTGGAGATAGTATAGAATTATTTAAGATGTTGGCGCCTAAACAAAATAAACAAGTTCAAATACTTAGTCAAGAATTTTTATTAGAAAAAGAAGCCCATTATTTAGGAACCTATATATCAAGTTATCCAACTGAAAATTTTAAGAATTTAGCTAGTAAGTTTAATGTCTGTCCAATTGCCTTACTTAAAGCTAATCAAGAAGCATATATTTTGCTTTATCCTAAGTCTCTTAAAGAAATTAGGACTAAAAAAGGCGATTTGATGGCTTTTTTACATGGTAGTGATGCAAGTTGTGAATTGGATGTAACGATTTTTCCGCGACAATATCAACAATTCAAAGACATCTTAGCCGCTAAACAAGTTTTATTAATTCGAGGGAAAGTTGAACCAAGAGAGCGGTTAACACTAATTGCACAACATATTGAGTTAGCAAAAGAAACTACGATGGAGAAATTATATATCCGTATTCCGCCGAATTTTGTTGATAAAGAAGTTTTACAAACGACACTACGAAATTTTAGTGGTTCAACACAAGTAATAGTGTATGATGTTGCTAGTGATAGTAAATTTTTACTAAATAAAAATCTGTCAGTGAAAATTTCAAAAGAACTATTGGCAAGGTTAAAGCATATTTTAGGCTCAGAAAATGTTGTTGTTCGGTAAAAAAACGAATATTATCTGGAAATATGTGCTAAATTTTTGAAAAAGTATTATGAAAATGAGAATTGATTTACAATTTTTGTGAAAAACAAGAATTATTTCCAGAACACGCTTTCAGGTTAACGAAAAACGTTTCTTAAAGCATACCAACATTCTTAGAAAACTTATGAAAATCAATTGAAAATAGTTTGAAGAAGTGATAATATAACAAGTGGAGAATGTAGTACTACAGATTTATTTACTTGAGGTGAAGAAATGAAACGCATTGGTATTTTAACAAGCGGTGGCGATGCCCAAGGTATGAACGCTGCTGTGCGTGCAATCGCACGTGCTGCAATGAATGCAGGCCTTGAAGCATACGGTATCAACTATGGATACAAGGGTTTGGTTGAAGGTAATATCTTCGAAATGAAATCTATGGATCTTGATGGTATCATCAACCGTGGCGGTACAATTCTTTATTCTGCACGTTTCCCAGAATTTGCAGAAGTAGAAGTCCAATTAAAAGGTATCGAAGTTTTGAAGAAGTTCGGTATTGATGCTTTAGTTGTTATCGGTGGCGATGGTTCTTACCATGGTGCTGAAAAATTAACTAAACATGGTTTCAATTCAATTGGTATCCCAGGCACAATTGATAATGATATTCCAGGTACCGACTTTACAATCGGTTTTGATACTGCAGTTAACGTCGCAGTTGAAAACTTAGATCGTATCCATGATACAGCTAAGTCACATCAACGTATCTTCGTTGTTGAAGTTATGGGTCGTGGCGCTGGCGATATTGCTTTATGGGCAGGTATTGCAACTGATGCTGATGCAATTGTTATTCCAGAACGTGAATACGATGCAAAAGCAATTGCTGACAAGTTAACAGCAAACCGTGAACAAGGTAAAGATTACGGTATTGTTGTTGTTGCAGAAGGTGTAAAATCTGCTGCTGAATTGAAAGCTGAAATTGATCAATACGGTGACTTTGATAGTCGCGCAATCACATTAGCACACGTTCAACGTGGTGGTATTCCAACAGCTAAAGATCGCGTTTTAGCAAGCCGTTTTGGTGATTATGCAATTCAATTATTACTTGAAGGTAAGGGTGGTTTGGCTATCGGTATTCGTGATAACAAACTTGTTGCAACAGACATCATCGATACATTAGAAAACCATAAACATCAAACAGATGTTTCCTTACTTGATTTAAATGATCGTCTACGTTTTTAATCAAGCGTAACCATAATTAATTTTGTTAAAAACGACATAAAAGTCATTTTTAAAATTTTTCAAAGGAGAGATTTCACTCATGAAAAAGACCAAGATCGTAAGTACCCTTGGACCAGCTAGTTCTGATTTAGATACAATTGTTAAATTAATTGAAGCGGGCGCTAACGTTTTCCGCTTTAACTTCTCTCATGGTGACCATGAAGAACATTTAGGTCGTATGAAACTCGTTGATGAAGCTGAAAAAATTACCGGCAAGATAGTTGGTAAGATGCTTGATACAAAGGGTGCTGAAATTCGTACAACTGTTCAAAAAGAAGGTAAACTTCACTTCAATATCGGTGATGAAGTTCGTATTTCTATGGATGCATCACTTGAAGGTACAAAAGAAAAGATTGCTGTTACTTACCCTGGCTTATTTGATGATGTTCATGTTGGTGGCCATGTGTTATTTGACGATGGCTTGATCGATATGCAAATCGAAAGCAAAGACGAAGCAAACAAAGAATTAGTATGTAAAGTCTTAAACGAAGGTACACTTGGTTCACGTAAGGGTGTTAACGCTCCTGGCGTTTCTATCAACTTACCTGGTATTACAGAAAAAGACTCTGATGATATTCGCTTTGGTTTAGACAATGAAATCAACTTTATTGCTGCTTCATTCGTTCGTAAACCACAAGACGTTTTAGATATTCGTGAACTTTTAGAAGAAAAGAACATGACACATGTTCAAATCTTCCCTAAGATTGAATCTCAAGAAGGTATCGACAACTTTGACGAAATCATCAAAGTATCTGATGGTTTAATGATTGCTCGTGGTGACATGGGCGTTGAAATTCCAGCAGAAAACGTTCCTTTGGTACAAAAGAGCTTAATCAAGAAGTGTAACGCTGCTGGTAAGCCAGTTATCACAGCTACACAAATGCTTGATTCTATGCAAGAAAACCCACGTCCTACACGTGCTGAAGCATCTGACGTTGCTAACGCTGTCTTTGATGGTACAGATGCAACAATGCTTTCTGGTGAATCTGCAAACGGGGATTACCCTGTAGAAGCTGTAGCTACAATGGCTCGTATCGATGTTAAGGCTGAAACAGCTCTACGTCAACATAAGACATTCTCATTGAATGACTTTGATAAGACTGATGTGACAGAAGCAGTTGCTCGTGCAGTTGCGGAAACAGCAGACAACTTGAACATTAAGACAATCGTTGCTGCTACAAAATCTGGTCACACAGCTCGTTTAATTTCTAAATATCGTCCAGATGCAGACATCTTAGCTGTGACATTTGATGATCGTACACGTCGTGGCTTGTCCATCAACTGGGGTGTATATCCTGTCTTAGCTGATGCTCCTACATCAACAGACGAAATGTTTGCTTTAGCAACTGAAAAAGCTAAAGAAGCTGGCTTTGCTAAAGAAGGCGACTTAATCTTAATTACTGCTGGTGTTCCTGTTGGTGAAAAAGGTACAACAAACGTAATGAAGATTCAATTAATTGGTTCTAAAGTTGTTGATGGCCAAGGTGTTGGCGATGAAACAGTTATTGGTAAAGCTGTTGTAGCAACTTCCGCACAAGAAGCTAACGAAAAAGCTGTTGAAGGTTGTATTTTAGTTACAAAAACAACTGACAAAGACTACTTGCCAGCAATTGAAAAAGCATCTGCTTTAGTTGTTGAAAATGGTGGTTTAACATCACATGCAGCTGTTGTAGGTATTTCTATGGGAATTCCTGTAATCGTTGGTGCTGCTGATGCAACAACATTAGTATCAAACGATGAAGTAATCACTGTTGATTCTCGTCGTGGTATTGTTTACCATGGTGCTTCAAACGTTCTTTAATATATAAAGAATTGCTGAATTGATAAAATAACTGACACTGTTCGCATAGACTTAAAGTTTTGCGGACAGTGTTTTTATTTACATGTTTGATTCGCTTTTTGACACTATTTAAGTTAAAATAGAAGAGAATGAATTATTTTAGAGAAAATTTCAAATGTAAACAGATTAATGAGGTGAAAGAGTTTGGAAAGCTGGTTGTTTTTATTATTAGTATTAGGAGTGGCTTTATTTGGTAAAAATACCTCACTAATCATCGCAACCCTTGCAGTGATGGTTTTAAAACTTTTACCACTTACGGCTAAATGGTTGCCTACGATTCAAGCAAAGGGAATCAATTGGGGCGTTACAATTATTTCAATTGCTATTTTAGTTCCAATCGCAACAGGTCAAATTGGTTTTAAAGATCTGATGCATGTTTTTCAAACACCAGCAGGTTGGATTGCAGTAGCCTGTGGTATTTTAGTGGCAATTCTTTCGCGTTATGGTGTTAATCAATTATCTGCTTCACCACAAGTTACCGTAGCTTTAGTTTTAGGGACAATTATTGGTGTTGTTTTCTTAAAAGGGGTTGCTGCTGGTCCAGTTATTGCTAGCGGGATAACTTATTGTATCGTTAGTTTATTACATTTGAGTTTTAATTAAAGGAGTAAGAAATGTTACAAGATTTACTTGGTAGAAATATTACAGCAACTGTAATTGATGAAAATCAAGACTATGTTTTCGCTCAACAAGCGGGACAAACTTTTCGATTAGCGAAAAAAGAATTAAATAAGTTACCTAAAATTGGAGCACAAGTTACAGGATTTGCTTATGAAAATGAAAATCATCAGTTACAATTAACTAAAAATACTCCTAAAAGTGGAATTGGTAAATATGCCTGGGCAACAGTAGTCAAGGTTCAACGTGGCCTTGGAGTATTTGTTGATATTGGCTTGGAAAATAAAGACATTGTCATTTCTTTAGATGAATTACCAGAATTGAGTGAACTTTGGCCTAAACGTGGTGATCGTTTAATGGTCGCGCTTAAAGTTGATGCTAAAGGCAGAATTTGGGGAGATTTAGCAACTGAAGAAATGTTTAGAGCTGTCAGTGTTAAGGCTAATCAAAAAATGTTAAATAAAAACGTGACAGCTACAGTTTACCGTTTGAAAATGGTAGGAAGTTATGTTTTAACTTCAGATTATTGTCTTGGCTTCATTCATCAATCTGAGCGTGAACAAGAACCCCGTTTAGGTGAAGTATTACAAGCGCGCGTGATTGCAGTTAGAGATGATGGTACTTTAAATTTATCTTTGCGACCACGTGCCCATGAAGCTATCAGTGATGATGCACAGATGATTTTAGTTGCTTTACAACATAGTCCAGATAAAAGTTTACCGTTTTGTGATAAGAGTGATCCACAAGCGATTAAGGTTTATTTTGGTATTAGTAAAGGTCAATTTAAACGCGCAGTTGGACACTTGATGAAAGCAAATTTAGTTTATCAAGAAGATGGACAATTATTTTTAAAATAGACTGGAGATGAGTTGGTTATGGCAGACGTTCAACAAGATGAATTGACACGGATTGAAGAAGCTTTGCATAATGCAGGTTTTAAATTAACACCACAACGTAAAGCGACCGTTAAAATTTTACTTGAACATCATAAAGAACATCTATCCGCTGAAGAAGTCTATGTTTTTTTGACTAAAAAAGAGCCTGAAATTGGATTAGCCACTGTATATCGTACGTTAGATATTTTAACTGAAATAAAAGTAGTTAATAAGATAACTTTTGAAGATGGTATTGCACGGTTTGATTTGTTGACACAAGATCATGGACATTTTCATCATCATTTAGTTTGCACAAAATGTGGTAAAACCCAAGAAATTCATGAAGACTTGTTAGGTGATGTTGAACGCCTGGTTAAACGCCAATTTCATTTTGAAGTTAGTGATCATCGCTTAACCTTTTTAGGAATTTGTGAAGATTGTCAACGTCAAGCTAAATTACGAGGTGAGTAACATAAATAGATTGTTAGAAGAATATCTACATTATTTACGTGTCGAGCGTGGTTTGGCGCATAATACTTTAGCCAGTTATCGTAATGATTTAAACCAATTTTTACAATATTTGCAAACTAAGCAAATTACTACTTTGACTGAAGTCGATAAAAACACTATTATAGAATATCTAACCTTTCAAACCCAACAACATAAGGAAAATAGTTCAATCATTCATAGTATTACGAGTCTACGCCGTTTTTTTAGTTATTTGGTACAAGAAAAGATTATCATCAGAGATCCAATGTTATTGATTGATACACCTAAAAAGAAGCAAAAATTACCAGAAGTTCTATCAATTAAAGAAGTCGAAACTTTATTGGCAACACCAAATACTGCACAAATATTAGGAATGCGCGATCGGACCATTTTAGAAGTAATGTATGCAACTGGTTTACGGGTTAGTGAAATTATCAACATCAAATTAAACGATCTACATTTGAGCTTGGGCATCATTCAAACGATCGGTAAAGGTAATAAGGAACGAATTATTCCAATTGGAGACGTTGCTGCTAAATGGATTGAACGTTATTTAAACGAGTCACGTCCTAAGTTATTAAAACAAAAACGTTCACCTTATCTTTTTTTGAATTTTCATGGAGAACAGTTAACACGACAAGGCATTTGGAAAAATTTGAAAGCTCATGTAAAAAAAGCCGGAATTCAAAAAAACGTTACTCCCCATACATTACGGCATTCATTTGCTACGCATATTTTAGAAAATGGTGCGGATTTACGAATTGTACAAGAATTGCTAGGTCATTCTGATATTTCGACAACTCAAATTTACACGCATCTATCAAAACAAAGATTATCTAAAGTTTATAATCAAGCACATCCACATGCATGATTTTAGTGAAAGGATGATAAACAATGCTATATAAATATAAAAATGATTATGCAAAAATTGCGATGGGATTGTTGTCGTTTATTCCTGATCTAAAAGCCTTTAACAATCTGCAAATAGAATTACAATGGTATGCTAATAATTCTAATCGTGCCTTGTTGTTGTGGAAAAATAAATATGGTGATTTTACTGGAATCATAGGCTTATTAGTTCTTGATTCAAGTGTATTAGTGCGACACATTGCTGTGACTCCCACTGAACGTGATGGGAGATTAGTCTATGAGCTATTGGATGCTGTTGCGCAACTTTATCCGACTAAAAAGGTATTAGGAAGTTTGGATATTGCAGCTTTATTTACTAAGTGGGAAAAGAGAGAATATGAAAGAACAAATAATACATGAAACACCCTTAACTTTTAAAATTGCTGAATTTGAAGGCCCACTTGACTTGTTGTTGCATTTAATTCGTAAAAATGAAATGGACATTTATGATATTCCAATGTCAAAAATTACCGCGCAATATATCGACTATCTACACCAAATGCAGACTTTACGATTAGATGTTGCTGGAGAATATTTAGTGATGGCTGCAACTCTAATCAATATTAAAAGTCGGATGTTGTTGCCGACTGAACAAACTAAATTACAAGATGATGTAGAAGAGTTCGGAGATCCGCGTGAAGATTTAGTACAACAATTGATTTTGCACCAAACTTTTAAGTTAGCAGCCGGGCAACTGCGTCAATGTGCTGATGAACGTCAAAAGCAATATAGTCGTGAGCAAGAACCCATGCCTGCTGATACCCAACTTGGACAGCTCAATAAAGATAGTTTGTCGTTAAATAAGTTGCAAAAAGCTTTTGCAAAATTATTGGCTAAGCAAAAACAATTACCTGAATTAAGGCGTAAGGTGCAGCCAGAGCGTTTTTCCATTGAAGATGAGATGACTAATATTTTAAATAAATTAAAGCATATTGAACACCCAATCATGTTTAATGATCTTTTTTCAAAAGATGCTAGTATAGAAAAATTAGTGACAACTTTTTTGGCTTTGTTAGAGTTAATGAAGCGTGGCAGTGTGTTTGCTTTTCAAGAAGATATTTGTGGTCAAATTTTGATGAAACGAGGTGAAAGCAAATGATTTCTAATCAAGCTAAAGTAGAAAGTCTGTTGTTTGCTTGTGGTAGTGAAGGCATTACGGCTACTCAATTAGCACAATTAACAGGCCTGATGAAACCGGCTGTTTTTGAACAGCTTGAACGATTACAAGATAAATATCAAAAGGATACAAATTGTAGTTTTGAAGTGTTACAAACAGGTGAAAAATATCGGCTTGCAACTAAAAAGTCGCTAGAGTCTTTATTGCGTAGATATTTTGAATCACCAGCTATGACAGATTTGTCTGCTGCTGCTTTAGAAACATTAGCGATTATTGCCTATAAACAGCCTATAACTCGTGTTGATATTGAAGAAATTCGTGGAGTTCATTCAAGTTCATCTATCCAAAAATTATTAATGCTTGATTTGATTAGAGAAGATGGACGTCTTGAAGTGCCTGGACGTCCCATTTTGTATGCTACAACCGAAGAATTTTTAAATTATTTTGGCTTACGAAATATCACGGATTTACCTAAAATAGATGAACAAAAAGAAAAGGATGAGCCAATTGAGTTGTTGACTTTATTTGAAGAAACACTAGGAGAAGAGTTGATGTTGGAGGAAGATAAATAAATGGTACAAAGATTACAAAAAGTCATGGCAACAGCAGGGATTGCCTCGAGACGAGCTAGTGAAAAATTGATTTTAGAAGGACGTGTCCAAGTTAATGGACAGGTTGTTACCGAATTAGGTACTAAGGTGGCCGGTGATGATATCATCAAAGTCGACGGTCAGACTATTGAACATCAAGAAGAAAAAGTTTATTTTCTTTTTTATAAGCCACGCGGTGTGATTTCTGCTGTTAAAGATGACAAAGGACGCAAGGTTGTTACTGATTATTTTACCGAAATTAGTCAGCGTCTCTATCCTGTTGGACGATTAGATTATGATACTTCAGGATTATTATTGATGACAAATGATGGACAGTTGGCCAACGAATTAATGCATCCACGTTATCATGTTGAAAAGACTTATCTGGCTAAGGTAAAAGGGATTCCGAATAACGAACAAATCAAAGCGTTGCGTGCCGGCATCAAATTACCAGATGGGCATAAAACGGCTAGGGCTAAGGCTAAAATTTTAAAAATTGACAAGAAAAAAGATTTTGCTTTGGTGAGTTTAACGATTCACGAAGGACGTTATCATCAAGTTAAAAATATGTTTGCGGCTATTGGTCATCCTGTTCAAAAACTAAAACGCGAAACGTACGGCTTTTTGACGCTAGATGGGCTAACGGCTGGCCAGTTTAGGCCATTGACCTTTGCTGAAGTTAAGGAGTTAAAAAAGCAAGTTAGACAAAAAAAGTAACAGAATATTGCCTTTTACTTAGTTATATGCTAGAATTTAGAAAGTAAAATAAATATAATTAATGGTTTATCTTCAGGGCAGGGTGTAATTCCCGACCGGCGGTATAGTCCGCGACCTTTGCTGCTAACAGTAAGGCTGAACCGGTTTGATTCCGGTACCGACAGTATAGTCTGGATGAAAGAAGATAGGGCTTTATTTGAATTGGTTAATTTTAAATGAAACTCTACCTATGTCCTGGAAGACGAGGTAGAGTTTTTTAGTTCGTCTTGCACAGGTCAAATGAAGATATTCCTTTTGGGAGGAATCTTTTTATGCTACAAGTTTCAATTAAGAAGTGGGTTTTGGCGGCGTGTTTAGCGGCGATTTCTTATCTATTGATGTTTTTATCTTTCGCGGTTATTCCAATTGTTCCATATATGAAGATCGATTTTAGCGATCTAGCAGTTTTGATTGGTTTTTTTGTTCTAGGAACTAGTGGAGGTATTGGTGTTGCAGCAATTCGTTCTGTTTTATATTTTGTAATTACAGGAGTGTCTTTAGATAACTTTATTGGTGTTGCAACGAGTTTTATAGCATCGCTAGCCTTTTGTCTACCGTTATATTTTTTACTCAAGAATAAACAAACATTACAAATAAAAAATTATGCACTAGCAATTGTAGTAGCCACGCTTATCTTAACAGTTGTATTATCATTAGCAAATTGGTTGGTAATTACTCCTGTTTATATTGCTGTTTTAGGTTTAAATCTAGGTTTGCCTGTAGCTAAATTGGTTTTATATGGTGTCATTCCATTTAATCTTATTAAAGGAGTTTTAGTAGGGAGTGCTTTTGCTTTAGTCTTTAGTAAGCTACATGGATGGTTAACAATAAAAGCAACTGATTTTTCAAATTAAAAAATAAGGCTTTTTAAGCTTTCTTTGTTGGAGATTTCCAGTGAAGAAAGCTTCTTTATTTAAACAAAAAATTAGGACCGATAGAAATTCTATCAGTCCTATAATCATATTTTTTAATTACAATAGTGTAGCTCTTTAGGTTTTAAATAATTTATAAATTCTTTTAATTCACTGTCATTCAATCCAACTAACGATGCTTGCAAATCGGCTAATTCAATTGGCTCATTTACAAATGCTGTAATAACAGGATCTATAAATACTTCGGTATCTTGTTTAAAACGAGGCTGGGCTACTTGATATAATCTTTTGGTAGGAAAACTTGGTGTCGTTAAGAATTCCTCAAATGGATAAAAGGCTGCTAAAAATTGAGCAAAATCTTTTTGCCAAATAATTTGCCATCCAGCCCCCATCGCTGTTTTTTGATAACGCAAGAGTCTTTCTGGACTCCAGGGAGAAAAAATAGCTGAAGTTTCTTGTTTTGAAGTGTGATTTAAAAACTTGAGTAAACTTTTTTGAATGTTATTTTCACTTAATTCTGTGCTAAGGGGCATTATTTGTTTATTTTTAACCAAAATTAAATGTTCTAGACTAGATTGAGCAAACACTTTTTTCCAAGCCTTAATTCTTTTTTTATGAGTACCGTGATTAAAAAAGACTCCACAATAACCGATAGTGTGTTGTTGTTTATCGATTAACAGTAAAGAACAGGCTCCAAAAAGTCCATCATCACTTTTTAAAGCTTGAATTTTAAAATCGCCTAATTCAACAAAATAACCATATGGTAAAATCTTCCATTCTTGTTTTGCCAAGTTAATGAAAGAAAAACGTGCTAATTTTTGCAACAACCAAAAAAGATCTTGTGAAAGATAGATCGGTATAGTTAACTCTTTTTGTAATAAGGATAAAGTTTCAGTCTTTAGATGAGTTATAATTAAACAACTGCTATTATTAGCAGGTATTTGCGTAAGGTCAACTGCTATGGTTGTAGCGTTACATTGTAGGTAAAAACCGTTGTCTTGAGCATTATAATGTGTCGTCATGACAAATTTATCTCCTCATGTTTAAAGATTTGCATCTGTTTGATAGTTTAAAGGTGAAAGCTCGGTTGCTTGTGTGATTAAAGAACTAGCTAACTGACGATACTTTTGTAAACCTAGTTCTTGTAGTTCAATGGATTTTTGGGTTAAATAACTAGCTTGCTTAGCACCACTTAACGTATTAGCGTATTGATCAATTTCTTTAATTTTTTGACCAAATAAAATATCTAATTGTTTTTGCGTATCTTTTAACTGGCGTCCAAACGCTAAATAATGTGGATCAACAAGGACACCAACTAGTTTATAGACCCAGTAAGCCGAGTCAAAGTCGTGTGTTTGTTGACCACTTTTATATGCTGGATGCACATCAGTTGCACCGAAATAAAAAGGAACATATACACTTTGAGCAGTTACACCTAAAGCTAGCCACTGAATACAAGCTAGGTTGACTGGCAAATTAGGGCGAATCTGTAAGATGTGTGATTCTTGTGTTTTCGCTAAACTAATAGGACGAAACTTATTTTTTAATTCCTTTGGCCCATTTCCAAGCGGATCATACGGTGTATTTTGGAAATGTGAGCTTAAAATATAGGCAATGTCATCTTTAGAAATTAAACGTTCAGCTTTGCGAATGAAAGGCAGTTCTTCGCTCATTGGATCTTGTTGGATGCTAGGATTTAAGTATTTTTGTCCATACCAAACACGTGGAGTACTATATATTTCATCTGAAAGTTCGTGTGTTCCAAAAATATTGCGGAAATTAAAACCTTCATATGCTGGATTAAGATGATTTTGATTTACAAATTCTTGAATACCACTAGACCATAAAAAATTGTTAGAATCTGTAAAATCAATTTCTTGAATTGCTAATTGATTGGCAATAACCGCATAACAATCATCTGGAATACGTTGTGCCACCCAATGATGCCCGGAACCAGTTTCCATGTACCACACTTCGTCTTTATCGGCAAATAAAATTCCGTTTGATTCACTGGTGCCATATTCTTCAACAATTTGCCCTAAGCGTAAAACACCGGCTCTAGCTGACTTAACATAAGGTAAAACAACAGTAATCATGGCTTCTTCACTGATACCATTTTCTACATAGGGATCACAACTTAAAACACGGCTGTTGGCATAGGCGCTTTCAGTTGCACTCATTGCTACACCATATTCATTAAATCCATCTTCTTCAAATAAGCCAAATTCATCGGTCCATTCAGGAGTTGCAGTATATTTAGCTTTTGTAGCTGGTAATTCAATTTTAAAACCATTGGCATTAGAAACAAATGTTGATGCAATAGCAGTTTGCGCTTCATGGACTTTCATGTGCTTAGGCCAAGCACTTTTGGCATCCTCATTTCGAGCAATAAAAGTCGAACCATCAAGAGTTGCTTTTTTACCAACTAAAATACTCGTACACGCTGAAAAATCAAAACCTTTATTCATCTAATCATTCCTTTTTAATTTTAAACTTTCTAACTTCAATTATAACAACCCTTATACTTGAAAAACAATCAAATCTCATTGAGAGATTTAGCTATAATCAAAAAATCTAATTGCATTCTAATATCTTTTTAGTTAAGATTGAAATATACTGAAAGCAAAAGGGGAATTATTATGCCACTTATTCATATTGAATTAATTGAAGGTCGTTCACAAGAACAATTAAAACAACTCGTGGAAGATGTAACAACAGCAGTTACTAAAAATACTGGTGCACCAGCTGAACATGTCCACGTCATCTTAAATGAAATGAAAAAAGATCGCTACGCTGTTGGTGGCGTGCTGAAAAGTGACGAAGACAAGTAATTAAAAGCTGGGAGAATCTCCTAGCTTTTTTATTGAATAATAGAAAGGGTGAAAAATATGACACAAACTATTTCAACGAATAGTCAAGGTCATTTAACCATTGGTGGAGTAGATACGTTAGAATTGGTTAAAGAATTTGGCACACCGTTGATTGCATATGATGTTAAGCAAATTAAACAGCAGATTGCCGCATTTAAAGAAGTTTTCATTAAAGAAAATGTTTCTTATCGAGTTACTTATGCTAGCAAAGCTTTTTCAGCTTTAGCAATGTATCAATTAATTGCAGCTAATGGAGTTGGATGCGATGTTGTTTCTGGTGGTGAATTGTATGCTGCTTTGCAAGGATCAATGGCACCAGAAATGATTGAATTTCATGGCAATAACAAATTACCTGCAGAATTAGAAATGGCTGTAGATGCTCAAATTGGCTGTATTGTTATTGATAATTTCCAGGAAATTGAATTTTTAGATGAAATTTTAACAAGAAAACAGCAAACAATTAAGGTCGCTTTAAGAATTACTCCTGGTGTAGAAGCTGAAACACATGAGTACATCACAACTGGTCAATCCGATTCAAAATTTGGCTTTGATGTTCTATCTGGTCAAGCAAAAAAAGCACTAGAACAATTATTAGCTAATCCGCGTATGCAAGTTTGTGGCATTCATTGTCACATTGGGTCACAAATCTTTGCTGTTGATGGTTTCATCATGGCCGCCAAAGAAATGGTTAGGATTTTAAAGCAATGGCATGATGAATTGGGCTTTGAAGCACAAATTTTAAATCTCGGCGGAGGCTTTGGTATTCGTTATACTAAAGAAGATCAACCTTTACCCGCACAAGATTTTGTTAAAGAAATTATTCGCGTGGTTAAACAAGAGATTACCCAAGCGAACTTAAATCTTCCAGAAATTTGGATCGAACCTGGACGTGCTTTAGTTGGTCAGGCAGCTACAACGTTGTATACAATTGGTTCAAGCAAAGAAGTAGCCGATGTGTGCCATTTTATTGCAGTTGATGGTGGGATGGGAGATAACATTCGTCCAGCCTTGTATCAAGCCAAATACGATGCTTTCTTAGCTAAAGATCCACTAGCAAAACCAACTCAAGTGGCAACTATTGTTGGTAAATATTGCGAATCAGGGGATGTCTTAGTTAAAAATTGTGAATTACCAGATACTAAACCCGGTGATATTTTGGCGATTCCATCAACTGGTGCATATGGTTATACAATGGCTTCAAATTATAATCGCAATCCGCGTCCTGCTGTGGTCTTTTGTGAAGATGGTCAAGCTAAGTTAGTTATTCGACGCGAAACTTATCAAGATATGTTAGCCTATGAATTAAGTTTGCAATAAATCTTAGCATAAATGTATAAATCTTTATCGCACGAAGCAAACCTAAAGATCGGATATTCAACCTTTGTGGTTTGCTTTTTTATTCCCAAATTAAAAGGATTAATTTCTGTAAAATACAAAAATTAATCCTCATAGAAAAGTCTTATCAAATTTTAGTAATAAGAGATGCATGTAAAATTTATTTTTATTATTCAGCTAATTCTAAATAATCTTCAAGATAATGTGCCAATCCATCATGATCATTATCCAAAGGTGTTATATCATTAGCAATGGCTTTAAGTTGTTTGGTCCCGTTTTGCATCACAACACCCCAACCGGCATAATCAATCATTTCAACATCATTATGTTCGTCACCAAAAGCAATGATATTTTTGCGATCAATATTAAAGGCGTTGGCTAAATATTTAACTCCGTGAGCTTTATTAACATTTTTAGGCGAAAGCTCTAAAATTGGATTAGGTCCACCCCAAACACCAACATTGATTTGTTGGCCATAGCCTTGATTTAAAGCAGTCACAATATTAGGTAATTCTGTTTTTTCAACTAACATCGTGATTGCTGCAGGGTCTTGTCTAAGGTTTAACTTGTTTAAAACTTCATTAGTTTTTGAAGCTACTGGGAAAAAGTCATCAATTTTTTGATTAAATACATCGGTTAGAGACATATTTTTTCCTTCAGCCGCAATGATTTTGATACCTAATTCTTTTTTATTATTCAATAAATCTAGTGCAATCTTTTTATCAAATGTCAATTCGTATTCCTTATCCCATTTTTGGTGAGGGATATGGCCTAAAGCACCATTAAAGTTAATCATTGGCGAATTAATTCCTAATTGATCATAAATGTTTTTTGAGATACGATAAGGTCTTCCAGTTACAATTGATACGATATGACCTTGTTGACTAGCTTTTTGTAAAACATATTTTGTTTTAGGACTAATTACACCTTGTTTATTTAAGGTTGTCCCATCTAAATCGATTGTAATCAGTTTTTTTTCCATATTGATATCCTCCTTAAAATAAGGGATGCAAATTAAAAATACCATAAAGAAATTGAAATTACTAGAGCAAAATCCTATTTGCGTTGTATAATTAGTGGAATAAATGATTGGAGGTAATGAGATGATCTCTGTATTATCCAAAGAAATAAATGGTTTGCCAGTTCTTGAATTAGTTAGTGAAAATAAACAAAATGAAGCTTTGCCACTAGTTATTTTTTATCATGGCTGGACAGGCTGTAAAGAACAGGTGTTGACTCAAGGATATGAGTTAGCTAAACAAAACTTGCGTGTTATTTTACCAGATGCTTTGTATCATGGGCAACGTCAAGTTGGCAATGTTTTAGCACATCAATTTGAATTTTGGCAAATAGTAGTTAATTCAGTTAAAGAGTTCCCACAAATTGTTGAATACTATCGCAAACTAAATCTCATCAAAAATCAACAAATTGGTGTCAGTGGTCTTTCAATGGGAGGAATTACGACTTGTGCGTTGTTTAGCGTTTATGATTGGATTAGTGCGGCAGTATGTTTAGAAGGGTCACCATGTCCAATTCAATTTGCTAAACTATTAATTGAAACAATGCCAGGGATTGAAAACATTGCGCCTGAATATATTAACAAGCAATTAGAACAATTAGCAAGTATTGACTTATCGCATAATCCACAAAAAATTGCAAAACGACCATTGCATTTTTGGCATGGTACAGCAGATGAAATGGTACCTTATCAACCAACAAAAGATTTCTATGATTGTATCAAAGATCATTCTTATGCACAAAATGTGACCTTTACCACAACACCTGGGGCTAAGCATAAGGTATCGTATGAAACAACACTTGAAATGGCTGAAAAATTTGCCAAATACTTTAAATAATAGGTGAGAAAATATTGGAAAAAAGAAGTAATGAAGAAATAAAAGAAGAAGTTTTAAATCAATTAGGAACCGTAATGGATCCGGAATTAGGAATCGATATAGTTAATTTAGGACTTATTTATGGTGTCGTAATTGGAGATGATGGTCAATGTGAAGTTCAAATGACGTTAACAACAATGGGATGTCCTTTGACAGATTTACTTGCAGATATGGTTACGCGTGCCTTAACACAGATTTCTGAAATTAAAGAAGTTGAAGTCAAGTTTATTTGGGAACCTGCTTGGAGTGTCGATCGCATGACGCGTTATGCTCGTATGGCATTAGGCATCCATTAAAGAAAGGATTGACAAAAGACGTTGTTTAGAAAAAATATCATCGTTGTCTTTTTTGCAGGACTGTTGGCATTCTTGAGTGTTTTTTGTTTTTATCGTATTCAAGAACGTGATTTTATGATTAAGTTAAATAATCATAACTTATCTGCAGATGCATTTAAATTTACGCTAAAAGATAATGTGTCTTTAGCGCAACTCAATCAAAAAATTCAAAATAATCCTAAAATAGATGATATTCAACTGCATTATCAAGATAAACAAAATAAGAATATAACGTATTTTTTTGGCAAAGGAGATTTTGAAACTCCTCCAATGATTTCAGGAAATTTCTTTTCAAAAAACGATTTTTCAACTCAAGTAACGGTTGCAGTAGTTGGCAAAAATCTGGCTAAAAAACTTTATCGTCCTAAAGATCAAGAATATCTGTTACTTAACGGTCAATATATTCCAGTCTTAGGTATAATGGGGGATAAAGAAAAATCTCAGTTAGATAATCAAATTTTTATTTCTTGTTCCCAAAATCAATTAGCTCAGATGAATACCGCTAACTATAATCTTGTTTTAGATGGTTATCAACCACTTGCTAAAAAAACAGTGCAGCAAGTTTTTGATACTGCAAGTTTAAAGAAACTTGTTTCGCAAAAATTAATCTTATCAAACGATGCATGGTTCAACTTACATCGATATCAAATAATTGGTTTGATGCTTATTTTGCTAGTATTTATTGGCTGTTCATATCTTTGGATTTTATCATTGCACAAGAGCTATCAAGCAGCTAAATTCATTCATAAAAAACGTAAACAGTTTGTTTTTGAATCTTGGGAAGCATATTGTTTGTCTAACGGAATTGGAATTATATTAGGTGTGTTAGTAGGAATCTTTATTTATTCCTTAAACTCGTATTTAGGAATTTTCCTTTATAACATTGTAATATTCTTGATATGTAGCTGTTTATTTTATATTATTTTAAATATTCGTACGAAAAAAGAAGAGTAGGAGTGCTATAAAAAATGCAACTACCATCAGAATTTATCAACAAATATCAAAATCTTTTAGGAACCGCTGAAGCTGAGGAATTTTTAGCAAGCTTTACGGGAAAAGTTCAAAAAGGTTTTCGCTTAAATCCATTAAAAGAAGATTTTACTAATGTTCGTTATTCTTTAAAAGAGCCTGTTGAATATGTCAAAACTGGCTATTATGGTGAAGTTAGCGGTCGTTCATTAGAACATCAAGCAGGGTATGTTTATAGTCAAGATTTAAGTGCTATGTATGTTGCTGAAATAACTGATGCCTTGCCAGGACAAACAGTACTTGATTTGTGTGCTGCTCCTGGAGGAAAATCAACTCACTTAGCTGGAATGATGGCTAATCAAGGCTTGTTAGTGAGTAATGAGATTAATCGCAAGCGTGCGGCTATTTTGGCTGAAAATATTGAACGAACAGGCGCTTGGAATACTATTGTTTTAAACGAAGATCCAGCTTCTTTAGCTAAACAATTTATAGGATTTTTTGATAAAATTGTTGTTGATGCTCCTTGTTCAGGGGAAGGGATGTTTCGCAAAGATCCTGATGCCATAGGATATTGGACCCCCGATTATCCAGCTAAATGCGCAAAACGCCAACGTGAAATTTTAAGCGAAGCAATGAAAATGTTAAAACCAGGGGGACAATTAGTTTATTCGACTTGTACATTTGCGCCAGAAGAAGATGAACAAATTGTATCGTGGTTAATCGCTACGTATCCATATTTAAAAATTGTTGAACTTCCGCGTTATCAAGGAATGGATGCTGGTCGTCCTGAGTTTAGTGATGGAAATCCAAATCTTGTTGGAACAATACGTTTGATGCCACATCATTTTCGTGGAGAAGGACATTTCATTGCTAAATTACAAGATACGCGTGTACTAGACTTAGCACCTGTTAAAAAGAAAAAACGTAATAAAAAAGGCACAAATAACAATCAATTGAATGCAGAACAGTTTAAATTATGGCAAGATTTTGCACAAGCAAATTTACTTAATTGTAATTTTGTCAAAAAAGATCTTAAATGTTACGGTGATTATTTATATCTTTATCCTGATAATTTACCCGATCTCTCAAGCCTTAAGTTCATGCGTCCGGGATTGCTATTAGGGGTCTTTAAAAAGAAACGTTTTGAACCAAGTTATACATTTGCTTTGGCATTATCTACTAAGCATGCTAAAAATGTTTTAGAAGTCTCCTTAGAACAATGGCAAAGCTACGTTGAAGGAAATCCACTTATTTTAAATGAATCTTTGAAAAATGGTTGGTACTTGCTAGTCTGCGAACATAAACCATTTAGTTTTGGCAAAGTTGTTGGCAATAATGTTAAAAATTTCTTTCCTAAAGCTTTAAGATTTAAATAATAAATAAAAAGACAGTAAGCTCAATATATGAGCTACTGTCTTTTTTGTTTTAATAATATTTGACATTGTTTTTGATATGCTAGCAAATCCGCCGTTAAAATATATGGCGCTTGCTGTAATTCGACGATATTTTTACAACCCACTAAAAGCATGATTCTTCTTAGGTGTTCTTTTAATTGTTCAATTAAAGAAATTAATGCCTCGTCACCAAATCTGACGAGCGTGTGTAAGAAAAGATTAGAAATACCAACATTATCAGCACCCAAAGCTATACATTTGGCAATATCTAGTGCGGTTTTAATACCACCAGAAGCAGTTAATGAAAAATCGTTTTTAAAAGCTTGTGCGCCAATTAAAACTTCAGCAGTTGTGAGCCCAAAATCTTCTAAATAAGCAAAATCTTTTAGCGTTCGTCTTTGATTTTCAATGGCAATAAAATTAGTACCACCTTTACCCGATAAATCTACATACTTTACACCTAGAGATTTCAATTCTTGTAAAATCAAGGGAGAAATACCCATTCCGACTTCTTTAACAAGCACAGGGACAGATAAATTTGCGACAATTTGTTTGATATTATCTTTCCAAAAGAACTCTAAATCACCTTCAGGCATCACTAATTCTTGTCCTACATTAAGATGAAGTTCTAACGCATCTGCATCAAGCATCCTTATTGCTTTTTTAGCATTTTTTAATGAATGACTTGCACCAAGATTACCAATAATTAAGTTTTGCTTAGCATTTTGGCGAACTACTGAAAAACCATCAGCGACTGCCGGATTCTTTAGTGCTACACTTTGTGAACCAACAGCCATAGCTAAATTGGTTTTTTGCGCTATTTTTGCTAGGCGTTCATTAATTTTTTTGGTTTGCGGACTGCCACCTGTCATTGCATTAATAAAAAAGGGGACGGCGATATCTTTGCCCACTAAGTGTGAACTTAGATCAATTTGAGTCAAGCTTAATTCTGGTAAATTATTTGGAATTAAGCGCACATTTTGGAGCCCATTAGAGGATTCTTTTTGGTATAACTTTTGAGCAATAAATAGGTGTTCGTCTTTTCTGTGCGAATGAATATCCATATAGTCTCCTTATCTTAGTCTTTGATGTGGTACACATTAAATGCAAGTGGACGAATTTGATGCTCAGACCATTGCGTAAATAAATCTTGGTAAGAGATGTTTTTATCAATTATCACTATACCACAATCACCACCACCAGCGCCGGAAGTTTTAGCAGCGCCACCGATATTTTCAGCACTTTCAATTAAAAACTTAAGTAGGGGAGTTTCAATATCTACACCACTCAAACTAGCTAATTCTTTCAATAGTTGCCGATTTATCCGAAGTTGCTTTTGAATTGTTGTTAAATCATACTGTTTAAATCCATTAATCATTTTTTCAAGACATTGTTGGCTGGAATTTAAAAAATCATGATAATCTTTAGCATGTCCGGCAGTCTTAAGAGTTACAGCATCAACTAAATGAGAGGTTGATGCTGGAGAACCTGTCCACCCAATCAATAACTGTAAGTTATCTAAAACTGGTAAAGATTCAATTTTTAACTTAGGCCATGGCATTACTAATAGTTCTGCTAAAGAATAGGTATTACGTGCCGCTACTAGCCAGTTACGATCAACAGAATGGTAGGCAATCCATCCACCATATACACTAGCTGCAATATCACCTAATGATCCATTTCCTTGAACTTCAAAGTGAATGATTGCTGCTAATTTGAAAAGTTCATTTTTAGTTACAGGTAAATCATAGTAGCGACATAAGGCTTTAACAGTTGCAACCGTAACAGCAGCTGACGATCCTAAGCCATATTTTTTGCCTTCGGGACTATCTAATTGACTATCAATTTTTAGATGATAGCAATCGAGTTTTTTACCTAAACTTTGTGCGTATTTTTCAGTAAAATCAATCGCCGTTAAAATATAGTGGAAGGGGTTATCACGATGGTCAAAAATAATTTGATCACCTTGACGGCGCCAATACAATGAGTCTTCTTGGTATTGTTTTGAAATAATAGAACCATAATCTGAACTTTTTTCCACTGAAACGTAAACAAATTGATCAAGAGCTACCAAAATTGCCGGATAGCCGTTTTCAACTACAGCATATTCACCAGCAATATATAGCTTTCCTGGTGCTTTGACTTTTATCAAGAAATCATGCCCTTTCGCAAATATTAACAATCTAAGAGCTGTACTCCAGGTCCAGGAGAAGCAACTAATAATTGTTCTTTATTAAACATTGTACCCAATGCGGCTAAAATAGCCGGTGTATCTTTTTTCAAGCAAATTATTTTAACGTTTGGACCAGCATCCATAGTGTAATAACAAGAAATGCCTTGCGAACGTAATTCAGCTACTTTTTGCATCACTTCAAGACTAGCTGGCTCAAAGTAACTAAAATGTGGTGAAGCACTTAAATTCAACGCATGCATCTTCATTGCATTTTCTTCGGCTATTTGTCCAAATTTGTCGATATCTTGTGCTAGCAGTGCTTCTTTTATAGCAACGATATCTTTTGCAGTCTGTTGAATCCAAGCATCATAGTAAGGGGAAGTTTCAACTACTGTTTGCATTCCAGCACGTGAACCAATCTTTTTTTCTTGAGCGTTAACAACGACTGCAATCATTTGGATAGGCCAATCGACTTTATCCATGAATGGAACAGCATAAGAAGATTCATCATCAAAACCTTTAAGCCATTCGACAAAGCCTCCATATATAGAACGACACGCTGAACCAGATCCGCGTCTTGCTAAACGTGATAATTCAATGTCAGAAAGATTTAAACCAGCAGCTACACTGGCAGCTTTAGCTAAAGCTGCGTAAGCAGACGCAGAAGAAGCCAAACCAGCAGCAGTTGGAACGTGATTTGTCGATTCTATTTTAGCAAAACAATTTTTATTTGCCATTTGACGAACAAGATTCATAAACGGCGTTATCTTAGTGGTTTCTTGTTGTTTATCATTTAAGATAAATTCATCTGCTTGTAAGTCGTTGCTAAAAGTTACTTTTGTATCTGTATAAAAATGATCAAGTGTCAACGAAAATGAATTATTCATGGGAATAATCAAATCAGTATCTGCTTTTCCCCAATATTTTACTAATGCAATATTAGTGTGAGCTCGAGCCATAGCAGTCGCTTTACCCATTTGCAATTAATCCTCCCGTTGAGATAACGATTCTATCCAGGTTTTTGTTATCCCATGTTTTTGTAAGGTAGTAGCTAATTTTTGAGCAGCTTGCTGATCTTTGACTAAACAAATAAAACAGCCGCCACGACCACCACCCGTTAATTTTGCCCCAAGTGCACCATTTGCACGTGCAACTTGTAAATAATTTTCAATTTCAGGCAGACTAACACCTAAAGCCTTCAAACTATTCTGTGCTTCATCCATGATTTTTCCTAAATCACTAATACTACCAGTTTGTAAGACGGTTTTTGTTTTTCGAGTTAATTCACCTAATTTTTCAATATGTTTTTTACTTGTTTGTGGCTCAAGTAAAAGTCTTTGTTTAACAATTCCAATTGCTTCACTGGTTTGACCTTTAATTCCACTGTCGCAAATTACTAAATATGCATCTAAATTAATTGGAATCTCACAAAGTTCTTGTCCACGAATCATCCAAATCGGAGTCGAACTGGCACTTGTTGCAGCATCTAAACCACTAGGGTTTTTATGTGTGTCAATTTCAGAAATTTCAGCTAATTTCAATAATTTGTTCTTTGAAATACTTTGTTTAGCACAAGCATAAAAACTTCGAATAATTGCAACAGCAACTGCAGCAGAAGAGCCCATCCCGCGCTCGGCAGGTAGCTGACTTGTGATCGTTAACTCAAAACCAATGTTTTCTTTAAATAGTTCAATACACAAGTGTTTGATTAAATGTTTAATGCCTTGCATTGTTTTTGGCATATTTTCCATTAAACCGTCATAATAACTACTTTTGATAATTTGTTGCTTAGTTTTTAAAATTTTCACTTGAGCCTTAGCGGTAATTGCAAAGAGTGGTAATGCAATTGCCGGTTGCCCATAAACTACCGAGTGCTCACCGATAAGGATTATCTTAGCGTGACTCATCCCTTGCCCTAAACATGTTGTCATGTCTTTCATCAAAAGTCACCTTCCTTAATACTAAAGTGTCTGAATTATCTTTGATGAGCAATACAAACAACTTAATTATACAGTTTAATATTATTTCAAACAACAATTTATCTAGTTAAATTATCGTTTAGTTTAAAATAACTAAGATGATAATTAGAGTAATTTCAAATTCTATGCTAAAATAACACCAGAATATTTTAAAAGTTGGTGAAAAAATGCAGACTAATCAGATATATGCAGTTGTCGATTTAGAAACAACGGGTAGTAGTTTAACTAACGATAATCGCATCATTCAATTCAGCTGTGTTTTACTTGAAAAAGAAAAAATTATCGATAACTTTAATTTGTTTATTAATCCTGGTAAAAAATTAGATGAGCACATCAAAAAATTAACTAGGATTTCAGATGAAGATCTGCAGGATGCACCTTATTTTGAAGATGTAGCAGGGACTATTTACTCAATTTTACAAGGGACAATTTTTGTAGCTCATAATGTTGAATTTGATTATCGTTTTTTAAATTACGAACTTGAAAGAGCTGGCTACCCAACTTTGGAAATCAAAGCCTTTGATACAGTTCAATTAGCTCAAATTTTGTTTCCAACGCTTGAATCTTATCGTTTAAGTGACTTAGCTAAAAAACTAGCAATCAAACATTTGCGCCCTCATCAAGCTGATAGTGATACTTATGTGACAGCTAAGCTTTTTTTAAAATTAATAAGGCGTGCACAAAATTTACCGTATCATTTACAACAACAACTCAGTTTAATGAGTGATTGTTTACTCTATGATACAACTTTATTTTTCAAGCAAATTCTTGCACAAAGTTCACAAGAAAAGAAATTACCTGCTGATTTACTACAGGCTGATACGTTGATTTTACAAAGGCCAAAGTATAAAACATATACCAATGAGCCTTTAGAATATCCTGTAAGTGCAAAAGAGAAAAAGCAAATCTTAGCTAACATCTTAGATGAGCGTATGGCTCAATTTGTTTTGATGAATGATGTTTATGACTTTTTGAATTCTTCATCGAAAAAGCAATTAGTAATTGAAGCACCTACTGGTATTGGAAAAACATTAGGCTACTTGTTTGCGGCTGCTTATTTAACAACACAGGGCAAAAAAATTGTTATTAGTACAGCAACAACGGCACTACAAAAGCAATTATTGACAGGGGATTTAGCTAAATTACAAGAAATATTACCTTTTAAAATTACAGCTTTACAAGTCAAAGCCAGTCAAAATTACTTAGATTTAGCTGCTTTTGCCAAGAGTTTACAAGAACCTCAACCACATAACAGTAGACTTTTGCAGATGAAAATTTTGGTGTGGTTGACCCAAACACAAACAGGGGATTTAGCAGAACTAAATTTGACTAATCATCAGATACCATTATTTGCTGAAATAATCCATCGCGGCCTAGATAGTTTAGGAAAAGACAATCCATTTTATTCGTTAGATTTTGTTAATCGTCAAAACATTAAACAACAACAAGCGGATATTTTAATAACTAATCATGCTTACTTATTGCAACACACCAAACAACTGGCAAAACTAGCAGATATTTTAATTCTTGATGAAGCTCAAAGTTTTCAGACAATTGCTCTTAATACTAACAAAGAAACGCTTGATTTAGATGAGATTAAAATTTTAGCAGATACTTTATTAGTTAAGATGCAATCACATGTTTCATTATCCTTTGCTAAATTAATTGCGAATCGTTTTTTAGATCCAAATGATGCCAAAGAATTAATTTTTAATCTTCAAATAGTCGACCATAGTAGTTGGCAATTACGATCATCGATATTTGAAGCATTTTTAGCTCGCCAAGTTATGACCAATGATCATTTAGAAATAGCATTAACTACCAATAAATTCAAGGGATTTATTAAGGCGCATTTAGGCTTGATTAAAAAAGTAAAAAAAGCCTATCTAGTATTTGAACAACTTAATTGGTGTTTAAAGAAACAATTCTATAGACAAGCTAGTGATCGGCTAAATAATGAAGAACGTCAATTTTTTTATGAATACTTTTCATTAAGCGAAAAATTAGCCGAGCAAATGCAACAATTTTCAAATCTGGAATTGGATTGCTTTGAACAAAAAAGTCGCTTTCAAAGTGTGTGGCTAAGCTATGCTAGTATGAATCCTAATGCCCACTTACGGATAAATTTTGGTGTTTTAGAAAGTCAAAATTATTTAGACCCACAAATCTATTCTAAATTTGCTAAAACACTTTTAATCGGTGCAGGAATGATTCTACCTAAAGACTTAGCATATACACGTAAAAATTTTGATTTAGCATCAGATACCGATATTTTACAGTACCCAGAGATTTTTGATTATCAAAAACAAGCTTGCGCAATCTTAATAAAAGACGCACCTGATATAAGCAATTGTTCTACACAAGATTATATTGAGTATTTGAGTGAAGTATTGATACAGATTGCTTGTAATCTTAAACGACAAACATTGGTATTATTTAATTCGCTAGAAACTATTGCCGAAGTTTATACTAAACTTGAAGAAAATGGTGTGTTAGGACAAAGAATAATCTTGGCTCAAGGAATTACTGGAGGAGTAGAAAAGATTAAGAAACGTTTTATTTTAGATAAAGATAAACACTGTATTTTACTGGCAACAGGTTCTTTTTGGGAAGGAATCGATTTCCCAAAAGATCAATTAGAACTTTTGGTCATCACTCGTTTACCATTTCAATCTTTAGATCAATCTTTTAATAAGATACGTTATCAAAAAGCTAAATGGGCCAATCAAAATCCTTTTACAACAATTGCTTTACCTGAGGCACTTCTCAAATTTAAACAAGGATTTGGGCGGCTGATTAGAACGAATTCTGATTATGGAGCCTGTTTAATTTTAGATGCACGTATTTTCACTAAGAACTATGGATATCTATTTAGAAATGTTTTACCTGCTACTTTACCTCAAATAAAGTGTTCAACATCCGAAAGCCTACAAAAATTAAAGAGTTTTTATGAAAATGTTGAAAAACTATGAAAGCTTCTTTTTTGTTGGTATAATAAAGAATGTTTGTAATATTTTTAAATAGAATAGGGTAGAAAAATGAAAAAATCAAATGAAAGTTCCATTGTTTTACGTAAAACAATCATTTTAGGAAGTATTATTGTCATTTTATTTGCTTTATTTGCATTTTATAGTTATGTTCAAGCTCCTAAAAGACAAGCTCAAAAGCAAGCTTATGCTTTGGCTCAAAAATATGCCCACGTTAACAATCCAACCGCTTTTTATTGGTATAATCGTGATAAAACATATTTTACAGTAGCTGGAACAAATAATGAAAAAGAAAAAGTCTATGTAATTATCTCTAAAAATGGCAATAAAATTAACATTTATTCTCAAAACAAAGGAATTTCGGCATCACAAGCAACTAAACTAGTAACTGATATGCGTAAACCTAAAAAAATTATTAATGTAGCCTTAGGCATGCGTAAAAGCGAACCAGTTTGGGAAGTTAGTTATCGTAATGCTGCTAATAATTTGTGTTATGATCTAATTTCATTTAAAGATGGTGAAGTTCTTAAGACGATTCAAAATATTTAAAGGAGTTTTTATAGTCATGAAGATGTCACAGCGTATTGAAAATATTCAATCTTCCGCAACATTAGCTTTATCAACTAAAGCAAATGAATTAAAACAAGCAGGCGTGGATATCATTAATTTATCAGTAGGGGAACCAGATTTTCCAACACCACAGCATATTAAAGACGCTGCTATTCAAGCAATTAATAACAATCAATCTGATCGTTATACGCCAGCTTTAGGAATTACAGAACTCAGACAAGCAATTGCTAATGAGTTAAATCAACAGTATCAAACAGCCTTCACAGCCAAAAATGTGGCTGTAACGGTCGGTGGGAAATTTTCTTTATACGCGGTAACTCAAGCTTTGGTAAATGCAGGAGATGAAGTTCTAATTCCGTTACCTTATTGGGTTAGTTATGAAGAACAAGTTAAGCTTGCAGGAGGAAAACCTGTTTTTGTTGCAGCTGCGCCAGATTCTTTAAAAGTAACAGTTGAACAACTAGAAGCTGCACGCACAAATAAAACAATAGCAGTTATTATCAATTCGCCTCAAAATCCCTCAGGTTTGATTTATTCTGAAGATGAACTCATTGCAATTGGCAATTGGGCGGTTAAAAATGATATTATATTAATTGCTGATGACATGTACGGCAAGTTAGTCTATAATGGTAATCGGTTCGTATCGTTGTTAGATCTTAGTGATGAGATTAAACAACAAACGATTTTAGTCAGTGGATTTTCGAAAACTTATGCAATGACTGGTTGGCGTGTCGGTTATACAGTAGCTAATACAGAATTTATCGCTCGTTTAGGTGCTTTTGTCGGACACGCAACGAGCAATTTAGCTGCGGTTAGTCAATATGCAGCTTTAGCGGCTGTTACCGGCTCACAAGATTGTGTTGAACAAATGAAAGAACAATATGAAAAGCGCCTTAATACAGTATTTGATTTATTAACAACTATACCAGGGGTAAGTCTTTTAGAAAAACCTCAGGGTGCCTTTTATTTGTTTCCTAATGTTAAACAAGCTGTCGCAATGACCGGATATGCATCAACTGAAGAATTTGCAAACGCGCTGTTAACAACCGCTCATGTGGCTGTTGTTCCTGGATCTGCGTTTGGAATGCCTGATCATATTCGCTTAAGTTATGCTACAGATTTGGCAAGTTTAAAAGAAGCAATCAGTCGTATCAAAAAATTTATCGAAGATCGAATTTAATTAGGAGGTATTTTTTGTGGAAACAATTAGTATTATTAACGCTAAAGATCATGTCGAACAAAAAGTTAAGATTGGTGTTTGGTTAACTAATAAGCGTTCCAGTGGTAAAATTGCATTTTTGCAATTACGTGATGGCTCTGCCTTTTTCCAAGGAGTTGTTGTTAAAAATAACGTCTCTGAAGAAACTTTTAAATTAGCTAAGGAATTAAAACAAGAATCTAGTTTTTATGTAATAGGGACGATTCATGAAGATACACGTTCTCATTTTGGCTATGAAATTGAAATTGAAGATATTGAATTTGTAGGGGAAAGTGATAATTATCCAATCACACCTAAAGAACATGGTACAGATTTCTTGATGGATCATCGTCATTTGTGGCTACGTTCTTCTCGTCAATTTGCAATCATGCAAGTACGTAATGAATTGATTCGTGCAACTTATGAATTCTTTAATAAAGAAGGTTTCATCAAACTTGATGCACCAATCTTGACTGGAAGTGCGCCAGAAGGAACAACAGAATTATTCCATACAGAATACTTCGAAAAAGATGCTTATCTTTCTCAATCAGGACAGCTTTACGAAGAAGCCGGTGCAATGGCTTATGGAAAAGTCTTTTCTTTTGGACCAACATTTAGAGCCGAAAAATCTAAGACTCGTCGTCACTTAATCGAATTTTGGATGATTGAACCTGAAATGGCATTCATGCACCAAGAAGAAAGTTTGGAATTACAAGAACGCTATATTGCATTTTTAGTCCAAAATGTCTTAGATAACTGTGAATATGCTTTGGATATCTTGGGACGCGATAAAGAAGTTCTTAAGCAATATACACAACTTCCATTCCCACGTATTACTTATGATGATGCTATCAAATTATTACAAGAATCTGGTCAATTCCCAGATGTTAAATGGGGCGATGATTTTGGTTCGCCAGAAGAAACCTACTTGGCAAATCATTTCAGCAAACCTGTCTTTGTGATGAACTATCCAAAATCCATGAAACCATTTTACATGAAGCCTCATCCAACACGTGATGATGTAGTAATTTGTGCTGACTTATTAGCACCTGAAGGTTATGGTGAAATTATCGGTGGCTCCGAACGTGCTACAGATCCAGAATATTTAGCACAACAAATTGAAGCTGCTGGTTTAGATTTAAAAGAATACGAATGGTATCTTGATTTACGCCGTTACGGCAGTGTACCACACTCTGGTTTTGGATTAGGTTTAGAACGTACAGTTACATGGATTACAGGTGAAAGTCATATTCGCGAAGCAATTCCATTCCCACGTTTGTTAAATCGTATTTATCCTTAATGATTTTTTGTTACAGCAGCAGGTTATCTTGCTGCTGTTTTTGCCTAAAGAGGAGGTGCTTTGATATGGATTATTTTGAACAATATTTAGCAGCAGGTCAAATGACACTTTCTAATCTTTTATTAACTCATTATTCTGATCTGGGATTAACCGATACAGAATTTATATTATTTTTACAAATAGATAGTTGTCTGCAAAAGGGAGTTAATCCTGATTTTGATCAAATTGCAACCAATATGAAAATATCAACTAATTCTGTTTACGAATTATTGCAAGCTTTATTAGAAAAGAAATTTTTACAAATCAAGCAAGTTGAAATCAATGGGAAAAAAGGTGATTGTTATAATTTCACCTTACTTTACAAAAAATTAATGGCATTGGAAGAACAACAAGTACAAGATAAAAATAATAAGCAACATAATCAAGAAAAGGTTACACTGTTTGAAAAATTTGAAAGTGAGTTAGGAAGACTTCTATCTCCATTTGAGATTCAATTATTAGATGATTGGCAAACAAAAGATAAATATTCTTGTGAATTAATTACATTGGCATTAAGAGAAGCTGTTTTACATCGGAAAGTTAATTTTAAATATATAGACAAAATCTTAAATAATTGGCAGCAAGAAGGAATCAAAAATGCTGTTGATTTGGCCAACCATGAACAACAGCGTAATAATCATTTCAATCCCAAATTTGAATTGCCACCAGATGCTCCACCTATTCCTATTTATAAATGGGCTAAAATGCCAAAAGGAGAGGATAGTTAATGCTTAGTAATAAAAAAACACTAGAGGCTGTTACTATCATGGGTGAAGTTTTTCCAGATGCGACAACTTCTTTAGTAGCAGATTCAGATTTTCATTTTTTAATTGCTGTTATTTTAAGTGCGCAAGCTACAGATAAATCAGTAAATCTAGCAACACCAGCGTTATTTGCGCGCTATCCAACTTCCAAAGAACTTGCACAAGCTACGCCTAATGAAGTTGAAGAATATATTAAAACAATCGGATTATACCGTAATAAAGCTAAATATTTAGTTCAATGCGCACAAGCTTTAGAACAAAAATTTGCAGGAGTTGTTCCGCAAACACTAAAAGAATTGATGTCTTTACCAGGTGTTGGGCGTAAAACCGCCGATGTTGTTTTAGCAGAACGTTTTAAGATTCCTGCAATTGCAGTCGATACACATGTTAGTCGTGTTTCTAAACGACTAGGAATTGTTAGACAATCAGATGATGTATTAACCATTGAACAAACTTTGATGAAGAAACTTCCTAAAGAGATTTGGATTGCTGCACATCATCGTATGATTTATTGGGGACGACATCAATGTATGGCGCGCTCACCTAAATGCATTACTTGTCCACTCATTGATTTATGTAATTTTGGACAAAAACAATTGAAACAATAATAAATAAAAGACCTCGTGAAAATAATTTTTGAAGTGCCTTACAATTGTTAGACAAAGTCTAGCGATTGTGAGGTGCTTTTTTC